>ERZ1673701.151-NODE-151-length-91637-cov-22.479046_pt1 | contig 91637 bp, 75 predicted proteins | sample MGYA00580231_ERZ1673701 | MGnify/ENA primary metagenome ERZ1673701 (study PRJEB41218, sample SAMN15661798) | gut metagenome | host: Homo sapiens | place: Canada: London | collected 2015-08-20/2019-03-30 | study: EMG produced TPA metagenomics assembly of...
ACAAAAATGTAACTACCATATAAATCAAGTCGTTACATTACTTTAATCCCGCACCATACGGGTCCGGCGGTTTCTCATCGGGAGCTGCCCTATCGCACCCGCAGCGAGCGTCCGATGCGCAGCACGGTGGTCGATTTGATGCCGTTCAGGCGGCAGATGTTCGTCACGGTCGTTCCGTAGCGCCGGGCGATGCCGCCCAGCGTGTCGCCCGAACGGATCTTGTAGTATTTCATGGCCGCTTTCTCGGCGGCTTCCTTCTTGTCCTGCTCCTCGTTGGCGATCTCGTCTTCGAAATCCTGTCCGGCGTTGGAGTAGATACTGAAGAACGACTTCTTCAAGAGGAAGGTCTCGCGGCTCAACGTTCCGTTCTTGAAGTCGATCAGGCGTTCGGGGTCGAACGACTGTCCGTAGTAGCGGGTCTCGAAGTGGAGATGAGGACCCGTCGACCGGCCCGTCGAACCGCCCAGACCGATGATCTGCCCCGCCTCGACCCATTGGTTGGGTTCCACCAGACGTTCCGACAGGTGGCCGTAGTAGGTCTCCAGCCCGTTGTCGTGGCGGATGATCACCAGGTTGCCGTAACCGCCCCTGTTGTACTGCGAGATGCGTACGCGGCCGCAGAAGGTGGCGTAAACCGGGTCGCCTGTCTTGAGCGGCAGATCCACGCCCTGATGCTGGCGCCGGCGTCGCGGACCGTATTTGCCGCGCGGGTGCACCGAACCCTGATAGGGGCAGTGGTAGCTGGTCAGCGAGTCGACGAGGTCGATCACCACCGATTTGGGCATTTCCGACATGTCGACCTCCTTGTAGGGAAAGAGCGTCGTCGTGTCCCAGTATTTCTCGAAAATCGTGCTGTCTTTGGCCACCTCGCGGTTGAGGACGTATTTCCACGAATTGTTGCTGTACAGGATCACCTGCACGGCGTCGTTTTCCGTGGCGAGGGTGTCGAGCACGGTCAGGCCGTTGGTGTCGAAAATGGACTCGATCTTCGTGGGCCGGAGACGGAGGCGCAGCGCCGCCACGGAATCCGCCGCGGCCTGCTCCGGGTCGACGACCGGATCGGGAGCGGCCGTCTCGCTCTCAGCCGTTTCATCCCGCTGTTCGGCAACGGCGACGAGGTTTTGCAGCGAGTCGATCAGCGCGGCCTGCCGCGACGCCACCAGGCGCAGCGAATCGGCCGCGGCGATTTCGCGGGCCGCCGCCTCTGTCGTCCGCGTGTTTTTGGGCTTGCGGGCCGTCGCGGTGAAGATCATCGAGAGGGCGATAAGGGTGAAAATGTATTTTTTCATAATCTCTTTCTTATTGTTGCTTGATCAGCTCTTCGGCGGCTTCCAGCGCCTTGTAGAATTCCTCGCCGAAACGGCGGACGATCGGTTCCCGGAGGGCTTTGTAGACCGGAATGCCCAGTCTGGCGCCGCACCGGCGGGCCGGGGCGCACACCGACCAGCGGTGGTAGTTGAGCCCCACCGTGCCGTTCGAGAAGCGCATCACGCGGATCGGATAGAGGTGGCACGAAATCGGCTTGCGGAACGGGGTTTTGCCTTCGGCCCACGCTTTTTCGATGGCGCAGAGCGTGACGCCGTTTTCCGTGTAGGTATAGGCGCACTGGGCGTCGTCCACGAGCGGCGTCGTCAGGTCGCCGTCTTCGTCGACGACCATGAATCCCTGCCGTTCGACCGACTCGATGCCTTCCGCCGTCATGTAGGGTTTGTAATTGGGGTATTCGCGTTCGAGGATCTCCACCTCGTCGGCTTCGAGCGGCGCCCCGGCGTTGCCTTCGACGCAGCAGATCCCTTTGCACTGCGCGATGTCGCAGGCGAAACACTCGCGCAGCAGGTCGGCGCTTACGATTTTGTCGTCTATCTCGATCATTTGCGGCAGGTGTCGGCGATGATGATGTCATAGAGTTCTCCGAGCGACATGCCCATTTCGCGGGCCTGTTTGGGAACGATGCTTCCCCCGCTCATGCCGGGAATCGAGTTCAGCTCGATGAAATAGGGCACGCCCGCGGGGGTGACGATGAAGTCTACCCTTACGACGCCCGAACAGCGGCAGGTGCGGTACGCCTCGCGGGTCATGCGGTTCAGCTCGGCCTTCACCTCCGGGGTGATGTCCGCAGGGGTGATTTCGTCGGAAAATCCGGCGGTGTATTTGGCTTCGTAGTCGAAGAAATCCTTCTTCGAAACGATCTCCGTGATCGGGAAAACATACTCCCTGCCGCCGGCGACGAGCATGCCGCAGCCCATTTCGCGGCCCGCGACACACTCCTCGATCAGGATTTCGTCGCCCTGGGCGAATGCCGCTTCGATGGCCGTCGGAAGCTCCTCCGGGGCGTGCACCTTCGTCACGCCGAACGACGAGCCGTTGGCGTTGGGCTTCACGAACAGGGGCATTCCCAGTTCCGCGACGATCTGCGCCGGGTCGAACGCTTCGCCGCGGCGCAGGAAGACCTCGCGGGCCAGGTTGACACGCCCTGCGAGCGTGCGTTTGGCGGTGATCTTGTCGAAGGTGATGACCGACGAGGTCATCGAGCACGACGAATAGGGAACGCCCATCATGTCGAGGTAGCCTTGCAGCTTGCCGTCCTCGCCGGGCGTGCCGTGAATGATGATCAGCGCGTAGTCGAACGCCTTGCGCACACCGTCGACGGTGATCGAGAAATCATTCTTGTCCACCTGCCACTGCCGCCCGTCGGGGGCCGTGTGGTGCCAGTCGCGGCCGTGGAGGTCGATGACCGTGATGTCGTATTTCGAGTGGTCGAGGGCCGCCTCGATCAGGGCGGCGCTCTGAAGGGCGATTTCCCGTTCGGGCGAATCGCCGCCTGCCAGGAGGGCTATCTTCAAACGTGTCATTTCAGGGGTTGTATATATCTTTGTATCGGAATTCCAGTATCTCCTGCACCATCCGGGCGAACTCCTTGGCTTCGACGTGCGTGTCGTCGATACGCAGCGCCGCGTTGAAGTCGTTGAGGGCCGGACCCCACTCGCCCATCCGGTAATGGAGTTTTCCGCGCTCGACCAGGAGCGCCGTGTTCCCGGGCTCGGCGGCGATCTGCGCCCCGAGGGCCGCGATGCGCGTCGCGGGGCTCCACAGCCCCTTGCGGCGGATGTAGGCGGCGACGCCCTCGTCGAGCATGGCGGCGACGTCCTCGCCCCGCCCGATGCGGTCGCGCACGTCCGTCGAGGCGAAGTCCTGCAACGGGGCGTCCGTCAGCGGCGTGATGCGCCCTTCGAATCCCTCCGCCGGTTCGCCGCGCCGCGGGTAGACGTAAACCGGGTATTCGAGGATTTGTTCGTACTCCTTCCATCCCGCGAGGCGCGCGATCTGGTCGCTGCCCATCAGGATCGAAAACTGCATCCCCGACCCGAAGTTTTCCTTGAGGTAACACAGGGTATCTATTGTGTATGAGGGCTTCGGCAGCAGAAATTCCACGACCGAAGGTTTGATGCGCTCCGGGTATTTCGAAGCGGCGCATGCGATCTCGGCCATTTCGAAACGGTCCATTTCGGGAGCCAGTTCCGCGGCCTGTTTGTAGGGGCTTTGGGGCGAAACGACCAGCACGGCCTCGTCGCAGAGACCCTGCCCGACGACGTATTCCGCCAGCGCGATGTGGCCGCGGTGCACGGGGTTGAACGACCCGAAATAGAGCATGACCCGTTTCATCCTACCGTGCGATGAATTGGTCGAGGATGCTGCACGTGCCGCACACGGCCTCGTCGAGGCAGTCGTTGACCACCACGTGGTCGAACTCGGGGGCTTTCGTCAGTTCGAATTCGGCCTTGGCCACGCGGCGGTCGATCACCTCCGGGGCGTCCGTGCCGCGGCCTTCGAGCCGTCGGCGCAGCTCCTCGACCGAGGGCGGCATGATGAACACCGAGCAGGCGTCGTCGCCGAAGATGCGCTTGAGGTTGATGCCGCCGACCACGTCGACGTCGAAGACGATCACATGGCCCTTGGCCCAGATGCGCTCCACCTCCGAGCGCAGCGTGCCGTAGCAGGTTCCCTTGTAGACCTCCTCCCACTCCACGAAGCGGTTTTCGGTCACGGCCTGCATGAACTCCCCGTGCGAGAGGAAGTAGTAGTCCACCCCGTCGCGCTCCTGGCCGCGGGGGGCGCGGCTGGTCGCCGAGATGGAGAATTCGAACTGCGGATAGCGTTCCAGCAACCGGCGGACGATGGTGGTTTTGCCCGAACCGCTCGGGGCGGAGAATATGATGACTTTGCCCATTTGATGAAATTAAAAATGAAAAATTAGAAATGAAAAATCGTTCTCTTCTCCGGATGATTTTGCCGAATGGAATTTTTAATTTTTCAGTCTCAATTTTTAATTGGAATATCCTGTAATCTGCGGATTACAGGATATTCAATACCTGTTCCTTGATCTTCTCCAGCTCGTCCTTCATCTTGACGACGAGGATCTGGATGTTCGGCTCGTTGGCTTTCGAGCCCATCGTGTTGATCTCGCGGCCCATCTCCTGCGCGATGAAGCCCAGCTTGCGGCCTGCGCCCTCCTCCGAAGAGGCCACCTCCCGGAAGTAGTTGCAGTGGTTCGTGAGGCGCACTTTCTCCTCGGTGATGTCGAGTTTCTCGAGGTAGAAGATCATCTCCTGCTCCAGCCGGTTGCGGTCCACGTCGACGGCCAGTTTCGAGAGGTTGTCCAGAATGCGGGCCTTGACCGTTTCGGTGCGGGCCTTCTCGAAGGGCACGACCTCTGTTTTATATTGCTCGATCAGCTCCACGCGGCGCAGCAGGTCGGCGATCAGGATGGCGCCCTCCTGCTCGCGGAACGCGTCGAGATGCGCAGCGGCAGCCTCCACGGCGGCGAGCAGCGCGGCGTGCTCCTCTTCGGAGATGGCCTCGGCCTCGGTCGCGACGACATCCGGAAGACGCATGATCACGGGCAGGATGGCGTCGTAGCCGGCGTCGATGCCCGAGAACGAAAGCGTGTCGTTCATCTGGCGGAGGTATTCGCGGAACACCTCGCGGTTGATGCGCGCCGACGTTTCGACAGCCTGCGACTCGACCGTGACGAAGACGTCGACCTTGCCCCGCTGGATCGTGCGGGCGATCAGGTTGCGGATCTCGTATTCCGACTGCCGGTAGACTGCCGGGAGGCGCAGCGAGAGGTCCAACTGCTTGGAGTTCAGCGAGCGGATCTCGACCGTGATTTTCTTATTCCGGAGTGCGGCCTCGCCTTTGCCGAAGCCGGTCATTGATTTTACCATGTGTACGGGAACTTGTAATTTTTCGGCAAAGATAGTGCAAGCCGAGCGCAAAAGCAAGTTTACTTGCATTTTGCCGGGGCGCAGCCTGTCCGAGCCGGGGTTTGTTCCCGGTAAAATTAACAAAAACAATCCGAAAAGAGGGGCGTTCTTCCTGCGGAGTGAAATTTATTTGGCTATCTTTGTATTTCTGAAATTTTTTTATTTATATTTGTGTTAGCAAACTAACAGTTAAGAGTCAGATCATTCAAATCACATACGAATTATTATGAAAAAGCACAACTTCAATGCGGGACCTTCCATTCTGGCGGACGAGGTCATCGAAAATGCGGCCAAGGCGATTCTCGACTTCAACGGATCGGGTCTTTCGCTGCTTTCGATCTCGCACCGGACGAAGGATTTCGACGACGTGATGGCCGAGGCCGACGTTCTTTTCCGCGAATTGCTCCACATTCCCGACAACTACAAGATCATCTATCTTGGGGGCGGTGCAAGTACCTATTTCTATGAAATTCCCGCCAACTTCCTGGGCAGGAAGGCCGGTTATGTGAATACGGGTGTCTGGGCCAAAAAGGCCATCAAGGAGGCGAAACGTTACGGCGAAGTGGAGGTGCTGGCTTCGTCCGAGGACAGGAACTTCACCTATATTCCCAAGGGGTTCGCCATTCCCGCCGACCTGGACTATGTGCATATCACCTCGAACAATACGATCTACGGCACGGAGTACCACGAGGACCTCTCGTCGCCCGTGCCCCTGATCGCCGACATGTCTTCGGACATCCTCTCGCGCCCGGTGGACGTTTCGAAATACGCCATGATCTACGGCGGCGCGCAGAAGAACCTGGCTCCCGCGGGCGTGGCGTTCGCCATCATCCGCGAGGATATGCTGGACAGGATCGTCCGCGACCTGCCGACGATGATGTCGTTCAGGACCCATGTCGAGAACAACTCGATGTTCAACACTCCTCCCGTGTTCCCGATCTACGTCCTGAAGGAGACCCTGAAGTGGCTCAAGTCGATCGGCGGCGTCGACGAAATCTACCGCCGCAACAAGGAGAAGGCCGCGCTGCTCTACGACGAGATCGACCGCAACCCGCTCTTCCGCGGTACGGTCGAGAAGGAGGACCGTTCGCTGATGAACATCTGCTTCGTGATGGCCGAGGGCTGCGAGGAGTTGGCTCCCGAGTTTATGGAGTTCGCCAAGAGCCGCGGCATGGTCGGCATCAAGGGCCACCGTCTGGTGGGCGGCTTCCGCGCGTCGTGCTACAACGCCCTGCCCAAGGAGAGCGTCGAGGCGCTGGTGGCCTGCATGCAGGAGTTCGCCGAGGCGCATAAGAAATAGCTCCGATGTGTCCGACCATCGTCCCGCTGATGCGGGAGACAAAAAAAGAACAGGATATTTATTTCACGTCATTGATCGAAACTATGAAGATACTGGTTGCAACGGAAAAACCCTTCGCCAAAAAGGCCGTGGACGGAATCCGTAAGATCGTCGAGGATGCCGGATACGAACTGGCGCTGCTCGAAAAATACACCGACAAGGGCCAGCTGCTCGAAGCCGTGGCCGACGTCGACGCGCTGATCGTCCGCAGCGACAAGGTGACCGCCGAGGTCATCGCCGCGGCGAAAAACCTGAAGATCGTGGTCCGCGCCGGCGCGGGTTACGACAACGTGGACCTTGCGGCGGCTTCGGCGCGGGGCATCGTGGTGATGAACACCCCGGGTCAGAACTCCAATGCCGTGGCCGAACTGGCGCTGGCCATGATGATCTTCATGTCGCGCAACCGCTTCACGCCGGGTACGGGTACGGAACTCCAGGGCAAAACCCTCGGCATCCACGCCTACGGCAACGTCGGCAGACTGGTGGGCCGCAAGGGCAAGGCGTTGGGCATGAATGTCGTCGCCTACGATCCGTTCATCGCCGACGGGGCGGTCTTCGAGGCCGACGGCGTGAAGAAAGTGGCTTCGGTCGAGGAGCTTTACCGGGTTTCCGACTTCCTTTCGCTGCACATTCCCGCCACGGCCCAGACCAAAGGCTCGATCGGCTACGACTTGATGATGTCGATGCCCAAGGGCGCGACGCTGGTCAACACCGCCCGCAAGGAGGTGATCGACGAGGAGGGCGTCGTGCGCGCTATGACCGAACGCGAGGACCTGAAATACATCACCGACATCGCCGCCGGCAATCAGGCCGAGCTGGACGAGAAGTTCGGCAAACGGGTTTTCGCCACGGCGAAGAAGATGGGCGCCGAGACCGCCGAGGCCAATGTCAACGCGGGACTCGCCGCCGCCAACCAGATTGTCGATTTTCTGAAGAACGGCAACACCCGTTTCCAGGTCAACAAATAGAAACCAACCGTGCGAAAAGGCGGGTGCGCATATCTCATATGACGGACCCGCTTTTTCGCCTTAAAACAACCGATGCATTATGGTTAGAATAAAACCTTTCCGCGCAGTCCGTCCCCCGAAGGAGCATGCCTCCGAGGTGGCTTCGCGCCCCTACGACGTACTCAACTCCGCCGAGGCGAAGGCCGAAGCCATGGAGCGTTCGCTGCTGCACATCATCAAGCCCGAGATCGACTTCGACCCCATCGCCGACGAGCATTCGCAGCCCGTCTACGACAAGGCGGTCGAGAATTTCCGCCGCTGGCAGTCCGAAGGCTGGCTGCGGCAGGACCCCGAGGAGTACTACTATATATATGCGCAGACGATGGAGGGCCGCACGCAGTACGGCCTTGCGATGTGCTGCCATTTCGAGGACTATCTCTCGGGGGCGATCAAGAAGCACGAGCTGACGCGTCCCGACAAGGAGGAGGACCGCATGATCCACGTCCGCAACCAGAAGGCCAACATCGAGCCGGTGTTCTTCGCCTATCCCGACGATGCCGAGATCGACGCCATCGTCGCCGACGTGGTGAAAAACAACGCCCCGGAGTACGACTTCACGGCTGCAGACGGCTTCGGGCACCAGTTGTGGGTGATCCGCGACCGGAAGACCAACGACCGTATCACGGAGATTTTCGCGGGCATCCCGGCGCTCTACGTCGCCGACGGTCACCACCGCACGGCCGCCGCGGCGCGCGTGGGACAGGAGTGCCGCGCGAAGAATCCGAACCACACGGGCTGCGAGGAGTACTGCTATTTCCTGGCCGTGACCTTCCCGGCGGGCCAGCTCCGCATCATCGACTACAACCGCGTGGTGAAGGACCTGAACGGCCTGACGCCTGCCGAACTTCTCGAAAAACTCAACGAGTCGTTTGTCGTTGAGGACAAGGGGACGGAGGAGTACCGCCCCGCGGCGCTGCACAATTTTTCGATGTACCTCGACGGCCGCTGGTACAGCCTGACGGCCCGGCCGGGCACCTATGACGACAACGACCCGATCGGCGTGCTGGACGTCACGGTGCTGTCGAATCTGGTGCTGGACCGGATTCTGGACATCAAGGATCTGCGCACCTCGAAGCGGATCGACTTCGTGGGCGGCATCCGCGGTCTGGGCGAGTTGAAACGCCGTGTGGACAGCGGGGAGATGAAGGCGGCGTTCGCCCTCTACCCCGTCTCGATGCAGCAGCTGATCAACATTGCCGACACGGGCAACATCATGCCGCCGAAGACCACGTGGTTCGAACCCAAACTGCGGTCGGGAGTGGTGATCCACTCGTTCGACGAAAAATAATCGACGAGGGCCGCCTGCGGGCGGCTCTTTTCTTTACGGGAAACTTGCGGAATCCCGAACCGCCTTTGGGCCGGATTGCCGACAGCTCCCCGTCCGGTGCCGTACGCCCGGGACGCGGGGCGGAAATAAATACGGTCCCGATCCGAAAGCCGGATGACGGCCGAACGGTTTTGTATGCAGGGAGTTCGCACGGGAACATGCGGATTTTCTGCTTTTTGTTTGTCGTTTATGCCGAAAGAAATGTTGCAATCCGAATCGTTTTTATCCGATTATTTATTATATTTGTAAGCAACTTAACAATATTAGGCGTTATGGCAAAAATCAAAGGAACAATCGTTGTCGACAAGGAGCGCTGCAAGGGGTGCGGGGTCTGTGCTTCGGCCTGTCCGTGCGACGTGCTCGCGCTGTCGGCGGAGGTCAACAGCAAAGGTTATCCCGTTGCGTGGATGGTCAATCCCGATTCCTGCACGGGCTGTGCCTCCTGTGCGGTGATTTGTCCGGATAGCTGCATTACGGTTTATCGTCAAAAATTCGAGTAAGCTATGGCAGAGAATGAAGTGAAACTGATGAAAGGCAACGAAGTGATCGCCCATGCGGCCATTCGCTACGGTTGCGACGGATATTTCGGATACCCCATCACTCCGCAGTCGGAGGTGATGGAAACCCTCATGGAACTCAAACCGTGGGAGACCACGGGCATGGTCGTTTTGCAGGCCGAGTCGGAGATCTCTTCGATCAACATGGTCTACGGCGGCGCATCGACCGGAAAACGGGTGATGACCTCCTCGTCTAGCCCCGGCATCAGCCTGATGTCCGAGGGGTTGAGCTACCTGGCGGGCGCCGAGCTGCCCTGCCTGATCGTCAATTGCCAGCGCGGCGGCCCGGGCCTGGGTACGATCCAGCCTTCGCAGGGCGACTATTTCCAGGCCTGCAAAGGCGGCGGCCACGGCGATTTCCACATGATCGTGCTGGCCCCCAACTCGGTGCAGGAGATGCACGACCATGTGTTCGAGGCGTTCGACCTCGCGTTCAAATACCGCAATCCGGCGCTGATCCTCGCCGACGGCGCCATCGGTCAGATGATGGAGAAGGTGGTGCTCGCACCCCAGCGTCCGCGCAAGACCGATGAGGAGCTGAAGGCCGAGTGCGGCGCGTGGGCCGCGCAGGGCAAACCCGCCGGCCGCGCGCGCAACATCGTGACCTCGCTCGAATTGCAGTCGGAGAAGATGGAAGTCATCAACAAACGGTTGCAGGAGAAATACAAGGCGCTGGAAGAGAACGAGGTGCGTTACGAAGCCATCGAGTGCGACGACGCCGACTACGTGATCGTGGCCTTCGGTTCGTCGGCCCGCATCTGCTCGGCGACGGTCGAAATGGCTCGCGCCGAGGGGCTGAAAGTCGGCCTGCTGCGTCCGATCACCCTCTACCCTTTCCCCAAGAAGCAGCTTGCCGAGATGGCCGCGCGGGGCGTCAAGGGATTCCTCTCGGCGGAACTCAACGCCGGGCAGATGGTCGAGGACGTGCGGCTGGCCGTCAACGGCAAGGCCCCGGTCGAGCATTACGGGCGTCAGGGCGGCATGATGTTCAACCCGGACGAAGTGCTCGACGCGCTCAAGGAAAAACTGATTAAAAAGTAGAAGACGATGGCAGAGGTTGAAAAGAAAACGGAGAATCTGGTTTACGCAAAACCGAAACTCATCACCGATAACGTCATGCACTACTGCCCGGGTTGCAGTCACGGCACGGTGCACAAGCTCATCGCCGAGGTCATCGAGGAGATGGGACTCGCGGAGAAGACCGTGGGCATTTCGCCCGTGGGCTGCTCGGTGTTCGCCTACAACTATATCGACATCGACTGGATCGAGGCGGCGCACGGGCGCGCGCTGGCCGTTGCGACGGCCGTGAAGCGGCTCTACCCGCAGAATATGGTCTTCACCTATCAGGGCGACGGCGACCTGTCGGCCATCGGTACGGCGGAGTCGATCCATGCGGCGGCGCGCGGCGAGAACGTCGTGGCCGTCTACATCAACAATGCGATCTACGGCATGACCGGCGGCCAGATGGCCCCGACCACCCTCTTGGGCATGAAGACCGCGACGACCCCCTACGGCCGCGATCCGCGGCTGAACGGCTATCCCTACAAGATCGCCGAGATGATGGCCCATCTGGACGGCGCGACCTACATCACGCGGCAGAGCGTGCATACGGCGGCCAACGTGCGCAAGTGCAAAAAGGCGATCCGCAAGGCGTTCGAGAATTCGATGGCCGGCAACGGTTTTTCGCTCGTGGAGGTCGTCTCGACCTGCAACAGCGGGTGGAAACTCTCGCCCGTGGCTTCGAACCAGTGGCTTGCCGAGAACATGCTGCCCTTCTATCCGCTGGGCGACATTAAAGATGTTAAAAAAGAGTAACGCTATGAAAGAGACGTTGATAATTGCAGGATTCGGAGGACAGGGCGTCCTCTCGATGGGTAAGATTCTGGCTTACTCGGGGGTGATGCAGGATTTCGAGGTGACGTGGATGCCCTCCTACGGTCCCGAGATGCGCGGCGGCACGGCCAACGTGACGGTAATTCTCTCCGACCGGAAGATTTCGTCGCCTATCGCCCATGAATTCGACACGGCGATCATCCTGAACCAGCAGTCGATGGAGAAATTCGAGCCGATGGTCAAGCCGGGCGGCGTGCTGATCTACGACACGAACGGCATCACGCGGCACCCCGTGCGCAAGGACATCGAAGTCTATGCGATCGACGCCACGGCCGAGTGTGCGAAGATGGGTCAGGCCAAACTGTTCAACACGATGATCCTGGGCGGTTACCTCAAGGTGCGCCCCGTGGTCGCGATGGAGAACGTGATGGTGGGTCTGAAAAAGTCGCTTCCCGAGCGCGCGTGGAAAATGCTTCCGGCCAACGAGGAGGCCATCCGCCACGGCGGCGAGATAATCCGCAAGCGGTGATTCAGTGACATATTTTATGAAGAAGGAGGCGCCCCCGCAACGGGGGCGCCTCTCTTTGATATTACAAATCATCCATTGCTTGTGTTTTAACTTTATTGGTGTTGATTTTATCCCAATACTGTAATTTTGCAAAGCAACGTCTATCTTGATGTTCCAATGATAGTTGAATATCCCCATTGGGTGTTTCAAAAGTTGTGTAATATGTACATTTGTCCATTCGCAAAAAGGTCAATCTCAAACCGTCGTCATTTGGTTGACTATAACTTTGAAATTTTTCCACACAATCAGCTGGCTCCCCGTATTTCTGAATGAGCATTTCCTTGAGCGTTTGGTAATTATTTTCAAGTTTGGACCAGTTGTCGCATTCCGGAAATATAACACCGATTGTATTTACTACATTGGTCGTTTTAAGTGTCGATACGCCGATTATGCACCCTTTAAATCCGGCAAAATCTCCTTGAAGGACGGCGGTTCCGTCTTTTATTCCCAAATCGGAAAAACCGGCAGCCTTCATTTTGGATACATATGCAGCAAGTGTCCCATCAATGGGAACTCCTTTGAATTTTAAGTGCTGTGCATCTGTTTGGGCGAATGATGATAGCGAAATGCATAGTGAAATCAATATAAAACAGATGTTTTTCATGTAGATTGTATTCGTTGTTTTTAATCTTGTTTTATGGATTTTTCTTCTTTCGGCTGAAAGTCAATCTGATAGAATTTGAATTCCGGTTTGGTCATGGCTCCGGTCGCAGCGTCTATTCCCCATCCGAGTATGTCCAGCAGATTGATGACCGATACTGCGTTGAAACTTTTGTTGATGATAACCGTTTCCGTTGTATAGGCAGGCGATTCGGCTTTGACGACCGTTTCGTCGAAACCGCGTCTGATTTTGGTCGTGTAGGGGAAAGTGACATTGGTGTATTTGCGGCCGTCGATCGTAAGGGTCGCTTTTTCTGCGATGTCGCTGTCGAAGGTCACTTTTGCTTTCGATCCGCAAAAAACGGTGGCGCAGGAGGTCATCAAAAGAGATGAGCACAGGAATATTCCGAAATATTTCATTGTATGGTGAATATGTGCCGTGTCCCTGCGGCTGGGTTGGGTTAGGTACATAAAAAACGTGGGACATAACTTTTATCATCGCATATCGAGGTTCTGGAATACCTTGTGGCAATAATAGAAAGTGAAGCCCACGCCATAGACGTGAGCATCAACTTCACTTCTTTTGCCACAATTTGAAATTTTCCAGATTTCGATATGCAAAGACGCAAAGCTAACGCTTTTTATATGTATGCGCCGGGAATGCCGCGGCGCGGTTGGATCGGGATGGTGTTCGGTTTGTTATCTGACCATAGGCTACGGGTTTAGGGGTTCTTCACGCAAATATACAAATCTTTCCGGAGGAATGAAATCGGATGCCTTTTTATTTTATTCAGAAGTCCGGAAATGCCGTCCGCCTATCCGAAAAAGCCGTTTGTGTATACGCTTCCGTGTGCGGCGGGAAATCGGCGGATAACGTACCGGCAAATTCCGTATCTTGGAAAATGAATTCCGGCAGGGCATCGACTTTGCATGTCCGGGTATAAACTTTTAAAAACTCCGATTTATGGAAAAGAACGAACAGCAGATGCCGCGGCTCGGCGAGCCGGTTCCGGCATTCGAGGCCATGACCACCAAGGGGAAGATCAGCTTCCCGGACGATTACAAGGGCAAATGGGTGATTCTTTTCAGCCACCCTGCCGATTTCACCCCGATCTGCACCACCGAAATACTCACTTTCGGGGCGCATACCGAGGAGTTCCGGGCGTTGAACTGCGAACTGGTCGGCCTGTCGGTCGACAGCCGCAACAGCCATATCGCATGGCTCAAGACCATCCGCGAGAAGATCGAGTACAAGGGCATGAAGGATGTGAAAGTCGGGTTCCCGATCATCGACGACGTTGCGATGAAAGTGGCGTCGCTCTACGGCATGATCCAGCCCGGCGAGAGCCAGACCGCCGCCGTGCGCGCCGTGTTCTTCGTCGACCCGAAGGGCGTGCTGCGGGCGATGATCTACTATCCGCTGGCTCTGGGCCGCAATTTCGACGAGATCAGGCGGGTTTTGGTGGGCTTGCAGACCATCGACGCCTTCGGCATCGCGCTGCCCGCCGACTGGCGTCCGGGCGACGAGGTGATCGTGCCGATGAAGGGCGACGATCAGGAGAAGGTTCCCGAAGGGGCGAAGTGCTACGACTGGTTTTTCTGCACCAAACCGCTGCCGAAAGAGGAGATCGGACGGAAACTCGGCGAGAAGGTCTGACGCCCCTGCATTGCACGACAGAAGAGGCTTCCCGCGGGAAGCCTCTTCTGTCGTGTGCATTCGTATCTCTGCAATCCGGGGACGGTCGGCAAAGGCCGCTCCGCTCTATTCCCGGAAGCGGCATTGCTGTACGTCGCGCCACCCGAGGAGCAGTTCGCGCACCGCGAGCCGTTTTTTGCCCGCTATTTGCAGTTCTCCGAGGGCGATCCATCCGTCGGCGCACGCCACGCGGATAAAGGTTCTTCCGTCGCTCTGGAGCGTGCCGCACGCCTCGCCGTGGACCGCGGCCTCGAACGACGCCGAGAAAATCTTGGCGCTCGACGCTTCGCCGTCGCCCTCGCGGTACATCTCGGTCCATGCCGCCGGATAGGGCGACAGTCCGCGGACGAAATTCACGATCTCGCGGCCCGGTTTCTCCCAGTCGATCCGGCAGTCCTCCTTGAAAATCTTCGGCGCCGGGCGCAGCGTCGCCTCGTCGATGTGCTGCTGCTCCACGGGCCGGATCTCCCCCGCCGCAATGCGGTCGACGGTTTCGGTTACGAGCGAGGTTCCCGTTGTCATCAGACGTTCGTAGAGCGTCCCGACGTTGTCTTCCGGAAGGATCGGAACCCGGATCTGCCCGATGATGCCGCCCTTGTCGATCTCGTGGTTCAGCAGAAACGTGGTGACGCCCGTCTCGGTCTCGCCGTTGATGATCGCCCAGTTGATCGGCGCGGCCCCGCGGTATTGGGGCAGCAGCGAGGCGTGGAGGTTGAAGGTCCCCAGCCGCGGCATGGCCCAGACGACCTCGGGAAGCATGCGGAAGGCGATCACGATGCCCAGGTCGGGCCGCAGCGCCTCGAGGGCCTCGACGAACTCCGGGGCTTTCAGCTTTTCGGGCTGCAATACCGGCAGACCCAGTTCCAGAGCCGCGATCTTAACCTCGCTCCGGTGTATTTTCTGTCCGCGTCCGGCGGGTTTGTCGGGCGAAGTCACCACGCCCACGACGTTGTAGCCGCCCCCGACGAGCGCCCGCAGCGACGGCACGGCGAATTCGGGCGTGCCCATGAATACGATGCGAAGGTCTTTGGCGTCCATGCGTTATCTTTTTTCCAGTCCCAGCGTGTGGTGCATGCGCTCCTGCTTGGTCTCCAGATAGTGTGCGTTGTAGGGGTTCGGGGCGATGACGATGGGCACGATCTCGTCGATGCAAAGCCCGTAGCCCTCCAGCCCGGCCCGTTTGAGCGGGTTGTTGGTCATCAGGCGCATGTGGCGGATGCCCAGCTCGCGGATGATGCTGGCGCCCACGCCGTAGTCGCGTTCGTCGGCTTTGAAGCCCAGTTTGAGGTTGGCGTCCACCGTGTCGAGACCCTCGTCCTGCAATTTGTAAGCGTGGATTTTGTTGCACAGCCCGATGCCGCGCCCCTCCTGATTGAGGTAGACGACGGCGCCCCGGCCTTCGCGGTCGATCATCTCCATCGCCTTGTGGAGCTGCTCGCCGCAGTCGCAGCGGTACGAGCCGAAAATGTCGCCTGTGGCGCACGACGAATGCACGCGCACCAGCACCGGTTCGTCTTCGGTCCACTCCCCTTTCGTCAGGGCCACATGCTCCACGCCGTTGGATTTCTGGCGGAACGGTGTGATCTGGAATTCGCCCCACTCCGTGGGCAGGGGCACCGTCACGCCCTTTTCGATGATCGACTCCTCGCGGAGGCGGTAGGCGATCAGCGAGGCGATCGAGATGATTTTTAGGTCGAATTTTTTTGCGGTCTCCAGCAGTTGCGGCAGGCGGGCCATCGTGCCGTCCTCGTTCATAATCTCGATCAGCGCGCCGGCGGGCTGCAATCCGGCCAGGCGGGCCAGGTCGATGGCCGCCTCGGTGTGTCCCGGACGGCGCAGCACGCCCTTGTCGCGCGCGCGCAGGGGATTGATATGTCCCGGGCGGCCCAGGTCGGTGGGTTTCGTTTCGGGGTCGGCCAGCGCGCGGATCGTCGCGGCGCGGTCGTGGATCGAGACGCCCGTAGTGCAGTCGTTGCCCAGCAGGTCGACCGTCACGGTGAAGGGCGTGCCCAGCAGCGAGGTGTTGTTCTCCTCCATCATGTTGAGCCCCAGTTCGTCGCAGCGTTTCTCCGACAGCGGGGCGCACAGCACGCCGCGGCCCTCCTTGAGCATGAAGTTCACGATTTCGGGCGTGATCTTCTCCGCCGCGACGATGAAGTCGCCTTCGTTCTCGCGGTCCTCGTCGTCCACGACGATAACGGGTTTGCCGATGCGGAAGTCCTCGATGACCTCCTCCACGCTATTGAGCACAGTCTCTTTTGCCATTTCGTTTGAGTTTTATTGCTTTCGTCAGTTTCTTGAATTGCGGAACCAGTTTCTCTTTCAGCGCCTTGAACTTTCCGGCGTACCAGTCCGTGTCGAGCAGCGCCGAGTCGTTGGTGGCCTTGTAGGTGAGGTATATGGCTATCGGTGTGAGGATGAAGGTCGAGAGCCACATGCCGTAGACGGCCTCCCAGTTACCCTCCTTGGCCAGTTTTTCGCCCGAGAGGCTGATCATGTAGTAGATCACGAAGAAGATCACCGACACCACCACCGGAAGCCCCAGGCCGCCCTTGCGGATGATGGCGCCCAGCGGCGCGCCGATCAGGAAGAAGATCAGGATCGACACCGGAAGCGACATTTTCTTGTGCCACTCGACCTTCGATCGGTAGAGCTGGTTGAGGGCCTCCTTGGCCGTCGATTCGTCGAATGCGAACATGTTGCGCGAGTTCTTGGCCAGCGTCCGCGCCTGGTTCCAGACACGTTCGCGTTCGCGTGTGGGCAGCATGATGACCGAATCCGTCGCCAGCAGGTCGCGGAAGTCCCGTTTGTCCACCTGCAGGCTGTCGGGCAGCGGCAGCACGGTGTTGTCTCGGGCGAAAATCTGCTCTTTCAGCAGCGGTTCGTAGGAACTCGTCGTGGCGGCGTTGACCTTGATCTCCAGCGAGTCGATGTCGTGCTGCAATTCGCTGATGTTCTTGGTCTGGCTGCTCGTGAACAGGTCGGCGTCGGTGCGTCCCATGGCGAATCCCGACATGGGGATCACCTGTTTTTGCAGGTCGAAGGTGTGGTGGCGCAGGGCGCTTTTCGTGAACCACTGGCTGTTGCGGGTCTGTTCGTAGGTCTCGCCGTGGAAGAGCGTCACCAGCAGGTATTTCTTGTCGTCCGACAGGCGGATATAGCCCGAGTCGGCCACGATGGTGTTCATGTTGCCGTTGGCGGCGCGGTTGTCGTAGATCAGCACGTCGTGCAGCAGGTGCGTGTCGGGTTCCTGGTGGCTCACGCGGATCGACATGTTGTCGATGCCGTTGAAGAAGAGCCCGTCCTGGAATTCGAGGGCCTGTTTCTGCTGCCGGATGTCGTAGAGCGTGCTGAATAGCTTCTTGTTGGCGTTCGGCACGAGGTTGTTGCCGATGAAGAAACTGCCGACGGAGACCAGGCTCACCAGAATGATCAGCGGCTTGGTGATCTGCACGAGCGACATGCCCGCCGATTTCATGGCCAGCAGTTCGTAGTTCTCACCCAGGTTGCCCATGGTCATAATCGCCGCCAGCAGCATCGAGAGCGGCAGCCCCATCGGGATCATGTTGGCCATGAAATAGGTCATCAGCTCGATGATGATGCCGGCGCTCAATCCCTTGCCCACCAGCTCGTCGATGTAGCGCCACACGATGTTCATCATCAGCACGAACATGACGATGAAGAACGTGAGGACCATCGGGCCGAGGTAGGACTTCAGAACGAGTCTGTGAATGGTTTTCATGCGGCGGATCGCAGTTTTTTGTTACGCAAAGATAGTGCAAGGCGAGAGGAGTGCCAAATTTATTTGAGCACTTCCGGGTCGCAGCCTATCCAAACGGCAGCCTTTTTTGTCGTAAAGATAACAGTTTTACCATTATAAGCGTAAGAGTGAGGGTAAATATTATGGCGGCGCCGGGCGGAACCTCGAAATTGTAGCTGACGACAAGCCCTGCGACATTGCCCGCCACAGCCACGAGGGGTGCGGCGAAGGCGATGGTGCGGTACGACCGCGAGAGCGAGTTGACGATCACCACGGGCATCGTCACGAGCGAGATCAGCAGCACGATGCCCATGATTCGGATCGAGAGCACGATGGTCACCGCCACCAGCGCGGCCATCAGATAGGAGATCACGCGCGTGGGGATGCCCCGGCTGCGGGCGAAGTCGCGGTCGAAAGCCGTGTACATCACCGGGCGGAGCCACAGCAGCGCCCCGGCGATGATCACCGCCGTCAGCGCGGCGAGGGCCGCGACGTCGCTGTCGGTCACGGTCACGATGCTGCCGAAGAGGTAGGCCGACAGATCGCCCGAGGTGTAGCCCGGGCGGAGGCTCATAAAGAGCGCGCCGACGGCCATGCCGACGGACCAGATGATGCCGATGGCCGAATCCTCGCGGATGCGTCCCCGGCTGCCGGCCCATTCGATGCCCAGCGCCGAGAGCACGGCGAAGATCATCGCCCCGGCGATCGGGTTGGCGCCCATCCAGAAGGCGATGCCCAGTCCGCCGAACGAGGCATGGGTGATGCCGCCCGCGAGGAACACCATGCGGCGGCAGACGACGTAGGTTCCGATCACTCCGCACGTTATGCCCGACAGCACGCACGCCGCGAGCGCGTTCGAAAGGTAGCCGTATTGGATCAGGTCGCTGAAAAATCCCATGTATTCCTTATAATTGCGCGCAAATTTACGCTTTTTTATCGGAAAAGCCTCCTCCTTTCGCGCAGTTTTCGTAATTTCGTGCCGGAAAAACACGAATCCATGCAACCTCGCAGAGTCAATTTTCATACCTTGGGCTGCAAGCTCAATTTTTCGGAGTCCTCGACCCTCGCCCGCGAGTTCGAGCGCGGCGGTTTCGTGCGCGTCGCGCCCACGGCCGAGGCCGATATTTGCGTCATCAACAGCTGTTCCGTCACGGAGCACGCCGACAAGAAATGCCGCAACCTGATCCGCAAACTCCACCGCCGCAACCCTGCGGCGATCATCGCCGTGACGGGATGCTACGCGCAGCTCAAGCCGCAGGAGATTGCCGCGATAGAGGGTGTAGACATCGTGTTGAGCAACAACGATAAGGGGACGTTATTTAAACGAGTGGTTGAACTGTCGGGCAAGGGCCGGGCGCAGGTGTACAGCTGCGAAACCGATTCGCTCACGTCGTTCTTCGCGGCCTTTTCGAGCGGCGACCGCACGCGCGCCTTCCTCAAGGTGCAGGACGGGTGCGACTACTGCTGTTCCTACTGCACGATCCACTACGCCCGCGGTTCGAGCCGCAACATGCCCGTCGCCGACCTCGTGGCCGAGGCGCGGCAGATCGCTGCCGGGGGGCAGAAGGAGATCGTCCTGACGGGCGTCAACACGGGGGATTTCGGCCGCACGACGGGGGAGCGGTTCATCGACCTGCTGCGGGCGCTCAACGAGGTCGAAGGGATCGAACGCTACCGCATTTCGTCGATCGAGCCGAACCTGCTGGCCGACGAAATCATCGCATTTTGCGCCGCGTCGCCTAAATTCATGCACCATTTCCACATTCCGCTCCAGAGCGGTTCGGACCGGATTCTGGGCCTGATGCGCCGCCGCTACACCACGGCGCGCTTCGCCGAGCGGATCGCGGCCGTGAGACGGCTGATGCCCGATGCCTTCATCGGCATCGACGTGATCGTCGGGTTCCCGGGCGAGACGGAGGCCGATTTCCGCACGACGTACGATTTTCTGGCGAGGCTCGAACCCGCTTTCCTGCATATCTTTCCCTTCTCGGAGCGTCCCGGGACGCCGGCCGTCGACCTGCCCGGCAAGGTGCCTCCGTCGGTCGCCACGCAGCGCGTCGCCGAACTGGAGGGCCTCTGCGAACGCCTGCACGGCGCGTTCTGCGCCCGGGCCGAAGGCACGGAGGATACGGTGCTCTTCGAAAGCACGCGCCGCGACGGCATGATGTTCGGCTTCACGGGCAGCTACCGCCGGGTGAAAGTCCCCTACGACCGTTCGAAGGTCAATGCCGTCTGCCGCGTGAAACTCGGCGCGATGGACGAAACTCACGATTTGTTGGGGGAAATTCTGGATTAATCACTATATTTGCAGGAATGGAAATTTAAAACGCTATGACGGGTTTGCGCAAACGGGTGACGGTCGGTTTTTTGAGCATCGTCTGCCTGCTGTTTTTTTCGGGTATGGTCTCGTTTCTCGAATTGAGCCACCTGAGCCGGGATACGGGCGAGATTCTCAAGGCCAACAAACGGAATATCGAGCTGGCCAAGGAGATGCTCGATGCTGCGCACGAGCAGAACATCGCGTTGATCCGCCTTTCGGTTTTCGGCGACAGGTCGTGCGACAGCCTTTGCCGCAAGAGCATGGAGCGGCTCGAAAACACGTTGCTCGTGGCCCAGAGCGAGGCGCTTGAGAAGTCGTTCCTCGACTCGCTGGCCTTCGCCACGACCGAGCTGCGCCTCGTGACGGACAACTACCTCGCCTTCGGGGGCGCCGCCCGTGCCGACTCGCCGGCGGCCATGCGGCCCGATTCGCTGGGCGGCAGGTGGTACAGCGAAGAGTACCAGGCCCTTTACGGCCGTCTTACGGCCGCCATCAAGAGTTATATGACCTCGACGCAGAGTTCGCTGGTTCCGCGCGCCGAGCAGATGAAGAAAAACGCCTACCGCGCCGTGACGCCCGTGCTGATCTCGCTGGCCGTGATGATCGCCATCGTGCTGATGCTCTTTTACTTCATGTCGATCTACTGCGTGACGCCCATCGAGCGGATGAACAAGGGGCTGGGCGACTGGCTCTCGTTCCGCGTGCCCTTCGCCGTGAAGGGCGACCTCAAGGACGAGGTGCTCGAACTCAAGGAGAAAATCGAGTCGCTGATCAACATTTCCAAACAGACCAAATCCTGATGCGGCGATGCGGGTAGACGTGGTTTTACGGTATATCGGGGTCGTGATGCTCTTCATTGCGATGTTCATGCTGCTGTCGGCGGGAATCTCCTACCTGAGCGGCATGGATTCGGCGTTCTATCCCCTGCTGCTCTCCTCGCTGCTCACGGCCCTGCTGGGCGCCTTTCCGCTGATCTTCGTGGGCAAGCGCGAGCAGATCACCAACAAGGAGGGGTTCTGCATTGTCGTCGGGGCGTGGCTCGTGGCCTGCGTCGTGTCGATGTTCCCCTACCTGATCTGGGGCGGGGAGTTCTCGCTGGTCAACGCCTGGTTCGAGAGCGTCTCGGGCCTCACGACCACCGGATCGACGATCCTGAACGATGTCGAAGCCCTGCCCCGCGGATTGCAGTTCTGGCGCATGTCGTCGACGTGGATCGGCGGTATGGGCGTGGTGATGTTCGCGCTGGTGGTCCTGCCGTCGATGGGGCGCAGCAAGATGATGCTCTCCAACGTGGAGCTTTCGACGATGGCCAAGGACAACTACCGCTACCGTTCGCAGATCATCGTGCAGATCCTGCTGGTGGTCTATGTGGGGCTTACCGTGCTGTCGACCGTGCTGCTCAAGATGGCGGGCATGAACTGGTTCGACGCCCTGTGCCACGCCATGTCGGCCTGCGCCACGAGCGGATTCTCGACCAAGAACGCCAGCATCGCCTATTTCAACAGTCCGGCGATCGACACGATCCTGATCTTCGCGATGGCCACGGCGGGCGTCCATTTCGGGCTGATCTACGCCACGGTGACGGGCAAGCGCAGCAACATCTTCCGCTCGGAGGTGACGCGCTGGTACTTCGGGATGCTGCTCGCGGGCGGCGTGCTGATCGCCGTCAGCCTCTTCGCCGCGGACATCTACCCCACGCTGACCGCGTCGTTCCGCTACGCGATGTTCCAGTTCGTGTCGGTGGTGACCACGACGGGTTTCGCCACGGCCGACTCCAACACGTGGACTTCGTTCGCCGTCATCCTGCTGATTTTCGGCTCGATCGTCTGCGCCTGCGCCGGGTCTACGGCCGGCGGCATCAAGGTCAACCGCCTGGTGCTGGCCGGGAAGATGATGCGCACGCGCCTGCGGCAGCAGCAGCATCCCAACGCCATCATCCGCATCCGCCTCGACGGCGTCATTCAGGAGAACGAGGCCCTGCACGCGGTGATGATCTTCATCGTCACCTACCTGATGTTCATACTCGCCGGCACGGTCTTCGGCACGATGCTCGGCGTCGATCTGACGACCAGTTTCACCGGGGCGGTGGCCTCGATGGGCAACGTCGGCCCCGGGTTCGGGGAGGTCGGCTCGATGGATAACTTCTCGGCGATGCCCGCGGCGTTCAAGGTTTCCAATTCGCTGCTGATGCTGCTGGGGCGTCTGGAGATTTTCGGACTCATACAGATTTTTTTCATTAAATGGTGGAGGTGACCCAAACTATGTTTCGCAGGATTCTCATATACGCGCTGGGTGCGGTTTTCCTGACCGCCGGCGGAGTGCGGGCGCAGCAGCCCGAGGTCGAAGCCCGCATTGCGGGGCTGGAGGGAAACGCCGAGTACATGTCGCTGCTCCGCGAGGATGCGCAGTTGCAGATACGCGAGGATTCGATCGTCAACGCCGTGGAGCGCATGCGCCGGCAGCTGCGCGAGGACCCGGGCAAGCGGCAGCAGTATTCGCAGGAGATTTTGCAGCTCGAAAGCAGGATTTTCGAAATCCGCAATGCCAAGGGACGCCTGATCGACCGTATCAACACCATCGAGCAGGAGTGGGTGCTGGCCAGCCTGAACGGCGCGGCGCAGCAGCCTGCGGCGTCTGCTGAAAAAAGCCCTGCGGAGGCGGTCCCCGACTCGCTGAAGGTCCGCAATCTGGTGGACAACCTCTATTTCCGCGAACACCTCCCGGCGGAGGATTATGCGGCCCTGCGCGACGCGCAGCGGCAGGAGATGCGGGCCGTGGACTATGTCAATCGCTATTTCGCCAACCATGGCACGCTGACCGAGCTGGCCGAAACCTACGCCGCCGTGCAGACCGAGGCCGAGGCGATGGAGGTTTTCGAGCGTTACAACGCCTTGCAGGGCGTGAACCGCGCGCTGGCCGACTCGCTCGCTGCGACGTGGAACTCGATTTTCGACAACAAGAGCTACGCCTACGGCTATCTGCTCGACAAGATGGGCGAGGAGGAGGTGCTCGCCCGCGAGGAGGAGGCGCTTTCGGAGGCTTCGCGCCAGCTGTCGGCCTTGCAGGGCGAGACGGCTTCGGACGCCGTGGCGGACTATTTCCTGCGCAAGCGGGTCGTCGTCGACTACGAGGCCGCCGTGGCCGGAGTGCTGGCGCTGGACGCCGCACGCGATTCGCTGCGCGGCGTTGCGGCGCAGCTCGAATCCATCGACTACCGCCTGCCGAGGGTCGAAGTCGCCGAGCGTTACTTCCTCGACTACGACAGCGTGGCCTTCTCGTCGAAGCCGGTGTACTCCTACCAGAATCCCATTCCCGAGTGCCGGGTCTATGCCAACGGCACGATCTACCGCATCCTGCTCGGAACGTTCAACACCAAGCGCGCCGCCGCGACTTTCCGGGGCGCCTATCCGCTCTTCTACCTGATCAACGACGAGGGCAAGTGGTGCTACTATGCGGGCGGCTTCGCCACGCTGGCCGAGGCCGAGGCGGCGCAGGCGCTGCTGAAAAAGCGCGGGTTCGTGCGGCCCGAAATCGTGGTGTGGACCGACGGCGCGGCCCGCAACCTTTCGCTCGACCCCGAGGCGGCGAAAGTCACCTACCGCGTCGAGATCACCGGGACCGACGCCCTGTCGGACGAAGTGAAGGGGGTGATCGCCGCAACGGGCGAAGGCTACGAACTTTCGCGCGTGGGCAGCCAGCTCTTCGTCGTGGGGGCTTTCGACGACAGGGCCGTCGCCGACCGTCTGGCCGAGTCGATACGGCAAACGGATGCCGCACTGGAGGTAAAAGTCGCCGAAATCGCAGAATAAATCGGAACCCGGATGAAATTTATCGCAGAATTCGTCCGGGTTCTGAATTTTTTACCTATCTTTATTGCAATATTCCACAAGCCTTATGGAGATGTTCTATATTGTACTGCTCGTTTTTTTCGGCCTGCTGTTCCTGGTGGCCGAATTGGTCCTGCTGCCCGGGGTGTCGATCGGGGCCGTGCTGGCGCTGGTCTGCTACGGCAGTTCGGTGTACCTCGCCTTCCGTGATTTCGGTCCCGTGACGGGGACTGTCGTCATCCTCGTCATTCTCGTATTGTCGGTCATCGCCACCGTCGTCTCGCTGCGGGCCAAGACCTGGCAGCGTTTCTCGCTCAAGCAGGAGATCCGGTCGTCGTCGATGCCCGTCATTCCGGCCGAGGAGTTGCAGGTCGGCGACCGGGGCGTGACCCTCTCGCGCCTCTCCCCGATGGGCAAGGTCGAGATCGGAGGCCGCACCTACGAAGCCAAGTCGCAGGGGGCCTATGTCGACCAGCAGCGCGATGTCGAGGTCGTGGGATTCGAGAATTTCAGCGTTATCGTAAAAACAATCAAATAAGCTAAATTATGGATTTTCAGGGTGGAATGATCGTGTTGATCGTCTTCGTGAGCCTTTTTGCGATCTGGCTCCTCTTCTATTTTATTCCGGTGGGACTGTGGTTCTCGGCCCTGGTGTCGGGCGTGCGTATCAGCCTGCTGCAACTGGTGCTGATGCGTTGGCGCAAGGTCCCGCCCTCGACCATCGTTTCGTCGATGATCGAGAGTACGAAAGCCGGACTGACCCTCAATCCCAACGAGCTGGAGGCTCACTACCTCGCGGGCGGCAACGTCACGAACGTGGTGCATGCGCTGGTTTCGGCCCAGAAGGCCAACATCATGCTGGATTTCAAGATGGCGACGGCCATCGACCTGGCGGGCCGCGACGTGTTCGAGGCCGTGCAGATGTCGGTCAACCCCAAGGTGATCAACACGCCTCCCGTGGCCGCCGTGGCCAAGGACGGCATCCAGCTGATCGCAAAGGCCCGCGTCACGGTGCGCGCCAACATCAAGCAGCTGGTCGGCGGCGCCGGCGAGGAGACCGTGCTGGCGCGTGTCGGCGAGGGCATCGTTTCGTCGATCGGCTCGGCCGCGTCGCATAAGATCGTGCTCGAAAATCCCGACTCCATTTCGCGCGTGGTGCTCGAAAAGGGGCTCGACGCCGGAACGGCCTTCGAAATCCTCTCGATCGACATCGCCGACATCGACGTGGGCAAGAACATCGGCGCCCAGTTGCAGATGGACCAGGCGCAGGCCGACAAGAACATCGCCCAGGCGAAAGCCGAGGAGCGGCGTGCGATGGCCGTGGCGCTCGAACAGGAGAACAAGGCCAAGGCGCAGGACGCCCGCGCCAAGGTGATTCTCGCCGAGGCCGAAGTGCCGCTGGCCATGGCCGAGGCGTTCCGCAACGGCAACCTGGGTATCATGGACTACTACAAGATGAAGAACATCATGGCCGACACGCAGATGCGCGAGACCATTGCCAAACCCGAAAAGAAATAGTTTTGACGGATTTGTTATCAGGGGGTGCGCGTCGTGCGCGCCCTTTTTTGTGAAAGATTCAGACAGTTATGAGAAAGTGCCTTTTGATTCTGTTTTTCGCTTTTGCCGCGGCGGGAGCCTCCGCTGCGCAGATCGACACGGTGGCGGTTTTCAGCGCGAAGATGCAGCGCGAAATTCCGGCGCTGGTCGTGGTTCCCGATGCCGGCGTCGGGCGGCGCATGCCCGTGCTCTACCTGCTGCATGGTTTCGGCGGTTCGTACACGACGTGGCAGAACATCACCGACCTGCGTCCGCTGGCCGACGCCTGCGGGATGATCGTCGTCTGCCCCGACGGCGCGAACAGTTGGTATTGGGACAGTCCCCTCGATCCGGCGTCGCAGTTCGAGACCTTCGTGGCGCAGGAACTGCCCGACTGGATCGACGCCCGCTACCTGACGATTCCTTCGCGCGAGGGCCGCGCCGTCACGGGCTTGAGCATGGGCGGTCACGGCGCGCTGTGGGTAGCGCTGCGCCACAAAGACCGTTTCGGGGCTGCAGGATCGACCTCGGGAGGCGTGGACATCCGGCCTTTCCCCGACTCGTGGGAGATGAAGAAACAGTTGGGCGAACTGAAAGACAATCCGGAACGCTGGAACGCGCATACGGTGATCCGTCAGGCCGCTTCGCTCCGGGACGGCGAGCTGGCGCTCGTCTTCGACTGCGGTTATCAGGATTTCTTCTATCAGGTGAATCTGAACCTCCACGAACAGCTGATGCGGCAGGGCGTGGGGCACGATTTCCTGGTGCGTCCCGGTGCGCACAACGCGGCCTACTGGTCCGCGTCGCTCCCCTGCCAGATGCTTTTCTTTCAGCGCTGGTTCGCCCGGAATGCGCCCCAGCCGGCCGTGACGGCCTCGGGGCGGCGTGTGGTGTATATCGGCGACTCGATCACCGACGGTAATTGGGGCAAGGCCAACGGAAAACCGTCGTCGCAGCGCAATCTGTGGGATCGCAACCACCTTTTCGGCAGCGGGTATATGTATTTATGCGCCAGCTATTACCAGGGCTATTTCCCCGACCGCGACTACCGGTTCTTCAACCGCGGCGTGGGCGGTCATGCGTTGGGCGACCTTGCCGCCCGCTGGCAGGAGGATGTGATCGACCTGCGGCCCGACGTGCTGTCGGTGTTTGTCGGGACGAACGATGCGGAACGTCACCTTGGCAGACTGCTGCGCGCCGACGATCCGAAAACGGTTCCCGATTTCGATTTTACCGACTGGGAAAGGACCTATCGCGGTCTGCTCGATCAGGTCCGGCAGGCAAATCCTGCGTTGAAAATCGTACTGTGCACGCCCTTTGCCGCACCCTGCGGGAAGATCGTTGAAGGCGCATTGGGCGAATATTATCCCCTGCGGCAGCGGATACTGGCGCAATGCTGTGTGATCGTGGAGCGAATCGCAGCCGACTACGGCGCGACGCTCGTGCCCTTCCACCGGCTTATCGCCGATCTGGAAACGCGGCTGCCGAACGGCGATGCGACCTATTGGGTGTGGGACGGCATCCACCCCACGCCTGCCGGTCAGCGACTGATGGCCGATTGCTGGATCGGCGCCGCGGCCCGGAACGGTGTTATGGAATGACAAAAGCGAGCCTTCGAAGGCTCGCTTTTGTTTGGCGCGGGGTCAGTAGACCTCCTCGGGCAGCGTTTCGCCGACCGGTTCGCCTTCGAGGTTGTCGCGCCACTTGATCGCCGCGTGCGTGCCGTCGCAGTAGGGTTTGTTGGCCGACTGGCCGCAGCGGCATGCGACCACGCGGTTGCGGATTTCGTAGGTATGGCCGTCTTCGCGCCGCAGGGGAATGCCGCCGCGAATCCACAGGCCGCCGCTGCTGCCGATGGTGACGTCCTCGATCAGCCCGAGACTCGGGGCGAACCGGAATTCGTAGGGGCTGCCCGTTTTTCGGTCCCAGGCCGTCAGCCGTCCGCCGGGGCACATCGACGCTTCGCGGATGGCCAGCTGGCGTGCTTCGGGATCGGCGGACCGCTCGGTGAGCGTCCACGCGTCGCCCCCGGGGTGGCAGAAGCGCGCGAAGACGCAGTATTTCGGATTGTCGGTCATCGTGAGGGTCCCGCCCTCGACGGTCTCGGCCTTGTCGAGCAGCGATTCGTCGGGTGCGGTGAGCCTCGGGTCCCAGGCCGCCGTTTCGTGGCTCCCGTCGCAGTAAGGTTTGCGTTTCGAGGCCCCGCAGCGGCAGAGCGCCGTAGGTTCCGCCTCGGTCGAGAAGCGCCGCCCTTCCTGGAAATACCAGCTTTCGTTCTGCTCGTTGGGCATGATGAACTGCTCGGCCAGCGGCGGGCGTCCGTAGACCAGGAAGGGGCCTTTTTCGGTCACGGTGATGCTGAAGCGCTCCTCGGCGGGAGAACTTCCCGTTTCGATTTTCAATTTCGACATACTATATGCGTTTCTGATTCGTTAGGGAATAGGCGGCAATAATTGTTCCCAAATGCAATTATTCGGACGGGCATGTGGCATTTATTCCGCTTTTTGGTATCTTTGGTGCCGTGACGGCACTTTCGGGAGGGGAAGTTTTGTTGAACCGTGCGCAATTCAGTTTTGCACCCGTCCGACTTTTTATTATCTTTGCCGTTGATTTTGAAACTGAAATAAGAAAAGAATGAACTATATGAAAAGATTTGCAGGGTTGGTTTGCGCGGTTGCGGCCGTCGTTTTTTTTGCTTCGTGCAGCAAGGACAAGGAATCGGGAACGATCGCGTTCGATTCTCCGGCCGTTTTCCTCAATGCGGGCGACGCAGTGACGGTGGGTTTTTCGGCCTCCAACATCGAGAGTTTCTCGATAACGGGCAAACCCACGGGCTGGAGCGATCCCGTTATCGACGCGGCGAACCGCACCATTACGGTCATCTCTCCCGAGAAGTTCGACGACGACAATGATGCCGTAAAGTCGGGTTCGGTGACCCTGACGGGCAAGGTGCACGGCGGATCGACGGCTTCGGCGACGCTTTTCGTGGGTGTGGTCGACACCGAGGATTTGAGCCGTAAGCCGGCCAACAGTTATCTGATCAACAAGAAGGAGACCAACTACCTGATCGACGCCATGTACAAGGGCGACCTGACCGAGCAGGTGCCCTCTTCGGTCGATGTCGTCTGGCAGAGCCGGTCGAATCTGATCCAATACCTGGAGTTGAAAGACGGCAAGGCGTCGTTCTACGTGGCTGCCGACAGCGACGACGGGGACAAGATCAAGGAGGGCAACGCCGTGATCGGAGCCTACGACGCCGGCGGCACGCTGATCTGGAGCTGGCACGTATGGGCTGCGGACTACGATCCCGACGCCGAGGGCGGTGCGGTCGATTTCAACGGCTATTCGATGATGACCCGCAACCTCGGGGCGCTGGCCGCCGACAACTCGTCGGTGGAGAACATCCTCGCCTCGTACGGACTTTATTATCAGTGGGGCCGTAAGGACCCCTTCATCGGCCCGAGTTCGTACAACGCCGCCAACGGCGCATCGGCCAGCATGTACAACGGCGGCGGCAGCCGCGTCTACCTGCGGACGGCCGCTTCGAGCGCCGAGACGGGTACGGTGGCTTACGCCGTGCAGCACCCGCTGACCTTCATCACGGGCGTCTCCGGTTCGGAGAACGACTGGCTGTGGAGCGCACATTCCGACGATTTGTGGTCCGCTTCGAAAAAGAGCGCCTACGATCCCTGTCCCTATGGCTGGCGGGTGGCTCCGTCGGCCGTGTTCGACGGTTTGAAACTTGTGGGAGCCCCCACGGCGGCGGATGCCGACAAATACGGCTGGGGCCTGACCGATCCGGAGCGGGGAACCTCGTCGCTGTTTATCGGCGCAGGACGCCGCCGTTACGACAACAGCACGATCCTGAACGTTTACAACCCCGTCACCGTGCGCAGCGTGGCCGAGGAGGCGCAGCCCTGGGAGGGTCTTTATTGGACCGCAGGGACGCTGTCGGGTACGAAATCCCCGGCTTTCCACTTCTGGTTCGAGAAGAAGACCACCGGCGGAGGCCTCGAAAACAACGTCCCCTATGCCCGTGCCAACGGCATGTCGGTGCGTTGCGTGAGGGTGCAATAGGGACATCCGGAAGAAACCGAACGACGGACCGGCCTTGATGCCGGTCCGTTTTCGTTTGGTATAACAGTTGCGGGGATAGCGGTACTAAAATCCCCGGCTATGAAAATCAAGACAGGAAAAGGCTCCGTTACGCTCGTCGTGCTGCTGGCAATCTGGTCCGTGTCGGCCATTGCGTCGCTGCCCGGACTGGCCGTCTCCCCTATTCTGGGCGATCTGAACAAGGTGTTTCCCAAGGTTACGGACCTCGAAATCCAGATGCTCACCTCGCTGCCGTCGCTGCTGATCATCCCCTTCGTGCTGCTCTCCGGAAAACTCTCCGAGGGGAGGGACAAACTCAAAATCCTGATCGTAGGACTTTCGATTTTCTTTTTGAGCGGCGTGGCCTGCCTGTTCGCCCGCAGCATGGCGTGGCTCATCGTCATCAGCTGCATCCTCGGTGTCGGCGCCGGCATGGTCATCCCCCTCTCGACGGGCCTGATCGTCGACTATTTCACGGGGGACAGCCGCGTCCGGCAGCTGGGGTACAGTTCGGCGATCAACAACCTCACGCTCGTCGTGGCGACCGCCGTGACGGGTTACCTGGCCGAGGTCAACTGGCATCTTCCGTTCCTGGTCTATACCCTGCCGGGCATCTCGCTCGCGCTGTCGTTTTTCCTCCGGCGCAGCCGCTCCACGCCCGAGCCGGAGCAGAGCATCCAGATGCGCCACAAACGGATCGACCGGGGCAAGCTCGTCGGACTGATGCTCTTTTACTTCTTCGCCACTTACGCCGTGCTGGCCATCGCCTTCTACGCCTCGTTTCTGGTCGACGACTACAAGATCAGCAGTTCGTTTTCGGGTGTGCTGATCTCGTTGTTCTTCCTGGCGATCATGCTTCCCGGGCTGTTTATCGACCGGATCATCCGCGCGCTGAAGCAGAACGTCAACCTCGTGTCGCTGGGGCTGGTCTGCGCGGGGCTGCTGTGCGTGGGGATCTTCCGTGACAAGACGATGCTCGTCGTCGGGGCGTTGCTCACGGGCTTCGGCTACGGGGTGATCCAGCCCGTCATCTACGACAAGGCGGCGACCATCGCTCCGCCCCGCTCGGCGACGCTCGCGCTGTCGTTCGTCATGGCGATGAACTACCTTGCGGTGATGATCTGCCCCTTCATCATGGACATGTTCCGCCATCTGTTCCACACCCACAGCGACCGTTTCCCGTTCTTCTTCAACGCCGCGCTGGTGTTCGCACTGGCCGCCGTCACCTGGTTCCGGCGCGGGAATTTCACGCTCGGACTCGACGAATCGTATTACAAAAACTGACCGGAGGTCTTGCGGATAACATAAAAAGTTTTATTTTTGTGCTTAAAAGTCGCAAAAATAAACCTGAATGATGAAAAGACAACTCCTTCTTGCGCTTCTGGCGGCGGGCCTCGCCGCTGCACCCGGCTGTGCCGATAAGCGGGATGCGGTTCCCGGCATCCGGATCACGCCGTCGATCAAAACCCGCGTCACGGGGCTTCATTTCGATACGGGCGACTGTATCGGTCTGACCGTCACGAAGAACGGCTCGGATTACGTCCGGAACCACCAGATGACCTACGACGGCTCTGCCTTCACGGCTTCCGGCCTGCTGTGGTACAACGACCTGAACGAAACCTCGACGCTCACGGCCTATTTCCCCTATTCGGCGTCGGGCGTTCCCGACGAGTTCTCCGTGGCGCGGGATCAGAGTGCGGGCTGCGCCTCCTCGGACCTGCTGGGGGCCGTGGCGAAGAACGTGACGCCCACGGGCACGCCCGTCGGGATGCTGTTCTATCACCTGATGTCACAGCTGACCATCGTCATTACCAACAATTCCGATGCTGCGGTTTCGGGCGTCGCCGTGGGCGGGTTCGTCCCGACGGCCTCGGTGGATCTCTCCGTGCCGACGGCTTCGGCGAAAGCCGGCGTGGTGGCCGCTGAAATCGAAACCTTCGAAGTGACGCCCGACGCCTCCTACCGTGCGATTCTCGTGCCGCAGCAGGGGGCGCTGACCGTCACGGTCTCCACGCGCGACGGCAAGAGCCGCAGCAAGACCCTCTCTTCGGCGACGCTCGAAAGCGGCCGAAGGTACGACATGTCGGTGCTCGTCACCAACATCGACATCGAGCTGAAGCTGAGCGGCGAGGTCAGCGACTGGGAAGACGGCGGTTCGCTTGACGAGGGCGACGGCGGGGAGGCTTCCGAACTGGAATACGGCGGCGATACCTACCGCACGGCGAAGATCGGCGGACAGGTATGGATGGCCGAGAACCTGCGCTACCAGCCTGCGGGTACGGAGATCGGCGATGGCGTATGGTATCCCGAGGAGGGGCTTTCCGCGGTGGCGGAAAAAGGGCTGCTGTACGATTATAAGACGGTGACGGGCGGCGCCACGGTCCGGTCCGGGACTCCGCTGCGGGGCATCTGTCCCGAGGGCTGGCACGTTCCCGCATTGGCCGAACTCGAAGCGCTCCTTGCCGCCGGGCCTGCGGCCGGATTTTTCAGGTGCGCCGGATACTGGATCGTGAACGGTACGTCGAACAGGTACGGAGACGCCGACAAAGGTTATCTGATAAGCTGCGAGGCCACGGCCGAGCGGAGCGGCTGCCTGGTTTACAGCACCACGACCGATCCGGTGACCGGCGAGGTTCCGCTCGGATACGGCCTGTCGGTCCGCTGCGTGAAAGACGACGCCGTGCGGTAGGCAATGAAAAAGGTCCCTTGTCAAGGGACCTTTTTCTGTTTAATCGCGGTTCAGGAAGAAGATCGGGATGTTCGCCAGGAAGACGTCCCTGCCCGAAAGCTGCGATCTTTTTTCGAGCAGTTCGCGCAGCGGAATCTCGCCGATCACGTAGTTGCTCTCCTCGCTGATGAACTGTTCGTGAATCTTCGAGAAGTTCAGAATGCCCTGCACGTCGGTCTCCTTGTAGCGGGCGTAGATTTTCAGCGTAATGTCGGTCGTGTAGTCGGGTTTCTCGATGTAGTTCATCTTCTTGTACTCGTAGCGGTAGTTGTTCAGCCGCGCCATGATGTCGCTCAGGATCGACGACGCCGTGGGCAGGCTGCCCGCGCCCTTGCCGAACATGAACTGCCGGTCGTAGCACTCGCCGCGGATCACCACGCCGTTGTACTCGTCGTCGACGCTGTAAATGTACTTGGCAGGCGTCACGAACTCCGGCATGACGAACATCGTGAAATGTTCGTCGCTCACCTTGACGACCTGCGCCACCAGCTTGATCTTCACGTTTTTCTCACGGGCGTACTGAATGTCCGAATCGTGGATCGTCGAGATGCCGTAGGTGAAGATGCGCTCCGGGGCGACGTAGGTTCCCAGCGCATGCACGGTGATGATCACCAGTTTGAACAGCGAGTCGTAGCCCTCGATGTCGAACGAGGGATCGCTTTCGGCGAAGCCCAGCGCCTGCGCCTGCGCGAGGGCGTTGGCGTAGGAGTCCTTGTGGTCGAAGACGCGCGAGAGGATGTAGTTCGACGAGCCATTCAGAATGCCCTTGACCTCCAGCAGCAGGTCGTTGTCGTAGTACTCTTCGAGGTTGCGGATCACGGGGATCGAGCCGCACGACGAAGCGTCGTAGAGCAGCGCCACGTTGCGGGTTTTCTGAATCTCGATCAGCTCGGGAAGGTGTTTGGCGAGCATCGTCTTGCTGCCCGACACGACCGGGATGCCGCGCAGCATGGCCCGTTTGACGATGTTGTAGGCGGCATCGGCATCGTCGATGACCTCCACCACGAGGTTGATGTTCTGGTTGTCGAGGATGTCGTCGACCGAGGTGGTGAACAGCGAAGGGTCGACTTCGATCTTGCGCGGCTTTTTGGGGTCGCGGACGCAGATTTTCACGATTTCGGCGTGGGCGTTCTTCGATTTGCGCACCACTTCGTAGATGCCCTGTCCGACGACGCCGAATCCGAACAGTCCGATTTTGATTTTGGTCATGGGGTATCCGGTTTTTAATTGTTCATAAAAGGCAGCAGTATGTCGTTCAACTGTTCGTGTTCGACGAGGAATCCGTCGTGGCCGAACGGCGAGTCGATTTCGTGGTACGCGCTGCCGGGGATCATGGCGTGCAAGCTGCGCATCTCGGCGGGCGTGAAGATGATGTCGGTCGTGATGCCGACCACCAGCGTCCGGGCCGTGATGCTGCGGAGCGCCTGCTCCAGTCCGCCCCGCCCGCGGCCCGCGTCGTGCGTGTCGAAGGCGTCGAGGATCGCGTAATAGGAGTAGGTGTTGTAACGGCGGCGGAGTTTTTCGCCCTGGTATTGCTGGTAGGTGCACGCCCGGTGCACGGCGGGGAGCTCCTCGCGGTCCTGCTGGGTGAGGTTGTAGCCTTCGGGACCGCGGTAGCTCAGCAGGCCGATGGCCCGGGCCGCCGCCAGTCCTTTCATCCCGGCGTCGTCGCGCGGCTGGCCGAAAGTCGTGTCGGCCTCGATGGCCATGCGCTGCGTTTCGTCGATGGCGATGGCCCAGGGCGAAGCCTTGGCCGCGGTGGCGATCAGCACGAGCCGTTCGATCCGCTTTGGTTCCGAAACGGCCCACTCGACGGCCTGAAAACCTCCGACCGAGCTGCCCACCAGCGTCCCGATGCGCCCGATGCCGAGCGCGTCGGCCAGCAGCCGGTGCGCCCGCACGATGTCGCGGATCGTGAAGGGCGGAAAATCCTTGTACCAGGGCCGCCCCGTGGCGGGATTCACGTGCAGCGGCCCCGTCGTGCCGTAGTGCGAGCCGATGATGTTGGCGCAGACGACGAAATGGCGCGCGGGGTCGAGGAACCGTCCTGCCTCGACCGTGTGGGGCCACCAGTCGGCGACGTCCGAATTGGCCGTCAGCGCGTGGCACACCCATGCCACGTTGTCCTTGGCGGCGTTCAGCGTGCCGTAGGTGTGGTAGGCGATCCGCAGTTCGGGCAGCGTGTGGCCCGTTTCGAGTTCGAACGGTCCGGGAGCTATGTAAATCTGCGGTTCCATTATCCGATTTGTGCGAAAGCCTGTTCGAAATCCTCGATGAGGTCGTCGGCGTTTTCCAGTCCCAGCGAGATGCGCAGCAGCGTGGGCGTGACGCCTGCCGCCGCAAGGTCGGCGTCGCTCAACTGTTTGTGGGTCGTCGACGCCGGATGGGTCACGACGGTGATCGAGTCGCCGATCATGGTCATGTTGGCCGCCAGGCGGAGCGATTCGACGAAGCGCACGGTGCTTTCGAGCGTGCCCTTGAGTTCGACGGTGAAGACCGCCGATGAGCCGTAGCGGTAGTATTTGCGGGCGTTTTCATGGCTCGGGTGCGTGTCGAATCCCACGAAGCTGACCCGCTCGACCTTCGGGTGGCTGCGGCAGTATTCGGCCAGTTTCCAGGTGGATTCCACCTGATGCTTCACGCGCAGCGAGAGGGTCTCCAGCCCGATCATCATCAGGTAGGAGTCGAACGGCGAGGGGCAGCATCCCAGGTCGCGCAGCCCGTCGACGCGGCATTTGACGATGAAGGCCGCCGGACCGAACGCCTCGTGTAAATTCAGCCCGTGATACCCTTCCGAAGGTCCGTCGATCTGCGGGAATTTGCCGTTCGCCCAGTTGTAGTTGCCGCCGTCGACGATCACGCCGCCCATGGCCGTTCCGTGGCCGTTGATCCACTTCGTCGCGGAGTCCACGACGATGTTCGCGCCCCACTCGAACGGGTTGCAGAGGTAGCCCGCCGCGCCGAACGTGTTGTCGACGATGAACGGAATGTCGCGCCGCCGGGCCAGTTCGCCCAGCGCCTCCAGGTCGGGGACCGCGCAGGTGGGATTGCCCATGCTCTCGGCGTAGAGCGCCTTGGTGCGGCTGTCGGTCAGCGCCTCGAAATCCTCGGGACGCTCGCTCGGGGCGATGCGGCAGTCGATGCCGAGCCGGCGCAGCGACGTGCGGAACTGGTTGTAGGTGCCTCCGTAGAGGAACGGCGAGGCGACGATGTTGTCCCCTTCGGCCGCCAGCGAAAGCACGGCGATCAGGATGGCCGACATGCCCGACGAGACGGCGAGCGCCCCCACAGCCCCGTACAGGGCGGCGATGCGCTGTTCGTAGGCCGTCGTGGTGGGGTTTTGCAGGCGCGTATAGATGTTGCCGCCTTCGCTCAATTCGAAGAGCCTTGCGGCGTGGTCGCAGTTTTTGAACCGATAGGCCGCCGTGGGATAGATCGCCACGCCCCGGGCGCCGGTGGGTTCGTCGGGTTGCAGGCCCGCATGAATCTGGAGGGTTTCGAAACGGTACTTTTTTGAATCCATGGTATGTTATATCTGTCGTTAAAAAATCCGATAAAAAAATCCGACCTCTACGAAGCCGGATTGTGTCATTTTCAGTGCATGAAGGAGCTACACCCGGCGAAAACGGTTGCACATGCACATGGACATCATCATCGTTCCGCGGTGTTCTCCGCGGCGCCGACAGTCGTATGTTGCAGGGCTGGTCATTCGCTTCTGTTGCTCTTACGGTGCAAATATAGGAAATTTTTTCGGAAATCCTCTTTTTCGGCCGGAATTTTGTTTTGCGTGAAAAAATGGGCTTTTTTGTCATATAAATGAGCGGAATTTTGTAGTTGAGAAAATTATACTTATATTTGTCGCGAAGACAGAATGCATCACACTTTTAGAGAATTACGATATGAAAAAACTTTGCACGGCTTTGATGGCGGTGGCTGTTGTCGCTTCCTCCTGCCAGAAGGATCTGGGCGGAAGCCCTGACAGTCCGGTTGTGCCGGGGGCTGTTCCCGCCGATTTCGACTGGAAAACGACCCGAAACGTGACCGTTTCGGTGTCGGCGCCCGTCGTGGAAGGCACGACGCCTCCCTATGCCGTGATCCGCATTTACTCCTCGCCGATCCTTTCGGCGGAGAATCTGGCGGCCCGGGGCGTGGCGAAATCCGCTATGCCTTTCCGGTCGGCGTTCACGCTGCCCGCCGGGACCGAAAACCTCTATGTCCAGACCACCCTGCCCGACGGCACGAAGTCGGTGAAGATGGTCGGGGCGCACGGCACGGTCGCCGTGACGGGCGCTTCGATGAAGGCTGCCGCTGCGCCGAAGATGCGTCTGGCGGCGAACGCCCGGGTCGGGAGTTCGATGCCCGATTATCCGAAAATGGAGGCGCCCGATGCGGCGTCGTTCGATTTCAAAGCCGTGATCACCGCGATCGAGAGCGGCAAGAGCTACCAGCTGGGAGCCAGTTGGGCTTTTTACGCCGCTCCCGAATACCTGATCCCTGCCGGGGCGGAGGTTGCGGGCGAATTGGATCTCAACGGCGGGTTCAGCCCCTATCAGGCCCCGATCCTTTATGTCGCCGGCAAACTGACGCTTTCGTCGCTCAACATCGGACGGGCCAAACTGGCTGTATTGCCGGGCGGCGAGGTGAAGATCGGGACCCTGAAAATTCAGCCTTCCGCTGCCGACGGGGCTGCGGTCTACGTCTTTGCCGATGGCAAGCTGTCCGTCGGGAAACCCAATGTCAGCGGCAAATGCATCGTAAACAACGGTACGTTGACGGTCGATGGCAGCCTCGACATGAATAACGGTCTGACTGTCTACAACACGGCGACGGGCGTGCTGACCGTGACCGACGAGATGAAGGTTTCGAACTCCGCGCGGATCTACAACGACGGCGCCGTTACGGTCGACGACCTGAAGATCAATTCCGACGGCGAGTTCCACAACTGCGAGAACGCCCTGCTCGTCGTGAACGACGAGTGCGAGTTGGAGCGCAGTACGGCCATTTACCAGCGCGGCCGGGCTTCGATCGAAGAGATGACCGCCCGCGGTACGATCTGGGTGAACTGCCACACTTCGGTGAACGAGCTGGAGGCCCAGGGGGCGGAGTTCAATTTCAGCGCGAATGCCGGACTCGATGCCGGAAGGGTCGAATTCAACAATACGAACGTGTCGATGGCCCGAGGCGCGATCTTCACGATGGAGGAGTACAACGCCGACGAAAAGGGCGGCAAGAACAATTTTACGTTTACCGGCGACGCCGATCCAAGGGCCGTGGTCCTGATTTCGGAGAAGGCGTATATCCGCAAAGGGCATGAAACCTATTTCTCGGGAGCGATCGAGGTCGTTTATGACAACGACCGGGATGAGGATTACACGATCCGGAAGGATTATCTGACCGACGGGGCCGTGATGTCGGCGTCGCAGACGACGATCATCACAGAAAACGGTTGCAACGGCGGAAAGGACCCCGTAAATCCCGATCCGGAGCCGGAACCCGACGAGTATGCGAACGTTCCCGGACGTACCTATACTTATTGCTTCGAGGACAACTGGCCGTGGCTGGGCGATTACGACATGAACGACGTGGTCATCGTGAGCCGTATCGACCGTATGACGTCGAAGGACGGCGGCAAGGTCTCGGCTCTTACGATCAACTGGGAACTGCGTGCTGCGGGGACCACCTACGACATCGCCGGAGCCGTGCAGATGGACAAGGTGCAGACGTCGGACGTGGCCGGCGTCGTCTCGTCGCACGAGGGCTTCGGCAGCGGTGCGTTCGCTTCGCGGGGGCTCGACGCCGACAGCCCCTGTGCCGTGATTCCGTTCTTCAACAGAACGGAGGAGTTGTTGAGTGCCTCGAACACCTGGAAGGGACAGCCCGCCGCTGCAATCCGGAAACACACCACGACGGTGACCTTCTCGCAGCCGGTGGACATCGCCTCGGTACTGGATTCGGAGATGAACTTCTTCATCGCGCCGAAGCAGCGCACCAGCGAGATTCACATGCCGGGCTATGCGCCGACCGCTTCGGGGATTATCGGCAAGGGTTCGTTCCTGCCTTCGGATCCCTACAAGTTCTTCGTGACGGAGGGCGACCAGACCAAGAACAACTACATGATGTGGGCGCTGATGATTCCGGGCGAGTTCCGCTACCCTGCCGAGACGAACGACATCCGCGGCGTCTACGAATACTTCATGGCATGGGCCTCGTCCAACGGCGCGGAGCACGCGGAGTGGTATCTGGAGAGCGCCGATGCCGGTAGGATCTATTGAGAAAACGACCTGTTATGGGAAGAGGCTGCGAACGATTCGCAGCCTTTTTCGCATCCGGAAGATGCCGGCGGACCGAGGGCTGCGCGGGTATCGAGGACGGCCGGGCCGTGCGGGGCTTCCGCAGGCCCGGGGACCGCAGGCTTTGAAACTCCGCGGGAACCCGCGGCTTCGCTTCGCAGAGGTCTGCGGGCCTCGGGCGTCCGGCGGCCATGTCGTTTCCGGGCGTAAAAAAGCCCCGCAGTTCGGCTGCGGGGCTTTTTTACAGGCGTATTGCGAAACTCACGGTTTGCGGTCGATCAGTTCGATGCCCTTCCGGGTCCCCGCGCCGCGGAGTATCGTCCGGCAGAAGAGCCGGAGTTCCTCGCGGACCGTGCCGTTCAGGCGCAGGTCGAGGATCGTGTTCATCAACTGTTCGGCAAATGCCGGGGCGTCGATTTCGGGCAGCAGAAGCTGTTCCTGGCGGCAGGTTTCGAGGTAGTCGGTCAGTTCCCTGCGCCAGAATTCCCGGTGCTCGTCGTAGTGCTCCGCGAAGATGATCTTGCGGCTGATGTCCGACAGGAAACGGTGGTCTACCGTATAGAGGTTGTCGATGTATTCGTTCGTCAGCCGGAGCACCTTTTGCAGCGGATTGCCGCCGCGCCGTTTGCGGCAGGCGACGATGCGTTCCCGCTGCTGGTGGCTCATGGCGTCGAGGCATGCGCTTACGAGGTCATTCTTGTCGGTGAACATTTCGTACAGGGTGCGTTTCGAGATTCCCAGCGTCTGCGCGATCTCATCGACCCGGACGGCACGGATGCCGTTCCGGGCGATAAGCTCCTGCGTAGCGTGGATGATCTCCTCTTTGGTCACTCCCCGTTTCATTATTTTTCCTCCGTAATGTCACGTCCGCCGCCGAGAGCCTGGTAGAGGTTCACGGTTCCCTGGATTTCGTCGAAACGGTCTGCGATCTGCGACAGCTGTGCCGAAAGCAGCGATTGCTGTGCGGTCAGCACTTCGAGGTAGGTGGTCGAGCCGTGCTGCATCAGCAGTTCGGTCGACTCCACGGCGCGCTCCAGCGCTTCGATCTGCCGCACGCGGAGGTCCGCCTTGGCGCGGGCCGACTGGCACTGCGTGAGGGCGTTGTTGACCTCGGCGCCTGCGTTGAGCAGCGTCTGCTGGAACGACAGCTTCGATTCCTCCTGCTGCGCCTTGGCGATCTTCACGCGGGCACGGTTGGCGTTGGCGTTGAAGATCGGTTGCAGGAGCGATCCTGCGGCGTTCCAGATCAGCTTGCCGGGATTGACGATGCCTGCGCCGCTATTGTTGGTCCAGCCCACTGTGCCGCTCAGCGTGATCGAGGGATAGAGGGCCGAACGGGCGCTCGCCGTGGCGTAGTACGACTGCATGAGCGAATACTCGGCCGAACGTACGTCGGGACGGTTCGAAAGCATCAGCAGGGGTACGCCGACCGTCAGGTCGTCGGGCAGCTGCTGGTTTTCGAGACGTCCGCGTGCGATGGTGTGCGGAACCTCTCCCAGCAGCGAGCAGAGCGAGTTCTCGGCCTGCGTACGCTGGTAGCCCAGGTCGTGCAGCGATGCCTCGATGGCCAGCGTGTTGGCCTCGTACTGGGCCACTCCGGCCTCGTTGGCGTAGCCCGCCTCTTTCAGGGCGCGCATCGCCTCGACGCTCTGGCGCCATTTGGCGGCCGTCTCCTCCGTCACCTCGTACTGGCTGTCGAGCATCAGCAGCGTGTAGTAGAGATTGGCCACGCCCGAGATCAGCTGCGTCTTCACGGCCTGCTCGTACTCCTTGCTCTGGGCGTAGAGCGCCTTGGCCTTGCGCTTGGCGTTGGTCAGTCCGTTGAAGATGTCGATCTGCCAGCTGGCCGTCACGGGAATCGAATAGGTTTTCGCCGTCGGTCCGCCGTCGAAGCTGCTCAAGCTGCCCTGCGGGGCGAAGTTGAACGACGGCAGGTAGGCCAGACGCGCCGATTTAAGTGTCGCCTCGGCCTCCTTCACGCGCCAGCCTGCCGACAGCAGGTCGGTGTTGTTCTCCAGCGCAAGCGCGATAAGCGCCTGCAACTGGGGATCGGTGAACATTTCCTGCCAGCGGATGTCGCCCAGGGTGGTCGTGTCGGCGGTCTCCGCCGATCCGTACAGCCCTGCGGTCGTCACCTCGGGACGGGTATAGGGTTTGTAGATGCCGCAGCCGGTCAGCGCCGCCGCGGCGCATATAATCAGGATCTTTTTCATGTGTTACTCCTCCTCTTTCTCGTTTTTACACTCTTCCAGTTCGGCGCGCACGGCCCACTGCGGATCGGGATCGAATTCCAGGGGCTTGACTTTCTCCTGCAACGTCTGGAAGACGATGAACAGCGTCGGCACGAGGAACAGCAGCGCCAGCGTACCTACGATCATACCGCCGATGACACCTGCACCGAGGGTCGAGTTGCCGTTTGCGCCTACGCCGTGCGAGAGCACCAGCGGGATCATACCGAACACGCAGGTGAGGACGGTCATCAGAATGGGACGCAGACGGGCTTTGGCGGCCGACACGGCGGCCTGCGAGAGGCTCATGCCCGCGGCGCGGCGGTCGGCGGCGTACTCCGTGATCAGGATGGCCGTTTTCGACAACAGACCGATCAGCATGATGATACCCGTCTGGAGGTAGATGTTGTTCTCCAGTCCCATTATCTTGGCGAGCAGGAACGAACCCATCAGACCGCACGGAACCGACAGAATGACGGCGAACGGAATGAGGAAACTCTCGTACAGCGCGCTCAGGATGAGGTAGATCAGCAGGATACAGATACCGAAGATGATGACCGTGTTGCTGCCCGTCTGGGCCTCCTCGCGCGTGATGCCGTCGAACTCGTAACCGTAGCCCTTCGGAAGCACCTGCGCGGCCGTTTCCTGAATGGCCCGGATGGCGTCGCCCGACGAATAACCGTCGGCGGCCGTACCGTTCACGGCGATCGAACTGTACATGTTGAAGCGGTTCAGCACCTCGGAGCTGTAAACCCTCGTCAGGTTCACGAACTGGCCCAGGGGAGCCATCTCGCCGCTGCTCGAACGCACGTAGACGTTGTTGAGCGACTCGGTGTCGAGACGGTATTTCGGATCGGCCTGCATCGTCACATAGTACATTTTCGAGAACCGGTTGATGTTCGAAACATACTGGCCGCCGTAGTAGCCTGCCAGCGTCGAGAGGATCGAGGTCGGCGATATGCCGGCACGCTTGGCCTTCGCCGCGTCGATGTCCACCATGTACTGCGGGAAGTTGATGTTGAAGGTCGAGTATGCGCGGGCGATCTCCGGACGCTGGTTCAGCGCGCCGATGAATTGCAGGTAAATATTGTAGAATTCGGTCAGGTCGCCGCCGGTCTTGTCCTGCAGGTGCATGGAGAAACCGGTCGAGGTTCCGTAACCCGAGATCATCGGCGGAGCCACGGCGAAGATCTGTGCGTCCTTGATGTCGGCGGTGCGGCCGTAAATCTGGCCGATGACGGCGTTCACGTCATCCTCCTTGTTCGGACGCTCGTCCCAGTCCTTGAGTTTGATGATGGCCATACCGTACGACGAACCCTGTCCGGCGATCATGCCGTAACCGGCCACCTGCATGTAGTCGCGAATCTGCGGAATGCCGTTGATGCGCTGCGAAACCTGCTCCATGACCTTGTGGGTCTCGGCGAGCGAGGAACCCGGGGCCGTGGTGACGTTGACCATGATCGTACCCTGGTCCTCGTCGGGAACCAGACCCGTCTTGGTGGTGTTCATCAGCAGAACCAGCGCCGCGATGGTCAGGCCGAGCGTCGACCACATCAGCCACTTGTGCTTGATGAAGAGCATCACGCCGTGCTTGTACTTGTTGACCAAGGCTCCGAATGCCGTGTTGAAGGCCTTGCGGAAACGCGCCGCGAAGTTGTCGCGCATCTCGCCGTTCTCGTCGAGGTACGGCTTCAGGATCATGGCGCAGAGCGCCGGCGACAGCGTAAGGGCGTTGACGGCCGAAAGACCCACGGCCACGGCCATCGTGATACCGAACTGCGTGTAGAAGACGCCCGACGTTCCGCCCATCATGGCGACGGGGATGAACACGGCCATGAAGACCAGCGTCGAGGTCACGATGGCCGATGTGATACCCGACATGGCGTCGATGGTCGCCATGTAGGAGGATTTGTAGCCCGCGTCGAAGCGTGCCTGCACGGCTTCGACGACGATGATGGCGTCGTCGACGACCGTACCGATCGCAAGAACCAGCGCGAAGAGGGTCAGCAGGTTGATCGAGAATCCGGCGAATGCGAGGAAGCCGAAGGTTCCGACCAGCGCCACGAGAATCGACACCGTGGGGATGAGCGTTGAGCGGATGTCCTGCAGGAAGACGTACACGACCAGGATCACGAGGAGAATGGCCTCGAACAGGGTCTTGACCACCTCTTTCATCGAGGCGTAGAGGAAGTCGTTCACGCTCTGGAGATGTGCGATGGCGATGCCTTTCGGCAGTTCGGCCTGCAATTCGTCGAGCAGGGCGTTGACGTCGTTCACGACCTGCGTGGCGTTCGAACCGGCCGTCTGGAAGATCATCGTGCTGACGCCCGGATGGCCGTTGGTGTAACCTTTGTAAGCGTAGGATTCGCTGCCCAGTTCGATGTCGGCGATGTCCTTCAGACGCAGGAGCGTGCCGTCGGGCTTCGAGAGCAGCACGATTTCACCGAACTCTTCGGGCGTCTGGTGGCGTCCGCGGTATTTCATCGTGTACTGGAACGTGTTCTGGGAGTTCTCGCCCAGCGTACCGGTCGCCGATTCGATGTTCTGCTCGGCCAGCGCCGCCGTCACGTCCGACGGGATGAGCTTGTACTGGGCCATTACGTCGGGCTTCAGCCAGACGCGCATCGAGTATTCTGCGCCGAGGGTGAACACCTCGCCGACGCCGCGGATACGCTGGATGCGCGGCTCTACGTTGATCTTCAGGTAGTTCGACAGGAAGGTCTCGTCGTAGGAGTCATCGGGGCTGTAGAGCGAGAAGATCTTGACCATCGAGGTCTGGCGCTTCATGGTCGTCACACCGATCTGCGTGACCTCGGGAGGAAGCTGGCCGGTGGCGCGTGACACTTTGTTCTGCACGTTGACGGCCGCCATGTCGGCGTTGGTTCCCTGGCGGAAATAGATCGTCACGGAGGCGCTGCCGACGGCTGCGCTGGAGGTCATGTAGGTCATGTCCTCCACACCGTTGATGGCCTGTTCGAGCGGTACGATGACCGACTTCTGAATCGTTTCGGCGCTGGCTCCCGGATAGGAGGCGCACACCATGACCGTCGGGGGCGCGATGTCGGGATACTGCTCGACGGGCAGTGTCGCCAGACCGATCAGACCGGCGATTACGATTACGATTGATATGACCGACGCCAATACGGGTCGTTCTATGAAATGCTTGAGTGTCATAGGTTATTCCTCCTTCTCGGTTTGGGTTTGAGCGGCGGACTCGTCGGTTGCGGGAGCTGCGGCAGCGGCTGCTGCGGCCTGGCCCTTCGGAACGATGGGCGTGCCTTCGCGCAGCAGACCCACGCCTTCGGCAACGATCACATCGCCCGGCACGAGTCCCGCGCGTGCTATATACTCGCGGCCGTTCGAGATCTTCTCGACGTCGATCATCGCCGAAGAGGCCTTGCCGTCCACCACTTTATATACATATACTTTGTTCTGGAGTTCGAACGTTGCGGCCTGCGGAACGGCGATGCAATCCTTGTAGATGCTCGGCAGGATGATGTTGCCCGCGCCGCCGCTGTGCAGCAGTCCGTTCGGGTTGGGGAACGCCGCGCGCAGCGACACGCTGCCCGTCGAGGTGTCGATGACGCCGCTGATCGACTCCACGCGGCCCGTCTGGTCGTAGGTCGAACCGTCGCTGAGCTGCAACTGTACGCCCGGCATGCTCTTGAGCGTTTCGGCGATCGAGCCGTACTGGCGTGTCAGGGCCAGGAGCTGGTTTTCGGTCATCGAGAAGTAGACGTACATCTCCGAGTTGTCCGATACGGTGGTCAGCGGCTGCGGGATCGAAGCGCTCACCAGCGCGCCGACGCGGTACGGCAGCGTTCCCACCACGCCGTCGGTCGGAGCCTTCACGACCGTGTAGGAGAGGTTGTTGGCGGCGTTCACGCGCTGTGCCTCGGCCTGTGCGAGCTGGGCCTTGGCTGTCAGCAGGTTGTTGTTGGCCGTCGAGAGGTCGAACTGCGAAACGACGTTGCGGGCGAAAAGCTCCTTCTTGCTGTCGTAGGTGAGCTGTGCGGTGGCTACGCCGGCTTTGGCGGCCTCGACGTTGGCCTCGGCGGTCTGCAAGGCGGCTTTGTAGGGAACCTGGTCGATGATGAAAAGGGTCTGTCCCTTGGCGACTTTCTGACCTTCGTTGACGCAGAGCTGTGAGATCGTTCCCGAAACCTGCGGATAGATTGCGATGTCCTGACGGCCGCGGATCGTCGCCGAGTAGTTGCTCGGGATTTCCCGGTCGGTGGTGGCGATGGTCATTACAGCGTATTCGCCGGGGCCCATTGTCATCGGAGCCTGTTTGCATCCGACGGCCGCCATGCAGCATGCCAAAACGGCAGCTTTCACAAATGTTTGCTTCATAACAATTCCTTTAACTAATTGGACTAAAAAACTTTTTCAGGTGCAAAAGTATTTTAAAAACGGTATCAATGTACCCTTTATTGCGAACAGAATTGGTACTTTTCGGAATAAAAATGGAACATTTATCGAAAATTTCATTATTTTTGTTCGAAAAAAGAATTGTATGCCACAGGTCAATCCGCTAATCACTACTCCCGAGGAGCAATTTGTTGTGGGCGAATCCGATTTCGCCTTTTTCGGCAATTACGCCTGCCGTGTGGAAGGAGGTGCGATTCTCTTCTGTCGCAGCGGCAGCGCCGACGCCACCGTCAACCAGTACCAGGGGCAGGTGCGCCGCAATACGATGGTGCTGCTGCTGCCCGGATCTATCTTCATGCTCACCGACCGCACGGAGGATTTCAGGGCGGCCTACTGCTCGTTTTCGCGGGATCTCTTTTCCGAGGCGGCCTTCCGGATGGACCCTTCGTTTTTCCACGCCCTGCGTGAGCGTCCGATCTCCCATCCGCCCCAGCGGATCGTCGAGGGGGCTTCGATCTGGCTCCAGATGGCGGCCTACACCTACCGCGACCGCGGCAACGTGTTCCGCAATACGATCATCAAGAACCGTTTGCAGAATCTGCTGCTGGAGAGTTACGACAAGATGCAGCGTTTCGCAGCCCGGCAGCACCGCGTGCCGGAGACGACCACGCGGCAGTCGGAGCTGTTCCACCGTTTCGTCGCTCTCGTGCACGAGCATTGCGCCCAGGAGCGCGAAGTGTCGTTTTACGCCGACAAACTCTGCATTTCGACCCGTTACCTGTCGACCATCGTGCGCAGCGTGGCGCACAGTTCGGCCAAGGAGTTCATCGACCGTTCGGTGATGCTGGAGATCAAGATGATGCTCCAGTCGACCGACCTTTCGGTGCAGGAGATCGCCTACCGGCTCCGGTTTCCCGACCAGTCCTACCTCGGGCGTTTTTTCAAGAAGCACGCGGGGGAATCGCCCACCGAGTACCGCAACAACAAAAAATAGGTATCCGGGTTTCGGACTTTTGTCCGCTCCGGGCGGTAAATTCTCCGTCCGGGACGGTTTGTGTCCCTGCGTAGTCCGGCCCGCAGCAGCCGGAACGCTTTGAACGGGCCTCGCCGCATGCCCTGAACGGGCGCGCCCGCTTCGCATTTCTGTCCTACCTCTGTACCATTCGGTCCGAATCCGCGCTCCGCCTCCCGCGCCGGGAACAACCTCCCGGATTTTTCGGTAACTTTTAGGCCGTAAACGGGACCTGATTGGACCCGGAATTGCACGGGATTCGTAAAATGACCAAAAACACAGCGATTATGAGCAAGACAGTTGAAATTTTAGGGGAGCAGGCCGGCTACTACCTCTCCCACGTATGCCGCACCATCGACAAAAAGTCGTTGTACCTGCCGGGACCCGACACCGTGGACCGCATCTGGGCCGAATCCGACCGCAGCGTCCGTACGCTGGGCAGTCTGCAATGGATTCTCTCCAACGGACGGCTGGGCGGCACGGGCTATGTCTCGATCCTGCCCGTGGATCAGGGCATCGAGCACTCCGCGGGGGCTTCGTTCGCCCCGAACCCCGCCTATTTCGATCCGGAAAACATCGTCAGACTCGCCGTCGAGGGCGGCTGCAATGCCGTCGCCTCGACTTTCGGCGTGCTGGGAGCCGTGGCGCGCAAATACGCGCACAAAATTCCCTTCATCGTCAAAATCAACCACAACGAGCTGCTGTCCTACCCCAACACCTACGACCAGGTGTTGTTCGGCACGGTGCGCGATGCCTGGAACATGGGCGCCGCAGCCGTCGGGGCCACGATTTACTTCGGTTCGCCGGAGAGCCGCCGGCAGCTGGTCGAGATCGCCCGCGCGTTCGACCTGGCGCACGAACTGGGCATGGCGACGATCCTGTGGTGCTACCTGCGCAACGAGGGTTTCAGGAAGGAGGGTGCCGACTACCACGCTTCGGCCGATCTCACGGGGCAGGCCGACCACCTCGGTGTGACGATCAAGGCCGACATCGTGAAACAGAAACTCCCGTCGAACAACGGCGGTTTCCGGGCCGTCGGCTTCGGCAAGACCAGCGACAAGGTCTACACCGAGCTGACTTCGGACCACCCCATCGACCTCTGCCGCTATCAGGTGGCCAACGGCTATATGGGCCGCGTGGGCCTGATCAACTCGGGCGGCGAGTCGCGCGGGGCCTCGGACTTGCAGGAGGCCGTCACGACGGCCGTGATCAACAAGCGCGCCGGGGGCATGGGGCTTATCAGCGGCCGCAAGGCCTTCCAGCGTCCGATGAAGGACGGCATCGCCCTGCTGCACGCCATTCAGGACGTTTACCTCGACGATGAAGTGACCATCGCATAATATCCGGGTCCCCGAAGACGTTTTTATATTAAAAAAGTGCAACTATGAAAATAACGCTATTCGGCACGCAGCCCTACGACCGGGAGTCGTTCGACCGCATCCGCGACACCTACGGGTTCGACATCTGCTACCACCGCAGCCACCTGAACGCCAATAACGTGGCCCTTGCGCAGGGTTCCGATGCGGTCTGCATCTTCGTCAACGACACGGCCGACGCCGGGACCATCCGCCAGTTGGCCGGGATGGGCGTGAAGCTGATCGCGCTGCGCTGTGCGGGCTTCAACAACGTCGACCTGAACGCCGCGGCCCGTTACGGGATTCCCGTGGTGCGGGTTCCGGCCTATTCGCCGCACGCCGTGGCGGAACACGCCGTGGCGCTGATGCTGGCGCTCAACCGCAAGATACACCGCGCCTACTGGCGCACGCGCGACGGCAACTTCTCGCTCCACGGGCTGATGGGCTTCGACATGTACGGCAAGACCGCAGGGATCGTCGGCACGGGCAGGATCGCCCGCGAGCTGATCCGCATTCTCAAGGGGTTCGGCATGGAGGTCGTGGCCAACGATCTGTTTCCCGATCCGCAGTACGCCGCGGAGGCGGGCATCGCCTACGTGCCGCTCGACGAGCTTTACGCCCGTGCGGACATCGTTTCGCTCCACTGTCCGCTGACCGACCGGACGCGCTACATGATCGGCGACGCGGCCATTTCGCGCATGAAACCGGGCGTGATCCTCATCAACACGGGCCGCGGTCAGCTGATCCATACCGAGGCGCTGATCGACGGACTGAAAGAGAAGAAGATCGGCGCTGCCGGACTGGACGTATACGAGGAGGAGGCCGGGTACTTCTACGAGGATACTTCCGACCGCATCATGGACGACGACGTGCTGGCGCGCCTGCTGTCGTTCAACAACGTGATCGTCACCTCGCATCAGGGCTTCTTCACACGTGAAGCAGTGGATAATATAGCACGCACCACGATGCAGAACATCAAGGACTTCAGCGAATGCCGGCGTCTGGAGAACGAGGTGCGCGCCGAACCGGAAAACGCAGTCGGACAGTTATGAAAAAGATCGTTTTGCTCCGCCACGGCGAGAGCGTCTGGAACAGGGAAAACCGGTTCACGGGGTGGACCGATGTGGATTTGAGCGAGAAGGGCGTCGCCGAGGCCGTCAAAGCCGGGGAGACGCTCCGCAAGGAGGGTTTTCATTTCGGCCGCGCCTATACCTCCTATCTGAAACGGGCCGTGAAGACCCTCGACGTCGTGCTCGACAGGATGGACCGGGACTGGATTCCGGTGACGAAGACCTGGCGGCTCAACGAGAAGCACTACGGCATGCTTCAGGGATTGAACAAACGCGATACGGCCGAAAAATACGGTGACGAGCAGGTGTACGTCTGGCGCCGCAGCTACGACGTGGCCCCCGCGCCGCTTCCGGAGGACGATCCCCGCAATCCGCGCTTCGATCCCCGTTACGCCGGGATTCCCGACGCCGCGCTGCCCCGCACCGAGTCGTTGAAAGACACCGTGGCCCGCACGATGCCCTACTGGGAGTGCGAGATACTCCCGGCGCTGGCCCGCCACGACGAACTGCTGGTGGTGGCTCACGGCAACAGCCTGCGGGGCATCATCAAGAACCTGAAAGGGATTTCGGACGAGGCCATTTCGGAGTTCAACCTTCCGACTGCCGTGCCCTACGTCTTCGAATTCGACGAGGGGTTGGGCTGTGTGAAGGACTATTTCCTGGGCGACCCGGCCGAGATCGCCTCCCTGATGGAGGCCGTCGCCAATCAGGGCCGGCGGGGCTGACCCCCCCCCTCACTTCCGGTGTGCGAGACGCCGGTTTCGGAGGCAGTCGTCTGCCGATCCGTTTTTGATCCGGTTCTGTGTCTGGGGCGCAGAACCGGTTTTGCGTGCAGACGGTCTTCACCCGACCGAAAATGACGCCGCTCCGTAATAATGGTATGCCGAACCGTAATCGGGGTACGGAACCGTTGCGCGAAATACCCTATTTTTGCATCGTGAAACCATTCTTTTGAACCGATGAAACGAATCCTCTTCGCGGCCCTAACCGCCGCAGCCCTTTTTTCGGGCGGAATCCTGCAATCCTTAAATGCTCAAAATATGGAAATACCGAAAAAAGTCAGCCCGTTTCCCGTGGGCGACAAACTGCCGGAACAGTTTTCGAAGTACTTTGTCGGGCAGGCCTGGCTCGCTCCGCTGACGGACGACAAGCGGCTGAACGCGCCCGTGTCGAACGTCACCTTTTCGCCCGGATGCCGCAACAACTGGCACAGCCATACGGGCGGCCAGCTCCTGATAGCCGTCGGGGGCCGGGGCTATTATCAGGAGAAGGGCCGTCCGGCCCGGGCGTTGCTTCCGGGCGACATCGTGGAGATCGCGCCCGACGTGGTCCACTGGCACGGCGCGGCTCCCGACAGCTGGTTCTCGCATCTGGCCGTCGCGTGCAATCCCGCGACCAACGAGAACACATGGCTCGAACCGGTCGACGACGCGCAATATGCGGCAGCGACGGCTTCCGTCCCGGCTCCGGCCTCCCGCCTGGGCGAAGACGCCCGACGCCGCCTGGCCGAATTGTTTCCGGGCGGAATACCGGAACTTGGGGATGCGGACCCCGAATTATTTGAAATTTTTGGTAACTTTGCGCTCGGCGAAGTGACCGCCTACGGCCAGCTCGACACGCGGACGCGCATGCTGTGCATCCTGGCCTCGAACATCGCCTCGCAGGGCCGGACCGCCTACCGGACGACGCTCGAAGGCGCGCTGAACGCCGGAGTGACGCCCGTCGAGGTGAAGGAGACGCTTTATCAGGCCGTTCCCTACGTCGGCATGGCGAAGGTCGCCGACTTCGTAGGGATTACCAACGAGGTGCTGGAGGCGCGCGGCGTGACGCTGCCGCTTGCGGGGCAGTCGACGACCTCGTCCGCGGACCGCTTCGAAAAGGGGCTGGCGGTGCAGCGGTCGATTTTCGGCGCGGAGCGTATCGACGGGATGCGCGAGGCGGCCCCCGCGAACCAGAAGCACATCCAACGTTACCTGTCGGACAACTGCTTCGGCGATTTCCTGACCCGCGGAGGCCTGGACGTGAAGATGCGCGAGCTGCTGACCTTCTCGATGCTCGTCTCGCTCGGGGGCTGCGAATCGCAGGTGAAGGGCCACATCGCCGGAAATGCGAACATAGGCAACGACAAGGCCACCCTGCTGGCCGTCGTGACCCAGTTGCTGCCCTATATCGGTTATCCCCGCACGCTGAACGGCATTGCGTGCCTGAACGAAGTTTTGCCGGAAAAATAAAAAAGTAGTGAGGTATGGAATACGTAAAATTGAACAACGGCGTCGAAATGCCGGTCCTCGGCTTCGGCGTTTATCAGATTTCGGACCCGGAGGTTTGCGAACGGGCGGTCGGCGACGCCCTGAAGATCGGTTACCGTTCGATCGACACCGCCGCGGCCTATGGCAACGAGGAGGCCGTGGGACGTGCCGTCCGTCGCAGCGGCGTTCCCCGCGAAGAGCTGTTCATCACCACGAAACTGTGGATCAGCGACGCGGGTTATGAGCCTGCCAGAAAGGCGTTCGAGGAGTCGATGTCGAAGCTGGGGCTGGACTATCTGGACCTCTATCTGATCCACCAGCCTTACGGCGACGTCTACGGTTCGTGGCGCGCCATGGAGGAGCTTTACCGCGAGGGCCGCATCCGCGCCATCGGTGTGTCTAACTTCTACCCCGACCGCCTTCAGGACCTGATTCTGCACAACGAGGTCGCGCCGGCGGTCAATCAGGTCGAAACCCATCCGTTCCACCAGCAGACCGCCGCCGCGGAGTTCATGCGCACGAAGGGCGTGCAGATCGAGTCGTGGGCGCCTTTCGCCGAGGGCAAGAACGGGCTGTTCTCGAACGAAGTCCTGCTGGCGGTCGCTGCCCGGTACAAAAAGACGGTGGCGCAGGTGGTGCTGCGCTGGCTGATTCAGCGCGGTGTGGTCTGCATTCCCAAGTCGGTGCATGCGGAGCGTATCGCGGAGAATTTCGACGTGTTCGGCTTCGCGCTCGATGCCGAGGACATGGCCGTGATCGCCTCGCTGGACCGTCCGGAGAGCAGTTTTCTGGATCACCGCGATCCCGAAACGGTTGAATGGTTGAGTAATTTGCATTGAAATCAATCCGCTGGCCCTGTTCGCCGCCGGTGGCGTCGCTCCCGAATCCGGTCCACCTCCAAAACCCCGTCTCGGGCGGCCCGGCGGCCACGGCGACGGCCCGAGACGACATGAGTTCCGAAATAAATTCACTTGATTCAGACTTGAATCTATGTTACGAAAAATCAGAATTGCGGCCGCGGCCTTTTTCTTCGTGCTGACGACGCTGCTGTTCCTCGATTTTACCGGAACGCTTCACGCGTGGTTCGGCTGGATGGCGAAAATCCAGTTCCTGCCCGCCCTGCTGGCCCTGAATGTCGGCGTCGTGGCGTTCCTGGTGATCCTGACGCTTCTTTTCGGCCGCGTGTACTGTTCGGTCATCTGCCCGCTGGGGGTGATGCAGGACATCGTTTCGTGGGCCTCCGGGAAGCGCAGAAAGCACCGGAACCGCTTCGCGTACTCCCCCGCCCTCACCTGGCTGCGCCGGGGGATGCTCGTCGTGTTCGTCGCCGCGATGCTGGCGGGTGTCGGTTCGCTGCTCGCGCCTTACAGCGCCTACGGCCGCATCGCCTCGAACCTGCTGGCCCCGGTCTACGCGTGGGGCAACAACCTGCTGGCATACATCGCCGGGCGCATGGACAGCTACGCCTTCTATTCGGTCGACGTCTGGATGAAGAGCCTCTCCACGCTGCTTGTTGCCGTCGTGACGTTCGCCGTGCTGTTTGTTCTTGCGTGGCGCAGCGGCCGCACCTATTGTAATACGATCTGTCCGGTGGGCACGGTGCTGGGATTCCTCGCCCGCTACTCGCTGTTCAAACCGCGTTTCGACACCTCGAAGTGCAACGGATGCAAGCTCTGCGCCCGCAACTGCAAGGCGTCGTGTATCGACCCTGCGGCGCATAAAATTGATTACAGCCGTTGCGTGGCCTGTATGGACTGCCTCGAAAACTGCCGCCAGGGGGCCATCACCTATACGCTGCGGCGGCGGAAACCGGACCCGGCTCCCGCGCCGCAGAGACCGGCGGCCGACGCCGCAAAGACGCCTTCCGACGCTTCGCGCCGCCGGTTCCTCGGCCTGGCGGGCATCGTGGCCTACTCCGCGCTCCGGGCGCAGGAGAAGAAGGTCGACGGCGGGCTGGCGGTGATCGTCGACAAGAAGATTCCGAACCGTGCCACGCCCGTCGTTCCGCCCGGAGCGCAGAGCCTGCGGCACTTCAACGCCCATTGCACGGGATGCCAGTTGTGTGTTTCGGTGTGTCCCAATCAGGTGTTGCGTCCGTCGGGCAAGCTGATGACCCTCATGCAGCCCGAAATGTCGTTCGAGCGCGGATACTGCCGTCCGGAGTGCACGAAGTGCGCCGAGGTGTGCCCCACGGGCGCCATCCGCCTGACCGACCTCGCCGGGAAATCGTCGATCCAGATCGGCCATGCCGTGTGGATTGCGGAGAATTGCGAGGTCAACACCGACGGCGTCAGCTGCAACAACTGTGCGCGCCATTGCCCTGCCGGGGCGATCAAGATGGTGCGCCGGGACCCCGACGACCCCAAGTCGCCGCGCATCCCCGCCGTGAACGAAGAACGCTGCATCGGCTGCGGGGCCTGCGAGAATCTCTGTCCGGCGCGTCCGTTCAGCGCCATTTATGTCGAAGGCCATTCGCGCCACAGAATCGTCTAAACGCAAGAAAAAAATGGAGAAGAAAAAGATAGACCGCCGGAAATTCCTCAAAACGTTCGGTGTCGGCGCGGCCGCCGCAACGGCCGGGCTTTACGGCTGTAAGACGAAAGGTACGGCGCCGAGCGCTGCCGCCGCGGGTGAGGTCCCGACCGATCGGATGACCTTCCGGACCTGCCCCTCGACGGGCGACCGCGTGTCGCTGCTGGGCTACGGCTGCATGCGCTGGCCCCTGCTGGAGTCGCCGGCGGCCGACGGCAACCCGATCGACCAGGAGGCCGTCAACGAGCTGGTCGATTATGCCATCGCCCACGGGGTCAACTATTTCGACACGGCCCCCGTCTACATACAGGGCTTTTCCGAAAAATCGACGGGTATCGCCCTCAAACGCCATCCGCGCGAGAAGGTGTTCATCGCCACGAAGATGTCCAATCACCGTATGGCAGGGCGGGGAATGTCTCCCGCTCGGATATTCAAGGATTCGGAGGAGATGTACCGGCGGTCGCTTCGCGACTTGCAAACGGATTATCTGGATTACTATCTGCTGCACGCTGTGGGCGGCGACAAGGGCATCGAGACGTTCAACGAACGTTTTATCGACTGCGGCGTGCTCGACTTTCTGCTGCGCGAGCGCGAGGCCGGGCGCATCCGCAACCTCGGGTGGTCGTTCCACGGCGATCAGAAGGTCTTCGACCACCTGCTGGCCATGCACGACAGCGGTGAAGCGCGGTGGGATTTCGTCCAGATCCAGATGAACTACGTCGACTGGAAGCATGCTTCGGACAGAAACGTCAATGCCGAATATCTCTACGGCGAGCTGGAGAAGCGCGGCATCCCGGCCGTGATCATGGAGCCGCTGCTCGGCGGGCGCCTTTCGCGGCTGAACGACCATCTGGTCGAACGGCTCAAGGAGCGCCGTCCGACCGAGAGCACCGCTTCGTGGGCCTTCCGCTACGCGGGTTCCTGGCCCGGAGTGCTGACCGTGTTGAGCGGCATGACCTACATGGAGCACCTTCAGGACAATATCCGCACCTATTCGCCGCTCGAACCCTGCACCGGCGAGGAACTGGCGTTGCTCGAAGATACCGCGCAGCTGATGCTCAAATACCCCACCGTGCCCTGCACCGAGTGCCAGTACTGCATGCCCTGCCCCTACGGGCTGGACATCCCGGCGATCTTCGCCCACTACAACCGCTGCGTGAACGAAGGCAACGTGCCCAAGGACCGGCAGGACCCCGGCTACCGGGAGGCCCGCCGGGCGTTCCTCATCGGTTACGACCGCTCGGTTCCCAAACTCCGGCAGGCGAGCCATTGCATCGGCTGCAACCAGTGCGTGTCGCACTGCCCGCAGTCGATCAAGATTCCGCAGCAGCTGCGGCGCATCGACCGTTTCGTCGAGCAGCTCAAGCAGGGTACGCTCTGATTCCGGCTTGCGAGGCCCCTCCCGTCGGGAGGGGCTTTTTTTACCAAATGTTAACTTTCGCCCGGCCGGAAGCGAGTATCTTTGCACTCCAAAAAACGAATGCGATGAAAGACAGTATTGATTTCGGCAGCATGGAGATTCCGAAGCTTTTTCGGAAACTGCTGATCCCCACCGTTCTGGGAATGGTTTTCTCGGCTGTTTTCGTGATCACCGACGGGATTTTCGTGGGACGCGGCATCGGCAGCGACGCGCTGGCCGCCGTCAACATCACCGCGCCGCTGTTCCTCATCAGCACGGGCGTCGGACTGATGTTCGGCGTCGGGGCGTCGGTCGTGGCGTCGATCCACCTTGCGCAGGGGAAGGTCAAGGCGGCGCGCATCAACGTCACGCAGGCCGTTGCGGTGTCGTCGCTCCTTCTGGCGGCGTACAGCTTCCTGATCACTTCCTGCGCCCGTGAGGTGGCCCTGCTGCTGGGCAGCTCCGAACGGCTCCTTCCGCTGGCCGTGGAGTACATGCACTGGTTCGCGCCGTTCCTGCCCTTCAGCGCGCTGTTAAGCTCGGGCATGTTCTTCATCCGGCTCGACGGGTCGCCCAACTACGCGATGCTTTGCAACGCCGTTCCGGCGGTCATCAACATCGTGCTGGACTACGTTTTCATCTTCATCCTCGGCTGGGGCATGACGGGCGCGGCGCTGGCCACGAGCCTCGGTTATATCGTGGGTGCGGGGATGATCCTCGGCTACTTGGGACGCCGCCGCAACGTCGTGCGCCTGTGCCGTGTGAAGACGAGCCGCAAGAGCATGCGCCTGACCCTCCGCAATGTGGGCTACATGTGCCGGCTGGGGCTTTCGACCTTCCTCTGCGAGGGGGCCATCGCCATGATGATGTTCGCCGGGAACTACGTTTTCATCCGCTATCTGGGCGAGGACGGCGTGGCGGCGTTCAGCATCGCCTGCTATTTCTTCCCGATCATCTTCATGGTCTACAACGCCATCGGGCAGTCGGCCCAGCCGATTTTGAGCTACAATTTCGGTGCGGGAAACGGCGCGCGCGTGCGCAAGGCCTTCCGGTTGGCGCTCCTGACGGCCGTGGCGGCCGGACTGGGGTTCTTCGGCCTTACGGCGCTGTTCAGCCGCTGGATCGTGGCCATGTTCATCGACAGCTCCTGCCCCGCCTGTGCGATTGCCGTCCGGGGGCTTCCGTTGTTCGCTTCGGGATTCGTTTTCTTTGCGGTGAACATCGTCTCGATCGGCTATTTCCAGAGCGTCGAGCGGCCCCGTCCGGCGATGGCCGTGACCGTCCTGCGGGGATTCGTCTTCATGGCGGCGTGTTTCTTCGGCCTGCCCCTGCTGTTGGGTGTGGAGGGCATCTGGCTGGCCGTGCCGCTGGCCGAGGCGCTCACCTTCGCGGTCGTTGCGGCGATTTACGGGCGGACCCGCTTAAAAAGCGCGTTTTAGGAGGGTCGCAGCGTGGCTTTGCCGCTGAAACGAAACCGGAAATTTGTTTTTTGTGCTATCTTTACGGCCTCAAACCTGTAAGGCATGGAGGCGTTTATCGAGAAATTCAGCAGGAAATACAACCTGCCTGCGGCGGACTGCCTGCGGCTGATCGGACTGATGGAACGGCGCGTGTTCCGCAAGGGGGAGTGCGTCGTCCGTCAGGGCGAGCGGAATTCCGATTTCTACGTCGTGAGCCGCGGCATCTGGCTGGGACACTATCTCGACGACGGCGCGGATGTCTCGGTCTGGTTCGCCGGCGAGGGCGAGGCGCTCTTTTCGACGTGGGGCTACGTGGGCAACGAGGTTTCGAAAATCTCCATCGAGGCGATGTGCGACGCTGAACTTTACGGCATCTCCAAAGCCGACCTGGAGGCCTTTTTCGCCCGATCGGCCGGAGCGGCCAATTTCGGGAGGAGGCTTTTCGAGGAGCAGTTCCTGGCGCTCGAAAACTGGATGCTCTCGGGCGGCGCTCCGCGGGCCGAGGAGCGCTACCGGACGCTGATGGAGGAAAGCCCCGAACTGCTGCAATACGTGCCGCTGAAGCACATCGCCTCCTACCTCTGGATCACGCCGCAGTCGTTGAGCCGCATCCGGGCCAAACTGGGGAAGAAAAAGGGTTGACCATCACGGTCAACCCTTTTTTTCGGCATCCGACGGCTGCCACCCGCCCCCGAGGGCTTTGTACAACCCCACGAGCGCGAGGTGCTCGTTGCGCACCGCCTTGCTCTCCTCGACCTGTGCGTCGAAGAACTTCCGCTGGGCGTCGAGCACGTCGATGTAGCGGATCACGCCGTTGATATACTGCAATTTGGCCAGCACGACGTATTGCCGGGCCGCCTCCTTGAGGTTGAATTTCAGTTCGGCCGTCCTGCGCATGTTGCGGTAGGCCGTCACGGCGTCGTTCACTTCGCGGAAAACCTCCAGCACTTTCTGTTCGTAGGCCAGCCGCGCCTGGTCGTAGGCCGCCAGCGCCGCGCGGTATTTCGCACGCTTCGATCCGAAGGCGAACAGCGGCGCGGTGAGGTTGCCGGCGGCGTAGGAGAAGGGCGAATTGATCAGTCCCTTGAGCGCGTCGTTTTCGAGCCCTCCCGTCAGCGAGATCGTCAGCCGCGGGAACCGGTCGGCATAGGCCATGCCCGCCGAGGCCATCGCCGCCTTGAGGTTCTGCTCGGCCTGCCGCACGTCGGGACGGCGTTGCAGCAGCGTCGAAGGAAGGCCCACGGGCAGCGAGTCGGGCATCCGGACGTTCATGTCCATCTGCGAGCGCGCCACGCGCGAGGGATAGTCGCCCGCGAGCACCGAAATCTGGTTCTCCTTCTGGGCGATGCGCAGTTCGAGGTCGGGAATCAGCGCCGAGGCGCTCGCCAGCTCAACCTTCGCCTGCTGGTAGGCCGTTTCGGAGGTCAGTCCTCCTTCGAAACGCAGTTTCGCCTGACGCACGCTCTCCTCGCGGGTCTCCACCGTGCGGCGTACGACGCCCAGTTCGTGGTCCAGAGCCACCAGCTCGAAGTAGGCCGTGGCGACCTCCGCCACGAGCGTCATCTGCATGGCGCGCGCCGCCTCGACCGAGGCGAGGTATTCGGCCGCGCCCTTGCGCTTGGCCCAGCGCAGGTTGCCCCACAGGTCGGCCTCCCAACTCAAGGTGGCTTTCACGTCGAACTCGGCGTCGCCCTTGTGCGCTTCGCCGTAGTAGTCGTTGGTCTCGTAGTCGGCAGCGGCCAGCCCGCCCAGTGACGGCAGCCGGGCCGCCTTGCTTACGCGGTAAAGCTCCTCCAGCTGGCGGATGCGCGCCTCGGCCGAGAGCATGTTGCGGTTGCGGTCGAGCGTGCGGCCGATCAGCCGGCAGAGCGTCGTGTCGGTGTAGACCTCCCACCACTTCCGGTCGCTCAGCGTCAGCGTGTCGCTCTGCCCGGCGACGATCTCCGCGGGCATGTCGAGCTGCGGAGCCTTGCACTTCTTCTGCACGGAGCAGCTTCCCGCCGCGAGCAGCAGAAGCACTCCGAGGAGATATGTTGCGCTTCGTTTCATCGTGTTGTCCATTTTTCTTTCAGTTTGTAAACCCAGACGAAGAAGAGCGGTACGAAGACGATGCCCACGGTGATCGCCACGAGCATGCCGAAGAAAACGCCCGTGCCGATGCCCTGGCGGCTGGCCGACCCGGGTCCGCTGGCGAAGACCAGCGGCAGCATGCCGAGGATAAAGGCCAGCGAGGTCATGACGATGGGCCGGAAGCGCAGGCGCGCGGCCAGGATGACGGCCGTGAGGATGTCGCGGCCCTTTTCGACCTCGTCCTTGGCGAACTCGACGATCAGGATGGCGTTCTTGGCCACCAGACCCACCAGCATCACCAGTCCGATCTGGAAATAGATGTTGTTCTCCAGTCCGCAGGCCCAGTTGCCCAGGTAGGCGCCGATGCCGGCGATCGGCAGCGAGAGGATCACCGCCACGGGGATCAGCCAGCTCTCGTACTGCGCCGCGAGGAACAGGAAGACGAAGAGGAAGGCCAGCGCCAGCACGTAGCCCGTCTGGCCGCTGACGTGCTTTTCCTGATAGGAAAGTCCGCTCCACTCGACGCCGATCGTCGACGGCAGGTGGCGGCGTGCGATCTGTTCGAGTATGGCCATGGCCTGTCCCGAACTGTATCCCTGCGCCGCCTCGCCCGAGATGGTCGCTGCGTTGAACATGTTGAAGCGGCGGATCGTGCCCGGTCCCGTGGTGTAGGAGGTCGTGCCGAGCGCCGTGATGGGAATCATCGCCTTGTCGGCGCCCCGGACGAAGAACAGCCCGAGGTTTTCCCGCTGCGCCCGGTACGGGGCTTCGGCCTGGATATAGACGCGGTAGATGCGGTTGAACATGTTGAAGTCGTTGACGTAGACCGATCCGGTGAAGGTCTTCATCGTCGAGAAGATGTCGGCCATCGGGACGCCGAGCATCTGGGCCTTGTCGCGGTCCACGTCGAAATAGAGCTGCGGGATGTCGCTCTGCATCGACGACGAGAGTCCCGTCAGCTCCTTGCGCTTCGAGGCGTAGTGCAGCAGCGTGTCCACGGCCCGCTGAAGGTCGCCGTACGAGGCGTTGCCGCGGGCTTCGAGCACCATTTCGAACCCGCCCGAGGCGCCCAGTCCCGGAATGACGGGCGGCGTCGAGAGGTAGACCTTGCTTTCGGGATAACGGCGCATCTCCTCGCGGATGTCGTTCATCAGCCGGCGGATGTTCGAACTTTTGCGCTCCTCCCACGGTTTGAGGATCACCGTCAACTGGCTGCGTGACTGGTTGGTGCCCACGCGGGGGCTTGATCCGGTGACGTTGAGCACATATTCCACGTCTTCGAGCGACATCAGGTACTTCATGGCGCGGTCTGTCACGCGGCGCGTGCGTTCGAGCGTGGCTCCTTCCGGAAGTTCCAGCTCGACGGTGAAATAGCCCTGGTCCTCCTGCGGCATGAAGCTCTGGGGCACGATCTTGTTGAGCGCCCACAGCGCCACGAGAGTCAGTCCGAACAGCGCCAGCATGCGTTTCGAGTGGCGCACGCCGCCGCGGATCATCCGCTCGTAGAACTTCGTTCCGCTGCCCAGCCAGATGTTGATGCGGCGGAAGAGGCGGTTTTTCCGCTTGCCCGAATCGGGACGCAGGATCAGGGCGCAGAGGGCCGGCGAGAGGGTCAGGGCCACGAACGTCGAGATCAGCACCGACACGGCGATCGTGATGGTGAACTGGCGGTAGAGCTGGCCGGTGATGCCCGAAAGGAAGCTCACGGGAACGAACACGGCGCACAGCACCAGCGATGTGGCGATGATGGCGCTGCCCAGTCCGCTCATGGCCTTTTTCGTGGCTTCGTAGGGCGATAGCCCCTCCTCGTTCATAATGCGCTCGACGGCCTCCACCACCACGATGGCGTCGTCCACGACGATGCCGATGGCCAGGATCAGGCCCAGCAGGGTCATCATGTTGAGCGAGAATCCGAATGCCAGCATCACGCCGAACGTACCGATCAGCGAGATCGGCACGGCGATGGTCGGGATGAGCGTCGCGCGCCAGTTTTGCAGCGAGAGGAAAACCACGAGGATCACCAGCAGCAGGGCTTCGAACAGTGTGTGGTAGACCTCCCTGATCGACTGCGAGATGTAGGAGGTCATGTCGAACGGTATCTTGTAGGAGATGCCTTCGGGGAAGCTGCGGCTGATCTCCTCCATCGTCTCGCGCACCGAGCGCGCCACCTCCATGGCGTTGGCGCCCGGCAGCATGTTGATGTTCATCACGGCCGCATTGCCGCCGTTGATGCCGCTCTCGGTGCTGTACGACGAGGCTTCGAGCGAGATGCGCGCCACGTCGCGCAGGCGGATGAGCGATCCGTCGGGGTTGGCGCGGACGACGATCTCCTCGAATTCGCCCACCGACGAAAGGCGTCCGCGGGCGGTGATCGGGATCGTGACGTCGAGGTCCGTGATGGGCTGCTGGCCCAGTACGCCCGCCGCCGATTCGCGGTTCTGGTCCTTGAGGGCCTTTTGCAGGTCCTGCACCGTCAGCCCGAGGTTGGCCAGCCGGTCGGGCTGCACCCATATCTGCATGGCGTAGTAGCGGCTGCCGACGCCCTTCACGCGGCGCAACATGTCCAGCACGTTGAGCGTGGCGTAGTTTGAAAGGTATATTTCGTCGAACTTGGGGTCGTTCGACAGCAGCGTGATGGTCATCAGCCGGCTCGAAGCCTGCTTTTCGACCGAGATGCCGTTCTGGATGACTTCGGCCGGGAGGCGCGCCTCGGCCTGCTTCACGCGGTTCTGAATCTCGACGGCCGCCAGGTCGGCGTCCGTGTCGATGTCGAAGGTCACGGTGGCGGAGAAACCTCCCGAGTTGCTGCTCGTCGACTCCATGTAGAGCATGCCGGGGGTTCCGTTCAGCTCCTGTTCGATGGGCGTCGCCACGGCCTGCGTCACGGTCTGGGCGCTGGCTCCCGGATAGGAGGCCGAGATCTTGACCACCGGGGGCACGATGCGCGGATACTGGTCCACGGGGAGCATCACCAGTCCTAACAGGCCGACGATCACGATGACCACCGACAGGACGGTTGAAAACACGGGCCGGTCGATAAAGAAATCCGATTTCATGGCTCGCTATTTTTCAGACGCCTCCGTCTCGGTTGCACTGCTTTTTTCGGGGACCGGCACGGGGGCGACCTTGTCGCCGTGCGTCAGTTTGTGGAAACCCTCCACGACGATCTTCTCGCCGGGAACGACGCCGCGTTCGACGATCACCCGGTTGTTGACCTCGGGCCCGAGTTCGATCAGACGGCGTTCGGCGATGCTGTCGGGCCGTATGACGAAGATGTAGGCGCCGCCCTTCTCGATGACGACCGACTTGGTCGGCACGACCGTGGCGTCTTCGCGCACGTCGAGCAGCAGGCGCACCTTCGTGAACTGTCCCGGCAGCAGAATGCGGTCGGGGTTGGCCATTTCGGCGCGCACGGAGAAGGTTCCCGTTTCGGGGTCGACCTGCGGATCGGCGAAGTCGACCAGTCCGCGCAGCGGATACTGGGTGTTGTCGGCCAGCGTGATGGTGATGTAGGGGTCCCACTTGCGGGTGGAGTCCTTCTGACCCAGGTTGACGTTGCGGGCCTTGCTTTTGAGGTAGTCGAGTCCCGTCATGCTGAAGTCCACGCGCACGGTGTCGCTCTTGACCACCGTCGCCAGCAGCGATTTGCCGTTGGGACCTACGAGCGTGCCGATGTCGACGCTGCGCTCGGAAATATAGCCCGACAGCGGCGAACTGACGGTCGTGTAGCTCAAAGCGGTTTCGGCCTGCGTGAGGTCGGCCTCGCTCATCGCCACGGAGGCCGTGGCGCTTTCGTAGGAGGCGATGGCGTTGTCGAGGTCCAGCTGGCTCGCGGCGTTCTGCTCGTAGAGCGGGCGGATGCGTTTCAGGTCGCGGTCGGCCTTGAGTTCCAGAGCCTTGTCTTTGTTCAGCTGTGCCTTCGCCTTGTTTACCCGGGCTTCGTAGAGCTTGGGGTCGATGATGAACAGCGGCTGCCCCTTCTTGACGTAGGTTCCCTCCTCGAAAAGCATTTTTTCGAGGAAGCCCTCCACCCGGGCGCGGATTTCGACGAACTGCTGGGCGCGGATGCGTCCCACGTATTCGCCGTAGAGTTCGATGTCGTCGGTTTCGGCAGGCTCGACCTGGACCACGGGCAATATGGGTTTTACGGGTTCGGGGCGAAGCCACCACCAAAGCCCTCCGACAGTCAATACGGCTATTCCGGCCAGGATCAGCCAGGAGCGTTTCGACAGACGGCGGATTCTGCCGCCCGCCTCTTCGCCGAGTTGCAGCGTACGGCGGCCGGCGCGGGCCGCCTGCTGCACGATTTTCTCGTGTGATAGTTTCATGTTGTTTCCAAATCCGGAATTGTTTGCCTGGTATCCGGTATATCGGCGCAAAAATACGATTTTTTCGCCGATATGCTATTTAAACGAAAGAGTTGGGCGAATATGATGCCGGAATTCCTGTTTTTGTTCATACGGAGGCTATTGGTGTCTTTTCGGAAGACAGCCTGTGACTTTCCGGGCCGATGCCGCGGATTTTCTCCGGGAAATCGTATCTTTGCACTTATGAAAACAATCTTATGTACCTTTTTTGCATGTGCGCTGTTCTGCGCCGTCGACGTACGTGCACAGCAGACGCCGCCTTCGGGGGCGGCATTTATTGCTGTCTGCAAGGAGTCGATGACTCTTGCGGTTTACGATTTCAACAGCTGCCTGCGGGCGGGCGCTGGGCAACAAGGAGAAGCCGGGTGATATGAAGACGCCCGAAGGGCTTTTCTCCGTCCAGCAGATTCAGGACGCAAGCGCATGGACGCACGATTTTGGCGACGGTAAGGGGGAGATCAGAGGGGCCTACGGTTCGCATTTCATCCGTCTGAAAACGCCCGGTCACCGCGGCATCGGTATCCATGGAACCCACGATCCCGCCTCGATCGGCACGCGTGCAACCGAAGGGTGCGTCCGGTTGAACAATAGCGATTTGCTCGAATTGGTGAAAAAGTATGTCTACGTCGGTATGCCGGTCGTGATCCTTACCTCCGAGGCGGACAGCGCCGTGCCCTGCCGCTTTCCCGCCGCCGTCAAGGCAGGACCCCGGCTGATGGCGCAGACGGAGTAAGGAATTTCGTCTGTTCGCGGCGCTCCGAACAGTCTCCGAAGCGGGCGGCGGGTAGTTTTTCAGGCCGGGAGCAGAATCGAGAAGCGGCTGCCGCGGCCGATTTCGCTCTCGACCGAGATCGTGCCGCCGTGCGCTTCGACGAACTCCTTCGAGATGGCCAGCCCCAGCCCGCTGCCCTGCACCTTGGTTCCCGGGACGCGGAAATAGCGCTCGAAGATGCTCTTGTGGTAACGCGGGTCGATGCCGCGCCCGAAGTCCTGGACGTAGATCTCGACCGCCTTTTCGCGCTGTACGGCGCCGACGATGATGCGCGACCGTTCGGGCGAATGGTGGATGGCGTTCGACAGCAGGTTGGTGATGACCCAGGCGATCTTCTCGTTGTCGACGAAGAGTTTCGAGATCTTTTCGGGATAGTCCACCTCGACGAAACAGCAGAACCTCTCGGCCAGAACCTGCGTAGCCTTTACAGCATAGTCTATCAGTTCGATAGGCTTGGTTACTTTAGGTATCAGTTTAAGTTTGCCGGTCTCGATCTGGGTCATGTTCAGCAGTTCGCCCGTGATCGAAAGCAGGCGGTCGCTGCTCTCCTTGATGCTCGTGACGAGCTGTTTCTGCTCGCCGTTCAGCGTTCCCAGCCGGTCGTCGCCGAGCAGCTGCAAACTCATCAGGATCGACGAAATCGGGGTTTTCATTTCGTGCGAGACGGTCGAGATGAAGTTGGTCTTGGCGGAGTCCAGCTCCTTGAAGCGGGTGACGTTGTTCAGGACGATCAGGTTGCCGACGAACTGCTGTTCGCGCCCGCCGACGGGAGTGATGTAGAGCGGCGTGTTCTCCACCTGGAAATAACTCTCCTTGTTGTCGGCGTAGATTTTCAGCGGCTCCTTGTCGGCGTCCTTCTCCGTGTCGTTCACTCCCCGGACGAGCCGCCGCAGCAGGTCGTTCGACAGCGCCACTTCGGCGGCGTCGCGTCCGACGGCGTCCTCCCGGAGGTTCAGCACTGAGAACGCCTCGCGGTTCATAAAGAGGATTCTGCGGTCGGGACCCAGCCCCACGATCGGCTCGTGCAGCGTGTCGACGATCGCCTCGATGCGCTTTTTGGCGGTCATCAGGTCGTCGAGCGAACTGCGGCGGTATTCGTCGAGTTTGGCGGCCATGTCGTTGAACGACTCGGCGACGGATTCGAACTCGCGGTTGCCCGGGAAATCGAGCCGTTCCCGGTAGTTGTGGTTGGCGATCTGGGTGATCCCCTTTTTCAGCGCGTCGATCGGACGCAGCACTGACTGCGGGAACCAGACGAGGATGCCCCCGGCGATCAGGGCGCAGAGCGCGGCGACGGCGATCAGCCACCACATGGCGTAGTCGGCGCGCTGCTCCACCCCGGCGCTCTTGGCGCGGATGGCCGCCATGTTCAGCTCCATGATCCGGAACAGGTCTTCGCGCACGGTCCGGATTTCGGCTTCGGTGACCGGGTCGCTCAACGAAGCGACGTGGCGTTCGAGCGCCGCGGTGGTCTCCTTCTCGCTGATCTCGGTGATGTTCTGCTGTTGCAGGGCGAGGTTTTCGCGCAGAGCGTGCCGCGATATGGAATCCTGCCCGATGTCGTTGAGCGACCGCAGCATCTCCCCGGCGTATTGCAGCGAGTTGTAGTTGTCGGCGAGGATGGTTCCCGTCGCCCGCGACAGCTGGCGGACGTAGCCGACCGACTGGATGCCCAGCAGCAGGATCATGGTGAAAAGAATGCCGATGCCCAGGGTGATTCTCCTTTGTATTCTCATGGCTTATGAAAAAATGAAAAGGTCGATGTTCATGCGCGACAGCCGGACGGTCAGACGCCGCAGGCGGATTGCGCTTTTCAACAGCGAAAATAGTGAAAATTCGGGACGCCCGATGCAGACGATGTTTATTTTTTGCTCCCGGCACACTCCGGCGATGCTCTCCACCGGGGAGTTCGAGCGTATGCGGCGGACCTCGCCGCCGAGTTCCGTGGCGAGGTTCAGGTTGTTGATCAGGTAACGCTGCCGGGCCAGCGGAATGCGGTCGTCGGCCTCGCGGTCGCCCTGCACGTAGAGCACCGTGAAGGCGGCGTTCAGGTGCGTGGCCATGCGCGCCGTCTTGCGGATGACCCGGCGGGCGCGTTTTTCGGAGGAGTCGATCACGGCCAGCAGTTTGTCGCGCCGGAAGGTTTCGGAACCGGTCACCTCGCTGTCCACCTTCTTTTCCACGCGCAGCGCCACCTCTTTCAGCGCCAGTTCGCGCAGTTGCAGCAGGTTGTCCTGCGTGAAGAAGTTGCCGAGCGCCGCGGCGATCTTGTCGGGGCGGTAGATCTTTCCGGCTTTCAGCCGTTCGATCAGCTCGTCGGCCGTGAGGTCGATGTTCACCACCTCGTCGGCCATCGCCAGCACGCTGTCCGGGACCCGCTCGCGGATCTCGATGCCCGTGATCTCCTCGACGACCTCGTTCAGCCCCTCGATATGCTGGATGTTGACGGCCGAAATGACGCTGATCCCCGCGTCGAGAATCTGCATCACGTCCTGCCACCGCTTGGGGTTTTCGCTCCCCTCGATGTTGGTGTGGGCCAGTTCGTCCACGACGACGATCTCGGGGCGGAGGTTGACGATGGCCTGCGTGTCCATCTCCTCCAGTTCCTTGCCCTTGTAGAAGAGTCTGCGGCGCGGCACGAGCGGAAGCCCTTCGACAAGGGCTTCCGTTCCGGCGCGGCCGTGCGTTTCGATGTAGCCGATGCGGACGTCGACGCCCGCGTCGAGCAGCTGGCGGGCCTCTTGCAGCATGCGGCAGGTCTTGCCTACGCCGGCGCTCATGCCGATGTAGACCTTGAACTTGCCGCGGTGCGAACGCCGGATCAGTTCCAGAAACCGCTGAACGCTGTCCTGCCTCTCCATCGGTTACATCCGGAAGGAGATGCCTCCCACAAAGTTAACGTCGTCCAGGGCCGGATTCCAGATCAGGTTGGTGAAAACGCCGACCGACATCGAATCCGTCCCTTTGATGGTCCATGATTTTCCGGCATTGAGGAAGACGTTCTGCACGCAGAACCCGCGGTCTCCGGTGAGGTAGGTCGCGGCGGCGTTCCAGGGAACCATGCCCACGCCGGCCTTCATGTCGACGGTCTTCACCGTGAACGGGCAGGCCGCCTCGAAATACGAGGCATAGGCGCGTTCGCCCTTGTGGTTCACGTCGGTCGCGCCGAAGAGAACCGTGTACCACGACAGCGTGACGGGGACCTTTTCCGAAACGACCCAGCTGGCGCCCACCTCGATGCGGTGGGGCGAACGGCTGTCGAAGACGAAATAGCGGTCGTCGGCGTGTCCGGTCCAGTAGAGGTCGGCCACCGAAAGGGTCACGGGTCCGAGCGCGTAGGCCAGCGTGAGGTCCATCTCCTTGTAGGCGCTGTCGAAATCGACCGAACCCCAGGCCGTCGCCGAGAAGTTTCCGGCGCTCATCGTCAGCGACGGCTGGAAGGCCGGGCCGCTTTCGCGGACGCCGCGCCATACGTAGGTGCTCACCAGGTCGGTTCCGCCCGAGAATTTCACCCCGCGCTCCCGGGCGCAGAGGTCGGCGGTCAGAAAGATTGCCAAAGCGGCGATCAGAATGAATATCCAGCGTTTCATCGTTTTATCTATTTTCATGGTTTGCGATTAGTTTTCGTTCAGTTCTTCCAAAGCGACGTTCAGGCGCAGCACGTTGACCTTCTCCGTGCCGAAAAGCCCCAGCCATGGTTTTTGGGTCAGCGAGTCGACCAGATGCCGTACCGTAGCGGTGTCCAGCCCGCGTGCCTCGGCCACGCGGCGCACCTGCGCCTGCGCCCCGCGGGGCGAGATGTCGGGGTCGAGGCCCGAGCCGCTGGCCGTGACCATTTCGGCGGGAACCTCCGCACGCGAGAGGTAGGGATGCGCCGCGAGAAAGTCCTGCACGCGCTGTTCCACCCCGGCGAGGTGCTCGGGGTTGGTCGTGGCCTTGTTGCTGCCGCCCGAACCGCCGCCGTTGTAGTCCACGGCCGAGGGACGGCTCCAGAAATAGCGGACATCGGTGAACCGCTGCCCCACGTTCGCCGCGCCGACGACCTGTCCGTCGAGCGTCACCACGTCGGCCTCTCCGCCGTTGGGACCTGCGACGGCCGAGATGCCGCGCAGCACGAGGACATATCCCACGCCGAGCACGATACACATCGCCAGCGTTATTTTGAGTGAAATCCAAAGGTTTTTCATAGTTGAAGCAATGCTTTAAAAGAATACGCTTATTAACATGTCTATCAGTTTGATGCCGACGAACGGGACGATCACGCCGCCGAGTCCGTAGATAAAGAGGTTGCGGCGCAGCAGGGCCGAGGCCCCGATCGGTTTGTAGGTCACGCCGCGCAGGGCCAGCGGGATGAGCAGCGGAATGATCAGGGCGTTGAAGATCACCGCCGAGAGAATGGCGCTTTCGGGCGAGTGGAGGTGCATGACGTTCAGCGCGCCGAGCGACGGAATCGAGGCGATGAACAGCGCCGGGACGATGGCGAAGTACTTCGCGACGTCGTTGGCGATGGAGAAGGTCGTGAGCGTGCCGCGCGTCATCAGCAGCTGTTTGCCGATCTCGACGATCTCGATCAGCTTCGTGGGGTCGTTGTCCAGGTCGACCATGTTGCCCGCCTCCTTGGCGGCCTGCGTGCCGCTGTTCATGGCCACACCCACGTCGGCCTGCGCCAGCGCCGGGGCGTCGTTCGTGCCGTCGCCCATCATGGCCACCAGCTTGCCCGACTGCTGTTCGCGGCGGATGTATTCGAGCTTGTCCTCGGGACGGGCCTCGGCGATGAAGTCGTCGACGCCGGCCTTCTCGGCGATGTATTTGGCCGTCAGCGGATTGTCGCCCGTGACCATCACGGTCTTCACGCCCATCCGGCGCAGCCGCTCGAAGCGTTCGCGGATGCCCGTCTTGATGATGTCCTGCAACTCGATGACGCCCGTGATCCGTTCGTTTTCGCAGACTACGAGCGGTGTGCCGCCGTTTTCGGAGATGGTGCGCACGGTGGCTGCGATTCCGGCCGGGCAGGGGTTTTCGTGCTCGGCGGCGATGCGGAAGATTGCTTCGGCGGCTCCCTTGCGGATGCGGCGTTCGTCGGGCATGTCGACGCCCGAACACTTGGTTTCGGCAGTGAATTTCACCATCCGCACGCCGACCATCGTCACCGGGTCGGTGCGGACCCCTTCGGCGGTGCCCAGCTCGACGATGGATTTGCCTTCGGGGGTCGGGTCGGCGACGGACGAGAGCACGCACATGCGCACGAAAGCCTTGGGGGCGATGCCGTCGGCGGGATGGAAGCGCGTGGCCTTGCGGTTGCCGATGGTGATGGTGCCGGTCTTGTCCAGGAGCAGCGTGTCGATGTCGCCGGCGGTCTCGATGGCCTTGCCCGACTTGGTGATGACGTTGGCCCGCAGTGCGCGGTCCATGCCGGCGATGCCGATGGCCGACAGCAGGCCGCCGATGGTGGTCGGGATCAGGCAGACGAACAGCGAGATGAACGCCGCGACGGTGATATTGGCCCCCACATAGTCGGCGAAGGGCTTGAGCGTGGCGCAGACGATGACGAAAACGAGCGTGAACCCGGCCAGCAGGATCGTCAGCGCGATTTCGTTGGGCGTCTTCTGGCGCGAGGAGCCTTCGACCAGGGCGATCATCCGGTCGAGGAAACTCTCGCCGGGCCGTGCGGTGACTTTCACGAGAATGCGGTCGGAGAGGACCTTCGTGCCGCCCGTGACGGAGCTTTTGTCGCCGCCCGCCTCGCGGATCACCGGGGCCGATTCGCCCGTGATGGCGCTTTCGTCGATCGACGCCAGGCCCTCGACGATCTCGCCGTCGGCGGCGACGGTGTCGCCCGCGACGCACTCGAACAGGTCGCCCTGCTTCAGTTCGGAACTGCTGACGATGTGCGACTGTCCGTCGGGTTCGATGCGTTTGGCGGGGGTCTCCTCGCGGGTTTTGCGCAGCGAGTCGGCCTGCGCCCTGCCGCGGGCTTCGGCGATGGCCTCGGCGAAGTTGGCGAAGAGCACCGTTAAGAGAAGTACGGCGAAAATCACGAGGTTGTAGAGCAGCGAACCCTGCGACGTGTCGCCCGTCACGGCGATCCGGACGATCAGCAGCAGCATGGCGAAGGTGACGGCCTCGACGGTGAACATGATCGGGTTCTTGATCATCTGCCGCGGGTCGAGTTTCGTGAACGAAGCGCGAAGGCTCCGGCGCAGCAGGACAGGATCGAAAAGCGAGTTATTTTTGTTTCGTTTCATAGCGGTAACAGGATTAGAAGGTCAGGTAATCGGCGATGGGACCCAGCGCCAGCGCGGGGAAGAACGAGAGGGCCGCAACGATGATGATGACGGCGAAGGTAATCAGCGAGAAGGTTCCCGTGTCGGTGCGGAGCGTGCCGGCGCTCTCGGGAATGCACTTCTTCGACGCCAGCAGTCCGGCTATGGCGACCTGTCCCACGATCGGGAAGTAGCGGCCCATGATCAGGGCGATGCCCGTCGAGATGTTCCAGAACGGCGTGTTGTCGGCCAGTCCCTCGAATCCCGAGCCGTTGTTGGCCGCCGAGGAGGTGTATTCGTAGAGCATTTCGCTCAATCCGTGGAACGAGGGGTTGTTCAGCCACCCTATTTCGGGGTTCGCGGCGGCCACGGCGGCCGAGATGCCCGTGCCGACGAGGATCAGGAAGGGATGCAGCAGCACGACCAGCGTGGCGATCTTCATCTCGCGCGCCTCGACTTTCCGGCCGAGGAACTCCGGCGTGCGGCCCACCATCAGTCCGCTGATGAAGACGGCGATGATGAGGAATGCGAAATAGTTCATCCACCCTACTCCCATGCCGCCGAACCAGCAGTTGATCTGCATGTTGAGCATCTGGAGCATGCCGCTCAACGGGGTCTGCGAATCGTGCATCGAGTTGACCGAACCGTTCGACGTGACGGTGGTCGTCATGCCCCACATGGCCGATGCGGCCGAGCCGATGCGGATCTCCTTGCCCTCCATCGAACCGAGCTCCTGCGAGATGCCCATGCCGTCGATCTGCCGGCTGCCGCCCGTCTCCTGCCAGACGGAGAGGACGACGCCTGCGGTATAGGCCAGGAGCATCACGCCGAAAATCCATGTCGCGAGACTGCGTCGGCGCGTGTAGAACCCGAAGGCGAAGACCATCGCCATGGGCAGGATCAGGATCGACCAGCATTCGAGGATGTTGGTGAAGGCGTTGGGGTTTTCGAGCGGGTGCGCCGAGTTGGTTCCGAAGTAGCCGCCGCCGTTGGTTCCCAGCTGTTTGATGGGCACGATGGCTGCGGTGGGACCCTGCGAGATGACCTGCTCGGTGCCTTCGAGCGTCGTGAGCGTTTGCTTGCCGTCGAAGGACATCGGCGTGCCGTTGATGACGAGCAGGATGCCGACGGCGAGCGACAGCGGCAGCAGGATGCGCGTCACGCTCCGGGTGAGGAAGACCCAGAAGTTGCCGATGGTCTTCTTCGTTTTGCCCGCCAGCGCCTTCATCATTCCGGCCATGGCGGCCATGCCGCAGGCGGCGGTGACGAACTGGAAGAGCATGATGACGAACAGCTGCGTGAAGTAGGACAGGCCCGTCTCGCCGCTGTAATGCTGGAGGTTGCAGTTGACCATGAACGAGATGCAGGTGTTGAACGCCAGGTCGGGCGACTGTCCCGGGTTGCCGTCGGGGTTGAGCGGCAGCCAGCCCTGGAAGACCAGCAGCAGCATGCCCCAGAAGAACCAGAAGAGGTTGACCGTCAGGAGCGCTTTGAGGAACTGTTTCCAGTTCATCTCCACGGCCGGGTCGATGCCGCAGAAGCGGTAGATGGCCCGTTCGACGGGAGCCATGAAGTCGAGCCACGTGCGTTCGCCGCGGTAGACTTTGGCAATGTAACGCCCCAGCGGGTAGCAGAGCGTCACCAGAAGGGTCCATTGCAGGATTACGCCTGAAATTTCGGTATTCATCGGTTCAGAATTTTTCGGGTTTGACGAGCACGTACATCAGATAGACGAATCCGAGGATGCTCAAGATAAGGAGACTTGTAAACATAGGGCGTCAGATCTTTTCGAACCAATCCACACATTTGAAATAGAATCCGTAGCACAGCGCACCTAGGGCGCAGAGCAGCAGGAACAGCATGATTTCATTCATCTCTTCGTTTTTTTGAATTAGACATTTTTTTCACGAACCCGCACAGCATCAGGTCCAGCAGCAGCATTGCGCCGCAGAAAATCAGTAGGAGGATAACGATTGCCATTTTGCCGTCGGGGTTTGTTGCCCGTAAGCATACGAAGGGGATGCCGGAATTTATGCTCCGGATTCAATGCGTTGACAGGCAGTTGTTTGCCGGATAGGTATGGGCGCCGAAAAAGAGGGCCGCCTTATCATTTTGATAGGGCGGCCCTCTCGGAATGAGACGGTGAGGGGCTTATTTCACCCCGTAGCCGTCGAGTTTGCGGTATAGCGTGGCGATGCCGATGCCCAGCAGGCGGGCGGCTTCGGCCTTGTTGCCCCGGGTGTGTTCCAGCACCCGGAGAATGTGGCGGCGTTCGAGGTCGTCGAGCGCCAGCGAATCGGGGTCGGCGGAGCCGGCCGCCGCGTGGAATTCGGGCGCGAGGCAGTCGGCCGTGAGCCGGTTGCCGTCGGCCATGATCATGCTGCGCTCCACGGCGTTGCGCAGTTCGCGGACGTTGCCGTGCCACGTGTGGCGTTCGAGAGCGGCGATGTAGTCGGCGTCGATCGAGTCGATGCGACGTCCCATTTTGTCGGCGAACTGCGCCGCGAAGACGCGGATATATCCGGCGATGTCGCCGGGCCGCTCGCGCAGCGAGGGAAGGTGGATGCGGAACACCGAGAGGCGGAAATAGAGGTCCTCGCGGAAATTCCCGGCGGCGATCTCCTTTTCGAGGTCGCGGTTCGTGGCGGCGATCAGGCGCACGTCAACCCGTGTGGGGCGTGTTTCGCCGATCTTGATGAATTCGCCGCTTTCGAGCACGCGGAGCAGTTTGGCCTGCAATTCGACGGGCATCTCCCCGATCTCGTCGAGGAATAGCGTGCCTTTGTCGGCCTCCTCGAAAAGGCCCTTCTTGTCCTTGGCGGCGCCCGTGAAACTGCCGGCCCGGTGGCCGAACAGTTCGCTTTCGAGCAGTTCGCGCGAGAAAGCCGAGCAGTTGATCGCCACGAAAGCCCCCTTCGCCCGGCGGCTGGCGTGGTGGATGGCTTGCGCGAAGACCTCCTTGCCGGTTCCCGTCTCGCCGGTGAGCAGCACCGAAGTGTCGGTGACGGCGACCTTGCGGGCCAGGTCCACGGCCCGGCGCAGGACCTCCGAGTCACCGACGATCCGGTCGAAGGAGTGCTCTTCGGAGAGCTTGTTCTCGATGCGGGTCAGCCGCCGCTGCATTTCGGCCTTTTCGGCGGCCCGGCTCAGCAGGGGCAGGATCTTGTTGTTGTCGTCGCCTTTGGTGATGTAGTCGAAGGCGCCGTTCTTGATGGCCTGCACGCCGTCGGGGATATTGCCGTAGGCCGTCAGCAGGATCACTTCGGTGGCCGGCGCGGCCTCCTTGATGCGGCCGACCATCTCGACGCCGTTGCCGTCGGGCAGCTTGACGTCGCACAGCACCACGTCGGGGTCGTACCGGCGGAGCGTTTTCATCCCCGAAGCGCAGTCCGGAGCCTCGGCCACCTCGTAACCTTCCAGCCCGATGATCCGCGCCATCAGCCGCCGCAGCTGCTCTTCATCGTCGATGATCAGAATTTTCGCCATGTCGTTCGCTCGTTCCGTTCTTTCGGGCAAAGGTAAGACATTTTCGGCTTGCGCCGCTGCGGTATGACCGGATTTTGTTGTTTTTTGAATAGTCGCCGCCCCCCCCCGATTTCGGGCCGGAATCCCGCAGAACACCGTGCGCGACGCCTACTGTTACCTGTACGACCTCTACCCCACGCTTTGCGGCCTGGCGGGCATCGGGGTCCCGGCCACCGTGAAGGGAATTTCGCTGGAGGAGACCCGGAAAGCTGGACTGGAAGCAGGTGGTGCAGGTGAATCCCTGACGCCCGCAAGCCGCGGAAAATCCGAAAACGGGGAGCCTGGACAAAATGGCTCCCCGTTTCCGTTTTGAAAGCGGCTATATTTTAGTATCTTTGGGGCCGGAACGACAATTTTCAGTCGGAAGGCTCCGCCGAACCGGGTGTATCCGGTTTGACATCCGTCCGGCTCTTTACGATCTTTACTTCTCCCAAACATACGAAAGCCGATGTCAAAAATCTCATCAGCTGCATTTGCAGACACCAAACCGCACTACGACATACTCGACGGATTGCGCGGCGTAGCGGCGATCATGGTCGTCTGGTTCCATCTGTTCGAAGCCTATGCGACCAGCCATCTCGACCAGCGGATCAACCACGGCTATCTGGCCGTCGATTTTTTCTTCATACTTTCGGGTTTCGTCATCGGTTACGCCTACGACGACCGCTGGAAGAAAAAGATGTCGGTAAAGGATTTTCTCAAGCGGCGGTTGATCCGTCTGCATCCGATGGTCGTCATGGGGGCCGTGATCGGGGCCGTCATGTTCTATTTTCAGGGCTGTTCCGTCTGGGATGTCTCGGCGGTGTCCCTATCCATGCTGCTGACGGCCACGCTGCTGAACGCGCTGCTGATTCCGGCGACGCCCGGTTCCGAAATCAGAGGGCTGGGTGAAATGTATCCGCTCAACGGCCCGAGCTGGTCGCTGTTTTTCGAGTATATCGGCAATGTCCTCTACGCTCTCTTCATCCGTAAGCTTCCGACCCGGGCGCTTTCCGTGCTGGTGCTGCTCGCCGGCTGCGGGTTGGCGGCGTTCGCCGTCTGGGGACCCCTCGGCGACATCTGCGTCGGGTTCGCCATGGACGGGGACAACATGCTCGGCGGCTCTCTGCGCCTGCTGTTCGCCTTCTCGGCCGGACTGCTGCTTTCGCGTGTGTTCAAGCCCGTGCGGATTCGGGGCGCGTTCTGGATCTGCGCCCTGGCGATCGTGACGCTACTTTCCGTGCCGCGCATCGGGGGAAGCGAACATTTGTGGATGAACGGGCTGTACGACACCCTGTGCGCCGTAGTCCTCTTTCCGCTGCTCGTCTGTCTCGGGGCTTCGGGAAAGACGACGGACCGGGTGACGACCCGGGTCTGCAAATTTCTGGGGGATATTTCCTACCCGCTGTACATGGTGCACTACCCTTTCATCTACCTCTATTATGCCTGGGTCAAGAACGAAAACCTCACCTTCACGGAGTCCCTGCCCGGCGCCCTGGCGCTCGTCGCGGGTTCTGTGATATTGGCTTATCTCTGTCTGAAACTCTACGACGAGCCTGTGCGCCGGTTCCTGACCGACCGCTTTTTGCGCAGGGAGAAATAGACACTGTTTTTTAAGACCAAAAGAGGTGTGTGCAATGTTGACACACAGCTCTTAATATTTTATCTTTTTCATTTTCGCCAAAATTTACAGTTCCTTCACGATAAATCGGAATGACCGAGCGATTCGGAAATGATGGCAATATTCACTCCCGAACGCTTCAAGACCGTTGCGAACGTGTGCCGAGCGACATAGGTAGTCAGTTCGATTTTCAGCCCCAATAATCGGCTCCACTCGTGCAGGGCCTTGTTCACGTGTTTCAGCACCTTGCGCACTCGGTCGTAAATCTGTTGCTCGGTCTTGTGTATGCGGCGGTCGAGTATCGGGAAAATATAATCTTCGTCCGCATGGTCGGATTTGGCGTATTTGCCGATAATCGCTTTCGACTGCTCCGAGAGGTGGCAGGTCATCTCCTTGCTGGTTTTGTGGCGGGCATAGTAGATTCTTTCCTCGTCCATGTCGCAGTAACGCAGGGTGGCGATGTCTTTGAAATTGATGCCTGCCGAGAGGTATGAAAACAGGAAAATGTCCCGTGCGAAATCCAGATAGGCCGAACCGTCGGCGAGTATCTCCGCCTGCATCAGCCGTTGCACCTCCTCCTTGCGGATGGCGCGTTTGCGGGTGGCTGTCCACAACCGTCCGATTTTGAATTGCAGAAACGGACTGTGCGGCGTGGTGAAAATCCCCTCGGCAAGAGCCTTATTATAGACGGCTTTCAGAACGCTGAATTTCGTGGCTATCGAATTGCTCTTGTTCCCTTTTTTCATTAGGAACAGTTCGAAATCACGCAGGTAGCCGACCGTAATTTCGTCGAAACGGATATTGGTCGAGCGGAACTGTTGCAGGAGTGAGAACGTGACCTTGTGTTTCGATGCCGAGCCGATTTTACCCACCGATTCCAACTGTGCAATCGTGCGGCGGAAATATTCGGCTATCGTGCAATAGACCCTCCGTCCGTCGGTTTCCAGCACATTGTCCAGCGTTACGGGGACCTCCAACGCTTCAAGCCGTTTGACGCGCTTGTCGTATTTCTCGATTTGCTCGTAAATCCGTAGCTGAACGGCGGGATTCTGCGTTTTAAGCGTTTGGGTGTCGAAATCCCAATCGTCGGCGGGGATATTGATTCCCGTGCTTACATAGCGGCTGCGGCGATTGACGGTAAAACGCAGGTAGATGTTCGTGGTGCGATTTTGATTGATGCGGTCTTTTCTGCAAATGGCATTGATGCTGACACTCATAATGTTGCGACATTATGCAGACAAGCGCGAGCGGTGTTTTACCGCCGTAAAACATGGTTAAACAAAAGGCAAAACATTCTTCGGAAAACGGCGCGAAAAAGGCATTCTGGAGAGTTTTATTTCGCACCCGCAAAAAGAAAAACGAGCGATAATTCATTGATTATCACTCGTTTCCTTTGAGCGGAAAACGGGACTCGGACCCGCGACCTCAACCTTGGCAAGGTTGCGCTCTACCAACTGAGCTATTTCCGCAAAAGCATGTTTCGTAATTGCGAGTGCAAAGGTAACTAAAAAATTCGAAACTCCAAATTTTTCCAATGTATTCTGCAATTTTTTTTACGATATGCCTGCCGCCGGGAGCTTCTACGGGAGCTTCTATTTGAATATCCGTATGCGCTCTTCCCAGGGCTTGAAACTCTTTTCCTGCGGCTCTCCGCCCGGCGTTCCGAACGGCATCTGGGCGATCAGCCGCCACGCTGCGGGCAGATCCCATTGTTCGCGCACTTCTTTGTCGATGAGCGGGTTGTAATGCTGGAGCGACGCGCCGAACCCGGCGTCTTCGAGCATCGTCCATACCGCCAGCTGGTGCATGGCCGAGGTGTGCTCCGACCAGATCGGGAAATTGTCCGCATAGGTCGGGAACTGTTCCTGCAGTTTCCGCACGACGGTCGTATCCTCGTAGTAGAGCACCGTGCCGTATCCCGATGCGAAACTGCGGTCGATCTTCTGCTCCGTGGCGACGAACGCCTCTGCGGGAATGATGGCTTGCAGGGTCCGTTTCACGATCTCCCAGAACGCTTTGTGCTGTTCGTGCAACAGGAGCACCAGCCGTGTCGACTGCGAGTTGAAGGCCGACGGGATGTGTCGTATCGCAAAATGAATGATTTCCTCGATCTTTGCGTCGTCGATCGGGGATTCGGGGGTCAGTTCATAATAACTGCGCCGGTGTTGCAGCGCGTCTTTCAAATTTCTCTCCATAGTCGTTGGCATGTTATTGTATGCCCTTTCGCAAAAATAGCACAACTTTTGGAAAAATGTGCGGATTACAACGTGAAATAGTATCTTTGTAGCCATGAAAAACATGATCGAAACATTTTCCGCATTGGGCGCGCGCCTGCTCGGTTTCGGCGATGACGATGCGACGCGCGCGGTCATTGACTCCGCCTGCCGTGCCAACGGCTGGTTTACGCCCGCCGACATCCGTCGTGCGGTGCGCGCGATCGCCTGCGACATGCTGCAACGCGAAAAGCTCGAGGCGTGGCTGGCGGACTACCCTGCCCTTCCGGTTGCGGAGCCGCGGCGCGTGCTGGTCGTCATGGCCGGAAATATCCCGCTTGTTGGTTTTTTCGACCTGCTGTGCGTGCTTGTGAGCGGCCACGGTTGTCTCGTGAAGCCCTCCGCCAAGGATTCCGTGCTGATGGAACATGTCGTGGGGCTGCTGCGCGAAATCGACCCTTCCGCGCCGGTCCGCCTGTACGACGGAACGTCGCCCGTCGACGCCGTGATCGCCACCGGCAGCGACAACGCCAACCGCTATTTCCGGGCGCATTACGCCGGCATTCCCTCCCTGCTGCGGGGCAGCCGTCAGTCGGTAGCCGTGCTTTCGGGGCACGAGACGCCGGAACAGCTTGCCGGACTGGCCGACGACATCTGGGCCTATTCCGGGCTGGGGTGTCGCAGCGTGTCGCTGATTTTCGCGCCGGAAGGATATGAACCTGCGCTTCAAATACCGTCTGTAAACGATAAATATATAAACAATTACAGGCAACAGCGAGCCTTACTGGAAATGCAGGGACGGTCGTTTGTCGATCTGGGATGCGCCGTGGCTGTCGAGCAATGCGCCTTTCCGGCGGCGTTGAGCCGGATCGCCTATGCGCATTACGCGACGTTGGACGAAGTGGCCGCATGGCTTGCCGGGCATGACGGTGAACTGCAATGCGTCGTCACCGGGTGTCTCCCCCACAGCCGCCGCGCCGGTTTCGGCTGCGCACAGTCTCCGGCCCTGACCGATTATCCCGACGACCGCGACGTTCTTGCGTGGCTTGCGGCGTTGGATTGACAAAAAGTGTTATATTTGGTGTCGTAACGAAACAATATTCTAAAAATACTACTGCAATGTCGATGGTTTTCCGATTCCGGATGTTGAGCGACGAAAACGACAATTTCGTGCGCGATTATGAGGCGATGTACGACATGACGCTGCTCGATTTCCATGATTTCATCCTTCAGTCGCTTGAGTACGAGCCTTGTATGGCTTCGTTCTTCACGGCCGACGACCGCTGGGAGAAGCAGCGCGAATTTACGAGCGTGGAGATGGACGACGGCTCCGGGGACGCTCCCGCGGCGATGGAGAGCGTAACGCTCGGCCAGGTCATCCACAACCGCCGCGACCGTCTGATCTATCTCTTCGACATGTTCGGCGACCGTGCTTATTTTCTGGAACTTACCGGAACCTTCGAGGCCGAGAAGGGCGCTTCCTATCCGCGTGAAATCTATGCGCAGGCCGCTGCTCCCGACCAATACGATCCGTCGAAAACGCGCGCGGAGGACGATGACGGGTCGATTTTCGGCGAAGTGATGAGCGAATTCAGCGATTTCGAGGGCGACGATAATTACGACGATGAGTACTAAACGGCTGCTGGTCATCGTCGGGCCGACGGGTTCGGGCAAAACGGATTTGAGCATCCGTCTGGCCGGCCATTACGCCGCTCCGATCCTTTCGACCGATTCCCGGCAGGTTTACCGGGGGATGCCGATCGGCACGGCACAGCCCACTTTCGATCAGCTTCAAGCGGTTGAGCATCATTTTATTGCCTCGCACGATATAAAGGATTACTTGAGTTGCGGGGAATACGAGGTGCAGGCCCTTGCGCGGCTCGAAAAACTTTTTGCCGGCCACGATTACGTCGTTGCCGTCGGCGGCGCGGGGCTGTATGTCCGGGCGTTGTGCGAAGGCATGGACGACCTGCCGCAGGCCGACGAATCGCTGCGCGAGGAGATGGATCGCTGGCTGGCGGAGGAGGGACTCGGAGCGCTTGCCGAGAAGCTCCGGGAGCTGGACCCGGAGTATTACCGGATTGTCGACCTCAACAATCCGGCGCGTGTCGTGCGGGCATTGGAGGTATGCCTTCAAACCGGCATGCCCTACTCCCGGCAGCGTACCGGCATACGGCGAGCGCGTCCGTTCGAAATCGTGAAAATCGGCGTCGACCTGCCGCGCGAGGAGCTTTACGACCGCATCAACCGCCGGGTGGACCGGATGCTTGCCGACGGTCTGGAAGCCGAGGCGCGGGCGCTGTACCCCTACCGGGAACTGAATGCGTTGCAGACGGTCGGCTACCGCGAGTTTTTCGATTACTTCGACGGGTGTATCGGCTATGACGAGGCCGTGGAGCTGATCAAACGCAATTCGCGCCGCTATGCCAAGCGGCAGCTCACCTGGTTTCGCCGCGATCCGGAAATCCGCTGGTTCCGGCCCGACGACGATGCGGCGATGATAAATTACATAGATTTTGGCAAATCGTAAATATTTTCGTACTTTTGCCGGCGTCTTTCGGCGAAAGACTGCGCCCGGATGGTGGAATCGGTAGACACGCCGGACTTAAAATCCTGTGGCCAGTAATGGCCGTGCCGGTTCGACCCCGGCTCCGGGTACAAGTAAAATCGCTTAATTTGTTGATTATGACAGGTTAAGCGATTTTTAATTTTCGGGTTTTCCCCGCATTTTCCCCGCAGACAATTTTATCTTTTTGGAACGAAGTGTTAATGTATTACTGAATTTGACATTAAGGTATATAAAAAATGTAATAAATTCAGATTTTCACTATATTTGTCGCGTCAGATATCTATTGCAATATGAATTCAAAAGTATTATTTTCTGCCGTGTATCTGTTGGCGGCAGTACCGTCATCTGCACAAACGGATGCCCCTTGGTTTTTGTCCGCTTCCGATTCGCTATGCGGAGTCCGTCTGACAGAGATTTGTGCGGCAAGAGGTAAAATTCCCCCCCCCCCTCCCGAAAAAAATCTGAAATAATCGTCGCCGTCATCGACGGCGGGTTCGATGTTTCGCATACGGCTCTTGCGGATTTCATCTGGACCAATCCACGCGAACAGGCTGCTAACGGCCGTGATGACGATAAAAACGGCTATGTAGACGACATTCACGGCTGGAATTTCCTCGGCAATGCTGTTGGAGAGAGTCTTCGAAGGGCCGGCACGGAACCTTTCCGGGAATACAAACGGCTTCGGCCTCGCTTCAAGGACGCTGATACAAGCCGCCTTACTCTTTCGGCAAAGGCCGAATATGCCTATTATAAGCAGATGGAACGGGCCGCCCGGCTCGATACCTACATCAAATTTACCGAATATCAGCGTATTCGTTCCGATGCTTTCCGCATTTGCGATTCATTGATGCGCCTGAAATACGGTGATCGAGAAACAACGGTCGCCGATTTTCAGCGTCTTGAATTGGCCGACACGACCGGGCTTGCGCTGCCTCTGTCGATTGCGGCTTCCACACCCGTTATGTTCACACCCGACATGCCGTGGCACGAAGCGCTGGAAAAGATCGACAGCGAATATCGTTTGTCCGCCGTACGTGTGGCCAGCCTCGATTCCCTGAATGACGATCCTCATATAAAATTGGGCAATCGCCCGGACGATTTCCGGAATTTCCGTTACGGAAACAATCTTATCGGCGACGATCCCTATCATGGGACGATGGTTGCCGGAGTGATTGCGGCGTGTGCGGCGACGGCCGGGGAGTTGCCGCGCCCGGTAAAGATCCTCTCCGTCCGTGCCATTCCCGAAGGCGATGAATACGACCGCGATGTAGCTGCGGCAATCCGTTATGCGGTGGATAACGGCGCAGAGGTGGTGAATATGAGTTTCGGCAAGTACCTATCGCCTCACCGGGATGAAGTACTGGCTGCGATGAAATATGCCCGGAGCAAGGACGTATTGCTGGTTATGGCCTCCGGCAACGACGGCGTCAATGTCGATGTCCGTCCGATATTTCCGACTTGCCGGGACACGAAAGGACGCCGTCTGGAAAACCAGATCGTCGTGGGGGCCTCGACGCCCGACGGACGGGTCGCTTCTTTCAGCAACTACGGAGCGGAAAATGTGGATCTGCTCGCCCCCGGAGAAAATGTACGATCGACCGCTCCCGAGGGCGGATACGATACGGCGCAGGGAACGAGTATCGCTGCGCCGATAGTTTCCGGTGTCGCAGCGGTCTTGCGGAGTTTCTATCCCGATCTTTCGGCTCGTGAGATACGGGAAATTCTGATTCGTACCGTTACGCATTTTCCGGCGGACGAGATGCCTGTTCCCGGGAAATCCGAAACTTCCCGCATGATCCAGGGGCGTCAGGTCTGTCTCGGTGGAGGGATTCTCAATGCGCAGGCGGCCATGAAAGAGGCGTCGAAAATCAGCAAATTCGGAGAGCGATGAAACGGTTGCTTGTATTTTTAACGGTATGGAGTCTTTATCCGCTCTGTGCTCAGGAATCCTATATGGCGCGGGCCGACCGCTTTTCGTCCGATTCGCTCGGTGGATTGATCCGTAACCAATATGTTTCGGTTCAGTGGATCGGCGAGGAGTGCCGTTGGTTCCATTATACGTCGGATGACGCCGATGCACGCCGTTATTGGTTGGTCGATACCCGCACCTGGCGGAAACGCCCGCTGTTCGACAGTTTCTCGATGACGCGGCAGTTGGCCGCATACGCCGATTCATCACGGATGCCGACCCCGAAGGAGTTACGGCTCTACGGCCTTGAATTCGATTCTTCCGATCCCCGCGGTTTTACGTTCGATTTCAATAAGCACCGGCTGCACTACGATGGCCGAAATGGCAAACTGAGCGAAAAGCCCCGGCAGGATGCTTCCCGCGGGAATCTTTTCTCGCGGGGCGACTATCGGCGCAGCTACTCCGCCGACAGCTCGTATTATGTTACGGCTGTCGGTCATGACCTCATGCTCTTTCGCGGAGATGGAAGCGACAGTGTACGGCTGACCCACGACGGGGAGCGCTATCATTCGTTCTCCACCGGCGGGAACAACGTCGTCGGGCCGGAGGCGCGCAGCTCCGCCATCGGCCGCTGGATGGGGAAAAGCCATTATTACCTGCTGGTGCGCGAAGACAAGCGCGAGGTGGAGGAGCTCACGCTGGTGGACAACCTCGCCCGACCGCGCCCCAAGGCTAAAAGCTACAAATTTCCCATGCCTGGCGATGAGCATGTCGTTCAATACGATGCCTGGCTGGTCGATGCCGACAGCATGTGCATTCGGAAACTCGACATCGCCCGCTGGCCCGATCAGAAAGTCGAAGTTCCCCGGTTCAGCATGATCGCTCATACGGACCGTTATGCCTGGCTCGTTAGTCGCAGCCGGACGTGCGACAGCGTGGAACTGTGCCGGGTCGATTTCGCGGCGCACCGTGTCGAGCCGATTATCCGCGAGGTGTGCAAACCGGCCCAGAATGACCAGCAATTTTGTTTCCATATCCTGAATGAAGGCCGCGATATCCTCTGGTGGTCGGAGCGAACGGGATACGGTCATTATTACCTGTACGATGGAAACGGACGCCTGCAAGGGGCCGTCACTTCGGGCGCATACGTCGCCGGAAAGATCGAACGTATCGATACGCTCGCCCGGACGATCGTCTACGAGGGTTACGGACGGGAACCGGGTGTCAATCCGCATTACCGCTTTTATTACAAAACCGGATTCAACGGCGGCGAGCCGGTTTTGCTCACTCCCGGAAACGGCGAACATTCGGTGGCATTCTCTCCCGACGGACGTTTCCTGACGGACACTTGGTCGCGTATGGATCGTGCCCCGCGGCATCAGGTCTGCGACATGAAAGGCCGCGGCCGTATCGAACTGGAGCCGTGCGACCTTTCGGAACTCTATGCCCGCGGATGGCACGAACCGGAAGTCGTCGAAGTGCTGGCTGCGGATTCCGTGACCCGGCTCTATGGCATCGTCTACCTTCCTTTCGACCGGGAACCCGGGCGGAAATACCCGATCATCAGCAATGTCTATCCCGGCCCCCATGTCGATCTGGTTCCGCAGGCCTTTACCTTGGATGACAACTACAATCAATCGCTCGCACAGCTGGGATTCGTCGTCATAAATTTCGCCTACCGCGGCAGCGGCCCCTGGCGCGGACGCGATTTCCATACGTTCGGCTACGGGAATCTGCGGGATTATGCTTTGGCCGACGACATGGCCGCGATCCGGCAGATTGCAGCCCGCTATCCTTGCGCCGATATTGAAAGAGTCGGAATTTACGGACATTCCGGAGGCGGTTTCATGACGGTCGCCGCCATGCTGAACCATCCGGAATTTTACAAGGTCGGGGTGGCTGCTTCGGGGAACCATGACAATAATATTTACTCCCAGTGGTGGGGCGAAACTTTCCACGGAGTAAAGCAGACCTGGGGGAAAGACGGGAAACCGCATTTCGAATGTCATATTCCGACCAACATCGAATTGGCCGACCGGCTGGCCGGACGGCTGCTGCTCATCACCGGAGACATGGACAACAATGTGCATCCGGCATCTACGGCCCGGCTGGCCGATGCGCTGATCCGGGCCCGCAAGCGTTTCGACATGACGGTCATTCCCGGAGCGGATCATGGTCTCGGGAACTCATATTATGTAAATCTGATCCGCTATTATTTTACGGAACATCTTCTCGGGTTGCCTCAGCAGGAGATCGATATAGTCAAACACAACTAATGGATAATGCGTATGAAGCAAACTTTAAGAAATTTTTTACCATTCGTATTTACGTCATTGTTACTTGTAACGATACTTCCTGCCGTCGCTGCTTCTGAGAGCGAGGGGAACAAACATCCGGTGTGGGGTACGGTCAAGGATACGAATGGTGTACCGCTTGTCGGTGTGTCCGTGGTTGTCGTAGGAACGCATTCCGGTGTGAATACTGATATTAAGGGTACGTTCCGGATCATAGTTGCCGACGGCGCTACGTTGCGATTCTCATACATTGGTTATGAACCGCAGGAACTCAAGATAAAGCCTGATCGGGTCGGTTATGATATAACGCTCAAGGAGCAGTCCACGGACATCGGACAAGTCGTCGTGACAGGCTTTGCCAAAACTGAGATTCGCAAAAGCACCGGTTCGGTTGCCGTGATTGAAGGAAAAGATCTCAAGACTTCGCCTTTGGAGGGAGTAGACAAACTGTTGCAGGGCAAACTGGCCGGAGTGAGCGTGCAATCCGTATCCGGCCGTCCGGGCGAAGCCGTGAAGATCCGCATTCGCGGAACGAGCACCATCACGGGCAATGCCGAACCGCTGTGGGTCATTGACGGCGTACCGATGCAGAAGGAGGTCCCGACACCTCCTGTTTCCAACACGCAGATTCGCTCCGGAGACTTTTCGAATATTTTTGCTACGGGCATCGGTGGGATCAATCCTAACGACATCGAGTCGATCTCCGTGTTGAAGGACGCTGCCGCTGCCGCAATTTACGGATCTCAGGCTGCCGGCGGTGTGATCGTGGTAACGACCAAACGCGGCAAGTCGGGACCTACGCACGTCAACTATTCGGGAACCGTATCCATTCAGACGCGGCCTGTACGGTCTGCCAATTTGATGAACTCACGCGAGAAACTGGCCTGGGAGCAGGAATTATGGGACGAATTTGCAGCTGCCGGTTATGCGAATAATCTTCAGGATGGCAAAAGTTACTATCCGGTTGTGGGTATCGTGGGCATGATTCGTTCGGGATACGGCAAATATAAGGGATTGAGCGTCGCAGAGCAGGATGCCAGGATTGCGGAACTGGGCAGCCATACGACAGACTGGTTCGAGGAACTGTTCCGGACGACAGTTTCCACAAGCCACTATCTCTCCATTTCGGGAGGTAATCCCAAAATGGCCTATTATCTCTCAATGGGATATGGTAACGATCAGGGCATTGTGTTGAAAAACTCGTACGACCGTTACAATTTCAACGGCAAGATCGATGTAACACCGAACAGAGTCGTATCGTTCGGTATCAGTACGGATTTCTCCTATCAGACATCCAAGGCACCGTCGAGCAATGTGGATATGTTCAAATACGCCTATTTCGCCAATCCCTATGAACGCCCTTATAACGACGACGGTTCCTATCGGGCTGACGAGACTTATTTTTCCTTGAGTGAAATCAATGGAAGCTATACGGTAGCGCTTCCCGAAAACGGATTCAACCTGATGCGGGAGATCAATGAGACTTCGGCCAAGAGTACCAGCGGAAACTTCACACTGACGGGAAATACGACGGTCAATATCACCAAGGATCTGAAGTTCGTGGGTCTGGCGTCGTTCTCCTATATTTCGGATCACGGGGAGAATATCAATGGAAAGAATACCTATGCGGCATGGATGGATCGGCCGTTCGAAAACAATACGACGACTTCGAAACGAATCTATGGTTCCATTTATCAGACTTCGACATACAATACCAATTATATGTTACGGGGACATTTCGCCTATGGACATACTTTCAACGAAATACATCGGCTCAATGTGTTGGCCGGAGCGCAGATCAGCCGGAATTACGCCAAGACGATTTTTACCAAACGTTACGGCTACGACCCCGTTACGGGCAACCACTCGACGCCGCTTTATCCTGCGAGCGGAAACAATTCGGTGATCGATTACGATAAACTTGTCAGTTTCGGGAAGACCCTCGATAATTCCACCGGGCAAGCTATTACGGAAAACGCTATGGCCTCGTTCTACGGTACGATCGACTATATCCTGCTCAACCGCTATGTTTTCAATGCCTCGGTAAGATCCGACGGATCGAATAATTTCGGCAGCAAGGAGCAGTTCAATGCTACCTGGTCGGCAGGTTTTTCTTGGAATATAGACGAAGAGTCGTGGATGAAAGGGAAAATCTCGGATGTGATCAGTTCGATGACGCTCCGTTTGGCCACGGGTTATACGGGCGGTGTCAATAAGTCGGTCTATCCGGTAATCATCATGAAATACGATAACACGTTTCGAATTTCCGATACGGATTCCTACCGGATGGGGACTATTTCGAATGCCCCGAATCCGCATCTGAGCTGGGAGAAGACCTGGGATATCAAAGCGGGTCTGGACATCGGATTTTTCAAGGATCGTTTGCGATTGCAGGTCGAAGCATACAACCGTAAAGGATACGATCTCGTGACTTCTTCGCGCGTGAATTCGGCAGTCGGATTTATTTCGCAGGGATATAATACATCCGAACAGGTGAACCGGGGAGTCGAGTTCACTTTGGGGGCGACGATTCTGCGTTATAAGGATTTTGCGTGGAATTTTACTGCCAATGCGGCTTACAATATGAACAAACTGACCAAATACGTGTCGCCCAACAGCGGTATCTATGGTCAGTATTATGTAGGTTATCCCCAGGGGATGATCATCACGGGCAAGAGTACGGGCATCGATCCATCGACGGGATTCTACAATTACGAACTGCGTCCCGATGCGAAAATAAACGAAGTCGCGGACTACCGGAACATGCAAAACTATCTTTTCTATGTAGGTACATCGACGGCTCCCTGGACGGGCGGGTTCAATACGTCCGTTCGTTACAAGGGGCTTACGCTCAGTATGAACGGTGTGTTTTCGTTGAACGGCAAAGTGCTGAACGATATCGTATCCCCCGCATCCTACAGTTCGGTGAGTGACCGGAATATGACCGGTGTGGATAAGGAGCCCATTCCCAACTCCAAATACGACCTTTATGTCAACCATCTCAATGTTGTGCGTGATGTAACCTATCGCTGGACTCCGGATAATCCTGTTACGGACGGTTATCCGCGTCTGATCGACATATACGGAGGGCGCCTTTACGATCAGAACGGCAATCTTATCGCCCAGAGTCTTCCTTCCGAATCAAGAGTTACGAACTGTCTGTTGCTGGAGAATGTTTCTTATTTGAAAATCAGTTCCCTGACATTGCTTTACGACCTTCCCGGCGCGTGGGTGAAGAAACTTCACATGCAAAATTGCAGCGTGTCGTTTACGATGAACAATCTGGCGACGTTCACGAATTACTCGGGGCTGGACCCTGAAACTCCCGGTGCGGTGTACCCGCAATGCCGCTCCTATTCGATCGGACTTTCGATCGGATTTTAATTCCGAAACGGTAATTTCAAAACAGAGAGTATGAAAAAGACATTCACAGTGATTGCACTCGTGTTATTAGCCGTATCCTGCAACCGCTATTTGGATATAAAACCTTACGGACAGACCATCCCCGAAACAGCCGAGGAATTTTCAGCGTTGCTCCATGCGCATCTCGACGAGATCGATTACGGAGAGGAGGTCGTGATGGGCGACGGATTGGAAATGGCCGATTTGGAGTGTTATGCCGATAACCTGGCTGCTAATCTGACTCAATATCCCGGAGGAAATTATATTTCGCTTTACATAGGAGAGCAACTTTCCGCTAAGCAAACTCTGTATACGAATCTTTATGCGGTGATTCGGGATTGCAACATCATAATCGGTTATCTCGAAGACCGGAGCAGCCGGCTCGGGATGGACGTGCTCGGTACGGCGTATGCCCTTCGCGGTATCTGCTATTATAATTTGCTGCGCAACTTCTGTCAGGCTTGCAATCCGGATAATCCGGGGCCTGGTGTACCGTTGGTTACAGAATTTGATATGGAGGCGAAGCCTACTCGCAGTACTTATAACCAGACCGTCAAACGGATCGAAGAGGATTTGAATAAAGCGATCGAATACGACATTCAGGATGAGATCTACCGCTTCAATTCCGATGTCGCCAAAGGCTATCTGGCCCGGCTCTATTTCTGGACACAGCAGTATCGTTTGGCAGCTCAGTATGCCTCGGAGTTATTGGAAAAATATCCGTTGCTCGATGCGGAACCTTACAAGGCGATGATCGGGGAACAGATGGCCAAGAGTGGCAACATGATCTTCAAGGCACAGATTTATGCTGGATCTTCGGAATCTACAGCGCTGACGAATTCAAAGAATTATTTGAAAAACAGACCTTGTTCCCGCCTGTTTTACGATCTTTTCGCCGAAAAGGAAAAAGATGTGCGTTTCACGCTGTCGATCGATGCCAAAAGACTGCCGGCTAAGAACCTGCTTTCCTGCCTGCGAAGCGCTGAATTGCAGTTGATTCTAGCTGAGAGTTACTATCATAGCGAAGAACCCGAAAAGGCCCTTGCTGCTTTGAACGAACTGCGACGAAAGCGCATTGCCGATGTCTCGGACTACACGATGCAGACTCTGCCTCCGGTCGATCACGACGATTTGATTCAGGTCGATGCCAAGGGAAATGCGCTGACTCCGCTGCTGTATGCTATTCATTGCGAACGCCGCAAGGAACTTTTCCTTGAAGGAGATCGCTGGTACGAACTCAAACGTAACGGATGTCCGGAATTCTGGGTCGCCAAGCAGGGACTGAAATACACGACTTATTCCTGGATGTATACTTTCCCGCTTTACGCTCCCGATATTCAATTGGTCGAGGGGTTGGAGCAAAATCCGGGGTACGATAAAATGGAATAAAAGAATCAGGATTATGAACAATACGATGAAAAGACGAATGATTGCGTTTGTCGCAGCGATTGCGGCTGTTGTGTCGCTGAGTGGCTGTGATGACAACTATGATGAGACGCCGCCTTTGGCTAAGGATTATTTGACGAAATACATTATGCCCGACGGTGTATTTCTCGGGAATGAGGATTGGGCGCAGATCGCAAGCGAAGAAGATGAATATGAAGCCTTTCTGGAAGGTTCGAAATAACTGTTGAACAAACCTTTATTAATTAAAACTTTGGTTATGAGAAAATTTTTATTTGCATTGCTCGCGGCGCCGCTGTTATTCGGCGCTTGTTCGGATGACAACGATGAATCGACGCCTACGCTTTCTTTTGCGAAGCCGGTGCTCGCGCTTTCGACAGGTTCTGTAACACTGGATCTGCAAGTCAGCGGTGTAGATTTATCATCGCTTGCGTCGCCCGTCACCGTTCCCGTTGCTTTCTCGGGTACGGCTGTCAAGGGTTCCGAGTATTCCGTATCGGCCGAACAATTCATATTGGGAGGTAACAATCAGTCGCTTTCGATTACGGTAACGGCTTTGGACAACTACGACGAAGCCAAGGAAATCGTCGCGACGTTGGGCTCGGTGGCTGACTTTATCCCCGGGAAAAATGCCACGGCGAAGATCAGTCTGGGAGTGAAAGGTAAAATTATGTATTCCTTCTCTGTCAAATCCATGACCATGGGTGAGACCGGTTCCGTTCAGTTGGATCTTTATACGGCTACGGGGGCAAAATATACTGCGGAGCAGGATATCGTCATTCCCATTGAGATCGCCGAAGGTTCGACGGCTGTCGAGAATACCAATTTTACGTTCGAGGGGGCTAAACAACTGGTTGTCGCTCAGGGTAAAAGTTCAGGTGCCATTACCCTTAAAGCCGGCACGCTGGAAACCGGAAAAGACAAGGTCGTTCTGAAAACCGGACTGGAGAACAACAAAGGATTCGTCCGGGGACAGTATAACGAGATTACCGTAACGATTTTCGGATCGTATTTCAGCAAACTGGAAGGTACATGGAAAATGAGTGCCGAAGGTAATTATGATCCTATGGAGTATGCCAATCTGAATGGAAGCAGTTCTGAATACGACAAACCTACGTTCGACGCCGATATGGCTGCTTTACCCGCATATAATGCAAAGGACCGGTTGATTTTCACGGAAGAGGGTCTTACGACCTCGCTTGAATCGACCTTGAAAAACTTCTTCCGGGAGAATTCGGGTATCTCGAATGGTGGCGAATTTACATTATACAGCATGTCGGGGAAAATTCCGGTTCAATTAATCCTTCTGGATAATGTAAATCGCTATTTTTCTGCAATAGAGCAGAGTCAAGATACAGAAGCTTATATTGGAGTCCGTTTTAAGGATGGAGATGCCAATAAAATGGAGATGTATTTTATTGATTTTGATTCAAAATCATTTTTGATTGATAAATTGTATTACGAAGAAAATAAACCGACCGCTCAATATTATCCTTATATTTCCTTTACATTCGAGCGAGAGACTGAATAAGTCAGCCTTTTTCGTTATAACAAGGGGCTGTCTAATAAGTCCCTGAAATTGAAATCACCCTCGTCAGAGCTTGTTCTGGCGAGGGTGAAATCATTAAACCGGACTTGTTAGATAGTCTCTTGTTATATTTATTTTACTTATGCTTTGTATTGATTTACCAGTGCTCTTAAAGTTTCTTCTCTTATAAGACCGACTGCTTTGGCAACAATTTTATTATTTTTAATAATTAGAGTGGTAGGTAATGTGTTTACACCGTATTTTGTTGCAATATCTTCTCCTGCTTGATCGATGTCAATACGTCCAAAATGACATTCTTTATTTGTATAATCATTTGCAACTTTTTCAAATATTAAGCGATACCTCTTACATGGACCATTCCATGGGGCTGTAAAATACATCACCAATACCCCAGGTCCCTCTGTTGACCAGAATTCAACTTCACCCTCGGTCAGGAGGTTAAATACGGCTACTCGTGTTTGTGCCAAAGGACTCATATTGCGAAATAATTCGAGTAATTGCGAATTTGTCAATGGTATTGACACGTGTTCGATTGTAGTGGTTTCGGCTTCTAAAAAATAGAGATTACCATAATAAAAGAAATAATTTTTTTCATAAAGCGTTAATTTTATTAACATTCTAAATGTATGAAAATAAAATGAAAAATACAATAGAATGGAAAAATATTTTTCCTGCCACCCAAAATCGATCCGAATACAAACTTTAACACAGTTTGATTTACGCCCCACCTACTGTTGAAATCGAGATTATTGAATCTGGAATTATTTTAATTTTGTTGTCGCAATATCTCAGCATCGTCGAGTAGTTTTTTCGCTTTCCGCTCCTTAACAGTCGCCTGCTCCAACCGTTCAGCCTGACGCCTTACGGCTTCTTCGTACCACTCGACTTGGTTTCGGACGGTATCGCGCATGGCCGTGTGCTGCTTATCCCTGAATACCGTTTCCAACTCCATTAGCTCCTTTTCCTTGATCTCACCCCGCATTTTCACGTAGCGGTATTTCAGGTCGTTCGCAGCTAACAGCCGATTATTCTCTGAGATTCGGTAAATGAATGCGCCTTGCAGGAAAATACATCCCAGCATGGCGAACATCATCAGAAATGTTTCGAAGAACTGATGTCGAGCGTATAGGTATGGCGGTGTTCCTGTGCGGGCAGGGCGTCGGGCCTTGTCAATGCTTCGACGGCTTGCCCGACCTGCTCGATCAATGTATGTGTCTGCCTGTTCTCCTTGTCGATCACCTCCAGTCTCCCCGCTAACTGCGCCAGCAACGCGTTGT
>ERZ1673701.167-NODE-167-length-86594-cov-195.647904_pt1 | contig 86594 bp, 59 predicted proteins | sample MGYA00580231_ERZ1673701 | MGnify/ENA primary metagenome ERZ1673701 (study PRJEB41218, sample SAMN15661798) | gut metagenome | host: Homo sapiens | place: Canada: London | collected 2015-08-20/2019-03-30 | study: EMG produced TPA metagenomics assembly of...
CCTCATGATTATGAATCATGCGCTCTAACCAGCTGAGCTATCCCGCCATCATTTCGTGATTGCGGGTGCAAAGATAGAGCAAGTTTTTGAATTGCGCAAATTTATCTTCCTTTTTTTACTGTTTTTTCAATGGATAACTGTATAAATCCAAAAGAAAAGTCCACCTAACTGACTGTAAACAAAATCATTCCACTTCACCGAAGAGAGAAAACAAACATTTTCCTCTTTTACGCATTGCCTTTTTCCCCAATATCTCCACAGAAAAAGTTCTAAAAATTTTCTCCAATCGCTATGGAGTGAACAAAAAAATACTTTAATTTGCCGCCGTTGCTAAAAAATACAAATAAAAACACCAAAAAACGTCATGAAAAGAAAAACACAAATTGAATATCCACTGAACCCTTCCTCCAGTGTCATTATATGGAATGCCATCAGTACCCCTGCAGGCTTACAACGTTGGTTTGCCGACCAAGTGACAAAAGAAGGGAAAAACTATACTTTCCACTGGGGAAAAACAGAAACGCGACAAGCTGCTGTAGTCAACAGCCGACCGGAATTCTTTATCCGTTTCCACTGGCTGGACGATGAGGAAGCAAAAAGTTATTTCGAAATGAAAATCCATTACAATGAACTGACAACCGACCATTCGCTGGAAATTACAGATTTTGCGGAACCTGGTGAAGAAGAAGACGTACGCAGCCTTTGGGATTCACAAATTGAAACCTTGAAAAGAGTTTTCGGAGTATAAATCTATAAAATATACAAAACTTTATTTTGCTGTCCGTTTTTTGTGCTACTTTTGCATGCTGATAATATTACACAGGAATGCTACGCATAAAAAAACTTGATATATTCGTCTTAAAGAGTTTTCTGCTGCTCTTTTCGGGCACATTCTTTATCTGCCTTTTCATTTTCATGATGCAGTTCCTATGGAGATATGTCGACGAGCTGGTAGGAAAAGGTCTGGAGATGAACGTGCTTGCCCAGTTTTTCTTTTTATCCGCACTGACATTGATACCGCTGTCTCTCCCGCTGGCTATTCTTCTGGCTGCCCTAATGACATTCGGTAACTTTGGGGAACGCTATGAACTGCTGTCCATGAAGGCTGCGGGTATCCCTTTGCTCCGCATTATCCGCCCGGTCGTCCTTTTCTGCATGTTCCTGGGAGTCATGTCGTTTTTTTTTCAGAACGTAATCGGCCCGAAAGCACAAAAAGAGCTTTGGACACTACTGGTTTCCATGAAACAGAAATCGCCGGAAGTCGATATTCCGGAAGGAGTGTTCTACAGCGACATTGAAGGATACAACATCTATGTGAAGAAGAAAGACCGTGAGACGGGTATCCTGAAAGACGTCTTAATCTACAACTTTTCGGACGGATTTGAAAATGCCCATATCATTTGGGCCGCAGAAGGAAAACTGGAACTGACCGCCGACAAAAAACACTTGTACTTGCATTTGTACAACGGAGAACAGTTCGAGAACCTGAAATCCCAGTCTGTCATTTCACGCAACGTCCCCTACCGTCGGGAGACCTTCAAGGAAAAACATACCTTGATAGCTTTCGACACCAACTTTGAGATGGTCGACGGCAACTTCCTGAACCAACGTTCGGACATCAAGAACATGCGGGAGATTTCACTGGCTATCGACTCGCTGAACATGTATGCCGACAGTGTGGGACATGCCATGTATTCGGATGCCATGAAAACCACTTACCGGAAACCAGTACTTTCCCAAGCGGATTCTACTAAAATCGAAAAAGAACATCTGACTTTCATCAATACCGACAGCATCCTGAACGGAATGACATCGGCGCAGCGATTGAAAGCCATCAACAGCACCGAAATGCGCCTCTCTTCCCTCATCTCGGAATGGAGCATGAAGAGCTATATGACAAGGGAGGCCGACGGGAACATCCGCCGGCACCAATCGGACTGGCACAAAAAAATCACTTTGTCACTGTCCTGTATCATCTTTTTCTTCATCGGAGCCCCGCTGGGTGCCATCATCCGAAAAGGAGGACTGGGTATGCCGGTGGTCATTTCCGTACTGATTTTCTTACTCTACTACATCATCGACTCCGGAGCTACCCGTGTGGCCAAAAGTGGAGAAATGAATATCATACTGGGAACATGGATGAGTACGATTATCCTGGCTCCACTGGGTGGATTCCTGACCTACAAATCCAATAAAGATTCTGTGGTATTCAACATCGATGTCTATGTAGCCTTCTTCCGGAAGATACTGGGAATCAGAGTATCGCGTCATATTTTCAAGAAAGAAGTCATCATCCATACCCCCGACTACAGCAGAATCTGTCAGGAGCTGGATGAGCTCTGTCTGGAATGTGAGACTTACGGCAATACTCACAAGCTGCTGGGACCGCCGAACTACTATCGGGTGTTCACCAACAACAAGCACGATGATGCCATCAAGGAAATCAGCCAGCAAATGGAAGGACTGATAGAAGAATTGTCCAATTCAAAAGACAGCGTATTGCTGAACTTATTGAACAATTATCCGTTCCTGTCGATAAAGGCGCACAAGAGTGTGTCGGACAACCGCTGGCTTAATCTGCTGATTGGTATCATTGTCCCGGCCGGACTGCTCATCTGGCTGAATATCTGGCGTTACCGGGTGCGTCTGGACAAAGACTTGAAAACCATCGTCAAGACCAGCCGTGACATACAGGAAAGAATCAAGAAATCATTCTAAACTATCATATCATTATGGAGAAAATCAAACTGAATACAATTGAAGAGGCAATCGAAGATTTCCGCAAAGGAGAATTCGTCATCATCGTAGACGACGAAGACCGCGAAAACGAAGGCGACCTGGTGGTAGCTGCAGAACTGATTACCCCGGAAAAAGTAAATTTCATGCTGAAACATGCAAGAGGTGTACTTTGCGCCCCTATCACCATATCCCGCTGTGAGGAACTGGATTTGCCACACCAAGTATCGAACAACACGTCGGTATTGGGCACACCGTTCACCGTGACCATCGACAAACTGGAAGGATGCACCACTGGCGTATCGGCTGCCGACCGTGCAGCCACTATCCGTGCGCTGGCCGACCCGACTTCCAAACCGGAAACCTTCGGACGTCCCGGACACGTGAACCCGCTGTATGCACAAGACAAAGGAGTACTCCGCCGTGCCGGACATACCGAAGCCTGTGTGGATATGGCCCGTCTGGCCGGACTCTATCCTGCCGCAGCCCTGATGGAAGTGATGAACGAAGACGGCACAATGGCCCGTCTGCCGGAATTGAAGAAAATGGCCGACGAATACGGCTTCAAACTGATTTCCATTGCCGACCTCATCGCTTACCGCCTCAAGCAGGAATCATTAGTAGAAAGAGGAGTGGAAGTAGACATGCCGACCGAATACGGCCACTTCCGTCTGATTCCTTTCCGCCAGAAAAGCAACGGACTGGAACATGTGGCCCTGATTAAAGGCACTTTCGCTGAAGACGAGCCGGTGCTGGTACGTGTACACTCTTCCTGCGCCACGGGCGACATCTTCGGCTCCATGCGCTGCGACTGTGGAGAACAGTTGCACAAAGCCATGCAGCAAATCGAGAAAGAAGGAAAGGGAGCCATCATCTACCTGAACCAGGAAGGACGCGGCATCGGCCTCATGGAAAAGATGAAAGCCTACAAGTTGCAGGAAGAAGGGATGGATACGGTAGACGCCAACCTGTGTCTGGGACATCAGGCCGACGAACGTGACTACGGAGTAGGCGCACAGATTCTTCGCGAAATCGGCATCCACAAGATGCGTCTGCTCACCAACAATCCAGTCAAGCGTGTGGGACTGGAAGCTTACGGACTGGAAATCGTAGAAAACGTACCTATCGAGGTGACTCCCAACAAATACAACGAGCGCTACCTGCGTACCAAAAAAGACAGAATGGGACATACCTTACATTTTAATAAATAATCAAGACGTATGGAAACAAACAATCTAGTAAAAAGTTATGCCAGCAAGGCTGCGCAAACCGCTTTGTTCCGCAGTGTATATCTTTGGATGACGCTGGCACTGGTCATTACGGGCTTTGTGGCCATGTACGTGGCCAAATCGTACACCCTCATTGAGGCCATGATGCAGAACTCCATCTTGTTCTGGGGCTTACTGATTGCCGAAGTAGCCCTGGTGATGTATCTTTCTGCCCGCATACATAAAATCAGCTTCACCACGGCCACCCTTCTGTTCATCACCTATTCGGTACTGAACGGGGTCACGATGTCCGTGCTCTTCCTGATTTATACCCTCAGTTCCATTGCCACTACCTTCTTTGTGACAGCCGGAACATTCGGAGTAACGGCCTTATACGGTTATATCACCAAGAAAGACCTCACCCGTATCGGCAGTCTTTGCCTGATGGGAGTAATCGGACTGATTATCGCCTCACTGGTGAACATGTTCCTGCACAACACGATGATGGACATGATTATTTCCTACATCGGCGTGCTGCTCTTTGTGGGACTTACAGCCTACGATTCGCAAAAAATCAGGCAACTCCTGTCGCACGACGACATTGAGGTCAACGAGACCACACAGAAGATAGCCCTGATGGGAGCCTTGACCCTGTATCTCGACTTCATCAACTTGTTCATTTATCTCCTCCGGATACTTGGAGACAGAAAATAAACCTTTTTCGAAGCTAATTTCTTTTATATGTGGAAGAAATTAGCTTCTTTTGCAAAGAATTTCCAACTTTAATAACACAATAACATGAACCAACTTTCAGATCGTTTGAACAGCCTGTCGCCTTCGGCTACACTGGCTATGTCACAGAAAAGTAGTGAACTTAAAGCTCAGGGGGTTGACGTCATCAACCTGAGTGTGGGAGAACCGGATTTCAACACTCCTGACCACATCAAAGAAGCGGCCAAAAAAGCCATTGACGAAAACTACTCTCGTTATTCACCTGTAGCCGGCTATCCGGCACTGCGCAACGCCATCGTGGCAAAACTGAAAAATGAAAACGGTCTGGAATACACCGCCGCTCAAATCAGCTGTGCAAACGGTGCCAAGCAGTCTGTCTGCAACACCATCCTGGCACTGATCAACAAAGGTGACGAAGTGATTGTTCCGGCTCCATTCTGGGTAAGCTATCCGGAAATGGTGAAACTGGCAGAAGGTACTCCGGTCATCGTTCGTGCAGGCATCGAACAAGACTTCAAAATCACTCCGGCCCAGCTGGAAGCTGCCATCACTCCCAAGACCCGTGCCCTGATTCTTTGCTCTCCGTCCAATCCGACAGGTTCCGTATATTCAAAGGAAGAACTGAAAGGACTGGCAGAAGTCATCGCCAAGCACGAACGTGTCATCGTCATTGCAGATGAAATCTACGAACATATCAACTACATCGGCAAACATGAAAGCATCGCCCAGTTTGCTGAAATCAAGGACCGTGTAGTCATCATCAACGGTGTATCAAAGGCATACGCCATGACAGGATGGCGTATCGGTTTCATCGCCGGTCCGGAATGGATTGTAAAAGGTGTGAACAAACTGCAGGGACAGTACACTTCTGGACCTTGTTCCGTATCACAGAAAGCAGCCGAAGCTGCTTATACCGGCACACAGGCTCCGGTAGAAGAAATGCGCAAAGCATTCGAACGCCGCCGCGACCTGATTGTGAAACTGGCAAAAGAAATCCCTGGATTTGAAGTGAACGTACCACAAGGAGCCTTCTATCTGTTCCCGAAATGCGACTCTTTCTTCGGAAAGAAAGACGGCGACCGCGTGATCAACAACGCAGATGATTTGGCTATGTACCTGCTGGAAGTAGGCCACGTGGCTTGCGTAGGCGGTACTTCCTTCGGAGCACCTGAGTGCATCCGTATGAGTTACGCCACTTCCGACGAAAACATCGTGGAATCTATGCGTCGCATCAAGGAAACCTTGGCCCGCTTGAAATAACAAGCTGAAAAACAAAATATTACGAAACAGCTTCGGGATATTCCCGAGGCTGTTTTTTTATGCCCTGAAAACGCACTTGCGTTTAGAACAAAACGTCCTTACGTTTTCATTGAAACGCACTTGCGTTTGACTTTAAACGCCTTTACGTTTCCAACCAAACGCACTTGCATTTTCCACGAGCAAAAACCGACCCGTTCTTTTCCTCTGAAAACAGCAAAAAAATAAGGGAATCCCGAAAAGGATTCCCCTATTGTGTGTCATACAGACGACTCGATTATCCCAGGTGAATTGCTTCAGAAGGACAAACGTCAGCACAAGTTCCACATTCTGTGCAAGCGTCCGGATTGATTGAATATTTGTCACCTTCTGAGATTGCTCCAACCGGGCATTCATCGATACAAGTACCGCAAGCGATACAATCGTCACTAATTACGTAAGCCATTGTTGTAAAAAAGTTAAGTTATTATTAGTCCTAAATTGATAGTGCAAAGTTAATCTTTTTCCAATCAGTTGTCACATCCACTTTACATTTTCTAGCCAATTTATATCCTGTCTAAATAGATTCAGTGCATTATCGACTGGTACATTGCCTGTTGCATCCGGGTCCGAATGTTGTATTTCACCAGGTTGTTCGGTTCCAAGGCAGAAGGATATGTCCGGTTGCTCAGAAACACGAACACCAGGTCGTTGTCAGGATCCACCCACACACAAGTACCGGTATATCCGGTATGACCAAACACGGAAGCAGGTGCTTCAGGCGTGCACGGACTGTTTTCCGGATGTTCCATATCGGGTTTGTCGAAGCCCAACCCCCGGCGACTGCTACGCGACTTCAAGGTAGTAAAGAGTTCGCACGTCGCACGGCTCAGGTATCTCCGGTCGCCACAAATACCTTTGTCCAGCCACATCTGTGCAATCCGGCCCACATCGTGGGCCGTAGAAAACAGACCTGCATTTCCCGAAACGCCTCCCATAAAGGCAGCCGCCTCATCCTGCACAAACCCTTGTAAAGGGCCGCCGCGCAACAAATCTTTTCCCTCAGAAGGCACCATCTGCTCCTTCTTGAATTTATGTAAAGGCTGGAAAGCCGTATGCCTCAAGCCCATCGGACTGTAAAATATGCTGTCCAGGTACACGTCCATCGGTGTACCTGTTATTTTCTCCACCATCTCCTTCAGGAGCATGAAATTCAGACAACTGTAACGGTATGATTTCCCTTTCAACGGAGCCTCCACAATCTGCTTCACCACTTCCCGGCAAAATTCCTTGTTCAGAAACAAGCTGTCGGCCACTTGAAGCGGATAATCTGCCGACGGAATACGCGACACCCACTCCGGTTTATACCGGAAATCCTTGCACGCATATACATTCTCTGCCAGTTTCAGGGTATGGTTCTTATCGGGTTTCTTTCGGAACAGCTCTCCCTTGCACGACTTCATGTCGATGGCCTCTTCATAGAAAGGCAGATAAGCCGGAAGGCCTGATTCATGGAAAAGCAAATCCTGAATGGTAAGACGCGACTTGTCCGTTTTTTTCAATACTGGCAGATAATCCGATACCCGGTCGGTCAGGCCGAACTTCCCTTCATCATACAATTTCATGACTGCCAGCAGCGTAGCCGTCACCTTGGTCAGCGAGGCCAAATCGTAGAGACTGTTTTCCTTCACCGGAGTCATTCCCCCGTAGGTATAATTTCCAAAACACTTGTTGTACACCGGAAGTCCCTCCCGCAAAATCATGACATGACAACCCGGATAAGCCCCGAGTCTGATTCCTTCTTCCGCGATACTATCGATACGGGCCAGTATGGAGGCATCCATCCCCACCTCTTCCGGGGCATATTTACGAGGAGCATCCGGATCAACCGTAATTCCGTCGCCCGCCTTGAACAGCCCGGCCAACGGAATGGACAACCGCCCGTCGGCATACGCATTGCCTAAAAACAAATCGGCCACCTGACGCTGCACATCGTCCGCGTCCGTATGGGCCAAAATGACGGTGGAAGAATGGCGGACCACTTCCGGAACCTTCTCCAGCATCTTCATATCGCCGAAACAAACCAAAGCCAGCGGTTTGTCTGCCGCCAGATTTTCCAGCAAAGGCGCATAAGGTTCGATTTCCGCAGTGTGCAAAGCCACCAGCACACGCTGTGCCGGACGCAGACGAGTTCCGATTGCCTCCAGCGAATCCACATTCGCATGCAGCCAGCTGACTGGAAATTCCTCACGCAACTGATGATAAAAAGGATATGCCTCCGACAAGGAAGAAGACACACTCAGCAATACCGTCCCCGACACAGACAAATCGAGCGGAAGAAGGCCCAAAGAGTCCTTCAACACCGTCACTGCCGCCTTTGACAGGTTTTGCTGAAGCGCCAGCGACTCCAGGGTATTGATTTTCGCTTCAAATCCCTCCACTGGTATCTCCTGCCAGGAAGAAAGCCCCAAAGCGTACTTGAACATCAGTACCTTCCGGCACTTCCGGTCAATCTCTTCCTCCGATAAACGCCCTTTTTTAATGGCCGTCATGACCCCGTCAATCTCTTTCTTCAGGTTGCGGGGAGCCAGCAGCACATCGTTGCCGGCAATCAGCGCCTTTGCGCAAACATCTTCATGCCCTGCAATACCTTTCATTTCCAAAGCATCCGTCACCACAAGTCCTTGGAAGCGCAACTCGTCTATCAGCGTACGCATAATCACTCCTTGCGAGATGGAAGCCGGCTTCTCGCCCAAAGTAGGGGCGTGCAAATGGCCTACCATCACGCCACCCACACCGGCTTCAATAGCCTTCTTGAAAGGATACAATTCCACGCTGTCCAAACGCAGACGGTCAAAATTCAGCTTCGGAAGTGCCTTATGAGAATCGATTTCCGTATCGCCATGTCCCGGAAAATGCTTGCACACCGCCAGCACTCCCCCAGCCTCCAGTCCGGTGGCATAAGCCACCACCTTGTCGGCCACCCGTTTCGCCTCACTGCCGAACGAACGGAAGTTAATTACCGGATTATTGGGATTGTTGTCCACATCTGCCACGGGAGCAAAGTTCACCTGCACTCCTATCAAGCGGCACTGACGAGCCACCTCCTTTCCATAGGCATAAATCAGTGAATCATTCTGCACACAACCCAATACCCGGTTGTAAGGAAACGAGGGCGTATTTTTCAAGCGCATACCCAGTCCCCATTCCCCGTCGAAGGTAATCATCAACGGCACCGAGGCATACGACTGGGCAAAATTGGTCAGCTGCACCTGCTTGCCGGCTTCTCCACCGGTAAACAACAGGCCTCCGATGGCATAGTCTTCCACGGCCTTACGCAACACATTCTTAGTATACTGGTTCGTCACCGGTTGAAGCGTATAGATAAACAATTGGCCCACCTTCTGCTTCAAGGTCATACGCCCCATTTGCTCGTCCACCCATTTCCGGCAGGCTTCCGTGTCTTGCATCTGTTTTAAAAGAGCAGGCTCCTGCGCCAAAATACCATTTATCATCAGGCTGCACAGCACCCAGCTCCACCAACATCTTTTTATCATTCTGCCTTTTGTTTTAATTTTTCTGCATCTTGACCTTCATCTTTCCGACAAAGGCTGCACTTTTCCCCATCTGCTGCAAGGGTACCTCCACCCCATCCAGATTCTTATAAAATTCCGGAGCTTCAAAGAAGGAATGCGAATGTCCTCCCAGCACGATATCAATATGACGGGTATTTTCAATGAGTTCCACATCCGAGTAAGGTTCCCCTTTCCAACCCAGATGCGACAGGCAAATCACCAAATCACAATGTTCCTGATTCTTCAACAAATCGGCCACACGCTGCCCTTCCGACACAGGGTCTTCAAACTTCACATTGCCATAGTTGGCATGTGCCACCAGTCCGTCGAGTTCCGGACTCAACCCGAACACCCCGATGCGGATACCGTCCCGTTCCAGAATGGTGTATTCTTTCACCAAGCCTTCCAGCACCGTCCCAGTCACGTCATAATTGGCGCACACGATGGGGAACTGTGCCATCTTGAACAGACGGGCCATGTTATCCAGTCCGAAATCAAACTCATGGTTTCCGATGGTCCCGGCATCGTAGCCCATCTCGTTCATCATCTTGATTTCCACTTCTCCTTTAAACAGATTGTAATACGGGCTGCCCTGAGAAAAATCTCCCGAATCAAACAGTAACATGTCCTTGTGCTCCCGACGCTGCTCCTTGACAAAGGTGGCCCGACGCAGCATACCGGCCTTTCCCGCCAATAACGAATCGGGAAAATAAGAGGCGTATGGTTCTATACGACTGTGCATGTCGTTTGTGTGGAATATATACAATTCTTTTACCGACTGAGCTGCCAACACACCTGCCAACAGGCACATCAGCCACAAACAATATATCTTTTTCATATCTTTCGTTTTCTAGTTCAATTGGACGCACTCACTTTTATTCTCCCTTCTACCTGTGCAGAGACAAACTGTCCTTTCTGCTCGCACTGTTTTACCGCATCGAGCAACAGTCCCCGCAGCAACGCATCTTTCGGGAATGTCTTCGACTGCGCTTTCCTGAAAGCCATCATCCGGTCATTACCTTCGGCCAGATAATCGATGGTAGCTACCGTGTAGACTTTCTTTTCCTCTACCGGACGTCCATTGACTTTTGCATCCAGCAGATTCCCCTCTTCATCAATCTGCAAGGCAGCCCCACTAAGCCCCTCACCGTGCACGGAAGCAATCTCCACAAAAAGCTCCTTCAAAGTAGCACCGTCCATCGTCAATACGCACAAGGCATTCTCGAAAGGCGCAATCTCATAAATAGTGCCATAGGTAATCTCACCTTCCGGCATCGCATTCCGGATTCCTCCCATATTCATCACAGCCACATCAGCCGGCTTGCCAATGGCCCGCACGGCCGACTGACGAAGCACATCCGCAATCCAGTTTGACAAAGGTGATTCCGGACGATAGGCACTCAAAGCCTTTGCCGAATGCCCGATAACCGGCTTCATGATACTGTCTACTTTCTGCTGATAAGGCTTCAATATACTCAAGGCTTCAGGGTCGGCATTCCGGTCATATTTATCAGTTATGGCAATCCGTCCACCTTCAACACCCGCCAGCGAATAGCCTGAGCTACAACCGGCCAACAACCATCCGGCAAGCAACCCGACGGCCATACCTTTTACTAATTTCATTTTTACACAATTCATAAAAATAAGATTTATTTGAAGTCAAAAGTAGCGAAAAAAGAAACACAGACAAAAGCTATCTGAAAGCGTTCTCATTTTTTAATAAAATACACCGAAAACATTTGGCATCTTCATGGAAAATGGCTACCTTTGCCCCGCTTTCGCGCAATCGCTGTCAAAGAAGAGTTACTTGATATGTTGCGTTGTAACGATCAAACAATTTAATTTATTACAAAACATGGATTTAATTAAAATTGCAGAAGAAGCATTTGCTACTGGCAAACAGCATCCTTCATTCAAAGCTGGTGACACTATCACAGTAGCATACCGTATCGTTGAAGGTAGCAAGGAACGTGTACAGTTGTATCGCGGTGTTGTTATCAAAATTTCAGGTCACGGTGAAAAGAAACGTTTCACTGTCCGTAAAATGTCAGGTACAGTGGGTGTTGAACGTATCTTCCCATTGGAATCTCCGGCTATCGACAGCATCACTGTCAACAAAGTAGGTAAAGTTCGTCGCGCTAAATTGTACTATTTGCGTGCACTTACTGGTAAGAAAGCCAGAATTCAGGAAAAACGTGCAAACGCGTAATCCAAGTCTATCCCTGAAAAAAAGGCAAAATAAAAGAGCGTATCGGTTATCCCGATGCGCTCTTTTATTTTATGACTCATCCAGCATCTCCTTCAATCTTTTTTTTCCATAGAAGATACGACTCTTTACCAGCCCTATCGGAATCCCGGTACGATTCGCAATCTCCAGGTATTTGAACCCTTTCATCCTCATCGAAACGACCATCCGAAGATTTTCGGGCAATTCATCAATCACCTGACATATTTCCTTAAAACTATACTCATCATCTGCAAATTCCATCGCCCGAGCCATGTCCTCACTCACGTTACTATCAGACAGACTCAGAAACAGACAATATTTCTTTGACTTGCAGATATTGATGAAAATATTGTGCATAATAGTATATAACCAGCCCTTAAAATTGACATTTTCATTATACCTCTCTCTATTCTCAAGCGCTTTCAACAAGGTTTCCTGTATCAAATCTTCCGCATCCTCCCTTTGGGGAAACAACAAATACGCATAACTGCGAAGTTTTCCCTGCAGGGATATCAACTCCTCCTCAAAATCAAAACTTTCCATATCCGCTCACAACCTATTCCCTTTAATGACATGCATCCTCATTTTCTGTTTCACAATAATCCTATTGTCAATTCTATTCTTTTATTCCAAAGGCAACATCCTCCTCCACTCTTTCGCGAGTATCCGCAGCAATTCCAAAAAGAAATCGCTGACATTCACTTCATCTGCATACAAATCAAAGGCCAAACAGCGCAACGAAGAATCATCCACCTCACGGACCCATCTCAAAAAATCACTCACCTGACGATGAAAATATTGCTCGTGAGAAAAGAAGGCTTCCAATGCCGCTCTTGGCTCCAGTCTGTTTTCAGGCCTGAAGACCTGCCCCTTCAGAAAGACCATACCCCCTCCCGCCAGCAAATATTCGCTCATCCTACGAATGCATTCACCTTTCTTCCGCACCTGTATTCCCAACCAGGATGACAACATCGGCATACCTTGTTCACTAAAATACAATTGAAAGGCCATGTAAACCCCAGAAGACCATATTTCATTATTAAGCTGCTCATTGACAACTTCTTCTATGCTTTTATCCATAATTTCCCTTTTTGTATTGAATTAACAATCAGAAATAACAAATAACCAAAGACAGAAATTAAACAAAAGACATTTTGTCACACATTTTTTAGAAAAAACAGACAAAACGTCTATTTTCTTTCATTCATCTCTAACTCTTGAAGAATCTTATCAAACCCATCCACAGACAAAAGACCTTTGGCGGCCTGAATGTTTTTCAGCATCCGACAGACTACACGACTACACCCTATGCCTTGCCCTTATCATGAGGATATTCACAAGCTTTCCTCGCCCATTACATTAATTATAAAGAAGAAATGGCACAAGTTTTGCTCAACAGATTCATGACGATACAGAATACAAAGAAAAAATAGAAGAGAAAAATCCGATTACAGAAGGAACCACGGTCTACAGCATGAAGTGCTTTCATATACAATCCAATTGTCAGCTTACTTCCCCCAAAAGCCGTTATTATAATATAGTGAAGCGTGGGGAACTTTAGCATTACCTGTTCAGAAGTATCCCCATACTTGATAACCGAGTAATACATAAAGCCCCACGCCTATTATATAAATACATTTTCGATTCTGAACTGCAAATATAAATAGTCCGTGGAGCGTCTTTGTATTATCCATTGTTATCGTTACGAAATTGGGGATTTCCTGAACTTGTGGATAATGTCAAAACGCTTCTAATATTTTCTTTTCTCTTTTAGAATAAGACAAATATACAAAATTTTTAAATCACACAGAAAAACGGTACTATTATTTTTAGCTCTCCCGCCAGAAAGCCAATTACAGAAACCACTAAAACAAAAAGAGAGAGCCACTTAATGTGCCTCTCTCTTCTGGTGATCCGCTTGGGGCTCGAACCCAAGACCCCAACATTAAAAGTGTTGTGCTCTACCTGCTGAGCTAGCGAATCAATCCTTTGTCGCATCGGTCATTTCCCGATTGCGAGTGCAAAGGTAGATGTTTTTATCATAACTACCAAATATTGCAGCTATATTTTTTCAATATTTTTTCACCTAGTTACACATCATTCTGTTTTTCAACTATTTACTTAATTCCTGCTTCAAAGCTTTCTGATAGCAGCAGCGGCACAAAGGTTCATATTCCTCTTTTTCCCCCAACAGAACCCTTTTCTCGTTCGAAACGGTACGATGCGACACGTATGCCAGGTTTCCACACTTCACACAGATGGCATGTACTTTCGTGACTTCATCGGCAATGGCACACAATGCAGGCATCGGCCCAAAAGGAATCCCCTTAAAGTCCATATCCAATCCAGCGATAATTACCCGAATTCCCTGGTTGGCCAATTCATTGCACACCTCAGGCAATCCGTCATCAAAAAACTGAGCCTCGTCAATACCCACCACATCAATCTCCGAAGTAAACAAAAGAATGCTGGCAGAAGAATCAATCGGAGTCGATTTGATGCTATTATTGTCGTGCGACACCACATCCTCCTCCGAATAACGGGTATCTATGGCCGGCTTGAATATTTCCACCCGCTGATGGGCAAAAGTAGCCCGCCGCAAACGCCGAATCAACTCTTCCGTCTTTCCTGAAAACATGGAACCACATATCACTTCTATTCTTCCTCTCCGGCAAGTCTCTTCCCGGTGGTCTTCTGAAAATACTACCATATAGCTTCATTCTATAAAACAAGTGCAAAATTACAACGATAGGTTGAAACTGCCGAAAAATCGAGGTTTTTTTATTAATAGTGGCGAAAAGGAGATATAAAGAGAAAACTTCTGTTAAATGTTTGATGAATCGGGCGCGTGAAGACGAAAACTTTTTACCTTTGCTTTATCACATATTAAGAAAAGAAAATGGGTAAACTATATGTTGTACCTACTCCGGTAGGCAATATGGAGGACATGACTTTCCGTGCCATCCGCATCCTGAAAGAAGCGGATTTGATTCTGGCTGAAGATACACGTACATCGGGTATACTGCTGAAGCATTATGAAATCAAGAATGCCATGCAGTCTCATCATAAGTTCAATGAGCACCAGACCGTGGAAAGCGTAGTCAACCGCATCAAAGGAGGGCAAACTGTAGCCCTGATTTCCGATGCAGGTACTCCGGGCATATCCGACCCCGGGTTTCTGGTAGTGAGGGAATGCATAAGAAACGGCATCGAAGTACAATGTCTCCCTGGAGCCACCGCTTTTGTACCGGCACTGGTTTCTTCCGGTCTGCCGGACGAACGCTTTTGTTTCGAAGGTTTCCTTCCACAAAAAAAAGGCAGAATGACTCGTCTGAACGGTCTGAAAGAAGAAACACGCACAATGATTTTCTACGAATCACCCTATCGGCTGTTAAAAACCCTGACGCAATTTGCTGAGATTTTCGGTGCAGACCGTCCGGTATCCGTATGCCGTGAAATCTCCAAAATACATGAAGAAAGCGTACGGGGCACTTTACAGGAAGTCATTGCCCACTTCACAGAGACTGAACCAAGAGGAGAAATCGTCATCATACTTGGAGGAAAAGAAAACTAAATTATAATTCTAAATTAAAAAGTTATGAGAAAGGTTGTTTTATCTGCTTTATGTGCTGCCGCATTATTGACAGCATGTAACAATTCCAGCCAGGACAAAAGCACATTGCAAGCCCAGAACGATTCACTGATGCTTGAACTTTCCAACCGCGACACAGAGCTGGACGAAATCATGGGATCTTTTAATGAAATTCAGGAAGGATTCCGCGAAATCAATGAAGCTGAAAACCGTGTAGACTTGAAAGAAGGTACCCTCGAAAGCCAGTCGGCTGCCGACAAAATAAAAGAAGATATCCGCTTTATCAGCGAAAAACTGAAATCGAACCGTGAACAGATTGCCAAACTGGAAGCACAGCTGAAAAAAAGCAATTACCAGTCCGCACAACTGAAAAAAGCCATCAAAAACCTGACCGCAGAATTGGCTGCCAAACAACAGCAAATTGAAACATTACAGGCAGAACTGGCTGCCAAGAACATCCGTATCGCCGAACTGGACGAAGCGGTCATGGACTTGAACAAAAACGTAGACGAGCTGAGCGCTGAAAACGAGGCCAAGACAAAGACAGTGGAAGCACAGGACCAAGCACTGAACACTGCCTGGTATGTATTCGGAACGAAATCTGAACTGAAAGACCAGAAAATCCTGAAGAAAGGAGATGTCTTGAAAGACAACGAATTCAACAAAGATTATTTCACACAGATTGATATCCGTAAGGAAAAGGAAATCAAACTCTATTCCAAACGTGCTGAACTGCTAACCACTCATCCGCAAGGTTCTTACGAACTTGTGAAAGATGACAAAGGACAATTGACCTTGAAAATCAACAATCCGAATGAATTCTGGAGCGTATCACGCTATCTGGTAATTCAAGTGAGATAAATTCAAATTCATTTTACGCAAAGTCCTCTTATTCCTGCACGGAATGAGAGGATTTTCACTTTATATCCGGCCAAAATTACTCCCAACATCTCCCTTCCTGATAAATGAAACGATTGAACTCTATTTTTTCATTTTTTTTGTATTAACAAATAGTATTTCTAAATTTGCATTTATTATTTGCATAATACCATGAAACGACATCTTCTACTATACCCAATATTTACCTTAATTTCCATTTTTGCATGGGGAAATTCCACTATTTCCACAGAATATATTAACTTCAGCCCACTAAGGAACCTCATACAACTTCCCACAAACGAAGTCCGGAATCTTTTTCAAGACAAAGAAGGCTACATTTGGATTGCCACTTATAACGGACTGGTACGCTATGACGGTTATTCCACCAAAGTATACCATGCAGGACCTGAAGGCAGTGAAAAATCAATTGACGGATTCATCAATACCATTGCAGAGGATTACCAGTGCAATCTATGGATTGGCACCCATAACGGGTTATACAAACTGAATAAGAAGAACGATAAAATAGAAAAAATTTCGCTTCCACATCCGCAAGTGACAAATGTAGAGACAGTCACATGCACCCACAAAGGAGCGGTATGGGTAGGAACCAACAAAGGCCTGTTCATAAAGAAAGAAAATGAAGCCAGTTTCACCCAATATAAGTTTGAAACAAACATTGACGTCAAATCCATACTAGAAGACAAGAGAGGACATATTTGGATTGGTACATGGAGCCAAGGACTCTACCGCTATGACCCTATGCGACAACAACTTTACACTTATCATAATGTATGTCCCAGCAATTCCGCACATGTCATTTTTCAGGATAAGAATGAAAATATATGGATTGGGACATGGAGGTATGGCCTATTAAAAATGCAGAATCCATACGACATGCAACACTATGGATTTATCCGATACACCCATGATACAAATAACCCATCGAGCATTGCAGATAATATTATCTATGCCATCACTCAAGACAAAAACACCGGAAAAATCTGGATTGGCTCTCGAAGTGCACTCAGCATCATGGAATCTGAAAACGGAACATTTACCAATTATTATCCGAGCGACAAAAGCGGACATCTCCCTTTTAATGAAGTGGATGCATTACTATCCAGCACTGACGGCTTGATGTGGGTAGGAATGCTTGGAGGAGGAATCCGTGTAGCCAACACCAATACCCGGAAATTCAACCTGAATTCGCTGAGAACCATACGCGACATATTTCCCAGCGCATCGGTCAGAGCAATCTGCCCTATCGACCATAATTGGATCTGGATAGGCATCATGGGATTTGGATTTGTAAAATACAACATCCGGAGCCAAGAAGTCATTCCCTACAACCAAATGCAAGCATTTAAAGAATTACCTCCCGTATCAACCATCAACGAAATCATTCGTCTCAAAGGTAAAGACGAATATTGCTTCGCCACATGGGATGACGGACTTTGGATTTTTGACGGGAAAAAAGTGCGGGAAATCAACATTGACTCTTATCCACAACTGACGGATGTGTGCATCTACTCCGTATTTGAGGATAATCACGGAAATATATGGTTGGGAACCCGAAGCGGCATCTTTTTACTCGACATCAAAAGGAAAATGTATGCACTGAACGACTTGATAGAAAACGGCTCCTATATTCCTCCCAAAGAATCCATATTCCGTTTGCAAGAAGACAAAGACGGCAATATCTGGGCTGCAACTCCTAATTCAGGTATTTGGAAAATCACTCCCAAGAACCATAAATTCGTCACCAAACAATACAGCATCAACCTCGGGAATGCAGAAGCTGTGGGTGCCATGACACTGTATATTGACAGCGAGAATACCATTTGGGCAGGTACAAATGGGAAAGGACTAAATGTTTACAATCCTCACAAAGATTGTTTTCAGAATGCATTACCCAATGCAATGAAAAAGGGGGAAGTGGTATCTTGCATACTCGAAGACAACCAGAAAGGACTATGGGTTACCATGACCTCTGAAATGATTCATATTGATAAAACGAAAAAAGGAAACAACATACAGGCATTCACCACCGAAGACGGACTGCAAGATTACATATTCAACCGGAACGCCTGTGCCAAAGGACAAGACGGCAAACTGTATTTCGGCGGGGTACACGGCATAAACAGTTTCTTTCCGGAAGAAATCAATTATGATACAGTTTCATATCCTGTAGTATTAACCGACTTGAAAATCTACAACACCTCCATTTCACACATGGCAGACACGGAACTGCAAAAAATAATGGATTCATCCCTGGAATATACACAACATATAACTCTCTCATACAAACAAAATAATTTCAGTATCGGATTCTCGGCATTAAACTATATCAACCCTCTACTGAATAAATATGAATACAAGCTGGAAGGATATGATAATCAATGGATTTCCACGGAAGGTTACCAGCCTGCCGCATTCTATAACAATCTTCCTGCAGGTACTTATACCTTTTCTGTAAAAGGAAGCAATCCGAATGGATTATGGTCGGACAACATACGTTCTGTAACCCTCACAATATTACCTCCTCCCTGGCTAACTTGGTGGGCTTATTGCATTTATGCCATTCTTTTCGCCCTACTGATATGGTACGCTTACAGAATCATACGCAAAAGAATCCATTTGCAACAAATGGTAGAATGGGCTAATATGCAGCGCCAGAAAAATGAGGAAATCAATCATAGCAAACTGCAATTCTTCACCAATATCACCCATGAGCTACTGACTCCCTTATCCATTATATCCGCTTCTATTGATGAAATAAAAATACATTTCCCGGAAACTCGGAACTCACTGCCGGAAATAGAAGACAACCTATTGCGGTTGAAGCGATTAATACAGCAGATACTGGAATTCAGAAAAGTGGAAAACGGACGTCAGAAGCTAAAGGTTTCCTACGGTAACCTAACGACTTTCCTCCAACATTCCGCACAAGCTTTTACCCCATTGGTAAAAAAAAGAAATCTGCACTTTGCCTTTCAAAACATGAATACCGAATACCAAGGTTATTTTGACCATGACAAATTAGATAAAATCATTTACAACCTTTTATCTAATGCAGCCAAATATACAACAGAAAATAAGACAATTACGATAGCCCAGGCCTATCAAAGCGAACAAAAGCTGTTCCAGATAAGCATCAGCAACCCAGGAGAACCGATACCTGAAAATAAACTGAAACATCTGTTTGAAAGATTTTATGAAGGGGAATATCGTAAATTCCACACCATTGGAACCGGAATCGGACTGTCTTTGACGAAAGATCTTACCCTCTTACATCATGGACAGATTAAAGTGGAGAGCGACAAAGAAAAAGGAAATACGTTTACTATATTAATTCCCATAAACAAAGACGCTTATAGCAAAGAAGAAATTGATGAAGAAAACGAAAACTATGCGAATGTGGAATCGAATACCCAACAGGAAGAAACCAACTATTTACCTGCAGATACCATCCCGGCATTCCCAGACCATGGTTCCAAGAAAGAAAAGCCTTCCTTATTGCTGGTAGAAGACAATGAAGAGCTACGGAATGTCATGCGGCGCATCCTTACAGATTATTTTGACCTTACAGAAGCTTCCTGCGGTGAAACGGCTTTACTTCAACTGGAGGACAAGAATATAGATATAATCGTGTCCGACGTCATGATGCCAGGAATGGACGGATTTGAACTATGCAAGAAAGTGAAAGAAAAATTCGAGACAAAACATATTCCGGTTATCCTGCTAACTGCCAGAACCAGCGATATCGATAGAATTGAAGGATATGAAGCAGGAGCAGACGGATATATATGCAAACCGCTGAATATTTCAGTCCTGCTCGCCAAAATAGAGAACCTACTGAAGAAAAGTGAGGCCCACAATGGTGATTCCAGAAAACAACTGATTTTTGAAGCCAAACACGTAGACTATACAAGCCAAGATGAAGAATTTCTAAAGAAAGCCATCGAATGTGTGAATGCACATTTGAGCGATGTGGATTTCGATACAGTGACATTTGTCAAGGAAATGCAAATGTCCAGAAGTACGTTAAATGAAAAGCTGAAACAACTGACCGATATGACACCTCTTACATTCATATCAAGCATACGCCTGCAGGCTGCATTCCGCCTACTGGAAGAAAAGAAAAAAATACGTGTCTCCGAGCTGGCCTATTCTGTAGGTTTCAATGACCCTAAATACTTTAGCCAATGTTTCAAGAAAAAATTTGGATTTTTACCTAAAGAATATACCACAAACAAGGAAAACGACAAAGAATAAAGAATCAACCCTATCGGGAATGGATGAAAAAATAGCAGAAAAGGATGAATTTTTAGTTTTTATCCTTTTCTGCTATTTTTTCATCGCCACATCGTCTTCATAAAACTAACTTTGAGCATGCTCAATCAAAGAAAGCAAACTTAAACATTAATATTATGAAACGTAGAAAACTAAATGTAAGTAAAATGTTAGCTTTAGGACTGCTCATATCCTATTCCACTCACATTGAAGCTAACATTGCCAACGAAACGACTAGCATCCAACAAAACAACACCTACAAAGTTAGCGGAATTGTCACCGATACGAATGGGGAACCTGTAATTGGAGCCAGTATCGTCGAAAAAGGTACATCCAATGGAACAATTACAGACCTTGATGGAAAATTCGTTCTTGAAGTCAGTGCAGGAGCCACATTAAACATATCTTACATAGGTTATAAAAGCCAAGAAGCGAAAGTCGACCGCAATGGATTATCACTCAAGCTTACCTTAAAAGAAGATACTGAAACACTAGACGAAGTCATCGTGGTTGGATACGGAACAGTCCGTAAAGCCGACTTGGCTGGTTCCGTAGCTGTCATGGACAACAAGTCTTTCAAAGACCAGCCTGTAACCCGAATCTCCGAAGCTCTTCAAGGACGTGTATCCGGCGTACAAGTAGAAAACAGTGGAGTTCCGGGCGGAGATATCCGAATCCGTGTACGTGGTGCCAACTCTGTAAACCTTAGCAATGAGCCTCTATATGTAGTAGACGGAATTGTTCGTGAAGGAGGTTTAAGCGGCCTCAACACTGACGACATCAAATCTATCCAAGTTTTAAAAGATGCCTCTTCTACTGCAATATATGGTTCTCGAGGTGCCAATGGAGTTGTATTGGTTACAACAAAGACAGGTGTGGCCGGACAAACTCAAATTACATTTGATGCATCAGTAGGAGTATCCAATGTATACAAACACTATGATATGCTCAGCCCGTACGAATATGCTGAAGCATATAATTTCTGGTATCCAGGAAACGGTTACTCTGACAGCGAACTGGAAGCGCTCAAGACAGGAAAAAAAGGAATCAACTGGCAGGATGAAATGTTCCGGTCCGGCTTGGTACAAAACTACAAACTAGCCCTTTCAGGAGGTAGTGAGAAAACACAGTATTATGTTTCTGCCAATTACGTAAACGAACAGGGTGTACTGCGTTATTCTGACAATGAAAGATACTCCGCACGTGTCAACTTAAATTCAGACGTAACAAAATGGCTGACGGTTACTACCGACATACAATTCACTCATGGTGTAAGAAACGGAAACACCTACATTGCCAGCAAAGGAAATCCTATATTCAACTCGCTGAACTATGATCCTACCATGGACATGTTTACTGAAGACGGGAAATATAATGTAGGTAAAAACACAACTGGAGGTAATCCGTTGGCAGCCATCGAAGCCACAGACAATGAACTGCGCACTTATGCAGCCACTGGAAATCTGTCATTGCGATTCAAGATTATTGACGGATTGACATTTACAACTACAAATGCATTCGATTATCAGGATAACAAATCATATTCATTCTCTTCTGCCAAAGCAGGTCCTACAGCCATCAGCAGCATGGGCAATAGTGATGCCTTCCGAATGATGTTGCAATCTACGAACAATTTCACTTACATGAAAAAATTCGGTAAACATAACCTGACTGCCACAGCTGTCTGGGAAGCCACCTCAACCGAATATCGCAACATGAACATCGGTGGAAATAATCTTTCCACGGAAGCTGTAGGGTGGTGGAATGTAAACATGGCAAGCACAAAAACATTAGGTAACAGCTACTCAAGAGAAACCTTACTATCGGGTGTAGGACGTGTGATTTATAACTACAACGACCGCTATACCTTAACAGCGACATTCCGTGCAGATGGTTCTTCTAAGTTCAGCAAAGACAAATGGGGATACTTTCCTTCTATTGCAGCAGCATGGGACATCAGCAACGAACCTTTCCTGAAAGATTTCCACGCAATACAAAACATGAAATTGCGTGCCAGCTATGGTGTGATTGGTAATCAAGGCATTGGATCATACTCTACTCTTGGATTGTTAGGGCAAGCTTATACCAACTATGGAACTTCTTCACAACTGTATTATGGTTACTGGCCCACATCATTACCAACCCCTGATGTCACTTGGGAAAAGACCAAACAATTTGACTTAGGACTGGAATTTGCCGTATGGAACCAGCGTTTGTCATTCTCATTCGACTATTTCTACAAACGTACGGTCGACTGCTTGATGCAGGAACCTATTCCAGGTTATAACGGAGGTGGAAACTATCTGGCAAATGTAGGACGAATTGACAATAAAGGTCTTGATTTCTCTATCAACGCTCATCTAATCCAAACAAAGGACTGGCAATGGAATACAACTTTAACAGGTACATACCTGAAGAATGAAGTAAAAAGCTTAGGTACCAATGAGTATATTTACGGAAAAACTCCTGCCGATAAAATGGCAGATGAATCTACTATCGTCATGCCGGGATACAGCATTGGTTCTTTCTACGGATATATTTGGGAAGGAATCAGTAAAGATGGTAAGAATGTATATGCAGATTTGAACAATAATGGAAGTATTGATGCCGGCGACCGTACTGTAATCGGTAATGCAAATCCAAACTTCACCTTTGGATGGAACAATACAGTAAACTACAAGAACTGGGATTTAAGCATGTTCCTGACAGGAGCTTTTGGAATGGACCGCCTGAATCTGGTACGCTATGCCATGTCTACCTCTATCTCAGATGCATCCTTCATCAACACAAAAGAAGCATACGAATACAACTGGGATGTCAATCCGAACAATGCCAAATTTGCATCTTTACTGAACGGAGGTACCAACTATGCAAACTCAACTCAATGGGTGGAAAATGCCAGTTATGTACGCTTGGCTAACTTAAGTTTAGGATATACTTTCCCGAAATCTAAAACAAAATTTGCTGATATCCGTTTGTCTGTCAGTTGCCAGAACCTGTTCACCATTACCAAATATAAAGGTATGGATCCTACAGCCTCAGCCTTTACAGACGATTCTTCAAAGAGTGTGGACGTAAGTAGCGGCGTAGATATAGGTGGTTATCCAACTCCTAGAACTTTCACCTTCGGTGTAAAGATGAATTTCTAATATCAACAATGCATAGAACTTTTAATAAATTGATCATTATGAAAACAAAAATATTTATAAGCGCATTAATGGCTTGTGCAATAACCATGAGCTCTTGCAGTGACTTCCTGACCGAAGATCCGAAGGGACAAATGGTACCCGAAAATTACTTCACCTCACAGAACGACCTGGATGGTGCCATCAACGTACTATATGCCCAAGTACAATATTCCATTAACGGCACACACACTTTATCTCCTAACTGGATGGGCGATGACTTGACCGCACTCACAAGTGGAAATAAAGATGTGTATCGGGAATTTGACAGTTACAAAGTAAATGACAACAATGCCGACTCAAAGAGCGCATGGAACACCAACTATGCCATTATAAAGGCAGCGAACTTTATCATTAACAATATAGAAAAAGTACCCACAACTGAAGAAGAAATCAACATAGGAAAAGGACAAGCACTCTTTTGGAGAGCCGTAGCTTACTTTAAACTGGTACGCTGGTACGGAGAAATTCCTTTGATACTGACTACAGACTTGGATTTTAACGTCGAAAAATCCACGATAGCCCAAGTCTACACTCAAATATGCAACGATTTGGAGGAAGCTGAACGTATTTTACCTGATGCCTATACTTCTGCTCCCCGAATTGCAGACGGCCTGAATAACTACATTAATAAAGGAGCAGCACAAGCAGTATTGGCGGCTGTTTACATGGCACGAGCCGGATATCCGCTAAATGAGACTTCTTACTATACCAAAGCTGCCCAAATGGCTAAAGCTGTGATTGATGGAGCAACAAGCAATAAATACTATTACAAATTGGAAAACAACTACAAAGACCGGTTCATGTATGTGTCTAACCCCTATTCAAAGGAAGGTGTAGTAGCTGTTAAATTCAACAAAGACAATCCATGGGGATGGTCTGGATTAGATTCTTGGAACTCTGTTTGTCAAGCATACGAATCTGTCACCAATGGCGGATGGGGAGATGCCGTAGGCGAAATCAAATATTGGAAAGAAATGCCGGAAGGACCACGAAAAGATGCTATCTATGGAAGTGATGGAGGTAAAATCTTGGTCGAAAAGAACACCTATAAAGATCAAGTGATTGATTGGTACCAGAAGGATAATAATGGTGCATTCATTCTCAGTGAATGTCATCCGATGTTCCGAACCTTACTATATGGAGGAGGTACGGATGGTAGTGCAATGAATGACTATAACGACCGGGAATACACCATGAACAACGGTATCTGTAGCCAGACATTATACTTAGTTTCATACAGTGAAGTTCTGCTATGGTATGCTGAAGCACAAGCCCGCAGTGGTTCTGTCACAGAAGAAGCTAAACAATGTTTACAGGAAGTTCTGGATCGTGCATACGGAGAAGGAGTGGAAAAAGCGGAAAACTATGCCAATGACCCGACTACATTTGCAAACAAATGCTTGAAGGAACATGGATATGAAGTCACAGGATATTATGTAGCTCTTGTGGTTCGCGCCAATGACCAACTCCGTATGAATGACCTCAAGAACACATTTGCTTCACGCCAGACCAATACTCCAGTAGAAGTCGCTCCAGGCGTTTCTCTGACAGAAGGTGTGGAAGTGACAGGCAGCTGGGATGATTCACGCAACTATGCCACAATTCCTTCATTTAACGCTGATCTGAACGGAAACTTGAAATAAATTATTTTAAATAAAAGTCACAGGAAAGTCATATTTACCTGTGACTTTTCTATTTTTCCCAATTCAATACCATTCATGAAAAGAATCAAAAACCTATTTATAATCGCATCCATATATGTAGCCGGATGTACTTCCGCTCCTCCCACATACTATCTGGACGCCACAAATGGAGATGATACAAATTCCGGACTGTCTGCAAATGATGCCTGGAAAACACTGAAAAGGACAGAAAATCTTTCTATGGAAAAGGGTTCCAAACTATTATTAAAACGTGGTGAAACTTTCAAAGGGGAACTGAAAATAACCGGGAACGGAGTTTCTCAAGCCCCTATTTTCATTGACGCTTATGGTGAAGGAAAACAAAACCCACGTATCATAGGGAATGACTCTTCCATGTACGCTGTATGCATCTCCAATTCAGATTATCTAACCATCCAAAACCTAGAGATAATCAACACAGGAAAAAAAGCACTGGCCGGACGTACAGGGCTAAAAGTGGAATGCATGAATTATGGTGTATCACATAACATTAGAATTAACAATATTACTGTACGGGATGTCAACGGCTCTCTTGTCAAAGAAGAAGGAGGCGGTAGTGGAATTCTGATTGTCAACGGAGGTGACAGCATCCGTTCACGTTTTGACAGCCTGACAATTGAAAACTGTCATATCTTGCGCTGTGCACGCAATGCCATAATCTGGAACGGATATTACGACCGGAAAAACTGGCACCCCAACACACATACAATCGTCAGAAAAAATCTCATCGAAGAAGTTCCTGGTGATGGCATCGTTCCCATTGGATGCGACAGCACACTGATTGAATATAATCTTATGTGCGATTCCCCCGATACACTTCCCATGACAGAAGCAGCTGCAGGAATCTGGCCTTGGAGTTGCGACAACACCATCATACAATATAATGAAGTGAGCCATCACAAAGCACCTTGGGACGCACAAGGTTTTGATTCTGACTATAATTGTCAAAACACACTCATACAATATAACTACAGCCATGACAATTATGGTGGAATGGTTTTGATATGCAATAGCGGAGAAGCCGGAGATTATAGCTGCGGCAATATCGGAAGTATAATCCGATATAATATCAGTATCGGCGACGGCATACGTCCCAAAGAGACAAGGCAAGGGATGTTTTCACCCGGTATTCATATTGCCGGCCCAGTGAAACGGACCTTAATCGAACGAAATATCGTGCATGCCAATCACAAACCATATAGCGCTACGGACCGGACAATGATTACTTCTGATTCATGGAATGGATATGCTGACAGTACTTGCTTCCGACAAAATATCTTTTACGCCGCAGAACCCAGCCGTTTTGACCTGACCTCCTCAACTCGAAACATTTTCGAACAAAACGCTTATATCGGCTATTTCAAGAACCTGCCGGAGCATACTCCCAATCTCAATGCAGAAAATATTTACAAAGAAAAGATTCTAGATGTATCTGCCGATGGATATGAAGGTTTGTATAGTCTTATGGATTCTATGACAATAAAAGGGCACAGCCTCCACTATATAAACCCTGAATTAGCTGAAAGGTTCTTCAATACGATCTTCGTAGAGACTAAATAAAAACCAAATCCCCTCATTCTCCTGATGTCAGAAAAATGAGGGGATAATTGCATTCCAGGCTTTGTGAATTAATGTCCAAAGCGTTCTTTCAATTTGGCAAGCATATCTGTAGTCATTGCATCCAAATCATATTCCGGCTTCCATCCCCATTCCTCACGGGCACAAGTATCATCCAATGAATTAGGCCATGATTCAGCAATGGCTTGACGCAAAGGATCCACCTGATATTCCATCTCAAAACCCGGAAGATATTTCCGGATGTTCTGATAAATGGTATCCGGCTCAAAGCTCATAGACGCAATGTTAAACGAATTACGATGCACCAGCTTTGCAGGATCTGCTTCCATTATTTCAATCGCTGCTCTCAAAGCATCCGGCATATACATCATATCCATATAAGTGCCTGCCGCGATTGGACAGACAAACTTTTCACCTTTTGCAGCCGAATAATAAATATCTACCGCATAGTCAGTAGTACCACCTCCCGGAGGAGTCACATAAGAAATCAGTCCGGGAAAACGAACCGAACGGGTGTCGACTCCAAAACGCGTAAAATAATAGTCACTAAGCAATTCTCCTGAAACCTTCGTCACACCATACATTGTCTTCGGGCGCTGTATGGTATCCTGAGGAGTCTTGTCTTTCGGAGTTCCGGGACCAAACGAACCGATGGAACTTGGTGTAAAGACTGCACAATTCTTCTCACGAGCCACTTCCAACGTATTGAACAGACCGCCCAACCCGATTTTCCAAGCCAACTGAGGTTTGTTTTCGGCTACAGCTGAAAGCAGAGCAGCCAGATTATAGATAGTATCCACCTGATATTTCGTAACTGCATCGGCTATTTGCTGTGAATTGGTAATATCTACAATCGCCGAAGGGCCTGACTCTTTCAGTTCTCCTTTAGGCTCCGCACCAGGGATATATCCGGCAACCACATTTCCTGTATAACTCTTTCTCAAAAGCATCGTGAGTTCCGAACCAATTTGTCCGGTAGCCCCAATTATTAAAATGTTTTTCATTTATACGCTAGATTTTAAAATTACGAGGCAAATATACAAAAGTTATCATAGATAAAATAAAAATACGCTACTTCTTTTTTCTAAATAAAAAAAATTGCATCTTTGCATAAGCAAAAACCTTAATATCAATATATGTATACCAATTTTAAAGATTTCCTGAAAAAGGAACTTGCCGACATCGAAGCTGCCGGCTTATATAAAAAAGAACGTATCATAACCACTCCACAGCGTGCAGACATCAAAGTCAACGCAGGAGAGGAAGTGCTTAACTTCTGTGCCAATAACTATTTGGGACTTTCAGACAATAAACGTCTGATAGAGGCAGCCAAGAAAGCAATGGACACCCATGGCTACGGGATGTCGTCTGTACGTTTCATCTGTGGAACGCAAGACCTTCACAAACAACTTGAAGCTGCCATCTCTGAGTATTTCCACACCGAAGACACTATCTTATACGCAGCTTGTTTCGACGCAAATGGGGGATTATTCGAACCTTTGTTCACCGAAGAAGATGCCATCATCTCGGACGCCCTGAACCATGCTTCTATCATTGACGGTGTACGCTTATGCAAAGCAAAACGTTATCGTTATGCCAATGCCGACATGACTGACTTGGAACGCTGCTTGCAAGAAGCGCAATCTCAACGTCATCGTATTATTGCAACCGACGGTGTATTTTCTATGGATGGAAATGTGGCACCCATGGATAAAATCTGCGAACTGGCAGAAAAATACAATGCACTAGTCATGGTAGACGAATCACATTCAGCAGGTGTGGTAGGTCCAACAGGACACGGAGTAGCAGAACAGTTTGGAGTATATGATAAGATTGACATTTTTACCGGTACACTTGGTAAAGCCTTTGGTGGTGCCATGGGCGGATTTACGACAGGAAAGAAAGAAATCATTGATATGTTACGCCAGCGTTCCCGTCCATACTTGTTCTCCAATTCAGTAGCTCCAGCCATTGTAGGAGCAAGTCTGGAAATGTTCCGCATCCTGAAAGAAAGCAACGCCCTGCACGACAAGCTGATGGCTAATGTTGCTTATTTCCGCGACAAAATGCTTGCTGCAGGCTTCGATATCAAACCGACTCAAAGCGCTATTTGTGCCGTCATGTTGTATGATGCAAAACTTTCACAGGATTTTGCTGCCCGCATGCAAGAGGAAGGCATCTATGTAACCGGTTTCTATTATCCGGTTGTACCTAAAGGACAGGCTCGTATCCGCGTACAACTTTCCGCCGGTCATGAACAATGCCATCTGGATAAAGCCATCCAAGCCTTTATCAAAGTAGGAAAAGAATTAAACGTCATTAAATAACCTTCTACTAGAAAATCACATTCTCTCGAAAGGCTGCCTTTTCATCAAAGGATTGGAAGGACAGCCTTTCCGTTATACATTCCAACCACATATTACTTCCTTTTATCTTTCGGTCTGCCCTTCCGGCCAATTTACCAGATACAGTTTCTCCGTAGCACGCGTAAAAGCCGTATAAAGCCAACGAAAATAATCGGGTGAAAGCATCTCTTCGGTCATATATCCCTGATCTAAAAACACTCGTTTCCACTGTCCCCCCTGTGCCTTATGGCAGGTTACCGCATAAGCATACTTTACCTGCAATGCATTGTAATAAGGATCTTCCTTCATTTTTTTCATCCGCTCACGCTTTGTAGGCAAATCAGCATAATCTTCCAAGACAGTGTAAAACAAGCGGTCATTGTCTTCTTTCGGGAGAGAGGGGGAATCTGAATGTAAAGTATCCAGTAAAATTTTTACCTCTATTTCCTGATTATCATAATCTGGAAAAGCAAGCAATACATCTGCAAAACGGAATCCATACATTTCACGAACACGACGTACCCGGCGTACCACTGCCACATCACCATTAGCAATAAAATCAAGTTCCTTACATTCCGTTCCCCAAAAATAGTTGTTCTTGGCAATCATCAACACATCTCCCCCATTCAATTCGTCTTCCCGAAACAAAATACTATTGCGTATTCCTTTATTATATAAGGAAGCCCGTTTGTTTGAACGGCAAATAACAATAGTTTCATCCAACCCTACATGATCGTAGCATTCATTAATCGCTTCTATCAGTTCATTTCCCGGCAATCGGCATATATCCGGAAAACCCTTAAACCTGATTTGAGGATATTCTGTAAAATCATTCTCCGCAAGGTGGGCCCGCAATGCGGTGGCATTCCATAAAATTCCTGACTTTTCTCTTTGCCGCACCACTTCTGTAAGCATACATTCTGTCACCTCCAATCCATATCCTTGTAACATAGAAACAGAAAGCGCCGGACTTTCCTCTTCTCCTATAGGAGGAAGCTGTGCCGTATCTCCCACCAGCATCAGCCGACACCCCATACCATTATATACATACTGCACAAGATCATCCAGTAGACGTCCACTTCCAAAATGTCCACCTGATAGTCCCTCATTAGCTATCATGGAAGCTTCGTCTACAATGAACAATGTATTGCGATGCAAATTCTGATTGGTCATGAAATTATCCGTTTCATTTGAGAACACTTTCTGACGATATATTTTCTTGTGTATTGTATAAGCCGGATGCCCAGCATAAGAAGAAAAAACTTTCGCCGCTCTACCCGTTGGTGCCAGTAATACCGTTTTCCACTGCAACTGTTCCAGCGTACGGACCAATGCCGCAGTCAATGTAGTCTTACCGGTTCCCGCATATCCTTTCATCAAAAAAACTGTATCTCCAGAAAGAGACAACAAGAAATCAGCAAAACTTTTCACCGCTTTTTCCTGCTCTTCTGTTGGTTTATAGGAAAAATTTCGCTTAATTTGCTGCGATAAATCATTATTTAACATAAAGCCCGTATAAAAAGTTTACCTAAGATTGACGTGGTTCAAGTAAATTATTTATTTTTGCGCTACGAATATAAACTAAAAAAACAATATTATCATGAAAACAGTTATTAATCTTGTGTTGGCCGCCTGTGTTATTTGCTTGGTATATATATGCTACGGCAGTATTATGGGCCCTATTAACTTCGACAATGAGAAAAAAGTCAGAGAAAAAGCCATTATCGCTCGTCTGATTGACATCCGTAAAGCACAGCAGGAATATCGTACTGTCCACAATGGCGCATACACTGCCAGCTTTGACAGTTTGATTGCTTTTGTAAAAACTGCAAAACTTCCGTTCATCATGAAAGTAGGTTCTTTGACAGATGACCAGTTGAACAATGGCATGACCGAAAAGAAAGCAATGGACTTGATTAATAAAGCAAAGAAAACAGGTAACTGGAGTGAAGTAGAAAAAGAAGGTCTGCAGAACTTCCGTCGTGATACCATGTGGGTAGCCGTAATGGATACAATCTTTGAAAAAGGATTCAATCCAGATTCTTTGGCATACGTTCCTTATGGAAATGGAGCTAAATTTGAAATGGCAATCCGTCAGGACACTACCAAATCTGGTGCTCCTTTGAACTTGTTCCAGGCTCAGGTTGGATATGATGTCTATCTGAAAGGGCTGAACGAACAGGAACTGATTAACTTGAAAGACATGCAGACTAAACTGGGTAAATACTGCGGTTTGAGAGTTGGTGATATTGAACAGCCGAACAATAACGCCGGTAACTGGGAATAATTCTATGGCCCAACCCATTGATTTTAATAAATCAGAACAGTATATATTATCCATCCGTCTAAGTACGGATGGATTTTCTTTTTCTATTTATCACCCTCAACATGAGAGTGAAGCCTATTTCAGTTCTTCACCAGTCAATACACAGCGGTCTATGGCCGCCAATGTAAAAGCCTATCTAACGGAAACTGAAGAATTGAAACATCCCTTCAAGCAAGTGAATATTCTCATTCATACTTCACGCTATACCACTGTCCCTTTAGAATTATATGAAGATGAACAAACGGAGCTTTTATTCTATCAAAACCTACCGGCACAAAGCAATGAAGTCATACTATGTAATATTTTAGGTAAAAGTAATGTGGTGATTCTTTTCGGACTGGACAAGCTAACACATCTATTCCTGACGGAACATTTTCCCAATGCTCGTCTATTTGCTTCTATCAGTCCGCTTGCAGAATATTTTTCACATAAATGCAAACAAAATGAAGAGCGGAAATTGTTTGCTATCTTTCATCCTGAAAGCATGGAAGTAGTTGGATTCGAAAAGGAAAAATTAATATTGCTAAACTCATATTCCACTCCCAGTCTCCACGATTCATCCTACTACCTACTCAATGTGTGGCGACAAGCCGGATTTGATCAGGAAAAAGATTCCTTGTATATTCATGGAAACGACCGGACAACACAATGGGAAGAGCTTCTTCTCTTATTACAGAAATATATACGAAAACTTTTCATCATTAACCCCCAGATGGAATTCAATGATTCAGGACTAAACCGTATCAAACACATTCCATTTGATATGCTATCTCTAACCTCATGCGAGTAATAAGCGGAATATACAAACGAAGACGCTTTGACGTCCCCCACACATTCAAGGCACGTCCTACTACGGATTTTGCCAAGGAAAACTTGTTCAACGTACTTACCAACTACATTGACTTTGAAGATGGAGTGACAGCCCTTGACTTGTTTTCCGGTACAGGAAGTATCAGTATCGAACTTGTTTCCAGAGGGTGCGACCAAGTCATATCCGTAGAGAAAGACCCACAACATCATGCCTTTATTAATAAAGTCATGAAGGAAGTCAAAACCGACAAATGCATCCCTCTAAGAGCAGACGTATTCAAGTATATCGAAAAATGTAGCATGCAGTTTGATTTTATCTTTGCGGATCCCCCGTATGCCCTAGAAAAACTGGCCGATATCCCCAACCTGATATTCCAGCACAACTTGCTCAAACCAGAAGGAATTTTTGTGTTGGAACATGGCAAAAACCTCAGTTTCGAACAGCATCCTTGCTTTTTTGAACATCGCCATTACGGAAGCGTCAATTTCTCATTCTTCAAAGCAAAGGGGCAAACAGACGTACCACAGACTCTGTAACTTTGTTTTTCCAAGAACGTTTCTCCCAAACGCGAGCTGAGAGTAACATACAATCTTTTTGGTCAGCCAAAAAGATTTCACGCAAAGCCAATGCTGTCTCCTTACCATAAAAGAAAGCATTGGCTTCAAAATTATGTTCAAAACTACGAAAATCCATATTGGTGGATCCGATTGTGGAAAACTCATCATCACATACCATCAGTTTGGAATGTAAAAAGCCTTTTTTATATAGATAAACTTTGACACCCGCCTTCATCATTTCAGACAGATAAGAAAGAGAACCTTTATGAATCAGCCAGGAGTCACCTCTTTTGGGAAGCATAATCCGTACATCTGCACCCGCCAATGCCAAAGTCTGCAACGCTGTCATAATCTCCTCATTAGGAAGAAAATAGGGAGTCTGTACATAAAAATAACGTTTCGCTCCACAAATCGCCATCATCAGTCCTTGCATGATATCACGCCATTCCCCTACCGGATCGGAAGTGACAATCTGTGCCAGCACATCTCCCTTTACTGTAATCCTTGGAAAATAAGTTTCAGAAGTCAGTAACGTACGGTCAATGGCATACCAGTCGGTCAAAAAAGCAGTCTGCAATCCATACACCACTTTACCTTCAAGCTTGGCGTGCGTATCTCTCCAGACTCCTTTACCCAGTCCTTTCACATAACGTTCTGCCAGATTCATTCCCCCTATAAAACCTACACAGCCATCAATCACCACTATTTTACGATGATTACGATAATTCACCTTACTGGTAAACTGAGGAAAACGAACCTTCAAAAATGAGAGCGCTTCAATACCCTCACAAAGCATTTGCTCATAGAAATCATGAGAAACTTTCCAGCAACCCACATCGTCATACAGTACCCGTATCTTCACTCCTTCACGGGCACGGTCAATCAAAGCATCACGTACCAATCTACCTACCGCATCATCTTCAAAAATATAGAACTCCAGATGAATGTGATGATGTGCCCGGTAAATGGCTTTCAGTAAATCCGCCAGCATAGACACCGCATCCGTATACACCGTCACTTTGTTACCGGCAAAAGGCAAAGCATTGTTGACATGATTGAAAAAATCCATCAGACGCTGTTTCCCATGCTCACAGCCCACCGACGACTGTGCCTGGTAGGCTGCCATTGGACGCTTGCTCAAACGGGCATATCCCTTCCGGCTAATCAACCGTTCCTTTCGCGTGCTCCGCCCAAAAAACAAATAAAGAATCAATCCGGCAAGCGGAAGAAAGAAAAGCACCAGAATCCATGCCATGGTCTTCACCGGGCTGCGGTTATCAAGAATCACGACAAAGATGGTCGTCAGTATCACTGCAAAATAGAGGAAATAGGCTGCGGCCACAAAGATACTATTCCAGACTGCTATATCCATCAGACTTTGGTTTCCAACAAAAATACAAGTTATTTGGAAAAAGACAAAAAAAATACCACAAAAGTCAGATACAACTTTTGCGGCATTTCTTCCTTCCGAATATCAGAATCGGCGAGGTCCATGTCCTCCTCCAGGACCGAATCCCGGACCTCCAGGACCACCCATACGGGGACCAGCACCTTTTCCACCAAACAAATTCAAACGATAGATAAAATGAACCATGCAGTAACTATAGATTGCATTATACTCTGTATCACTTCGCATCGCCGCACTGATTACACGGCTGATGTTGCTCTGGTTCCGTAAAATATCATAGAACTGAATGCTGACTGTTGCCGCATTCCCTTTCAGGAAATCTTGTGAAATCTGTGCATTCCAAATCAACTCATCCCGGTTCATGCTCGCATCAGCATATCCACGACGTGAATTCTGAGAAATATCTGTAGCAATCGACATATTCCAAGGGAGACGGACATTTGTACTGGCACCGTAGGAGAACTGGTAAGTATCCATGTTATTCTCCTCCTGGAAACTGTTACGGGAATGCGTATAAGCCAACGAACCATTCAGTGAAAACTCCCACCAGTCATTCCGATAAGTTCCTCTCAAACGTTCACTCAAAGAAAGCTGGCGTGTTTTGTTTTTATCAGATGCGCTTTGCGACTGTGTATCGCTCATATAACTTACAATATTGTTGTAACGCGCCATAGTGAAGGTATTGATGGTATATTTCTTATTTCTCAAAGCGGTGTTTGATCCTAAAATACCAAACAAGTTCCAGTTTCCATTAATGTTTTCCGGCTGGGTAATTGTTCCACCGGTTGTCGGGTCGTATGTACTACGGTTACTGATACTGTTCATCACGTTCTCAAACCGGAAGTGCGTCATGATACCCCGTTGCTTCTTCGTATCAAACGTATTATAGAAAGCCATGAAAGTATTTGTAAATGCCGGCTTCAATCCCGGATTTCCCCGACGGATATTCAGCGGGTCGGTCGTATCCTCAATCGGAAGCAAATCAGTCATACTCGGCTGAGAACTTCTTCCCCGATAGTTGATTCGCAACTGGCTGGTCTTAGAAAAATTATAACGGAAGTCAAAGGTCGGAGTAAAATTGAATACGTTACGGATAGCCACCGTATCCAGCTGATCCTTCTTGTAAGACAGTTTAGATTTCTGAGGCTGGAAAGAGAATCCAGCATTCAAACGCATTTTCTCACGAATCCATCTCAAAGAAATATCCGCTTGGTGATTATAGTAAGTGTACTGTGCACTCTTACTGTTCTGTGTATCCAGTTCTCCCGTATGGTCACCACCGAATCCTTGACTAATGACCCAATCCTCCGGCATCGTATAAGTTGAGTTGTCACTCTTCGAACGCTTATACTGGAAATTATAGCTGAACTGCAGGAAACCACCCTTGAAAATCGGTTCACTGTACGTAAACCGGGCACTATAATTGTAATTCAAGGTCGGTGTGGTAATGTAACGGTTCAAGATTTCCAGACGTTCGTCATCCGTTTTCTGGAAATATTCCGTTTCTGATTCGGAGAACTGCTCGCTCGAACTGTTCGTATAGTTGTAAGTTCCACGGAAAGTAATATTACGGCCGGCTTTGCCCAAACGGCGGTTAATCATAGCCGAACCTCCCACATTGAAATCACTACTCTTTTGCAAACTGTTACGTGCGATTGTATTAATAATCGCCTCTTCCGGAATCAATGTAGACAAGTTCTCACCTGCATTCAGAATCTCATCGGTAGTATATCCCGGATCCTGATTAAACGTAAACGAATTGCTATTGCTCGCATTATTATTCTTTCCATAGGTCAGACGCGGACGGATAATAACAGTAGTCATAGTATCCGGTTTCCACTCGATACGGAAATCAGCAGTCAATGAAGTTGTTTTATTCCGGTTTGCTGTCATCGCATTCTTGAATGAACTGCTTTCGGTAGACACAAAGGTTTCCGAAGCCTGCTTACTGATGATATCCGCATCCTTGTAATTGTAGTTCACACTACCACCGGTTTCCAGTTTTTCACTCTGGGTACTAAAGTTGAAACCACCCATTTTAATGCTGGTCAATCCATTTTGTCCACCCATGCGGAAACCTCCTCCACCTCCTGGATAACCATTGTCGTTTACATTGTTCATTGAGCCGATCACCGTGAACTGGTTGTCTCCCACAAAACGGTTTAACATTATCTTTCCACTGTAACGGTCTTCCGTTCCGGCAGCAAGGTCTGCATTGCCAAACCAACCTTTATTCATTCCAGGCTTCACGCTCAAATCAAGCACCGTTTCCTCTTCCCCATCATCAATACCCGTCACACGTGCCAAGTCCGACTGCTTGTCGTACGCACGTACCTTATCAATGATATTCACCGGCAAGTTCTTCATGGCGATATTCGGATCATCGGCAAAGAATTCCTTCCCATCAATCATGATTTTCTTAATTTCCTTTCCATTGATAGTAATCTTTCCATTCTCATCCACTTCAGCGCCTGGCAGTTTTTTTACCAGCTCCTCCAAAGCCGATCCCTCCGGCACACGATAAGCAGAACTATTATATACCAATGTATCTTCTGCAGCTGTTACTTCCGGAGCCTGTGCTACCACCACAGCTTCCGCCAGCATAATGGCATCCGTAGCCAGTTGCACCTTCCCCACATTTACTCGTGGAGCATTTCGCGTAAGTGCCACCTGCTTGAAAAAAGGAGTATATCCAATGTATGAAACCTTCAACAGATATTTACCAGGACGCACTGATAAAGAGAAATGTCCATTCATATCTGTCACATTTCCCACTACCATCGAACTGTCCTTCACTGAGAGAAGTTGCACAGTTGCCTGAATCACAGGCGACTTGTCTCCATCATCTATTACCGTACCCGAAACGGTACCTCGGCTGCTTCCACTTTGCGCAAAAGCGGAAATGGCTACCCCAACCATCAGCAGCATTCCCAATAAAAATCTTTTCATTGCCTTTCCTTTTTTCTTCCATTTGATTAATTGTACCTTTGACAATCATTCTGGAAAAAGGTTTAACCCTCTACCCCTATTTTTTATTTATTTTGCCGGAAATTTTTCTCAATCCGCGCTTTCTGCATCAAAAATTCTTTGCAGAACACATTAATCACCATGTAAACGATACCTACTGAATTGTCAGCTTCCTGTAAATTTCCATCATACGCCGACTTCACCAGCATCACCACATAATAAATACCCCACAAATAGAGCGAGATTACCATCGCTTTCCGACGGATAGAAAACGCTTCTTCATTTTCCTCCTTCATCCTGGACAGAAAAATCATAAACAATGAAAGCCAGATTACTACCTTCATACTCAATTTCACATACAGCAAATTGCCGTCGTTCACCTGTCCGAACATATACATCAATAAAGGTACAAATACAGCCAACAGCAATAATACATACCCCAATAAACGGCACGAGGCCGGTAAAAATCCTTTCATAACCTAATTTATTTTTATTCGCACAAAAATACTTAATTGTAAGCCAACATCTGACTTCTTCTAACTTTTTTTCTAAATTTGCGCCTAAAACAAATACACTTATGAGTAAACAGGAAGTCATTATTTGCCAAAATTTCACGTCGGAACTCAGCCTGAAGATATCCGCACATTCATACGACAAGATTTTTATCCTGACCGACGAGCATACCTGCCGTTTCTGCCTTCCCTTGCTACAAGGCATTCCCAACTTGAAAGAAGCAGAACAAATTGTCATCGGTCCAGAAGACATCCATAAAAACCTGGAGACATTGGCTTATGTATGGAACCAGCTCAGCAGCCGGGGAGCCACTCGTCACACGCTACTGATTAATCTGGGAGGAGGAATGGTAACCGACTTGGGAGGGTTTGCCGCCGCCACCTTCAAACGAGGTATTTCATACATAAATATCCCCACGACACTACTTTCCATGATAGATGCAGCCGTTGGCGGAAAGACGGGTATCAATTTCAACGATTTGAAAAATGAAATCGGCGCTTTTTATCCGGCAGATCAGGTGTTGATTGACAGTGAGTTTCTCAAAACCCTTGACATACAGAACCTACTTTCCGGCTATGGAGAAATGCTGAAACATGGTCTCATCAGCAATCAAGCACACTGGAGCGAGCTGCTCAAATTCGACTTTAACCAGATAGATTACTCCAAGCTACAAACCCTCATCGGACAATCCGTAAAGGTAAAAGAAGATATTGTGGGAAAAGACCCCTACGAACAAAACATACGGAAAGCATTGAACTTCGGTCATACCATCGGACATGCTTTCGAAAGTTTTGCCTTAAAGAGTGAACACCCGGTGCTTCACGGCTATGCCGTAGCCTGGGGAATGGTTTGTGAACTTTACCTTTCCCACCTTCGTTGTGGTTTTCCCAAGGAAGCATTACGAACCACCATCCAGTTCATTAAAGAAAACTATGGCAGTCTTTACTTTACATGTGATGACTATGACTCTCTCTACGACTTGATGAAGCATGACAAGAAAAATATAGCATCCGGTGTAATCAATTTCACCCTGTTAGGAGGAGTCGGCGATATCCGTATCAACCAGACCGCTTCGCAGGAAGAAATTTACGAACTGCTTGATTTCTATCGCGAAACGATGGGATAGACTTCTTAACCGAAAAAAGTCTTTTCCAGAGACCTGAATAGAATTTCAAAATTGAAAGAAATAATTGCGGAAAAAGTTTGCTTATTCCGAATAAAGCACTACCTTTGCATCCGCAATTCGGGGTGTAGCTCAGCCCGGTTAGAGTACGCGTCTGGGGGGCGTGTGGTCGCTGGTTCGAATCCAGTCACCCCGACTGGGAAAAAGCATTGATAATCTGATGATTGTCGATGCTTTTTTGTTTTTAGGCATATCGCTTAAGCGGCGGTTTAATCGAACAAATTAAACCCAAAAGTAAACCAAGAAGTAAACTAAAAAGCACAAGAAACCACCACCTACTTTATGAAAGGGGAATATACTTGCCTTCCCCTCAACGCATTTTATAAGCCAATACAGAATAAGACACAAACGTAAAGGCCATCAGTACCACACCGAACACAGAGAAATAAATTGCATTTTCACAGGTCTGTGTAAGCAACTTCCCTAAATTCATACAACCGATTGCCACATTCCAGAATTGGCATAACCGGATAGCCAACACATATTGCCGCCCCACATTTGCCTCTGTTACCCGAAAGACAAATCTATAGTATCGGACTGACACAAACATGCTACAGCCCAACACCAGAAACAAAAGCAACATCACAATTCCTGCTGCACCGTTTTCCTGAAAAAACAAGCCACCCGTCTGTCGAATCTGATATAATATATATATCCAACCCACCAACACCGGCAGGAAAGCGATTCCTGTCAGCAAATAGTCGAACATTGTCCGCTGATAGCGCACATTGCGGCCGCTCCCTGTATAAAATCCCAAATTAATCATCCGATTCTTCTCCCTCTTTTTTCTCCCGGTTACTTTTCTTCAATCTCCCGCTTTTGCGCAAGGCCTCATTGATTATCCACTGCAATTGTCCATTGGTACTGCGGAATTCATCAGCTGCCCACTTTTCTATCGCATCCATCATGGCAGCGTCTACCCGCAGCACAAAGCTCTTGGTTGTATTTTCTTTTTTGGGCACTATTATCCTCACTTAAAATTAAACGACCAAATTTTACTCCCAAAGAAACAGACTGGACATACCGTCTGTCATCCTCAAACCTTAATGGTTCAGTGTACCTGTGTTCAACACCGGCTGGGCAGCCTCATCCGCACAGAGCACCACAAGCAGATTGCTTACCATGGCAGCTTTCTTTTCTTCGTCCAGTTCCACAATCTCCTCTTTCGACAATTTGTCCAGTGCCATGTGGACCATTGAAACGGCTCCTTCCACGATTTTCTCACGGGCACTGATAATGGCCGAAGCCTGCTGGCGCCGGAGCATGACCGCAGCAATTTCCGGTGCATAAGCCAGATAATTGATACGAGCCTCCACCACTTCCATACCGGCCATTGCCAGACGCTCATTCAGTTTTTGTTCCAGCTGCTCATTGATTTCCTCACCTCCCGAACGGAGTGTCAATTCATTCACATTCGATTCATTGTCATCATAGGCGTACTGTCCGGCCACCTGACGCAAAGCCGCATCACTCTGTATCTTTACAAAGTTCTCAAACGCATTCATGCGGCTGGCCACTGCATTCCCCACATTTACCGACTTACCGTCTCCCGTGCTGGCCATGGTCTGTGCATCAATCTCAAACATGGCTTTGTAGGTGTCTTTCAACCGCCACACCAACACCAACCCAATCAGAATGGGATTACCTATCTTATCATTCACCTTTATAGGTTCCACATCCAAATTACGGGCACGAAGCGACAATTTCTTTTTATCTATGAACGGATTCACCCAAAAGAATCCCGTTTCTTTAAATGTTCCTTTATATTTGCCAAAGAAAACCATGGCACGTGCTTCATTGGGCTCCAGCAGCATATAGCCGCAATTCAAGATAATCCACAATAACACCATCACTCCTCCCAATATATAGAAAAGAGTTTCTCCCACAGTAAAACACCATACCGTTATTCCGGCCCATACAAATAAAAATAAGAAAAGAGCTAAAAAGCCATTCATTTTAAAGCCACTGAATTTCACTTCCTTCATTTCCATATCCATTAGATTTAGATGATATTATTTTGATATCACAAATATATTATTTAAGAAATTAAAATCCAAGTGCAGGAGCTTTCCATTTCCATCTTTAACAACTTATAACCGTGAATGTCGACCGATTCAAATATGAGAAGAGGCCATCTCAAATGAGACGGCCTCTTACTCTTACTTACGTATCTTACAGCCGTACATTCCATAATATAAAATAAACAGGAAGCAGGGTAAACACAACCAATATGCCTGTTGTGCACCACATGCATCTTTCAACCAACCATACACAGTCGGTATAACTGCACCGCCGAACATGGCCATAATAAGAAGCGATGAACCTGTTTTTGTAAATCTGCCAAGATCGGCTATTGCCAAAGGCCATAGCGCAGGCCACATCAGCGAACAACCCAAAGCCATTAAAGACACGAAATAGATAGATATGTCAGAAGGGGTGATAACCACCAGTATAGAACCGATAATTGCGACTATAGAACATATCTTCAATGCCGTAGCCTGACTGATATAGCGTGGTATAAAGATGATGCCACATATATATCCTATAACGATTCCTATAGGTGCAATCCATGCATAGTTGGCCGCATTTGCCAATCCAATTGAATTGGCATAATCAACCAGTGTACCCAACGATACAGTCTCTACACCGACATAAAGAAACAGTGCGATACACCCCAACAATAAATGGGGGAACTGAAACACGGACGTTTTTCCTGAGTTATTTGATTCGTCAGCAGCATTGTCTGCCGGAGCATCTTCTCCCTCTGCCTTTACTTCCGGCAGGGGAGCAAAAAATGCCATTATACCAAGAATCACAAATGCCAAGATGATAATCAGGAAAGGATATTCAAGGTCGGAAATACCAATCTTGTTTACATCTTTTCCAATGAGCCATACGATGAATATGGACGGTATCGGCCAGGCAAGCTTGTTACAAATACCCATAATACTGATGCGTTTGGCTGCACTTTCCAAAGGACCGAGTATGGTGATATACGGATTGACTGAGGCCTGCAGATAGGCATTGCCTGCCCCACTCACGAAGGAAGCCAGAAGGAACAATGTGAAACTGCCCCCATTTGCAGACAAAATGAAAAGATAAAATGCAACTGCAAATATAAAAAAGGACAATGACATGGTTTTCTTATATCCTATCGCCTTTATCGTAAGTCCCGCAGGATAGCCGAATAGCAGAAAAGGGATAAAGGTTGCTGCAATAATCAGGTAGGAAGCGGCATTGGATATATTCAGTGAACCTTGCAATACCGGTACCAGTAAAGAATTAATTCCCAAAGCAAAACCTATGGCAAAGAACATTATTCCAATAAAAGCCAAAGGAATCATAGTTTTGTTGTTTGAAGTCATTTTTCGTAAAAATTAAGGTAATAAAATACAATGTAATGCTATTCTAATAAGGTAATGTAACTTTTTAATAGAGAGATCCCCAAAGCTAATCCCGAACAATGTCGGTTCTTCACTTTGTGGTTGTTTTTTCGCCTTCAGTCTGTTCAAACTGACATGACTGTTGCCTTTTATCGTGCAATCGAGCACATCCGTTTCTCCTCTTAAAGCAAATTGGCTACCCGCTCCAGCCGATACTTACAGGTATTTTGCCTTCACATTCATCGCCCCCTTGAAACCGGCAGCTAATGACACACCGAGTTAATGGTATTCTCTTCATACTGCTATTTATTTTTAATTGTCATTTACTTTTCACTAGCGTTTAGATTTTGCGAATATAACACATTCTCCTCCAATAGCCAAGAAAAACCAATGGATAACACACGCTCATTCAGTATAGCTGGTACCTCTTTTCCTTACTTGCACTTGCATAACGTAAGAAAAATTTCCATCTTTGTAGAAAAGCTGAAAAAACTAAAATTATGTTCCCCCATGAAGAACCTATACATTTTAGATGACCACCCGATTGTCACTGAAGGGCTCAGCCAACTGCTGGCAAACAACCACAACTATCAGATAACCACCGGGCACCATCATTCTGAGCTATACGGTTACCTGAACCATACCACTCCAGACCTGTTAATTATAGATTATGAAATCCAAGGTGAAACGGCCTTGGACATTATTGCCTATCTACGGCAGAAAGCAATCCAGATTCCCATACTTGTGTATACCATGCACACCGAATTCTGGATTATCAAGCTATTGACCAAGGCGGAAGTGGCAGGTATTGTCACCAAAAACGACAAAATAAACGAAATAGAAAACGCCATTGCACGGATATTGGGGGAACATACCAAATATTACTCTCCTACCGCACTGCACATCGTGCTTTCCATTGTAGGTGACCAGTCAGCTGCTAAACAGATAAACTACACTCCCAGCCCACGTGAAAATGAAATTATCCAGATGTTATCATGTGGACTTACTTCCGACGACATCGCCCACAAACTTAATCTTAGCAAAAACACTATTGACACGATGAGAAAAAATATCCTGTTAAAAAGCGGAGCCACCAATGTATCACATCTCATGCGAATAGCTTTCTTAAAAGGTTGGATTACGATATGAAACAAATTGTTTTTTTTATTTTTCTTTGCCTGACCGCACATTTAACGGCCAGTGACAAAAACGACAGCTTGACCGACTTACTACAGTCATTTGGAGATAACGGCGAATATGCCCGTATGGATTCTATCTACGGAGTCATCACCCGTGAAAACCGTTACAAACAAGATAAGCTTTATGCCTTGAATGTCGACCTGGATTATGCCCGCTATCTCAACCAGAAAGGAGACTGCGACAAAGCATATACCTTGCTGGCTCAAACCCGGAAAAAGGCTGCCACACTAGGAAAGCACCAGACAGACCAGTCCTCCCGTGTCCTAATGCAGACAATCGAAGCACTTGCCACGTATGAAACCGCCTACGGACAATGGCAGACCGACCACCTGGTGGAAGCCCGGAACACAGCTACCGAAGCCGTCCAATTGCTGGAACAGGTGAAAGACTCAGTCAATCTGGCCGAAGCCTATAATCTATCGGGAGTCATACACCGAAAACTTTTTATGTTCGACAATGCCATTTCACTGTATGAAAAAGCACTGGCCATTACCGAAAATCTGCAAAACTATAATCTGGCGGCTATCATCGTATCCAATATCTCTATTCTCTACAATGAAGTAGGAAAAAACAACGAGGCCATACAGGTTTCACGCAAGATGTTCACCTATCCACAAACCGATACACTGACCATAGATTACCGTATTGGAGAAGTTAACAGATTATGTAACCATGCCATCCTGCTGGCCAACAACCACCAGCTTGGAAACGCACTGGACACACTCCGCCTAGTGAACCAGAAACTCCAGCCGGAAATGCCCGATGGACTCAAGTTGCTGGCATACACCCAATACGCCAGAGTGCTACGGGATTTAGGCAAACCGTTGCAAGCCTTCCAGTATTATCAAAAAGCCATGAGTTACAAGGCTACTACGTTCAACAAAGCAAACATAGCCAATTTGGAATACCTGTACGGCTACATGCTGTTTCACGATACAGACTCCTTATCTCAGGCCCGGCAGTATATCATGAAAGCGGCCGACTTTGCCCGGAAACATCCTTCCGGCCTGCTTCCCAAAGTACTCTTGACCCTTGCTGAAATAGAAGCCAAAAGACATGAAAACCAGCTATCCTACCAGCTCGTGCTAGAAGCTTATAAAGCCAACGAAGAACTGAATAACCAGTATTTCCACAACCGGTTGTCCGGATTCGAAGCCGAACTGGACCTCAAAGAGAAAGACTTGCAGATTGCCGGCATCAATGAAAAACGGGCAGAAGAGAAAGCAGCCTATCTGGCACGCACCTATACCATCGGGGGGATACTTGTACTAGTTGTACTGCTACTGGTCATCCTGACTATCAGCATGCACAAAAGAAAAATCGCCTTCAACCTGAAGCAGCTGAAACTGGAAAAAGAAATCAAAGACAAGGAAATGCAAAGCCAGCTTCTCCTCACCGACATGCATAAAAAGATGACAGAACAATATATCTGCGGACTCGAGGACAGTAATAACCGCATTTCCAAAGAACTGCACGACGGCGTATGCAACGACCTGTTATCCATTGAAATGGAAATGCAGCAGGCGAAAACTCCTTCCTTCAGCATCCAGCTCGGGCGGATAAGAGAAGCCTTGCGCAATCTCTCCCACCAGCTGGCAACTCCTGTTTTCCACAATTTCAGCTTATATCAGGTGCTGACCCTCTACACTGACAAGCTGAAATCATTGGAAAACATTCACATTGAATGCTATATAGAGGAGAGTATAAAGCAAATTTCATTTCCTCCAGAACAGACACAGGAAGTATATCGTATCTTACAAGAAATCGTATCCAACCTGATAAAACATGCCGATGCCCAAAATGCTTACGTTACCATCAGCCATGAATCCGGACAAATCCATATCCTCATTGAAGACGACGGGAAAGGATTCGCTCCGAGCCAGCTTACCCATCATCCTCTTCAAAGCGGATTAGGATTGAGAAACATCAAAGAACGCTGCACCAAGCTGCAAGGTGACTGCGAAATCAAATCGAAAGAAGGCCAAGGAACCGTAGTCCATTTCTGGTTTCCAATATAAGGCAAAAAAAGAATCCGCATTACAACTCCCCGATATTGTAATACGGATTCTTCGTCCACCATGATTATAAGGCCTTCTTATTTATTCATCCATCAGCCTGTCGGCTCCCCAAAGCATGATTACCCATTTGTCTTCATTGTCCTTTACCAGATACAAAGAAGTCTCATGTTCATCCCCGGTCATGTAAACCTCCTTAAAAGTTACTCTAGCGTAAGTCCCCGTCTTACTAAATTCTTCCTTCAGAATCTCATAACTTTTCAGCTTTTCTTTGTCACCTTGTCTGGCGGCTTGTTTTTCAATCATCTCGGCAAATTCCTTTTTTGCCTCTTCTTTCACCTGAGGATCATTATCCTCTGTCAACTGCATCAAATCCACATAACCTTTATAGTCCTCAGATACTATACAATCCAACGCTTTCTTTACTACCGCCGAAGGAGTATTTGAAGAGCAGGCCGACAAAAACAAAAAAGCTCCTATTACCCATGTGAACTTAAAAATTGTTTTCATAGTTTTTCTTTTTTTAGTTGGCATCTATATTTTGTTCGTCTAACAATTATTTTTGTCAAAAATAAGCGATTAAACCTAAAAATAGATTCCCATAAATAACCTATTTTATATTACTATTTATTGGAAGCTGCCCAAAAATGAGGCTGGACATCCAAGTCCAGCCTCCAGAATCGGGATTGATTTCTGCATGAAATCAGTTTACTCACCTCTTTTTCCTAATTATCCCAGGTAGAATAGTCTATCCATACCGTTTTAGACATAGACACATCGGCATCGACAGATTCATGCCCGTAGCGGATACCGCAATTATAATGCACCTTGGTCTTTTGCAGCTTCATACCATCCTTCAAGGTCACACTGACCAGTCCGGGCTGTGCGTCGGACACAAGCGTATAGATACATTGCTGACGGTAAAGCTTCATGCTGTTATTAATGTGGTCAAGATAGTTCTGGCGAAGTGTCCATCCACCCTCCAATACATAATTCGACGTCATGGCCTGTACCGCATCTATCACATGCTTATTTCCACTTCCTTCATACACAAAGGCTTCTCCACGGTCATAAAATTCACCCGGAACAAACAGCCAGCGCTTGCTGTAAAGTCCATTACCAGAGTTTCCTTTACAAGTGACCGACATGCTTTCTGTCTTATAAGAGACTGCAGTAGAAGACTCTTTGGAGAAAGACGCTTTAAACGCTCCCCAGGGTCTTTCCGCCAGCTGAGTGGGAGATACCGCAACAGAGACTTTCCAAAACGAGTTCTCAGTATAGTTTGCCCCATGCACAACCGTCTGAGGCTGATAGCTTACTTCGCGGAAAATTCCTCCATCCGAATGCACGGTCACTTCGCTCGAAGCCATCTGCATCAGGTTCCATAAATACGCATATACATCAATGCCTTTAGGAGTCGTGTAATCCTTGATAGAAGCACTAAAACCACTACCCAATGCGTTGGTCACACTCAACAAGCAATTATTGTTTTTACTGTATATCTGAAAATTATAGGCCGAAATCACCCACGTATTGTCAATACATACATCGCCCGGCTTTCCATCTTTTGTCGCATAAGGATAACTGTCAAAGGTATAGTCCATATCACCCTTGTCATACGCATACAAACGATTGTAAACCTCAATCTGCTTTAAGGCTTCCTTGTCGGCCATTTGTGCATTGTAGCCTGCATCCGGAATAAAGCCCGCCCTGCTGCCTGCGGCACTTGCAACCGAAAATGTCTGCTTCTGAAGCGAATTTGCCGCTTTACCAATCATATTTTCCAAGGCATGCGGATCGTTGTCTGGGAATATACGATAATGCTGCACACGGTCATAGTTGATGGCATAATATCCCGGTTCCATATACACGCCGACAAGCGAAAGCATCGCCTTCTTCTGCTCCAGTGTATTCTCATCGGCAATAAGATAGAAATCCCGTTTATAATACTTCAGCAAACGGAATAAAGAAACCGGATACTTACCGGACACCACATCTCTCACATCAAGTATCACGGTAAAAAACATATTCTCACTCTTTATCATATCCTCCAGCTCGCTGGTCGACATTCCATCATCATAGTTTATGATTTTCTTATCTTTTATCTCCCACGAAACCGGAATATTATCAAGCAAAAGAGAAGCGACCTTGTTCACTTTCTCGCCCGATCCCATACAGAGCAACACTACATCTTTTTTCCCATCAACCACTCCGGCTAGACGTTCCTTTCCAGTAAGCGTATCCAAATCAAAATCGCTGCAGGACCCCATAAAAAAAGTACCTACTAACAAACCTAAATATAATAGAAATCTCATATTCGTAAATCATTAAATATTACCAATTGTTAAAATCAATCCACACTGTAAGTTTCGCACTTACATCCAACAGTGCATCACATGCCACACCGGAATCATTGGGCAGAGGATGAGCCGTAGGCGTTCCCCAGCTGTTAAACCAAACTCCTCCACGCTGCAAGTTCATGCCATCCACAATCTCCACAGCCACAATACCGGCTGAAGCGCCATCAGTCTTCATCGTTACCGCACATTCCTGCTGATAGTTCAGAAGATTCTGATTGAACAACGGGTCATTGTCATAATCACAGAATACATTTTTTGAGACCGGGGTCACCGCATTATATAAGATGTCATACCACGCAGGTGAAATCATGGCGCTTCCATCTATCATGTTGTCATCTTTCATAGCCCGACTACCTCTGAACAAGGTTTCCGGATACCACTTCCATGAGTAGCTCAGTTCCGAATCGGTCTGGGTCTTGTTCACCACACGAGTCATTTCCTTCAACTGGTAAGTAATGCTCTTTCCCCATCGGTATTCACCCTTCAGTTCAGGCTTCATACTCAAATCGAACCCAACCGAACGGCTTTGCGAATGGCTGATGGTCGATTCGTCCTGAGGAAGTCCGGGAGCAAAGTCTATTGGAGAAAAATTGAGCAACGACGACTTTCCGTCTGAAATCCGGATACGGGTATAAGCATTGTTTCTCAAGCCCCACAGCAATCCCCACACTTCATTCTTAGGAGGATTTTTCACAATGACAGTGGAGTTATTGATTTTATTAGCAAACCCGTTACCTCCTGCCGAATAAACGGCAAGCATGTTGTCCCCGTTGGTCGGGGCATAAATACGGAGATTATAAGCATCTATCGCCCATTCACGATCCACCACCGCATCCCAAAGCTTATCACCAGCTGGCGAATACTTGCGGACTTCTCCTGAATACGGGGGAAGCAGCTCATATCCCGTCATCGGATAATCGTAACGATTGGTGTACACATAGAAACGATTACTCAGATAGATTCTTTTCATGGCACGCATGGCACGTTTCGTCACTTCCGGATCGGACGTATCATCCGTGGTAGGAGCTCCCCATGCCAGTGTACGGCTGTCTGCAGGAAGTCCATTCGTTCCACAAAGTTTCTTCAGCGCATCAGGGTCTGCCATGTCATAATAATAATAACGCTGTTCTTCGGGATAAGCCACTTTGTAATAGCCTTTACCCACATACATTCCCAGAAGGCGTAACATCCATGATTTCAACTGTTCACTGTTGTCACTATCTGCAATCAGTACGACTCCCCTCCGCAAATGCCGAAGTTCCTGAATCAAATCCGGATTATACGTACCAGCCACAAATTGTTTGACATTACCAACAACTGTAACGTCATTCAAACTGTCACGAGCAATGGTCAACAGACTGTTAATTTGATCGGGACCTGGAAGCTGGCTGAATGCCAACAACGAATCATAATGATTAACCGATTGAATCTGTTCTGCCAGACTTTTGCATTCAGCTCCATCCAACCATATCAAATAACTGCTATGCTGTACACGGGGGTCATTTTGGACACTCTCAGCCCTACTTTCTGCAAGCTCCATAGATTTAGGAAGTTCATCCTGCCTACAGCCCGTCAGAAATGTAATTAGAATGTCAACAAGGAATAAAAATAAAAATGATTTTCTCATAATCGGCTGTTTTTTTAAGGTAAAACATTAGATAAAAACTCAAGTCGACTTTGAATTATAACATACCGCCGAAAAAAATTGTTCATGTGAAATTTCGGGAACAAGGTAAAGTCGCCCCTTTTACAAGCCCTGTCAACAGAAGAAAAACACACCCACAGCAATCTGGAGGTTGTATTTTCTCTCAGTCCAAAAATAAAAGCATTTCTGCTACCTGACCGGCATATTGTGCCCCGACCGGCAAGTCTTCAGACAGACCTTTCAGTTTCACCCGTGTACGAGTAAAAGAAATTACGGATGGGATGGAAATAACGTACGAACGGTGAATACGCAAAAACATACCGTCGGGCAATAAATCAGTAATAGCCTTCAGATTGGTACGGGTCAGCACATGCCCGCCCGACTGACGGACAATCTTGACATAATTTCCTAACGCCTCTACATACAATATATCTGAAAGAGGAATGCTCACATTATTATATTCCTGCTTGACGACCAGACATTCGGGCACCGCAGACCGACGGGAATCCAAACGGCGCAGGGCCTTTTCCACCGCCATTTCAAAACGTTCATACGAGAAAGGTTTGAGCAGGAAGTCCACCGCGTCCAGATTAAACCCTTCAAGTGCATACTCCGCATAAGCGGTAGTAAAAATAAAGCTACATTCATGCGGCAAGATATCGGCTATTTCCAATCCGTTGAGACTGTTCATCTGAATATCCAGAAAAATCAGGTCGGGTTTCTGACGGCGTATCGCCTCCAGGCCTACGCGCGGTTCACTAAAAGCAAGCAGTTCCATTCCTCCTCTCCGGCGGCAAAACTGTTCTATCACCAACAACGCCATCGGCTCATCGTCTATTGCCATGCATCTCAACGTTCTGTTCATAACCATCCTGTGTTCTTTCAATCCTCTTTTCTCAATCGTATGTCCAGACTTACGCAATACACACCGTTTTCTGCCCCTGCTTTCAACTCATAACATCCCGGATAAAGCAACTCCAGCCGCTTGCGGCAGTTTTCAATGCCGATACCCTCCAGTCCATCCTCCCGAACCCGCATCACTTTATTTTCTGTCTCAAAAAACAATTGCCGGTCGTCCACCCTGACGCAGATACGGACCGTACAGTCCACTTCCGACGAAGTGCCATACTTGAATGCGTTCTCAATAAAAGTGATGAGCAGCATCGACGGAACGAGCACCTGCCCGTCTGTAACTTCCACCTCCAGCTCCACATGAGTATGTCCATTCAAACGGAGTTTTTGCAAATCAACATACTGACGGATATATTCCAGTTCACGTGCTGCCGGAATAAGTTCAGCCCCACTCTGCGAATACATGTACCGCAAGATACCGGAAAATTTCACAAAGGCCGATTCCGTTTTGTCCGACCCGGAAAGCACCAAGGCATAGAGTGTATTGAGGGTATTAAACAGAAAATGCGGATTAATCTGTGCCTTGTAGAGTGCCAGCTCCGCCTTGTTTTTCTCAGCCTCCACTTCCTGCCGCGACAGAATCTGGCGGAACAGCTCAAAAGTCAGTTCAATGGCCAGTGAAAAACCTGTCACCACCAAGAAGAAAAACCAGATGGTCTGTGTGCGCATGTGCAGACGGGCTTCCACCGGACGAGTGACATCGGCCTCCAACTCCGGAGGAAGAGGAAAATGAGTCAACAGTTCCGTCATTCCAACAAAACACAACATACACCACGTGATGCGCAGGTATTTTTTTTGCATAAACAGCTTAGGCAAGCATACCCAGCGATACAGAAAATAAAGCACATACACATACAATATCAAAGTAACAAGAAAGGCTGTATTATGCACAATCCAGCGGTCCACCGGCAACAGCATGATGGCCAACGGCATAATGACCAGGCAGAACAAGAGGTCTACATACAGCGGAATATGGCTTTTCTTCATACATCATCTACTTTCAACGGCAAAGATACGACATTTTGGGCACGAATAAACACCTCTCCGGAAGTGTTCATCACCACATCTGCCCGGTTCGTCACCACATGCTCCTTTTTTCGTCTTCTTCTGCGTAAGTTTGTGCGACAAACCTCATATTGATATGCACATGAAGACAAGCATCTATCTCATGCTGTGCTGTCTGCCATTGCTTGCCGGTTGCGGCGCAAAACAGCAGGACATGCCCGGCGAAAAGTACAAAACACTGACTGTCACCACGACGAACCAGACCTTACAGTCCACCTATCCTGCCACACTGCGCGGAAAACAGGCTGTGGAAATACGCCCGCAGGTAAGTGGCACCATCACCCAAATCTGCATCAACGAAGGGGATGCCGTACGCCGCGGACAAGTGCTTTTCATTATCGACCAGGTACCTTACCGGGCGGCACTGGAAACGGCATTGGCCAACGTGAAAAGTGCCGAAGCACAATTACGGACAGCCAAGCTTACAGCGGACAGTAAAGAAGAACTTTACAAAGAGAAGGTGGTATCCGACTTCGACCGCCAGACGGCCCGCAACCAGTTGCTTGAAGCAGAGGCTGCCGTAGCACAAGCCAAGGCAGAAGAGACCAATGCCCGCAACAACCTGTCGTACACGGAGGTGAAGAGTCCCGTCGACGGAGTAGCCAGCATGATTCCCTACCGTGTAGGCGCATTGGTCAACAGCAGCATCACCGAACCGCTGGTCACGGTATCCGACGACCAGGAAATCTATGCTTATTTCTCTATGGCCGAAAACCAGATGCTCGACCTTATCCAGCAATACGGTTCGCTGGAAGAGGCCTGCCAGGAACTTCCGTCGGTCGGCCTGACCCTGAGCAACGGAAAAAACTATCCAGATGCAGGACGCATTGATGCTATCAGCGGGACAGTGGATGAAGGAACCGGAGGCGTCACCCTGCGGGCAGTATTCCCCAACAAGGGACATCTGCTCCGGAATGGAGGAAGCGGCATCGTATCCGTTCCCACCGAACACAAGAATTGCATCACCATTCCACAGAGTGCAACCTACGAGCTCCAGAATAAAGTGTTTACCTGGAAGGTAGTAGACGGCAAAACGCAGTCGGCTCCTATTACGGTCTATAAATACAATGACGGGCAGACCTATATCGTACTTTCCGGTCTGAAAGAAGGTGACGTCATCATCGCCGAGGGTGCCGGCCTGATGCGCGAAGGCACTGCCGTCAATGTGACTTCCACTTCTGAACCTGAAAAATAACCGAATGCCATGAAGATAAGAACTTTTATTGACCGTCCCATCCTGGCCGGTGTCATCTCCGTACTCATCCTGATATTGGGATTCATCGGCCTGTCGCAACTCCCTATCGAGCAGTTCCCGGAAATTGCCCCACCCACAGTCAGCGTATCGGCCACTTATACGGGTGCCAATGCGGAAACCGTACTAAAGAGTGTGGTCGTACCGCTGGAAGAAGCGCTTAACGGAGTGGAGAACATGATGTACATGACGTCTACGGCTTCAAACAACGGCTCCGCCAAAATTACGGTTTATTTCCGCCAGGGAACCGATCCGGACATGGCCACGGTCAACGTACAGAACCGCATCGCTACGGCCGAAGGACTGCTTCCCGCCGAAGTGACCAAAAGCGGTATCACCGTGCGCAAACGGCAGACCAGCAACATCAAACAGCTGGCTGTATACAGTCCGGACGACTCGTTCGACGAGGCTTTCCTGACCAACTACATGAAAATCAACATCGAGCCACGGCTTTCACGTATTGCCGGCGTGGGAGAAGTGAACGTGTTCGGCTATGAATACTCCATGCGTATCTGGCTCGACCCGAACAAGATGCAGAAATACTCACTGGTTCCTTCCGACATCACAACCGTATTGGACGAACAGAACGTGGAAGCTGCTACGGGTACACTGGGAGCCGAGTCCAAAAACACTTTTCAGTATGTGCTGAAATATCGCGGACGCTACGAGAACGAGGTGGATTATGAAAATATGGTCATCAAGTCGCTTCCCGACGGAGAAGTGCTGCGACTGAAAGACGTGGCTACCATCGAACTGGGTACACGTGCCTACGATTACATCGGTGAGGTAAACGGACATCCGGGCTGTAACATCATGATTGCCCAGACCTCCGGCTCCAATGCAAATGAGATTATCGAGGAAATAGACCGTACCGTAGCCGAAATCTCCAAAACACTGCCCAAAGGCATCAAGATTGTCGACTTGATGAGTACGAAGGACTTTCTTGACGCTTCCATCAAGAGCGTCATCAAGACCCTGATTGAGGCCATCCTTCTGGTAGTGCTTGTCGTATATGTATTTCTGCAAAGTTTACGCTCCACTTTTATTCCGGCCATCTCCATCATCGTATCCCTGGTAGGTACCTTTGCCTTTCTCTCCATTGTGGGTTTCAGCCTCAACATGCTGACCCTTTTCGCCTTGGTACTGGTGATTGGTACGGTGGTCGACGATGCCATCGTGGTGGTCGAGGCGGTACAGGCCAAATTCGATGAAGGATACAAATCGTCCTACCTGGCCACCATCGATGCCATGGATGGCATCACCTCTGCCTTGGTGACCACCACCTTTGTCTTCATGGCAGTATTTATCCCCGTCAGCTTTATCGGAGGAACCACCGGTACGTTCTACACACAGTTTGGTCTGACCATGGCAGCTGCCGTAGCCATCTCTCTGCTGAACGCACTGACATTGAGTCCGGCCTTGTGCGCCCTCATCATGACTCCTCACCAGAATGCAGAAGACGGAGGAAAGCTGAGCTTTTCTTCCCGCTTCCATATCGCATTCGACACCGCTTTCCACCGTCTGGTCACCAAGTACAAGGTGGGAGTGGTCTTCATGCTCAAGCGCAAATGGCTGGCGGGCTCTCTGCTGGTGGTAGCTTGCGGCGGGTTTGCTCTACTGATGATGACCACCAAGACGGGTCTGGTGCCCAACGAAGATATGGGGACCGTCTTTATTGATGTCCGTACCTCACCGGGAAACAGCGTACAGGAAACACGCAAGGTGATGGAACAGGTAGACAGCTGCTTGCGCACCATTCCTCAAATCGAACTTCAGTCCAATACCACCGGCAACTCCATGTTGAGCGGACAGGGTGCCTGCAATGGTATGTTCACCATCCGTTTGAAGGACTGGAGCGAACGCCCCGACAAGGAAGACGCCATCGATGCCGTGATGGAGGAAATCAGCCGCCGCACGGCCTTCATCTCCAGTGCCGACATCATGCCGTTCACCCGTCCGATGATTCCAGGTTATGGAGTGAACAGCGGATTCGAAGTGTATGTACAAGACCAGAAAGGCGGTACCACGGAAGACCTGCTGAAATATACCCGCCAATTCCTGGATGCCCTGAACAAGCGTCCGGAAATCGGCCGGGCCACCACCTCATTCGATACGAAATTCCCGCAATACCTCGTGGAGGTGGATGCTGCACGCTGCAAACGCAACGGGGTATCACCTGCCGACGTACTGAGTACCCTCTCCGGCTACGTGGGCGGTAACTATGCTTCCAACATGAACCGCTTCTCCAAACTGTATCGTGTCATGGTACAGGCACCTCCCCAGTTCCGTCTGGACACCGAATCGCTTCACAGCATTTTCGTCCGCAACGACTCGGGTGAGATGAGTCCCATCAGCCAGTACCTGAAACTGACCCGTGTGTATGGTTCTGAAATGCTGACCCGCTTCAACCTGTTCTCTGCCATTCAGGTGAACGGGGCAGCCGCTACGGGCTACAGTTCCGGACAGGCCATCAAGGCCATTCAGGAAGTAGCTGCACAAACTCTACCTACCGGCTACGGGTTTGAATTCGGCGGGATGTCACGTGAAGAATCCAATACCGGAAATACCACTACGCTGGTGTTCGTCATCTGTGTGGTATTCATCTACCTGATTCTTTGCGCCTTGTATGAGAGTTTGTTCGTTCCCTTGGCAGTCATCCTTTCCGTACCGTTCGGACTGGCCGGAAGTTTCCTTTTCGCCAGAATGTTCGGACTGGAAAACAACATCTACCTGCAAACGGGACTGATCATGCTGATTGGCTTACTGTCCAAGACCGCCATTCTGCTGACCGAATACGCCTCGGAACGCCGCCGCCACGGCATGACCATCATGCAGGCAGCCGTTTCGGCCGCACAGGTCCGTCTGCGCCCGATTCTGATGACCTCGCTCACCATGATTTTCGGAATGCTGCCGCTGATGTTCTCCACCGGTGTAGGTGCCAACGGCAATATTTCCATCGGAGTAGGTACGGTGGGAGGAATGCTTATCGGAACCATTGCCCTGCTCTTCATCGTACCGCCGCTGTTCATGGTATTCCAGTATCTGCAAGAAAAGTGGATGCCGGAACGTAAGTTACCTAAGATTGAAAAGAAATAACTCCAAAGGATTATGCACATGAAAAATAAGATAGTGATTTCCCTTTTACTGGCCTCCACCCTGAGCAGCTGCCACATCTACCGGACGTATGAACGTCCGGAATCCATCACGGTGTCCGACAGCTTGTATCGTCAACCGGTAGACACGGAAGACACCACCTCGCTGGCTTCACTTTCGTGGAAGGAACTCTTCACAGACCCACAGTTGCAACAGCTCATTGAAACGGGACTGGCTCATAATACAGACTTGAACATCGCCCGGCTCAAGGTGAAAGAGGCCGAAGCCTTGCTCATGAACTCACGGCTTTCGTACTTGCCTTCCCTATCGCTTACTCCGCAAGGCACACTTACCAGTCTGGACGGCAGCAAACCCTCCAAGACTTACAACCTGGCAGCGTCTGCCGACTGGGAAATCGACCTCTTCGGCAAACTGCTGAATGCCAAGCGAGGGGCCCAGGCTGCACTCGAACAGAGCGAAGCCTATCGACAGGCTGTACAGACCCAACTGGTGGCTACCATTGCCAACAGTTATTACAGCCTGCTGATGCTCGACGAACAATTGGACATCACACGGCGTACGGCAAGCACCTGGGAAGAAAGCCTGCACACAATGAAAGCCCTGAAACGAGCCGGACAGGCCACCGAAATGGCAGTCGCACAAACCGAAGCCAGCAAACTGTCCGTAGAGGCTTCGGTAGTTTCCATCGAACGCCAAATCAACGAAATGGAGAATGCGCTTTCTACCCTGCTGGGGATGTCGCCACAGACGGTAGGACGTTCCACCCTCGAAGCGCAAGAGTTTCCCGACTCGCTTTCTACGGGAGTCCCGCTGCAATTATTGAGCCGCCGCCCGGACGTACGCCAATGTGAAAACCAACTGGCCGTGGCCTACTACGCCACCAACTCCGCCCGCTCGGCTTTCTATCCCAGTATCACGCTGAGTGGTTCCGCCGGATGGACCAACGCAGCCGGTGCCGTCCTCACCAATCCGGGACAGTGGCTGCTTTCTGCCGTCGCTTCCCTCGTACAACCGTTGTTTAACCGGGGGAAAAACATCGCGAACCTGAAAATAGCCAAAGCACAGCAGGACGAAGCACTGCTGACCTTCCAGCAAAGTCTGCTCGATGCCGGAGCGGAAGTGAACGATGCACTGGTACAATGGCAGACCGCCCGCAAGCGCATCCAGCTGGATGAACGTCAGTGTGCCTCCCTCCAGTCCGCTCTGCGGAGTTCAGAACTGCTGATGCGGCACAGTTCCCAAAACTACCTGGAAGTGATTACGGCCCGCCAGGCCTTGCTCCAGGCAGAACTCGACACCGCCACCGACCGTTTCGACGAGATACAAGGAGTCATCAACCTGTATCATGCGCTGGGAGGCGGATATTAAGACTTTATCCCCTCATCTATCATAAGCAACCCCTTTCTCAAAACTCCATCGGAGCAGAGAGAAAGGGGTTCATCATTCAAAAAAGAGACTTTTTCCCCATAATAATAGACAGTCCAGTAATGGCTTTCCTCATGCTTTTTTAAAAATGGATTCTTAACCTGTTTCCCACTAACTTATACAAAGAAAGGAGTTTCTCATTTCATATACACCACGGAAAACCGTGATTTCATCTATCGGATAACAATAAATGACTATCTATTTTGGGTCAAACAAAAGGGAAAATTCTCTGTTTCACACTGTGGGATACAAAAACCACAGTGTGGGATATATATTTCACACTGTGAAATACAAATTCCAAAGTGCAGTACAGAGAAAACATCGGTAGAAAGGAAAGAATATACCAGTAGAAAGGAAAGAATAACTGAAGACCATAAAAAAGGTCTATGGACCTCATGACAGTCCATAGACCTTTTTATGCTGAATATTAATTCTCAGAATTTGTGGCTTACCACACGTTCACGCGGTTTTCCGGAGCTACGTACAATGGATCAGACGGAGTGATGTGGAAGGCATCATACCAAGCCTGGATGTGCGGAAGCGCACCGTTCACACGCCATCTGCCCAAAGAGTGAGGGTCTGACTTGGTATATACACGAATCTGCTCGTCGCGGATGTTGCCAGCCCACAAAGTAGCGTATGCCAGGAAGAAACGCTGTTCCGGAGTGAAACCGTCTACCACACCCAGAGGTGCATCTTTCGTCGCATTCTGGAAGGCCAGATAAGCCACGTTCAAACCTCCATGGTCGGCCAGGTTCTCGCCCAGTGTCAGTTCACCGTTGGCATACAAACCCGGCAGCACTTCAATCTTGTTGAAGAAGTCCACCATCACCTGTGCACGTTCCTTGAAGCGGTCGGCATCACCCGGAGCCCACCAGTCGGTCAGGTTACCGTCTTTATCGAACTGACGACCCTGGTCGTCGAATCCGTGGGTCATTTCATGACCGATTACCACGCCGATGGCACCGTAATTGGCTGCATCGTCTGCTTCCATGTTGAAGAACGGCGGCTGAAGAATGGCAGCCGGGAAGCAGATTTCGTTGGTAGACGGGTTATAGTATGCGTTGACAGTCTGCGGGGTCATCAGCCATTCATCTTTGTCGACCGGTTTGCCCAGACGGCTGTACATATCGTTGAATCCCCATTCTGAAGCACGGCATACGTTGGCCCAGTAAGAATCTTTCTTGATGTCCAGTTTGGAATAGTCTTTCCATTTGTCAGGATAACCTACTTTTACATGAAAGGCAGCCAGTTTTTCCTGTGCTTTCACCTTGGTGCTGTCGCTCATCCAGTCCTGAGCATTGATACGTTCTCCCAAAGCAGTCTGCAAGTTCTTCACCAGTTTCACCATACGTTCCTTGGCAGCTGCCGGGAAGTATTTTTCTACATACATTTCACCTACCAGTTCACCCAACATACCGTTTACAGAGTTCACGGCACGTTTCCAGCGCGGCTGGTTTACCTGACGGCCAGACAATACCTTGCCGTAGAAATCAAATCGGGCAGCCACGAAGTCATCGCTCAGATAAGAAGCAGCGGCATCCAGCAGGTTATATTCCAAATATGACACATGCTTTGACACTGGCAACGTGTTCATCAGACGAGCCACTTCCTGAATCGGTTCTACCTGTTCCACATTCAGTTCGGCAGGAGCCTGAATACCCAGTCCCTTTACATACGCATCCCAATCGATGCCGGAGATGGTCTTCTTCAGTTCGTCGAACGACATCTTGTGGTAGTTGGCTTCCGGGTCACGAAGTTCTGTGGCACTGCGTGACACCTTGGCTATGGAAGTTTCAATCTCCATCACGTCGGCTACCTTCTGCTGAGCTTCTGCTTCCGTGAAGCCTGCCAGCTGGAACAGTTTGCCGATATACAGCTTGTACTGTTCACGGATGTTCTGCGTGATGCTGTCGTTGTCCAGGTAATATTCCTTTTCACCCAGGTTGATACCGCCCTGTCCCATCTGGAAGATGTTCAGCGAACTGTTCTTCGGGTCGGCATACACATAGCTGTGGAAATAAGTTCCGATACCGGCATGCGCCATCTCAGTCATCATCGGAATGATTTCACTCTTGTCTTTCAAAGCCGCAATCTTGTCGAGCATAGCCTTCACCGGTTCTGCACCCTGCTTGTTCAAAGTCACGCTGTCCATGGCCATGTTGTACAAATCACCGATTTTCTGTGCGGCTGAACCTGCCTGATTGTTCTTCTGGGCAGCCAGTCCTTCAATCAGTTCGCGCAACTGTTTCTGGCTGTTTTCAAACAGCTGGTCGAAGGTGCCATAACGAGAATACTCGGCAGTCAGCGGATGCGCGTCGTTCCAACCACCACATGCATAACGGAAAAAGTCGGTTCCGGCAGCCACGGTCGTATCCATGTTTGCCAGATCGATGCCAGAAGTGCTTTTGGCTTCCTTCTGTCCGGCGCAGCTGGTCATCATGGCAAATGCCAACGCAGCTACGGCTACATAATTCTTTTTGTTCATAAGTGTATTATTTTAATTAAGTCTCAAATTATTCCTGTTTCATTTCTTCCAGTTCCGACAAGAGGGAAGTCCATTCGTCCTCCGCGTCTGAAATCTGTTTTTTCAGCTGCTGATGCTGTTCATACAGTTTCATGTCGGAAGCCCCTTCCGGTGTGGCCATCTGCTGTTCCAGTTCCCCTACCTGGCCTTCCAGCTTCTCAATCTTCGTTTCACAGTCGGCCACCTGTTTTTCCAGCTTGCGGATTTTCTTGTTCAGCTCTTTCTGGGCCTCATACGAAAGTTTGTTGTCACTGTCCGGTGTTTCTTCTTTCTTTTCTGGAGCCACCTGCGGCGACTGCGACAACTGAAGTTCGTTCAGGCTCTCCATCTTCTTTTTTTGCAGGAAATCGTAAATGCCGCCGATATGTTCTTTCACCAGACCGCCGCCAAACTCATAGACCTTGGTCACCAGTCCGTCGAGGAACTCACGGTCGTGTGATACCACGATAACGGTCCCATCGAATTCCTTTATCGCTTCCTTCAGTACGTCTTTCGAACGCATGTCCAAATGGTTGGTCGGTTCATCCAGAATCAGGAAGTTCACCGGCTCCAGCAGCAGCTTGATCATGGCCAGACGGCTGCGTTCCCCTCCCGACAGCACTTTCACCTTCTTTTCGGAGGCTTCTCCTCCAAACATGAAGGCACCCAAGATGTCGCGTATCTTCAAACGGATATCTCCTTTCGCCACCCGGTCGATGGTATCGAACACCGTCAGGTTCTCATCGAGCAGCTGAGCCTGGTTCTGGGCGAAATACCCAATCTGCACATTGTGTCCGATGGTCAGCTTGCCTTCGAAAGGAATCTCATCCATGATACACTTCACCAAGGTAGACTTACCTTCGCCGTTCTTTCCCACAAACGCCACCTTTTCCCCGCGGTGGATGGTCAGGTTCACATCGTGGAACACCACGTGGTCGCCGTATGCTTTCTTCACATTCTCGCAAATCACCGGATAGTTGCCGGAACGGATGGAAGGAGGGAATTTCAGGCGAAGGGTGGAATTGTCCTCTTCATCAATCTCGATGGGCACGATTTTTTCCAGCTGCTTGATGCGGCTCTGCACCTGTACAGCCTTCGTGGCCTTGTAACGGAAGCGTTCGATGAAGTCTTCCGTATCTTTTATCTCTTTCTGCTGGTTTTCGTACGCACGCAACTGTTGCTCGCGGCGCTCCTTACGCAGCACGACAAATTCATCGTAGGGTACTTTGTAGTCGTAAATCCGTCCGCAGGAAATCTCAATGGTACGGTTCGTCACGTTGTTGATGAAGGCACGGTCATGGCTCACCAGCACTACGGCCCCCGAACTTGCTTTCAGGAAGTTCTCCAGCCACTGGATACTCTCAATGTCCAGATGGTTGGTCGGCTCGTCGAGCAAAAGCACATCCGGACGACGCAACAAAAGTTTCGCCAGCTCGATACGCATACGCCATCCTCCACTGAACTCAGATGTCGGCCGGTCAAAATCGCTCCGGTTGAATCCCAACCCCGTCAGCGTACGTTCAATCTCTGCATGGTAGTTGGTACCTCCCATCATCAGGAAACGTTCGTTCTCGTGGGTAAATCGCTCTATGAGTTCGTGATAACTCTCCGAATCATAATCCGTACGGTCGGCCAGCTCCTGGTTCATCTTCTCCAGCTTCTCCTGCATCTCGAAGATATGCTCAAAAGCCATCTCGGCTTCTGCCATCACCGTACGTGTATCGCTTAAAATCATCACCTGCGGCAAATACCCGATGGTAATGCCCCGCTGCACGGCCACCACCCCTTCCGTGGGTTGCTGCAATCCCGCCAGGATTTTCAGCATGGTAGATTTTCCGGCACCGTTTTTTCCGACCAGTGCGATGCGGTCTTTCTTGTTGATAACAAACGATACATCTTCAAACAGGGGAGTTGTTCCAAACTCCACCTTCAATCCTTCTATTGAAATCATGCGAATCTATTCTTCTACATTACAAAGTGTCGGCAAAGTTACAACTTTCCGCGCACAGCAATGACAGACAAGCTGTTAATTTTTCAAAGCGTCGGACGTTCCTTCTGCCTTACGCTGCAAATACAACTGGTAGGAATTGACCACATTGTGCCATACACTGTAGAAACCGGCAGCTACTGCCGTCACAGGAGTGAAGAAAGTATAGCCCATCCAAATGGCGAATACGGTGTTTTTCTGTCCCAAAGCCTGTCCGGAACTGATGGAATCGCCATACCTACGCCCGGCTTTCTTTCCAAAATAGAACTGCAGACCACAGCACACCAGGGAAACGACTCCCAATCCGGCCTGATACCAGAAAGACACGTCGCTATGAACGATACTTTTTACCGTCACTCCGATAGCCAGAGTCAGGGCTACGGCCCACAAATAGAATGACAGCTCATGATACTGCGCCACCTTGGCATGCACCTTCGGCAGAAGTACCCGCAGCAGAATAGCCGCCAGAAACGGACAGAGCAACAACGGAAAGACCTTTCCTAAAATCAGGGTAAACGAACTGCCGAAATTCAGTTCCGGATGCGGATGAACCAGCGGAAGCATCAACGGTACCAGAATGGCAGTCAGGATATTAATCAGAATAGTATAGGTGGTCAGATGGGCCGCATCTCCCCCCAGTTTACGGGTGACTACTGCGGCTGCCGTGGCCGTGGGACAAATCAGACAAATCATCGCTCCTTCCACCAGAATGCGGGCCGGAAAATCAGGGAATATCACCAACAGCAATCCCAAGACCACAAAACTGATTCCCTGAATCAGCAGCAAACGCAGGTGCCAGGCACACAGCTTCAAATCGTGCAGACTGATTTTACAGAACGTGAGAAACAGCATCAGGAAAATCAACACCGGCTGTACAATGTCGATGGCACGGGTCACAAACGGTTTGGTCGGGGCAAGAAAAGGAATACTGACATATACAAAATACAGAATGACTCCCATTGCCATGGCGATGGGCAAAGTCCAGTTCTTACAAAAACGCAGAAAATTCATTTTTAATCCACTATGATGAAACAAATCGGGGGAACAGAATAAAAAAAGGATTTGCAAATCCGGCCATCGACAGGCTACGGTTTGCAAATCCTTTGTATGGTCTCATGCTCCTCCTAGGGAAAGAGCATATCTAATGCTTCAATTATTTACAGTTACCAGTGCAACGAGGTTTGATTTGTTTGAAGAAATCATTACCCTTGTTGTCTACCAGGATAAATGCCGGGAAATCTTCTACCTCAATCTTCCAGATAGCTTCCATACCCAGTTCCGGATATTCCACACATTCGATGCTCTTGATATTGTTCTGTGCCAGGATAGCAGCCGGGCCACCGATAGAACCCAAGTAGAAACCACCGTGTTTCTTGCAGGCATCTGTCACAGCCTGGCTACGGTTACCCTTAGCCAACATAATCATAGAACCACCATGACTCTGGAACAGGTCTACATACGGGTCCATACGTCCCGCAGTTGTCGGGCCCATAGAACCGCAAGCCATTCCCTTCGGAGTCTTGGCCGGACCGGCATAATAAATCGGATGATCCTTGATATACTGAGGCAGGTCTTCACCGCGATCCAGACGTTCTTTCAGTTTGGCATGAGCGATATCACGACCTACGATAATCGTACCGTTCAAAGACAGACGGGTAGCTACCGGATACTTATCCAGTTCTGCCAGGATTTCCGGCATCGGACGGTTCAGGTCAATCTTCACGGCATTACCCTCACCTGCCTGACGCAATTCTTCCGGAATCAGTTCGCCCGGATTTGAATCCAGTTTTTCAATCCAGATACCGTCTTTGTTGATTTTGCAACGGATGTTACGGTCGGCAGAGCAAGATACGCCCAGACCAACCGGACAAGAAGCACCGTGACGCGGCAGACGGATGATGCGCACATCGTGTGCATAATATTTACCACCGAACTGTGCACCCAAACCAATGCGATGAGCTTCTTCAAGCACTTGTTTCTCCAGTTCGACATCGCGGAATGCACGACCGTATTCGTTACCAGTAGTAGGCAGTGTGTCATAGAAACGAGTAGAAGCCAGTTTCACTGTCAGCAGGTTCTTTTCAGCAGAAGTACCGCCAATCACGAAAGCGATGTGATAAGGAGGACAAGCAGCTGTACCCAAGGTCTTCATCTTTTCTACCAGGAACGGCACCAGCGTAGCCGGATTCAGGATGGCCTTCGTTTCCTGATACAAATAAGTCTTGTTGGCAGAGCCACCACCCTTTGTGACGCAAAGGAATTCATACTCCATACCCTGAGTAGCTTCAATATCAATCTGAGCCGGCAGGTTGCAACGAGTATTCACCTCTTCGTACATGGTAAGCGGTGCATTCTGAGAATAACGCAGGTTTTCTTCTGTATAAGTTTTGTACACACCCAGAGAAAGCGCTTCTTCATCACAATATCCGGTCCATACCTGCTGTCCTTTTTCACCGTGGATAATTGCCGTACCGGTATCCTGGCAGAAAGGAAGTACGCCCTTGGCTGCTACTTCTGCATTGCGCAGGAAAGTCAAAGCTACATACTTGTCGTTGTCGCTTGCTTCCGGGTCAGTCAGAATCTTTGCGACCTGTTCGTTGTGAGAGCGGCGCAACATGAAAGAAACGTCGCGGAAAGCCGCATTGGCCATCGCTGTCAAACCTTCCTTTTCGATTTTCAGGATGGGTTTTCCTTCAAACTCGCTTACAGATACATAATCTTTGGTAAGCAAATAGTATTCAGTCGTATCTTTACCACGTTCAAACATTGGCTGATACTTGAATTCGGGTGTTGCCATATTACATTAAATTAATTGTTAGTTATTGTGGACACAAAGTTACAAAGTATTATCGAAATTTTTCCTTAATTCATCCAAAAAGTTATCGGCAATCCATTTTACTCTTCCAGGGCACGAAGCAAATCTTTCTGCAGCACGTCTACTCCCGGGAAACCTACATAGCGTGCCTGCAATTTTCCGTCATGGCTGATAATCAGATAAGCAGGAATACCAGTCACCCCATACGCATTACAGAGGTATTTCCATTGCGCATCCGTCAACCGGTAATGCACCCCTGTCATCTTGGAAAGGCTAGACTTCCAGATATTCTCCGGCGAAGAAGGGCCGGTCAGATAAATATACACAATGTCTTTGGAAGACAAACCTCTTTTCAGAGGGACCATGGCCTGCATGCTTTTCCGGCACGGACCGCACCAGGTAGCCCAAAAATCCACCAGAATAGCCCGGCCTTTATGGGGTGCGATAATCCGCGGAAGGATATCAGCTCCTTCCACCTGCGTAGCCAGCGAAGCAATTACGGCTTCCTTGGTGGATTCCATCCGTGCCGCATTCAGTTGCAAAGCCTGTGCAACCGCTTCCACATACGTGCAAATCTCCGGAAACTCTACTGTTTTGAGTATCTTCCTGTCATCCGAAGTCAAGGAAGAAGCAGCAAGCAAGTGCTCACACACCGGTCTGACTTTATCAAAATCAGCTTTTAACTTTGCTGCAATTTCCGGTTGCTCCATCAACCCTTTTTCTACACTCTGATAGGCTTCCAAGGCTGATTTACTTCCACAAGACAATTCCCGGTTGATAGTTTCGGCCGTTCCATCAAACCAAGCCTTTTCCTTTTTCTCATACTGTTTTCCCTGCAAATGAGAGGCCGACATACTCAGACGAGGCAGGTTGACATAGACAGTCAGTTCCTCTCCAGGAACCAGGAAAAGGGGTAAAGTGGCCCCGTTCAGCCTCAATGAAGTCAGTGTGGGCTGCAACAAATCTGTTTCCAGATGAAAGAAACCATCCTGACGGACTTTCACCGGCACATTCCACTCTTTCGGGAAAAGGCCATCGTCGTACACCAGTTCCGGATACAGAGACATTTTTGCTTCATATCCCAAAAGGTATCCGTTCACCACAGCCTTGCCAGCCGACAATCCTGGTTCGGGCAATTCATTCTGGCGGACCGGATTTTCCGACGTCAGAAAGTTCGGCACATATACATAGGGTTCTTTCCGGCTCAACTGAATACCAAAGATGTTCCACCCCATTTCCGGTTCCACGAAATCCACTTCATGCACATCGGATTGCAAAGGAGCAAAGGAAAGAATCACTTCCAGTCTTCCATCCTCACCAATGACTTCCGGTTCTGTCACTCCGTCGAGCGAAATATGCTCTGCCTCACGCAACCGTGCCACTCCTCCATTGCCCCATTTCAGCATGGCTCTGGAAGAGATGACAACCGGAGTGCCAGGCTTGCCATACATCACCGCATCTACCTGTGTCTGCTCATCGGTCAGAATCATCCGCTTAAACTCTATTTCCGTGGTATTCGACAAAACAAAACCGGGATATTCCAACACCTTCTTCCGTCCTGCCTGTACCTGCAAGCTCACAAAGCACAAGCAAAGCAAACATATATATCCGTATATATTCTTCATACACAGGCCCTCCTGTATTTACAACAAATCCTTCACACGTTCTATCAATTCGTTTCCAAGTGCGGTTTTCACCTGAATATGTTCAAGTACAGCCGTCACGAACGGATTACTTTCAAACACGCCCCGCACTTCTTCAAAGTCACGTACTTTTTCCTCACTGCTTCCATCGGCCCCAAACCCGGTCATGGAGGTCAGCGAAAATTCCTTTTTGGCATCCTCATATACCATTTTGTCCAGTCCGACCACTGCTTCCTGCCACTGACGCACAATGGACACAATGGCTGCTGCCGTCACCTTATCTGCCTGCAATCCGTAAAACTCCAGCATCTTCTCATAGGCCCACGTCCATTCGTACGTATAATAATGGGCATGCATCTCTGCAAAACGGCTGTGAATCTCATCCACGGAAGTCAACCGTCCGCACTCAACATCTTCCATCAACCGTTCAATCTCACTTTTCGGTGCTATCAGCCCGGAAATGTCCACCCACTCTCCCGTACCGACCGGAGTGTCCGGCAACAACCGCCTCCGGATTTCCTCATCGGAAATAAAATGAATGTTCTCCAGACGCTTGATAACGGAATTGCCTAAAAACTTATGGATGGCCGTTTCATAGAATTTGATTCCCTTGTTTAAGGAAGAATTCTTGATTTTCGCACTCTGATAAGAATAGATTTCCGAAGTCTCTCCCGATACCCGTGCCAACTCCTTCAGAATTCGGCGTCCCGTCATCATCTTCTGAATGGTATACGGGCTCAACAGGTTGTAATTAATCTGGTCCAACCGGTTCGGGTCCTTCCGCCTGTCACGTTTGGGCCATTTCTGCGCATCGCGAATGGTACCCACACTCCGCAAATTAACCCCCGGCACCAGATACGTGGTATTTTTCTCCTCTATCAGATAAGAAAAAGGCAGATTGGAAGTGTCCGGATGCGTCACATGGCGCCCCATCACCAATGAAAAGGCACCGATACGGGCCGGCCATAAGACATAAGAATCAGAGGTCGTCTTCGCCCCCCGTTCCAGCGTTCCCTGATGAATCGGCCCCAGCTTGTACATGTGATTGCTTTGATTCGAGCCCGACCCCGCATTCATGAACGAGAACATACCCGCAATCAATAAAGTCGATTTATGGTGTGTCACCGTGAAAGGTCCCGCGAAAATGGCACAAGCCTCTCCGTTCTCTTCCTGACAATTGCTGAAGAACAACGAATCGGAAGCCGAATACGTGTGTCCCAAATGACATGCCTGCCCCACAAAGCAACGGGTCAGCATGGTACCGTCTTCCACGTGAGAGCCACTTGAAATGATGAAATCATCACACACCACTCCGTAACCGATATGTACCGGAGCCGCCTCGTTGCTGTTCACGCTTCCGTTCTTCAGGCGCCCAGCCCCTTCCACCTGACAATAATCGCCAATCCGCACATTCTTGATGTAACCCGCATTGACAATCGTGACATGATGTCCAATCGTCCCTGTCTCCGAAGCATGCTCTTCTGCATAGGCCTCGATAATCTGCCGCATTTTCTCAATCAGCACCGGACGATGGCGGTAAAGTGCCATGATATAGGCCTGATGAGCCGACAGACGGTCGTGTATGATTACCTCACGTCCTCCCGTTTCATTCAAGACCGAAACCTCCACTCCATTTCCGAAACGGCTCCGGCAATCGACCAAAATAATATCTACGTTTTCGATAAACGTATCCTGTCCGATTTCGTAATTGGCAATATAATTCTTGACGTTTTCAATGTAACAATTATCCCCCACCGACACATTGTGCAGAGTGGCATAATACAATCCAGAATGCTTGGCTATCCCGCCTGCCAGCGTAAACTCTTTTTCAAAGACTCCCAGCCGTATCTTTCCCGAAAAGCGGGTATGATGGATATGGTCTGTACGGAAGCCCTCGGCCACCTCTACGCTTTTCCAGTCGGAAGCCACACAATGCTGTGCCTCCAGCCGCGCAATCTCTTCTTGTGCCAGTGAACGATAGTGTTGTGTCATTTTTTATCTATTTGGTCGGTTATTCTTCGTCGTAGGTCTGATACAGAAAATCATTGTAAGGATATTTCTGTACATGCAGTTCCCTTACCTTTTTATATAAGAGGTCGCGGAACTGTTCGATATTGGTCTTCTCCCGGGCGGAAATGAAGATACAGTTATCGTTCAATTTCGCCATCCAGGTATGCATCAGTTCCTCCAAGGTGATATTCTCCTTTGTCTTCGGAGTCAGGTCATCTTCCGCCTTCTCCACGTATGTATAGGCATCTACCTTATTAAATACAATCATGCTCGGTTTTCCGCCTGCTCCCAAATCGGCAATGGTCTTTTCCACCACCTGAATCTGCTCTTCAAAATCCGGATGAGAGATGTCTACCACATGTACCAGCAAATCGGCCTCGCGTACTTCGTCCAACGTCGACTTGAACGAATCGACCAAGTCGGTCGGCAATTTCCGGATAAACCCTACCGTATCGGACAACAGGAAAGGCAGATTCTCAATAATCACCTTGCGCACTGTGGTGTCCAGCGTGGCAAACAGCTTGTTTTCCGCAAACACATCACTCTTTGCCAGCAGATTCATCAGCGTCGATTTTCCCACATTGGTATATCCCACCAACGCCACACGAATCAAGCGCCCGCGATTCTTGCGCTGAGTGGATTTCTGCGTATCAATCTCAGCCAGACGCTGCTTCAGCAAGGCCATACGGTTCAAGATGATACGACGGTCCATTTCCAGCTGGGTTTCACCCGGACCACGCAAACCCACGGAACCTTTACCACCTCCGGCACCGGAACCACCACCCTGCCGTTCCAAGTGTGTCCACAAACGCTGCAAGCGTGGAAGCATGTACTTGTATTGCGCCAGCTCCACCTGCGTTTTGGCATTGGCCGTCTGTGCCCGCATGGCAAAAATATCCAAGATTAATGAAGTTCGGTCGAGTATTTTGACTTTCAGCTCATTTTCAATGTTACGGATTTGCTTCGCCGAGAGTTCATCATCGAAAATCACCATTCCGATTTCAGTCTCCTCACTTTCGTTCTGAACAGCCAAATATTCTTTGATTTCCTGCAATTTACCCTTCCCTACATACGTCACAGAGTTGGGGGTATCCAGCTTTTGGGTGAAGCGTTTCACCACCTCCGCCCCAGCCGTCTCTGCCAGGAAAGCCAGTTCATCCAGGTATTCATTGGTCTTACGTTCATTCTGAGTCTGGGTTATCAAACCCACCAACGCAGCCTTTTCGGTCTGCGCGTCCGATATCACAAATTCCTTCATTCAGTGTAAATCTAATTTCTATATGTCGCAAATATACAGAAAAAGAGCGCATCTCCTTTCAGATGCGCTCTTTTATTTTTACCAACCACAATCATCCTGCGGTTATTTACGCTGTATCGTAACTTCCGTGCTAGCCTTGGCACTTGGAGACAGACGAGTACCTTCTTTAAAAGTCAGTACTGCTGTATATTTCTTCTCCTTCCATTGACCTGACGGCACAAAACTCATTTCCACATAAGCCGCCGGTTCTCCGTCTTTAAAGGTCACTTCCGGTGTCTGAAGTTTCAGCACGTTCTCCGCAACCGTCTTCGCGTCAAGCATCACTTCCACTTTGGCCTCACCAGTTCTGCCGGAGCGATAAACCGGTATTTTCACCACACCGGCATTCCCGGCCTCTACTTCCATCACTTGTTTGGCATTTACAAAAGAAAATGCCATTTCACGTTCTGCATACACGGCTCCTTCCGCATCTTTGTTGCACGAAGCAGCCACACCCGATAATAAAACCGCAATCGCGAGTATATAATTCTTCATCTCATTTCCATTAAAATTATCGAACAATAGGATTGTTATCCGAGCTGCTGATATGCTCGTTTCCGTCAATCTCCGACTGAGGTAAGGGGAATATGAAGAGCGGAGAAGCCACTCCCGTATTCTTCGTCTGCACAGTTTCCGAATGATTGGAGCCCTCATACTTCCGGTTATACCCCAACGCCAGACGCTGCAAGTCGAAGATTCTTCCTGCTTCACCCCACAATTCCACACGACGCTGCAACAGGATTTCCTCCATCAACGTAGTAACAGGAGCATTCGTATTTGAATTATAAGCTTCCGAGTTTGTACGTTTTGACAGAATTTCCTCATATTTTGCATCCCGAAGCATTCCCAGCCGCTTGATGGTAGCCCGAGCCAAATCAAACTCCTTCAGATGACATTCCGCCTCTGCCTGAATCAACACCATTTCCTCCGCACGCATCAGCAGATAGTCGCCAGTCCAGATGGTATAATCAGCCATCTTAAATTTCAACTGGCAATAACTTACCTTGGAATTACCCTTCTCCTCTTTTTCCAGTTTTCCCCGGAACCATTTCATCTTACGCTCATCCGTATCCGACAACAGGTTATACAATCCGGAACTGATACACTGGCGGGCCTTGGAGCCATACATACCTTTTGCATCCGCATCCATGTGAGAGAAGAATCCGGCATAACCCGAAGTCTGGTCTTTCGAAATCTCCAGTCCCCACATCACATCATCCACTTTCACACTGTTGTTTCCACCCAAGGCATCGACCTTAACCAACGAAAGCCCGGGTTTCGTCAGGGCCTCTTTCGCCGCTTCCGCCGCTTCCTTATACTTATGCTGCACTAAGAAAGCACGTGCCTGGAAACCCTTGGCCACATAATAATCAATGTGAGAGATGTGCGACTGTTCCAGTCCTTTCAAACGATTGACAGCCTCGGCCAAATCCGAATTAATCTGGTCGTACACTCCCTGTACCGTACCACGTGGTTTTCCTTCCGTTCCGGCTACCGTAGGCTCCGTATAAAGAGGTACTCCCGGTGCATTCTCATGCCCTGCATAAGTCTGCTGGTACAATTGAATCAGATAAAAATAGCAATAAGCCCGGAAGGCATACGCCTGCCCCATCAGACTATTCACCAATTCAGGGTCTCCGTCCAGCTTTCCGTCGTTTGCCAGAATATAATTCAGGTTACTGATAATCGTATAATAAAAATTCCACACCGAATAAGAACGTCCGGCTTTTCCGGCATAATCTCCGTGTACGTTCAGACGATAATCCTCATAAAACCATCCCTGCCCCTGTTCGTTCATCAAATGATCCTCTGCCATCAAATCGGCAAATAACTGGATAGCTGTCTGTCCACAGTTCTGTGTACCCCAGCCTGAACTCCATCCGGCTGTGTATAAAAAACGATATGCACCATTAATCGCGGCTTCCGCATGCTCCGCGTTCTCAAAAACCTGCGTTCCAGACACAGAGTTGGTAGGCTGTGTTTCCAGTTCATCCGAGCAGGAAGCCAACAAACCGGCTCCTGCGAATGCCAGCCCGCATAAAAAATATTTATTGATTTTCATTGTTTTCTTTTTCGTTAGAATGTTACGTCAATACCAAATGATACAGTTCGCACCGGCACATAGCCAAAGCTCGTACCTCCACTGAAATTGTGCTGAGGATTCATCCCCTTCAGGCAGTTGAACAACACTACATTATCTGCCGTAGCCGAAAGGCGCAAACGGTTCATACCCCATTTCTGAATCAGTTTCTCCGGGAAAGTATATCCCAGTGAGATATTCTTGATGGCCAGATAAGAAGCGTCAATCAAGTCGTTGTTGGTCGTAATATAACTCTTGCCAATCTCGATACGAGGAATGTCGGTAATGTCGCCGGGCTGTTTCCAGGCACGTTCCAAGTGCTTGCTCTTTGCCTGTCCCACATAATTTCCATACATCAGAGTTCTGTACACTCCATCCAATACCTTACCTCCGATAGAATACGTACAGAGCACAGCCAAATCGAAGTTCTTGTATCGGAATTCATTGTTGAAAGAACCATACAAGTCCGGAATACGGCTGCCCTGGATTTCCTTGCAGTTGGTAGCCTTCGACGCATCGCTCGAAATATATTTCTCACCTCTTACACCGTCTTTATCCGTATCCCACACCCAGTACAACTGTTCACCTGTAGCCGGATCCACTCCTGCCGCAGTAGCCGTATAGAAAGAATTGATGGTCTCACCTTCACGGATAATATAACTTCCATTGATAATTTCCGGTTTATCGGCCAGCTGTAACACCTCATTCTTCACGGTCGAGCCCATCAGGGTAAGTCGCCATCCGAAGTTCGGTTGCTGGAAGATATCAGTGGCAATGCTCACATCCCATCCGCGGTTACGCATGCTGCCGATATTCTTGTTGTATCCGTCAAATCCAAGCGAAGTAGCCATTGGGAAAGACATCAGCATGTCCGAAGTTTTCCGCTGGTACCATTCCACACTGAAGCTCACACGGTCGAACAAACGGCCTTCCACACCCACATTCAGGTTACCGTTCTTTTCCCACTTCAGCCCCTTATTTTCCAAAGAAGACAACGCGGCACCGTTCATCGTATTGTTCGGGTAGCTCAGGCTATAGAAAGACTGCCATGCATAATAAATGTCATAACCACCAGAATCGAGCAAACGGTCATTTCCCTGCACACCGTAGCTAGCCTTCACCGACAGGTTGTTCACCCATCTCAAGTCTTTCATGAACTCCTCCTGCGAAATCCGCCAGTTCGCACCTACTGACCAGAAATTACCCCAGCGGCTGTCCTTGTAAAAACGAGACGATCCGTCTGTTCGGAAGCTGGCCGAAAAATAATACTTATCCGCATAATCATAAGACAGGCGCGACAAAACTGATTCCACTGAATAATTATGGCTATAAGAATCCGTATCCACAACTGTAGTGGCTGCAGCCAGTTCATACAATCCGCCGAAAGGGAAACCGGTTTTCTGACCTGACAAGTAAGAATAGGTGTATTTATAAAATTCATGCCCCACCAATGCCGCCACATGATGCTTGCCAAACCGACGGTCATAATTCAGCAGCTGGTTCAAGGTGTAACTGAAAGAACGGGAAGCACTCTTGGTCAGACGTCCTTTCACGGAAGTCGCATTACCGTTATAAGGATTGTAGTAAGTCATATTATCCCGGTTAATCAAATCGAATCCATAATTCACCGAGAATTTCAATCCCTGCAAAGGCCCCTCTTTCAGGTTACCTAATTCCATATACATACGGGCACTCAAGTTATCGCTCGTAGTAGAATATTTGTCATCATACAAGGTCGCAATGGTATTCCAGTCCGCATTCGCACCCGCCGGACGGTTTGCTCCATAGTCAAACACCGGATTACCACTCTTGTCTAACACGGTTTTTCCATCCGCATCTTTCTCGTACACAGGGAAAATTGGCGCCATCAGCTGAGCCGTATACCACACATTGGAATTTCCCGATGAGTTTTCCACTGCCGTATTATTTTCATTGCGCGAATAGCTGGCATTCATTCCGGCTTTCAACCAGTTTGTCACATCCGAATCAATGTTCATACGGCCATTGTAACGAGAAAACTGGGTAGTCTTCAACAAACCTTTCTCATTCAAGTATCCCAATGAAAACATATACTTTGTCTTCTCATTTCCTCCAGAAAAAGAAGCATTATACTCCTGACGCAAAGGATTGTTCACCATCGCCTCGTTCATCCAGTCTTCTGAATATTTCAGGCGGGCGTCGCTTCGTACCTTGCCAGTGGCAGGATCAATCAGTTCCGTAATAGAATAATTAAAAGGATTATACTGTTCATTCAGACCAAAAATAGCAGTAGAACCTGCCTTCATAGCTTCCAATGCCGCAACTCCCGCTGCTGCCGGAGAAAGGCCGTTGTTGTAAATCTGATTGTTTTTATACGACTGGAAAACCGTCTCCAGATAACCAGCCTCATCCATTGTTTCATAACGGGGAATGGAACGGGACGCTACTCCCCAGTTAGCCTTCAAGTTTACGTTTACCTTACCCGACTTTCCTTTTTTGGTTGTAATCATCACCACACCGTTTGCTCCACGCGAACCATACAACGCACCTGCCGAAGCGTCTTTCAATACCGTCATCGATTCAATGTCATTCGGATTGATGGAAACCACATCTCCATCATAAGGTACTCCATCTACTACATATAAAGGACTTTGAGCCGAATTGATTGAGCCGTACCCACGTACTACAACTGAGACTCCCGACCCCGGCTGTCCGGAACCGGAAGTGGTCTGCACACCGGCCACCAGTCCGTCCAAAGCCTTCGTGACATTGGCTACCGGCCTTGACGTAATTTTGTCAGCCTTGACTACCGATGCCGAACCGGTGAACGACTCCTTCTTGGCCGTACCATAGGCCACAACCATCACTTCATCCAGCTGCTTCGCATCGGACTTCAGCACCACATTTACCACCGATTTCACAGGAACCTCCTGGCTCTGCAAACCGATAAAAGAAACAACCAGGACTTTTGCCGAGGCCGGCACTCCGGTAATTGTAAAATTTCCATCGATATCGGTCACCGTTCCCACAGTTGTACCTTTTACCAACACCGACGCGCCCACTACCGGCAGTCCGTCTTCATCGGACGTCACATTACCGGTCACTTGAGAAATCTGGGCATTAGACAGACCAATCCCTATCAGGAGAAAGGTCACGAACCACGTGATTTTTTTCTTCATAAAATCTCTCTTTAGTTTAGTTAAGTTAAACAAGTATGTTTTCACAAACGGGCTGCTAAAATAACAAACTAAGGAGAATAAGTCAAACAGAAGGTATTCTTACACTTATTCTACAAGCAAAGGGCAAAACAATATTAAAAAGAGATAAATAAATGATTCTTAACGACTTGACTTCATTTACTTATATTTATGCAAAACGAATATAAATAGAATAAAATTGCATATATTTTGTATTATTAACAAGATATTTCAGAAAAATAGACCACATTTTAATAAAATCAAGCCAAAAAAAGAGGCCGTCATTTGAGACGGCCTCTTTATCCAAAATATGAAATATATTTTAGAATGACTTATCAATAAGCAGGATTCTGAACCATATTCGGGTTAGCGTTCATTTCTGAGGCCGGAATCAACGGAAGAGCCTTCTTAGAATTACGGTCGAAACTCTTGGCCTCGTCCGTTAATACATCATGCCATCCACGATCCGCATCCGAAGTGTAACGTACAATCTTTTCACCACGTCTCATTGCGTCGAAGTAACGCTGTCCTTCACCAACAAGCTCTTTGCGGCGTTCCTTATAGATACGATCTAATGTAATGTTGGAAGCAGTTACTTCCTTTGATGCATCTGTCGTACGGTTCTTGATGATGTCATTCAGCAAGCTGGCAGCTTTAGTGAGATCGTTGGTCTGGAAAGCAGCTTCTGCAGCTGACAGGTAAACTTCAGACAGGCGCAATACCGGAACATCCGCATAACGGGTATCATTTCCCACTGCAGGCATTTTGTTGATATAGATTTTATATCCTGCATACATAGGATCCGGATCAAGCCCTTCCAGTAAGATATCATTTCTTACATCCTGAGGGTCAGAAGTCAGCATATCGGAGAAAGCTTTCGATACAATTACATCTCCATATCCGCCACCTTGGGTTGCAGGGTCAGAATAAAGATAAGCAATACCTTCACGGTCGGTCCAGTCTGTTGTATCATCGATAACCAGTTCGAACAAGATTTCCTTGGCATGTGAAGCGCTGTTTTCAGACCAAGCACCAGCATATTCAGATGTGCTCCACAAAGAATAAGGAGCGTTCTTAATAATGTCTTCGGCTACAGACAATGCCTTGCCAAATTCTCCTTTAGTCATATATACACGAACCTGCAAAGCTTTTGCAGCCCATACATTAATATAACCTTTTGAATCTTCATCATTTTGGGTCATCAATGCACCCGAAGAGATGGCCTTGTCCAAATCGTCTTCAATCGCTTTATAACATTCTGCTACGGTATTACGGGCTGGTTTTTCACTGGCCTCGATAGGAGATGTCACCACAGGTACGCCTAATGATGCTCCTTGGTCCATGGTATACGGTTTTCCGTATACACGAGTCAAATCAAACAGAGCCATGGCACGTAACACTTTTGCTTCAGCCGCATACTGTGCAATTGTGGCTTGTGCTTCATCGGCATCGGAAAGAAGACCACTTTCGGCAGCTTCAATTACCCGGTTTGCACGGGCAATCACTACATAGGGAGTCTGCCAGATAGCAGATGAAGAACTGAAGTCGTCGGCTGTAGAATAATTCATGTAATAATAGAACTGAGCACGGCCGCTACCGCTTTTGTATTCATATTGCACATCTTCACCTCTCATATCTCCGTACACAAACATCAGTCGACCGTAGTAATCAACCAAGCTGCTGTTTCCTTTCACTGCAGCATAAAGTCCTGTTCTCACATTGGCAAGGTCAGAACTTGACTGGATAGCTGTTCCGGCATCAATACCGTCAGCTGGATCTTGATCCAACCAGTTGTTGACACATGATGACAAACTGGCGGTCATTGCCACACAAAACGTAGCTGTAAATATATGTCTAAATATTCTCATTTGTCTTAATTCTAAGCGTTAAAAAGTCAATTCAATACCGAAAGTAAAGGTTCTCAAAGCCGGGGTTTCGAATGTACATACACCACTAACCGGCATTTCCGGGTCTACAGTCAAACCTTTAGACTTCCAAGTCAACAGATTGGATCCAGAGAAGTAGATTCGTGCATTGCTCATGCCTGCTTTGCTTACCCAGTTTTGTGGCATGCGGATACCCAATGTCAGGTTTTTCAGACGCAGATAGTCTGTAGACATCAGCCAGCGTGATGACATTGACTGAGAATTTTTTCCATACTGGAATGCCGGAAGTTTCGCAGAAGTGTCTCCAGGACCTGTCCACATATCTTCCAATGCATAGTAAGCAGGTACGGCACCATTATACAAGTAAGTACCTCCATCGGTATGCTGCCATGTAGCATAGTCGAATGCATCTCCGCCCAAAGAGTAAGTGAAAGTAAAGCCCAAGTCGAACCATTTCCACTTTAAGTTATTGGTCAGACCACCTTCCACTTTGGCATCGTGTTTGCCGACAATCGTTTTATTGGCTTCAGAAATGTTGGTTGTAGTCTGACGTGCGTCAGCTGTACCATCGTTCTTGTAGAACATTTCTTTACCAGTTTCAGGATCCACACCCGCATATTCGTACAGATAGTAAGAATAATAAGCTTCACCGATACGGTGAATCAGCGGTCCGGAAACAATCTCATTCTGTTCACCGTTTAAGGTTATCAGTTTGTTAGTATTGTGTCCGAGGTTAAAAGAAGTTGTCCACGTAAAGTCATCAGTCTGGAAGTTAGTAGTTTGGATGGTCATTTCCACACCACTGTTCTTTAAAGCTCCTACGTTTACTGGCATATAGTAACCATAGCTTGAGTCATAATAACCACCTACCTGTGAAACCGGGAGGTCATAAATCAAGTCACTGGTCTTGCGCTGGTAGTAATCCAATGTGACAGAGATACGGTCGATAAAGGTCAAATCCAATCCAACGTTGAATGTTTTGTTCTTTTCCCATTTCAAATCCGGGTTGGCAATGCCAATGATTCCCATACCTGAAATACCGTTATATTTCTGTCCGTATTTGTACAGATTCATATAGCCATAATAGTCAGAAGGCTGAGTACCGTTGACACCGTATGACAAACGAAGCTTGCCATCAGTCAATACGTTTTTAATCGGTTCCATGAAGCTCTCATGTGTAAATCTCCATGCACCAGAAACAGACCAGAAACTGCCCCATCGGTTATCTCTAGCCAAACGAGAGCTACCATCTGTACGGTAACTGCCGCTCAGGTAATACTTCCCGCCGAAATCGTAGTTTATACGGCCCAAGAAAGAAGTCAGGCGATATGACTGAATGTTACTGTCAGCCGAGGTTGAACCAGCATTAGTAAATTCATACAAGTCTCCCGGATAATCCTGTCCAGAAAGATAGTTGTAAGCATATTTGTTGTCTTCAGTTTCAAAACCTAACAAAGCATCGATGTTGTGGCTTCCGAAAGACTTATTGTAAGTCAGCTGAGTCTGAGTGTTCAATTGTTCATTTCTGTTGATGATACGCTGCATAACTCCGCTCGGACCACCATTGTTAGACAATCTGTCCCACAACACATCGTTGGTGTTAGTCATGTAGTCGTATGCAATCTTTTCACTCAATTTCAAATTGTCCCAAATGTTATAAGTAGCCTTAATCGTGTTGAATGCCTTGATGATAGTTGCACGGTCTGAACTGTGATTGAATTCAAACAACGGGTTTACTCCAAACATACCGCAACCATTATTTAAAGTACCATCTTCATTATACGGAGTAGAAGAAGGGCTCTGGAAAAATGCATAGTTTGCCACTGCGCCATCGTAAGAGGTTCCTTCGTTGGTCTTTCTTTGAATCATTTTAGAGAACTGGCTTGTTACTTGCACTGTCAACCGGTTGAAAGTGTGAGTCAGGTTTGCATTTCCAGTGAATCGTTCCAGTCCTTGATTCTGAATGATACCATCCTGTTTAGTATATGACAATGAAGTATAGAACTGAGTATTCTGTCCTCCACCTGATACACTCACCTGATAATTCTGATGACCACCCGTCTTGAACAGTTCATCTTTCCAGTCAGTCCATCCAGTAGAAGGTTTTGCTGCGAAACCGTCAATGTTTGAATCGGCAAATGCAGCAGCATCTGTATCAGACAGTCCTTGGCTGTATAAACCATAATTTTTTAAACCGGTCCATAATAATTCACGACGTTCGTCACCACTCAATTGCGGACGATAGTCAATTGCCATGTTCGAGAAACCCCAGTCACTACGGAAGTTTACTTTTGTCTTACCTTGGCTACCACTCTTGGTAGTAATCACAATCACACCGTTAGCTGCACGTGAACCATACAAAGAAGCTGCCGCAGCATCTTTAATAACAGTGATAGACTCAATATCATTGGTATTCAGTGTTGCCAAGATACTTGTACCTGCATCACTGTAATCGAATTCACTGACATCACCGCTGGTTACAGGAGTACCATCAATGACATAAAGAGGGTCGTTACCCGCATTGATAGAACCCATACCACGGATTCGGATACTGCTTACAGCACCCGGGTTACTGGAAGATGAGCTGAGTGATACGCCCGGCACACTTCCTGATAATTTTTCTTCTACAGAAATAACTGGAACATCTTCCAGCTTACCAGTATTTACTGTGGAGGCCGCACCTGTAAATGACGCCTTTTTAAAGTTACCATAACCTGTTACCACAACCTCGTCAAGTACCTCAGCATCAGACTTCAACACTACTTTTACGACAGAAGCAATCTTCACTTCCTGTGACTGCATTCCGATGAAGGAAATGACCAAAGTTCCCGCGGAACTAAAGAATCCTTATAATTGTCTTGTAATCAAGCTTATACATTTTTTTCTAAATATTTCCTCTTCATAAGTTCTAATAATCTACAAGAGGATGTTTTTCACAATTTTTCTACCCAGAATCTACTCCCTTTTTATTATAGAATCCCGGTTATATTACAACTTATATTTCTTAATTTTGAATGAGTTATAAGATAAAAAAACTAACTTTGTAAACAAACACTTTAGCAAGATGAAAAAATATCCTGTAGGTATACAAAGTTTCGAGAGCCTTCGTAAAGGAGGCTATCTGTATATAGATAAAACTGAACTTATTTATCGTTTGGTATCGACCGGAAAGTATTATTTTTTCAGTCGGCCAAGACGATTCGGGAAAAGCTTGTTGATATCTACGTTGGAAGCCTATTATTCCGGGAGAAAAGATTTGTTTCAAGGATTGTATATTGACCAGGTGGAAAAAGAGTGGCTCTCTTATCCAGTTTTACATATTGACCTAAATGCGCAAAAATATGACACACTTAAAAGCCTTGATGATATTTTGAATGATATCTTAACAAAATGGGAAAAAGTCTATGGAACAGAGCCGAGCGAAGTATCTTTATCCTTGCGTTTCCAAGGAATAATTCAGCGTGCAGCCGAAAAGACCGGAAAAAATGTCGTGATTTTGGTAGACGAATATGATAAGCCCATGCTTCAGACTATCGGAAGCAATGAACTGCAAGACAGTTATCGTGATACATTAAAGGCCTTTTATGGAGCATTGAAAAGCAAAGATCAATATATTCAATTCGCATTATTGACAGGTGTTACCAAGTTCAGTAAGGTAAGCATATTCAGCGATTTGAATAATTTGATGGATATATCCTTTGACCAACGATATGCTGCACTTTGTGGAATTACGGAAGATGAGATTCATACTTGGCTGGAAGAAGACCTGCATGAATTGTCTGTTCATACCAATATGAGTTATGAACAAGTCTGTCAGTCTTTAAAAGAGCGTTATGACGGATATCATTTTACTGAAGATTCCATAGGATTGTATAACCCATTTAGCCTTTTCAACACGTTTGCTAAAATGAAGTTCGGCAATTATTGGTTTGAAACAGGTACACCGACTTATCTGGCCCAATTGCTTAAACAAAACAAATGCAATTTGGCCCGTCTTTCAAATGAAATGGTTACAGCTGATTTACTGAATGGCGTAGAGCCTTTGGCAAATAGCCCTATCTCAGTCCTATATCAAAGTGGATACCTGACGATTAAAGACTATAATTCCCGTTTTAACATATATACTTTGGGGTTTCCCAACAAAGAAGTAGAAGAAGGTTTTATTAGTTATCTGTTGCCATATTATGCCCATGTACAGCCCACAGAGTCAGCATTTCAAATGATGAGTTTTATAGAGGAAGTAGAAAAAGGAGAGATAGATGCCTTCTTTTCACGCCTGCAAAGTTTTTTTGCGGATACTCCCTATGAAATGATACGCGATTTGGAGCTACATTATCAGAATGTACTTTTCATCATATTCAAACTGCTTGGTTTCTACACAGAGGCAGAATATCATACCTCAGAGGGCCGCATAGATCTGGTGATAAAAACAAACCATTTTATTTATGTGATGGAATTTAAACTGGACGGTTCTGCTGAAGAGGCATTGAAACAGATAAATGACAAACACTACGCAATTCCTTTCCAAACAGATGGGAGGAGGGTTTTCAAAATAGGCGTAAACTTCAGCAATAAGACACGGAATATCCAGAAATGGATTGTGGAAGACAGTTTAAGATAAAAAACAACTTACCCAAGAATACGCTCCAAACGTAAACTTGGGTAAGTTTTTCTTTATTTAGTTGAGAAGGATAAAATATCCAGCAAAATCATGTTTTATTTGCCACCGTTTATCCATGTTTTTTCAGAGTAGATGTAATACCCATCTCCGTATGCACTACTTACGTTTGGATTGCTCAATACACTACTGTTACCGTATGGCAAGCGTTCCGGATAACGATTTACCCCTCCTTGTGTGTTGTAAGGATTGGTCAGGACTACATAACTTTCTCCCATTGCTTTCAAACGGCGTAAATCATTGTAAGTTTCCACTTGCTCATCCGCACATTGAGCAATGTACTTCTGTTCAAAAAGCGTCTTGAGCGTCGGTGTTCCCAATGAATTTACGTAAGCACTGGCATCGCTATCATCTCCACACCATCCCAATATTTCACTGATAGAAGCGGTTACAGCCTTTTGGAATTCACTGGTAGCATCTTCATTCAGGCGTAATTTAGCTTCAGCCAAGATGAAATATAATTCAGACACACTGAACAGATGAAGAGGTTGAGTACCTAAATCATACCATTCCGGGAAAGCCAGACTTCCGTCGGCAACTTGTGCGACAGTTTCATCTCCAGGAGTATATGATTCTCCTGTTTCATAAGTGTAATAACTAAAACGAGGATCGTCACTACCCATTAAATCCGTAACGGTTTTTGAAGAAGCAATGTAATATCTGCTCCACAAATAAGCGCTCCAAGGATTATCACAGGTAACACCGTTGAATTCTTTAATCATGAATCCTTTGAAACCCAGTTCGACAGCCTTCCCAGCCGCAGCTTTCACCTCTGTTAACAGTGCATTCCTATCTTCGGTTACAGCCAATTGATGAATTAAATAGCGGGCCTTTAAAGCGTATGCTGTGGCCATCCACTGTTCATTATCGTTTTTAAACGCAATGTCTTGATTTCCGGCAGACTTTAAATCTTTTCCTTTTTCAAGGTTTCCGATGGCATCGTCCAAGGTTTTCAATATGCCGGCATACACATCCTTTTGTGCATCCAGTTTAGGCTGGAGATTTTCTTGCCCCAGCAAAGCCTCGCTATAAGGAATATCTCCATGCATATCTGTCAATACTCCAAAATTCAAGGCTTCCAGAACTTGTGCCATACCTAGCAAGTCATATTTGCCGGCATTACCTTGGGTTCCGGTGTTGATTTTATCAATCATCTGACGAATGTTCATCAGGTTCCCGTAGGTAGCATTCCAGACATTGTTAAAGGTTGTAGACGCAGCCCATTCAGAGGAGTTACGTAATTCAGCTCTCATCAGCTGATTGTTTCCAATTCCAATTTCTTGCTCATTGAGAGAAGAGAGATAAAAAGCATAATCTCCAGAAACGGTGCTGAAACCTGTGGCCATGATTGCATCTGTCAACTGAAGCGCGGCTGACACGTTTTCAGGAGCAGGATGCTGATTATCTTTGTTGATATCGTCCATTATATCCTCGGTACAAGATGTCAGTCCGAGAAATGCAACAGACAAAACGGATAATATATATTTCTTCATATTTGAATCGTATTTATTTTAGAATTTAATAGTAAGTCCACCGCCAAAGCTTGAAGTATTAGGCACAGAGAAACGTTCAAAATATCCACTCATATTATTATTACCCTGTGATGATTCTGGGTCGAAGTTTGGTAACTTAGCCCATACCAGAATGTTACGGGCAAATCCATACACTGAGATATCGAATATTCCCATTTTAGGCAATTGATATGTTAATGTAACGTCGCGTAATTTCACGAAGCTAGTATCATATATACCTGATTCTGAGATATTATAGTACGCCTGATAGTAGGCCTGTTTGCTGACTTCAACCGTATTCTTTTCTCCCGTAGCTTCATCAACTCCTTCAGCTACCATCGTTCCTTCATGATAGTCAAGAGATTCCTTGGTAGCACCGAAATAATTCAGTGTCATGTTCGTGCCATGATACATCTTACCACCTTGCTGCCAGCTCCATGTGGTCTCCAAAGAAAGACGTTTGTAGCGTCCGCCGAAAGTGATACCTGTGGTGAAGTCTGGTGAACAGTTGCCCAAGTTCTGGCTGTCTCCTGTAGCCTGTGGCAGACCGTTTAACAAAAGCAGGTTTCCTTCGCTGTCGCGTTTGAATGCTGCGCCATAGATATTAGGATATGTACATCCTGCCTGAGCTCTGATCTGCGGTTCTACAAAGCCACCCAACATGATTGATTCCACACCCGGAGCCAGTTCAACCACTTTATTTACAATCCGAGTGAAGTTGATACCTAAGTTCAAATCATAATCTTTACTCTGCAGGATGGCTGCATTGATTGAGAATTCATGTGCATGTGTACGCATTTTTCCTGCATTAGTCATCATATACTGATAACCTATAGTACCATCTGTCGGTACAGAGAATATCTGGTCTTTTACATTCTGCAAACTATATGTATATTCCATTTTGATTCTACTGTTGAACAGATGTAAGTCAATACCGGCTTCATAGTTGACCGTATTCTGTGGCTTGAGGTTTTCATCATAGACCACATAATAGGGAACGTATGATGAAACACCGCTTGGAAGAGGATAAGACACCGGAGTATAGGCTAAGAAACCTCCACCATAAGACGGGGTATAATAGAAATTATTGTAATAATTTCCGGCCTGACCGACTTGTGCAAATGAACCTCTTAATTTACCATAGTTGATTACGCTGTTACCTTCAAGGAAAGGCAGTTTGGTGAATTCCCATCCCAAAGATACAGAAGGATAGAAGAAGCTACGGCTACCTCTAGGCATTGTGGATACATAGTCATTACGTCCGGTAACGGTCAGATACAGCTGGTCTTTCCATGATACAGATGCACTTCCAAAGAAACCGACCGTACGTTCCCGTCTGGTATATTCACTGGCAGAAGCCAGGTTGGTAGCATTCCCGATAGTGGTAAACCCAGGGAAATTGAAATTACTTGCATAATAGTCCCATGTACGGATATTCTCATCATTGAATTCATTACCTAAGATGATATTCAAGCCCCATTCGTCTTCATTTCCGAACCGTCCGTCAAAATTGATGGTAAACAAGTTATTGAATACGTTGTGCTGAGAACCATAATTTTCAATATCACCTCCGGTTAAAGCTGTGGTTGAACCCATTTCTCGTACATCCGAATAGTTGGATGTCCAGATGTCCAAACCGGCCTGTTCACGGAACTTCAATGTAAATTCATCTCCCCAGTTCAATTTAGGCTGGTATTCAAGATAAGCATTTCCAAACACACGGTTCGTATGCTGCAAGTATTCGTTGTTGTCTGCCCACCAGTAAGGGTTCACGAAAGAAGTAGAACGGAACAATACCTGATTAGTAACATCTCCCGGAACATGGGTTGGAATACCTTTCAGGTCATATTCTGCCGGAGCTGAATAAACTACGTTCATGATACCGTCGTTGGCACCTGGTGCAGAAGTAATCTTTGTAGAAGAATAGTTTGCAGAAAAACCCGTATTCCATTCCTCATTGATTTTCCAGTCAACCAATCCTCTTGCGCCCCAACGGTTCATTCCAGTAGACGGAATAATACCGTTCTGATAAGAGTTGTTCAAGCCAAACGAATAGTTCACTCCATTAAGGCTTTGAGATATGTTCACGTTAGTATTTTCAGTAAAACCTGTACCCAAGAAATCACCAACATTGTCATAAATTTGAGGAGTAGTCCAACCGTCCAATCCTGCTTTGGCACGCTGAGTATTATAATATTGGCCTTCGTGCATGCCATATTCAGCGGTATAACTGTTATTGGTGTTACCTCCATAAACTGGGTCATTAGGCAAATCACTGATTTTAGGTCCCCATGTGCTGGAAGAGGAAGGATTATATGCACTGATGTTATCTCCCTGTGCATACACAGTCTGACGTTCAAACTTTCTTGACACCCGTTGTGCACTCAAGTTTGTAGAGATAGTGACAGCTGGTTTGTTCAGATTGTTTTTTGCCCCACGTTTGGTTGTAATTACAATCACACCGTTGGAAGCACGGATACCGTACAAGGCAGAAGCAGCCTGCCCTTTAAGTACGTTAATAGTTTCAATATCTTCAGGATTGATATCAATGCTACGGTCGGCATAGTTCGCACCAGTTACAGAGCTTCCGGTATCGAAGTCGGCAGAGGTATTAATCGGCATACCATCAATCACATACAGAGGCTGGTTGTTTCCATCGAACGAACGGGCCCCACGGATAATAATTTGTGAAGAAGCTCCCGGTGCACCAGAAGACTGGCGAACTTCGACTCCAGTCAATTTTCCTTGTATGGCATTGGCCAATGAAGTTGTACCACTTTTACTTAATTCATCAGATTTTAAATCCTGTGCTGCATAACCCAACGCCTTACGGTCACGCTTGATACCCATTGCAGTTACAACTACTTCATCAAGCTGTTCAGCATCAGATTTCAAAACTACTTTAACCACCGGTTGTACCTTCACTTCCTGTGACTGCATTCCGATGAAGGAAATGACCAAAGTTCCCGCGGAACTAAAGTCGCATGTAAATAGCTGGTAAACAACGCGTTGAAAAATCGCTGGTTTGTATATAGCTTCTTCAAAACCATTCATAATGGTGAAAATGGCATAGGTTTTCTACCACATTTTTACTGATAGAAATAGAAATCTAACGGCATTAATTATTAACTTGTTTGCCATATTCTATGTTTCGTATGTGGAAAACGTATGTTTCCCAGTGCGAAAACGTACGTTTCCCTATAGGAAAACATACGTTTCTGCCTCGGAAAACATAAAACGTAACAAGGTGTTATTTTATAACTGCCTATGTTTTTTCACGTTTGCCTATCTCCTTGATATAATTTTATATTTAAGGGACCCTAGAATTTGCATTTCTTCAAGTCTTTGATGATTGTACCGGAAAATATCTCACTGTAACCTTGGGTGGTTTTCACGCTTTGGTGACCTAACAGCTTTTGTACTGTAGTTATTTGTGCTCCATTATATATCAGAAGCGTAGCATTGGTGTGACGGGCTGTATGAAATGAAAAATGTTTGTCTATTTGGGCCATCATACCTATTTTCTTCAAATCTTTATTGACTGTAAGTATTCGGCCAACTACAGGTATTAAACCTTTATATACAACAATAGCGA
>ERZ1673701.191-NODE-191-length-80191-cov-239.042328_pt1 | contig 80191 bp, 81 predicted proteins | sample MGYA00580231_ERZ1673701 | MGnify/ENA primary metagenome ERZ1673701 (study PRJEB41218, sample SAMN15661798) | gut metagenome | host: Homo sapiens | place: Canada: London | collected 2015-08-20/2019-03-30 | study: EMG produced TPA metagenomics assembly of...
CCCCATTCAAACCGGAGTATGCAGGGCAACTGAACTTCTACATCAATGTGGTGGATGATAAACTGAGGGGAGAGAACGACAACAAGACTATCGGGTTGTTGCTGTGCAAGGGAAAAGACGAAGTTGTAGCACAATACGCATTGACAGGCTATGACCAGCCGATAGGCATCAGCGATTACCAACTGAGCAAGGCTATACCTGAAAACTTAAAATCGGCTCTGCCAAGTATAGAAGAAGTGGAAGAAGAACTGGCTTCCTTTCTTGATAAAGACAAAAATCCATAAACCCAAGATATATGGCAGGAGAAATACTGATTATGATTCCCCAATATGGCGAACTCAACCGAATATATAGCGACTTTATTGTAAGCCATACTTTTTCCTTTGACAAGCAGAAATTCATCACGAACTTCTACAAGCAATACAATGACACAAAAGCTTTTGAAGCCGCTATCCTTGAATTGGTACTTGACAAGCAGAAAGAACAGTACACTCTGATTCTCGACAGTCTAAGAGCCGAGATAGAGAGAAACATGATGCTTTACGAAAAATATCCATTGCTTGATGATGAGATAATTTCTCGTGTGTGCTACCATTTCGCTGATAGATATAATATTGATATAGAGGAACAACTGGAGGTTACACAAAGACTAAACAAGCCTTTGAACGAGGCATATAACAGATATGATTCTATTGGTTACAGGAAACATACGGCAGAAGAAGAAAAGCAAGCCGAAAAGGAATATGAACGCTGCAAGGCTGAATATGAGAAAGAAAAAGAAGAACTGGACAGGCTTTATGAATTGCAAAAGCAAGCAAGAAAAGAGGCTTTCCAATATATAGAGAACTGCTGCGGAGATATTTATAAATTGAGTTTCCATTTTATGGAAATATTAGCAAAATATATTCCCGTAGCTAAAGATAAACCGGAAGAGCTAACCAAGCCAAGCGAACCCGATATGCAAGAAGAAGCACCCAAAGAGGAACAACACGAATATTTCGACATGGAGTTGCTTTCGCACGTTTACACGACCTGCGTAGGAGAACAATTCGAGAATATTTCCGAATATGATTTCTATGCTTGTATGAATCTGCACCCCGGCAAATGCAAGCTGAAAATAAAAACGAGAGAGAAAATACGTGTCTGCTACCTGATATTCCTGATGGGTGAACAGCTACCCAAACTAGACAGGGAGAATTGGAAAAAGAATATCCTCAAAATGCTGGATATTGAAGAGAACTATTACAAGTCAAAATACAAGGAACCTGTTTCCGATTTCCCAAGTGATAGCAACCAGAAGTTCGCCAAAGAAATGGATGCAATATTCCGATAATCCGTGATATACCCTGACATATTACGAAATAACCACTTTTACCACTCAAATTAATTTTTGAGTGGTATTTTTATTGTCTGATATTCAAAGAAATAATAAAATATTCCATTTACACTAACCACATCCTTACCACTTACAAACCTACCTAATTTTGCATCGTTCGAGAACAGAAATAACAGCCAGTGCGCAGGGCTGATTGTTAAACGACTAAATAGATTGGACGATGACAAATCTTCAAGAGTTATTATCAAAACCCGTCTGGCAGATGACAGGCGAAGAGTTCATATTCCTAAGCAAGCACGCTTCCCATCAAACGGAAACGCAGCCACAGCCCGTTACGGACGCAGAAAGAAAGTATGTGTACGGAATACTGGGCATAGCCAAACTGTTCGGGTGCAGTCTGCCCACCGCCCACCGCATCAAGAAAAGCGGAAAGATTGACAAGGCAATCACTCAGATAGGGCGCAAGATTATCGTGGATGTGGAACTTGCCCTTGAACTTGCCGGAAAGAAAACAGGAGGACGGAAATAACGGGAGATATGGCTATGGACTATATAAGAGAAACTAAGGATATATCGGCAGAAGAAGCCATAATCCTTTGGCAAGCCTCACGTTTGAGCCTGTCGAAAAGTTATGAGAAAGCACCTGAAATCCTCAAAGTACATAGTTCTGTCATTGGGACATTAGGCAATTTCAGCGCATCCATCGGCAAAGCCAAAAGTAAAAAGACATTCAATGTATCGGCTATCGTAGCCGCCGCATTGAAGAACGGCACAGTGTTGCGGTATGTGGCGGAATTGCCGGAAGATAAGCGTAAAGTGCTTTATGTTGATACGGAACAAAGCCCTTGCCATTGCCTGAAAGTCATGACACGCATTTTACGGATGGCTGGCTTGCTCGATGACAGGGACAATGAGAACCTTGAATTTCTCGCTTTGAGAAAATACACGCCTGAGCAACGTATCAAGATTGTGGAACAGGCTATTTACAATACACCCGACATCGGTCTTGTAATTATAGACGGCATACGGGATATGGTGTATGACATCAACAGCCCCAGCGAATCCACACGCATCATATCCAAGCTGATGCAGTGGACGGATGACAGGCAGATACACATCCATACGATACTACATCAGAACAAGGGGGATGAGAACGCAAGAGGGCATATCGGTACGGAGTTGAACAACAAGGCGGAAACCGTATTACTGGTAGAAAAGGACAAGGGCAATGGTGACATCAGCCATGTTTCAGCCATTCACATCCGGGCAATGGACTTTGAGCCTTTCGCATTCCGTATCAACGACAAAGCCCTTCCCGAACTCATTGAGGGATACAAACCTGAAACAAAGAAGCCGGGAAGACCCGAAGAAGAGAAGTTCGACCCTTACAGGCATATCACCGAGCAGCAGCACCGTATCGCATTGGAAGCCGTTTTCGGGCTGAAAGAGGAATACGGCTACAAGGAACTGGAAGATGCCTTAATCAAGACCTATATGTCAGTGGGTGTAAAGCTGAACCATAAAAAGGCGGTATCGCTCATCACCATGCTCCGCAACAAACGGATGATAGTGCAGGAGACAGGCAGAAAATACACATTCATGCCTGACTTCCACTATTAGCCCATTTCCCTGCAATCACTTCACTTTATTCTCGGGGTGTATATATTAGGAATATAGTGAAGTGCTTGGGGAATGGGACTAAATCACTTCACTTTATTACCGTATCCTATATATACGAGAATTTAGTGAAGTGATTATAGACCGTACTTCCTAAAAAGGTACGGGCAAAAAGAAAAATAAACCAATTCACCAACTACTAAAACAATCATTTTATGGATATACAGACAGCCAAGCAAATCAGAATAGCGGATTATCTGCATAGTTTAGGATATTCTCCCGTCAAGCAACAAGGTGTCAATCTGTGGTATAAATCACCGTTAAGGGAAGAAGCCGAAGCCTCGTTCAAGGTAAATACCGAACGTGAACAATGGTATGACTTCGGTTTGGGTAAAGGTGGTGGTATCATAGAACTGGCTGCACACCTGTACGCTACCGACCATGTACCTTACATCTTGAAACGGATAGCAGAGCAGACACCGCACGTGCGCCCGGTATCTTTCTCTTTTGGAAAGCAAAACTCTTCCGAGCCGAGCTTCCAACAGTTGGAGATTGTTCCGCTGTCATCTACTGCCCTGCTTGCCTACTTACAAGGTAGAGGAATTAACATAAAACTGGCGAAAAGAGAATGTAGTGAAGCACGTTTCACTCACAACGGCAAGCGGTACTTTGCCATCGCCTTTCCCAATGGTTCGTGTGGATATGAAATCCGCAACCGCTATTTCAAGGGCTGCATCGCCCCAAAGGAAATCTCCCACATCAGGCAGTCGGGAAAAGCGAGGAATACCTGTTATGTGTTCGAGGGATTTATGGACTACCTCTCCTTTTTGACATTGAGACAAGAAAGCTGCCCAAATTATCCGGAATTGGACGGGCAGGACTACATTGTATTGAACTCCGTATCGAATGTAAACAAGGCTCTCTATCCGTTGGGCAATTACGAACGCATCCACTGCTTTTTCGACAACGACCATGCAGGACTGGAAGCACTCCGGCAAATCCGCATGGAATACGGCAGAGAGCGGTACCTCCGGGACGCTTCGCAGATTTACAGAGGATGCAAGGACTTGAACGAATACTTACAGAAACAGATTGAAAGAAAAAGGCAGCTCCAGTCCGCCAAAGGGGTGCGCAGCCAATCACCGGAAAAGAAGAACGGCTTCCAGTTATAGCCCACTATAACTACACGCTTCGCTTTCGTAGTTGTGGGCTCTCCCGAGGGGATTAGGGCTTTGCCCTAATGACCCACTCAGGGCGTTTCACCCCTGAGAACCCCGAGCAAAGAGTGACCCTCTCTTTGCAATCTCCGCTTATGGGTTACCCCTAAGAACCCCTCTGCGAAAGCGAGCAAAGTAAATCAATTGTAAACAAAGGAAAGAAGCTATGGCAACAAAATCAAGCATACATATCAAGCCTTGCAACATCGCATCGAGCGAGGCACACAACCGAAGGACTGCCGAGTATATGCGTAATATCGGGGAGTCCAGAATCTATGTCGTTCCCGAACTTTCCACCGATAACGAACAGTGGATAAATCCCGACTTCGGCACTCCCGAACTGCGAACTCATTATGACAATATCAAGCAAATGGTCAAGGAAAAGACCGGACGTGCCATGCAGGAAAAGGAAAGGGAACGCAAGGGAAAGAATGGAAAGATTATCAAGGTGGCGGGATGCTCACCCATCCGTGAAGGAGTATTGCTTATCAGACCGGACACCACACTGGCTGATGTACGCAAATTCGGTGAAGAGTGCCAAAGACGCTGGGGCATCACTCCGCTACAGATTTTCCTGCATAAAGACGAAGGGCATTGGCTGAACGGTCAGCCGGAAGCAGAAGACAAGGAGAGCTTCCAAGTCGGTAACAGATGGTTCAAACCAAATTATCATGCTCATGTCGTATTCGACTGGATGAACCATGAAACTGGAAAGAGCCGAAAGCTCAATGACGAGGATATGGCAACCATGCAGACCCTTGCTTCCGATATTCTCCTGATGGAACGTGGACAGGCAAAAGCTGTCACAGGTAAAGAGCATCTGGAACGAAATGATTTCATCATTGAGAAGCAGAAAGCCGAACTGCAACGTATAGAGGAAACCAAGCGACACAAGGAACAACAAGTAAGCCTTGCCGAACAGGAACTCAAACAGGTAAAAGCAGAGATACGCACGGACAAACTAAAGAAAACAGCCACCAATGCTGCTACCGCCATAGCAAGCGGTGTAGGTTCTCTTTTCGGAAGCGGTAAGCTGAAAGAACTGGAACATCACATCGAGCAGCTACATCAGGAAATTACCAAACGGGACAAAGCTACTGATGAATTAAAAATTCAGATACAACAAATACAGGAACAGCATAGCAGACAAATTCGTAATCTTCAAAGAATACATAATCAAGAACTTGAAGGCAAAGACAAGGAAATATCACGATTGAGCACCTTGCTTGAAAAAGCCCACAAATGGTTTCCCATGTTCAAAGAGATGTTGAGAATGGAAAAATTATGCGCTGTTATCGGGTTTACCAAAGACATGATAGAAAACCTCTTGACAAAGAAAGAATCCATACAATGTAGTGGCAAAATTTATTCCGAAGAACACAGGTGGAAATTTGACATCAAGAATGATATTTTTAGGGTTGAGAAACATCCGATGGATAGTGGTAAGCTTATGCTGACCATAAACCGACAACCCATAGTACAATGGTTTAAGGAACAATGGGAAAAGTTACAGCAGAATCTACGTAACTCGGTGCAGAGAGAGCAAAAATCCAGAGGATTTAGAATATAGAATAGCCTATTATTAATAAAATCAAGTATCTATGCATCCAAACAGATTGTTTTTATTACAGAATCAAAATCCTAAGAATTTATAAAAAATGAAGCCTAAAGAAGTTTTGGAAAAATGGATAGATTGCTTTAACAAAGCAGATGCTTATCATATAGCAGAGCTGTATGCTACTAATGCAGTAAATCATCAAGTCGCAAACGACCCAATAATAGGTAAAGAATCAATCTACAAAATGTTTGTGAATGAATTTGCCACTGCTAAAATGGTTTGTATGGTGGAAAATATTTTTGAAGATGGCGAATGGGCTATCATGGAATGGAAAGACTCTCTTGGACTTCGTGGATGCGGATTTTTTCATGTAAAAGATAACAAAATCGTCTTTCAAAGAGGGTATTGGGATAAACTTTCATTCTTGAAGCAACACAATCTTCCAATTGAATAAGTACTATCAGAATACGGACTGGGAAATTGAAATACCCAGTCCGAGTTATATAATGAATTTTACTTGTTAAACTATTTAAAGTCAGTTGGATAACAAACCATACCTTTCACATTCTCAGTAGCTCCAGGTATTAATTCAGCCACCATGCAATATTCATGAGAGACTTCGAAAGGAAATTCAATTCCTAAATCGATAGCCTTGCGATAGCCAAATCGAGGATAATACTCTTTATGCCCCAATACGACTGCTGTGCCGTAACCCAAAAGTGCTGCCCTCTGATGGGCTTACTGAATCAACATCCCCCCCAATTCCCTTACGCTGGAATTCCGGCAAGACTGCCAATGGAGCTACACTCAGGGATGTGACAGACTGGGTGTCACTGTCTATCTTTACTTCTGTAAGTAAGATATACCAGACAATTTGTTTTTCTGTCATTTTCTTGTTCTTATCTAATTGTTAGGCTCATTGTTGTTATACATTGTTTAATTATAGATAAATCGTGAATATCCTTCTCTCTTAAATCGTAGCCCGAATGGAATACTTGTTGCCCTTTTGCAGAAATGCAAGGGATGCTTCTGCCTTCAAAGACTGCTGTTCCAAAATAGTCCGGTTGAAATTCATACCAGCCTCCATCCAAGTCGGCTTGTTTGGAAGTGCCGTCCGCATTCAAGACAAAAGGATGGATATCAATATAGCCTAATTCTTTGCTATACAGTTCCATACGGGTGGGCAACCAATTTGTTTCAATTTGATATCCTCTCTCCTGCAAAAGATCAAGGAGTTGGTCTGTATAATTGGCATCAAAATCAATGTCAATATCTCTATGCAAGCGGGTTTGCTGTCCGTACAAGACATCCACTCCCCAGCCTCCATCCAACCAAAACTGCATGTCCAGGCTTTCCAACAAGTCCAAAACTTGAAATAACTCTGTAATCGTAGTGTGTTCTTTCTTTGTCATATAATAATTCTTTAATAAATAATACTATGCGTAATTATCCAACTGCTTGATTGAAGAAATAAAATTTGCACCCACTCCAATCAGAAAGATAACCCATCCGCTGATCATAAAGACGGATGTGATACCCCATGCTTCCACCCAATATCCTGAAGCTACGATACCCAGCATTGATGGAAAGGTACTCAAACTAAAGATGAGAGAAAAAGTCCGTCCAAGCATGTCCGAAGCCAAGTTCTGCTGAATAATAGCGATGAAAAGCGCATGGTAAATGGAATAGGCTATGCCTCCTGTAAATGTTAGGCAAACAAAACCTATAAATGCGCTTGATGGTAAATAACTGGCGCTAATCAGATACAATCCCAATATCACATAAGCCGTATGCATCACTAATGTTTGCTTGCTTTTCAAAGCCTTACAGGCAAGTACTAAACCGCCCAACAATGCCCCTGAGCCCCAACCCATTTCCACAACTCCCATTTGCAAAATGTTTCCGTTGAAATGCAGAAGCGTCATAAAAGGAAATAACGTAAAAACAGGCATAAGGACAAAAGTCACCAGCGTAAAGCATACGAATAAAGGCAAAATGCCCATTGTACGCCGCAAGGTATGCCAACATTCCGTCAGTTCTTTTTTGAAATCTGGAAGAACTTTCGTTTTTTGAAGAGAAGGAATCTGGGCACAAAGTAAGGTCAGACAAGCAGCAACAGCTCCGATCACATCTATGAGCAGAATATACTGTATGGGAAGCCAAACAACGAGGCTTGCCCCTACAACGGGAGCTATCACCTCACTGAAGGATTGAATGGAATGGTACAAACCTGATACCCTGACAAGATGGTGCTTGGGAACCAGTAGAGGGATGCTTGCCTGTAAAGCAGGTGCATGAAACGTACTGCCTATTGAACGACAAGCAGTCAATAGATAAAAAAAAGAAAGGTCTTTATAACCCTTGGTTATCACAATAAAAAGACATAGGGTACAGAACGCGATGAACAAGTCCGAATAAAACATCGTTTTCTTTCGATTCCATCTGTCAACATAGACCCCGGCAAACAAGCCTAATACAAATTGTGGTAAAAATCCAGCTAAAATAGCCAGAGATAAAGCTGTCGGGGATTTAAATTCGTTGCTAATCCAAAAAATAATGGAGAAGCCAACAATCGTACTTGTTAAAATAGATATGAGTTGGCCTATTCCTATCACGGCCAAAGTTGATTTCCAATGATTCATTGTGCTAATATTTCATGCGTTTATAGATAAGTACTTTCGTACATTAAGCAAAACGAAATTCTATCCACACAAAAAACTTGTATTATAATCCACTCCTGACGTTGGAATACAATAACAAATACTTTCAGGACGATGTAAAGTCCTGAAAAATCAAACTGAATGGATAGATAAATATTAGTCTTTTCTCATCGGATTCTTTTAATATCGCTACTCTTTTATTATGTAGTGGTTGTATTATCTTAAATAAAACAAAAACACCCGACTTTACATTCTTGGGTGTAAAACTGGGTGTTTGTTTTGCAATTTGCTGATTTTCAGCGTTTGTTGCGGAGAGACAGGGATTCGAACCCCGGGTACCTCGCAGTACAACGGTTTTCAAGACCGCCGCAATCGACCACTCTGCCACCTCTCCAAAACTCCGGTTGAGAGTTGCTTTGTTTTTCAAAAGCGCTGCAAAGGTAAATATTATTTTTTATATTGCAAATGTTTTTGTGATTTTTTCGTCAATACCGTTCCGTAAGAATTCAGAAGTAAGCATTCCGAATGTAAAAATTGTCGTATTTGAAATAAAAAACAAGATTGAATCATAGTCAGGCCTGTATTCCCTTTGGAAAAATGATTATCTTTGCGCTAATTTTTACAGAATATAGTTTTATCACATCACCAAGTGCATATTTATGAATAAGAAGATTTTTCTTAGCTGGCTTTTGATGGCCATTTTAAGTTTGCCGGTATTCGCCCAAATACAAGAACCGGTGAAGTTTAAAACCGAGTGGAAATCTGTATCCGCTAACGAAGTAGAAATTGTGTTCACCGGAAAAATGGAAAAAGGATGGCACGTATACTCTACGGATTTACCGGAAGGCGGACCTGTTTCAGCTACTTTTAATGTGGATAAATTGGAAGGAGCGGAATTGGTTGGAAAACTGAAACCTGCGGGGAAAGAAATCGATAAAATGGATCCGATATTTGGCATGCAGGTCCGCTTTTTTGAAGGAACAGCTACCTTTGTGCAGAAACTCAAACTGAAAGGTGGAAAATATGAAGTGAGTGGTTATTTGCAGTACGGTGCTTGTAATGATGAAAACTGTTTGCCTCCTACCAATGTAGATTTCTCTTTTAAGGGAGAGGCAGCTGGTGGACAGGCTGCAGCATCGGCTGCTGCTGAAGCCGAAACGTCTGATACGGCAGATTCCGATTCATTGGCACTGACTCCGCTTCAAATAGGTACGAACTCGAATAATGTGGAAACCTCCGATTACTGGAAACCTGTTATCGAAGAGCTGAAAGCATTTGGCGGAAATGTGAATAATGAATCACGCTCATGGCTTTATATCTTTTTCGCGGGATTTGTAGGCGGGCTGTTGGCTTTGTTCACTCCTTGTGTATGGCCGATTATTCCGATGACTGTCAGCTTCTTCTTGAAACGTACAAAGGACAAACGGAAAGGTATTCGTGATGCGTGGACGTATGGAGCTTCTATTGTAGTGATTTATGTGGCTTTAGGACTGGCTATTACCTTGATCTTTGGAGCCAGTGCTCTGAATGACCTCTCTACAAGCGCCATCTTTAATATTTTCTTCTTCCTTATGTTGGTGGTGTTTGCCGCTTCTTTCTTTGGCGCATTTGAAATCACACTTCCTTCGAAGTGGAGCAACGCCGTGGATAGCAAGGCAGAACAGACGACAGGATTGCTGAGTATTTTCCTGATGGCTTTCACCTTGTCGCTGGTATCTTTCTCTTGTACCGGTCCGATTATCGGTTTTTTATTGGTGGAAGTTTCTACTTCAAATAGCATTGTTGCTCCAGCCATTGGTATGCTGGGATTTGCCATTGCGTTGGCTTTGCCGTTCACCTTGTTCGCGTTGTTCCCGTCTTGGCTGAAATCTATGCCGAAATCCGGAGGATGGATGAATGTCATCAAGGTGACGCTGGGATTCTTGGAACTGGCATTTGCGTTGAAGTTCCTTTCTGTGGCCGATTTGGCGTATGGATGGCGTTTGCTCGACCGTGAGACCTTCCTGGCTTTGTGGATTGTGATTTTTGCCTTGCTGGGTATGTATCTGTTGGGTAAAATCAAGTTCCCGCATGACGGAGACGATAATAAGGTAAGTGTACCGCGGTTCTTCCTGGCACTTTTCTCATTGGCATTCGCTGTATACATGGTACCTGGATTGTGGGGAGCTCCGCTGAAAGCTGTCAGCGCTTTTGCACCTCCTATGCAGACACAGGATTTCAATCTGTACAAGAACGAAGTACATGCGAAATTCAATGATTTTGATGCAGGTATGGAATATGCCCGTCAGCAGGGAAAACCAGTGATGATTGACTTTACGGGATATGGTTGTGTGAACTGTCGTAAGATGGAACTGGCTGTATGGACAGACCCGACGGTCAGCAAGATTCTGAATGATGACTATGTATTGATTACGTTGTATGTAGACGAAAAGACGAAATTGCCGGAACCGGTCAAGGTGACAGAAAATGGCACAGAGCGCACATTGCGTACGGTAGGTGATAAATGGAGCTATTTGCAGCGTTCTAAATTCGGGGCCAATGCCCAGCCTTTCTATGTGTTGATTGACAATGAAGGGATGCCGTTGAACAAGTCTTATTCGTATGATGAGGATATTCAGAAGTACGTGGAATTCTTGCAAACAGGATTAAAGAACTATAAAAAATAACAGATAATGATTTCGCAGTCAGAAAGAGAACGTATTATCGCATTAATCAAGCGGGAAGTCGTTCCGGCTATCGGCTGTACGGAACCCGTAGCTGTGGCTCTTTGTGTGGCTAAAGCTACGGAAGTTCTGGGATGTCGTCCGGAAACAATTACGGCTCAGCTTAGTGCGAATATTTTGAAGAATGCCATGGGGGTGGGAATCCCTGGCACGGGGATGATTGGGTTGCCTATTGCCATTGCTTTGGGAGCTTTAAAAGGCAAATCAGAATATGGTTTGGAAGTTTTGAAGGACATTACTCCCGAAAGCGTGGAAGAAGGCAAGCAGATGATTGCCGGTCAAGGCATAAAGATTGAGCTGAAAAAAGACATTGAAGAAAAATTGTATATTGAAGTGACTTGTACAGCCGGGAAGGATACAGCTACGGCTATCATCAGTGGAGGACATACGAATTTTGTGTATGCAGAACGGAATGGTGAGGTCTTGTTTGACCATAGAGAAAAGGCCGGAGCCGAAGCAGATGTGGAAGAAGTAGATTTGAATCTGAAGAAGGTGTATGATTTCGCTACAACTGCTCCGTTGGATGAAATCCGTTTCATCCTTGAGGCAAAGCGTCTGAATCTGCAGGCAGCGGAACGTTCTTTCCAAGGGAACTACGGTCATGAGTTGGGCAAAATGTTGCGTAGCAGCCAGCAGGAACAGCATATCATGGGTAGCAATACGTTTACCCATATCCTTTCTTATACCTCTGCCGCATGCGATGCCCGAATGGCTGGTGCCATGATACCGGTGATGAGTAATTCTGGAAGTGGAAACCAAGGCATTGCAGCCACACTTCCTGTGGTAGTGTTCGCTCAAGAGAACCATAAATCGGAAGAGGAATTGATTCGTGCTCTGATTTTGAGCCATCTTACAGCTATTTATATCAAGCAGAATTTAGGCCGTCTGTCCGCGTTGTGTGGTTGTGTGGTGGCTGCCACAGGCAGTAGTTGTGGAATCACCTATCTGATGGGAGGCGAGTATAAGCAGGTGGCTTATGCCGTGCAGAATATGATTGCCAATCTGACAGGTATGATTTGTGACGGAGCCAAGCCGAGCTGCGCATTAAAACTGACCAGCGGGGTTTCAACGGCAGTCTTTTCTGCGATTCTGGCAATGGAAGGAAAGTGTGTGACTTCCGTGGAAGGCATCATTGAAGACAATGTGGATTTCAGTATCCGTAACCTGACCAAGATTGGTTCGGAGGGAATGAACGAAACTGATAAGCTGGTGCTGGATATTATGACTCACAAACATTGTGATTGAGTGACTGGGCATGAAACAAACTGCAGATACAGACTATATACAACAGCTCATCTCGGAGGGTGAGCATATACATCAGGATTTTAAATTTGCCATATCCGATGCAAGGAAAATAGCCAGAAGTTTGTCTGCTTTTGCAAATACCGAAGGAGGACGGTTATTGGTGGGAGTGAAGGATAACGGCAGGATTGCCGGGATTCGTTCGGAAGAAGAAATCTATATGATAGAAGCGGCTGCCACGATGTATTGTCGTCCTCCGGTAATCACGGAAAACCGTGTGTTCAGGGTGGAAGGAAAGGATGTGCTGGAAGTTGAAGTGAAAGAGTGCGCGTGCAAACCGGTTTTAGCCGTCGATGAAGAGGGTAAGTCTTGGGCTTATGTGCGTATAGCCGATGAGAACATTTTGGCATCTCCTGTCCACCTTCGAATCTGGAATCATGAGAAAAAGGACGAAGTGGTAATGACCTATACCGACAGGGAAAAGCGTTTGCTGGAGGTATTGGGTAGCCAGGGGCTGCTTACATTGAATAGGTGTAGCCGCCTGGCCCGTCTTTCCCGTCCGGAAGTATGTCAGTTGCTTGCCGATTTTATTCGTTTTGGACTTGTAGAGCAGGTTTTTCAGGAGCATACTTTCTTTTACCGTCTAAAAGAAGATGCCGTGTGGGAAGATTCCCTTTTTCCGGAAGTAAGCCGATGATTGCGTTGTCGGTTTTTTGTATTATCTTTGCATCCGTAGAATTTAATAAAAAGACATTATGAGTATATTTTCGAAACTTTTTGGTAAAAAAACTACCGATGGAGCTGACGAAACGGTACGTGTCGGTGGCATGGAAGATTTCATGACCTTGATTCGTGTGTATTATCAGGCAGTCATGGCGGCTCAGTTGGGTATCAGTAATATTCATTTCTTGCCGGATTTGGCTGTATTCAAACGTACGTTGAAGGTACCAACTCAGAACAATAAGTTGGGGATTGCGGAGCGTGCACGTTGCCGTAAGATGTTGATGGATATTTATGGGTTGGAGGAATCTTTCTTTAAGGAAATAGACGGGTCTATTAAGCGTAACTGCCGCAATGTGAACGATATAAAGAATTATCTGTTTATGTTCCAAGGGTTCAGTCAGGATTTGATGATGGTGATTGGAAACCTGATGCAATGGAAGTTTCGCACACCTGGAGTCTTCAAGAAGTTGTTGCGCAATATGACGGAAAAGGCCGTACATGACATTCTGACTAAGGTGGACTGGAAAGACGATGGGGTACGTAAAACGTGTGGAAATATTCGTCAGTATCAGCATGCGCTCGGTTATTCGGAGGCATGGATGACGGAATACGTTTATAAGATTGTGTTGCTGGCTAAAAAAGAACCGAAACCGAAGGCATGACAGTGAACGAGAATCTGCTTTCAGGAGTGGAATGTCATCCGCTGGAGCCTTTTTTGCCGGAGAATGCGGTCTTGTTGATGTTAGGAAGCTTTCCTCCACAGAAAAAACGATGGAGCATGGATTTCTTCTATCCGAATCTTCAAAATGATATGTGGCGTATTTTCGGGCTTATTTTCTTTGGAGATAAAGAACATTTCCTTAGTCCGGAGAAAGTTTTTGACAAGGCACGTATTGTAAGTTTTCTGCAAGAAAAGGGGATTGCTTTGTATGATACAGCTTCGTGTGTCCGCAGATTGCAAGACAATGCTTCTGATAAGTTTCTGGAAGTGGTGACCCCTACCGATATAGGCTTGCTTCTTCAGCAACTTCCTGCATGTCGGGCAGTGGTTACTACTGGGCAGAAAGCAACGGATGTATTGTGTGAGCAAATGGAGGCAGAAGAGCCGACGGTGGGAGGAGAGAGTACGTTTTATTTCAGAGATCGTAAATTATCTTTGTTTCGGATGCCTTCTTCCAGTCGTGCCTATCCATTGAAGTTGGAAAAAAAGGCAGAATATTATCGCCTTATGTTCAGCCGTTTATCTTTGTTGTGAGAAAAAGACGGTAAAATATTTGGCAGAATCTCTTGCAGTTTCCAAAATTTGTACTACTTTTGCAACCGCAAACACGGGAATAGCTCAGTTGGTAGAGCATTGGTCTCCAAAACCGAGTGTCGGGAGTTCGAGTCTCTCTTCCCGTGCCGAGATAAAAAGCTGTAACTTAATAAGTTGCAGCTTTTGTCCGTTTATAGGTCGGACAAATCTCGGACAAATGAATTTTCCTGACCTGGAACGCCTGTGGGGGAGAGCTTTAGCAGGATGGGAAGTGACGGATTAATGTAAAAATAAAGGGTCCGAAACGATGTGAGAGAAGTTTCGGACCCTTTGTGTATTTTGTGTGATTGTTTAATCCAGAACTGTTACCCATCCGTATGGGTCAGCTTCGTCTCCATATTGAATGGCGCGCAGCTTGTGGTACAGTTTCTCACTGATAGGACCTGGTTTTCCATCTTTAGCAATTACGTAAGATTTGTGATTCTCCAAGTCATCAATACGTTCGATAGGACTGATAACGGCAGCTGTACCGCAGGCACCGGCTTCTTCAAAAGTGGTCAGTTCTTCTTCTGGAATTGGGCGGCGTTCTACTTTTAATCCCATGTCTTCAGCCAGCTGCATCAAGCTGCGGTTAGTGATGGAAGGCAGAATAGAAGTAGACAACGGAGTGACGTAGGTGTTGTTTTTGATACCAAAGAAGTTGGCGGCACCACATTCGTCAATATATTTCTTTTCCTTGGCATCCAGATAGAACTCACTGGCATATCCGGCATCATGTGCGATTTTGTTGGCGCGGAGGCTGGCTGCATAGTTGCCGCCGACTTTGTATGTACCGGTCCCCAGTGGAGCAGCACGGTCATATTGGCGGATGATGACATACGGATTCGTTGCAAATCCACCTTTGAAATAAGGGCCTACCGGAGTCACGAATATGACGAAGAGGTATTCATTGGCTGGATGTACACCCACCTGTGCACCTGTACCAATCAGCAGCGGACGGATATAAAGAGAAGCACCGCTTTCGTATGGAGGAATGAAGCGTTCATTGGCTTTTACTACTTTCTTTACAGCCTCACAGAATGTTTCGGTCGGGAGTTCCGGCATCAGAATGCCGCGGCAAGTGCTCTGCAAACGCTCTGCATTGGCTTCCGGACGGAAGATACGAATCTTGCCATCTTTTCCGCGATAAGCCTTCAGGCCTTCAAAGGCTTCTTGTCCATAGTGCAGGCACGTGGCAGCCATGTGAATGTTCAGTGTTTCTTCTGAGCAGAGTTCAAGTTCTCCCCATTTCCCATCGCGATAATAGCAACGTACATTGTAATCTGTCTTCATGTATCCGAAGGACAGATTCGACCAGTCTATTTCTTTCATGGTTATCTATTTTTATAAGTTTTTTGAATGTCTTTATAAGCTAGCAAGCAAAAGTACGGTTTATATTTACAAAATCCAATACAAAAGTGCTCTTTTTTGACATAAATGAAAGGAGGTAAAGGAATTCTCCTCATTTTGAAATGAAAAAGTTTTTTGAGAGAAAGTAGCTTTGAATGGTCCCAGAGGTGGATATAGTCAAAATTTCAGGTGATATCAGTGTAAAGCCAAAGTTTTTTTCCGTAAATCTGTATAAGGAATATACCTCTTTGAAATCAAGAGAGTTAGAAGAATTACTTTGTTTTTGGGTAATGAGTTGGCAACCGTCCCAATCGCTGTGGTCTGCATCGTTTTGTTTGTTCGGGTAACTCTTATGGATGCAAAAATACGAAAGGAAATTGAATTTATCTACTTTTGCGTTCAGTTTTATCCAAGCAAATAATGACAAAAACGGCTGTTTTGTCGTTATTGCCGTATCAATTTCATATCTTTGTCAATGAATTATTATAGAAAATATGCAGCAACTTCCGCAACATAGGGCTTTTGCACTTTCCGAATTTGGCATACGCCTTCATAAATTCACTCCCTCACAAGACAATGATGCCCCAAAAGTATATACTCATCAAGATGACTATTATGTCATTGGGGTAGTTGAGAAAGGGGTGGGACATTGTGTCATAGATTTCAAAGAAATTGCCATTACCCAAGGAGATTTGTTTCTTATTCAGCCAAAGCAAGTACATCGTTTCATTAGTTCAAAAGATACAATCGGATGGGTGCTTTTCGCTGACAGCAGTTTTGTCGGTTGTGAAGCGAAACGGATTTTTGACGAGTTCCGGTTGCTTGCTTCATCGGTTAAGGCAGATGAACGAAAAATGAACGAGCTGACACAGATGGCATCGATACTTGCAGCCCGGATAAATGACATGACGGATGTGCTGACAAAGGTAACGGTGAGAAGGCTGGCAGAAGCTTATATAAACATTGTGGCTGAATCTGTACGGGAAATAGGATTGAAACGGGTAAGGCACAGCCATCGGCATATTGAAATCGTTTTGTCGTTTTTTCATTTGCTGACCGAGCATATTGCCATCAGTCGCTCTCCGTCCTATTATGCCTCCTTGATGCACATTTCACCTGTTTACCTGAATGAAGTGGTCAAGGAGGTCACAGGAATCAGTGCTACCTCCTATATAAGAAATGAACTGATATTGCAAGCCAAACGTTTGCTTGTCCATACGGATTACGCCATAAAAGAAGTGTCCAACAGCCTTGGTATAGATGACTATGCCTATTTCTCACGTATATTTACACAAACGACAGGTATAAGCCCAAGTGCATTCAGGGCAAGAAACCTTGAATAATCCAAGTATAGCCTCGTTCTGCCCATATCCTTTTCGTGCCAAACCACTTAAATTTGCAGAAAAAATAAAGGCAATGAAAAGAATAACAACTGCGTATGTCGCAATGACCCCACACTTATGCATGGCATGTTGGGAATGTGTGGAAAAATGTCCGAAACAAGTAATAGGCAAAACAGGTTTCTTTTTGCATAAACATGTAATGTTTGAGAATGCCGATGCTTGCATCGGGTGTGGCAAATGTATAAAAACCTGTCCTAACGGTGTGTTTTTCAAACTGGATAAAACCGTTTCTAACCGCAAAAAGAATAGAAGGACATCGTTTCGTATAGAACGGCTATTGCCGATGGCGTTTTTAGCTTCAGCCATTACCGGAATAGGTCTGCATATCGCCGGATATGGTACAAATCATGAAGTATGGCATAACTGGGGAGCTGCCCATACATTAGCATCTGTCCTTTGGTTATTGTCAACGGCAATTCATGTAAAACGTCACAGGCTTTGGTACAAAACACTTGCATCAAAAGGAATTGCCAACCATCGCTGGGTAACTATTCTATTGTCCGTGCTTTTTCCAATAGTGGCAATTTCGGGTATATGGTTAATTGCGTGTGTAAAGGGGGCACATACACCCATCGGATTGTTGCATTACAAGCTTGGCATATTATTGTTGGTATCTTCCTTGATTCATGTCCTCCATCGGAAATAGACATATCACCTATAACAGTGTAGCAAGCCATTTCGGTATCCTCGAAACAGCTTGCTGCCTATACTGAGAAAAACTACAACTCCAGTCTTTGCTTTTTGTTAACGGTGTAACCGTCCTTCTAATGGACGAGGACAACTTGTCAAACTGCTCCTTGAACCACTCACCAATCAGTTGCCCGTTGATGGCAAGCGCAAGTTTAGCTTTGTCTGTCAGGTTTTTCACCACTTGGAAACCTGCCCTTTCAGTCTTAAACTTCCGCCTGTGTTCCTCCGAATAGAGTTCGCCCTCATTGAACAGCGGCTTGCCGCTGATGAGCGTGGCGGTCTGCCTTTCGTTGAAACCGACTTTAAGACAAAACTTCTCCATATACACCAACTCTTGGAACAGCGGAAACCATTTTTGGGCTTTCATGATGATGGATTTCAGAAATGACACTTCCTATTGGTGTTCCGCTTCCTTGTCCGCCATTTCCCTGCGGTGCTTGGCTTGCAGCTCCATAAATTGGCGGCTGTGTTCCTCCTGCTGTCGCTCCATCTGTTGTTGCAACAATTCGATGCTCTCGTCACGGGCGGCGACCTCGCCTTGAAGGGTACGGTTGTCGGCTTCCAACTCTTTCAATTTACCACTACCCAAAAGAGAACCGACCTTTGCCACGAATGCGGCTTTCGCTTCCGTCTTGGCTGCTTCTAGTTTCTCCGATTTGACCTCCTGCCTTACCTCGTCAAGCTGTTGCTCTGCCTGTTGCTGCTCGGTCTGTAACTGCCGCATGTTGGCTTCAAGTTCACCCGTCTTCCGTTTCAAATCACGGTAGTATTGGGCGGTTGTCGTATGGCGTGCTTCCGAGCCACGCACACCACGTTGCAAGCCATATTTCTCCATTGCTTTTGTGTAACTGTCGTGGTAGGCAACGAGTTTATCACGTGTCAGCACGTCATCGGCACACAGGCGCACGGTATTGGCTTTCCTGCGCTTTCCTGTTACTATCGGTACGACCGTGGCATGAATGTGCGGTGTGTGCTCATCCATGTGCAGGACTGCCGAAACTGTATTTTCCTTGCCGAATGTACAGTGTAGCCATTGCAGGTTGTCATTACACTATTCGTCAAGTCTGCCCCCGTCCTGTATTCTCGTCATATCCTCGTGCGTACCCGAAAGCACGATTCTAATTGCCCGCACTTGGTCGGGGGGGATCTTACGTTTGATACCTGCCGTACGGATACGGTGACTTATCGCTTCGGTACGGTCGGACACTCCATCAGGAAACTCCACCAGTTCACGGTTGAGATGTGTACGTGTCGAGTCGGCGTTCTTGGGTATGCTCTTACGTTCTATGTGGTCGGATGCGCCCGTGTCAGCCAAGCCTTTCGCTTTGTTGATTTGAATGCTTATATATCCCATGCTTATTTTTCGTTTTCAGGTTTGACAATCTGGTTTGTTGGTTTCCGTCCGTTGCGGTCATGCCGCATGGCAAACGGGGGTGTCCAGAGGGGTGTAACCCCGTTGGCTCATTGGGGCATTTTTAGCGGTGCCTGCACTGCGTAAAGAAAATGCCCTAATAAGCTATGGCTTTTCTGTTCTCAAAAGCCTGTGAGAGTACCTTCTTCATATAGCCTCCGTCAATGCGGGACTGGTTCACAATCTTGTAGAGAGTTGTACTTACGCGAATGAATTCTTCTTTTTTTCCATATTCTTGATACTGGTTTTAGTGTTGCCTACATCCTGTCGGCAACGGGTTAAACATGGTTGTAAAGCTACGGAAGTGTCGGTAAAATCTTGATACGCAAATCTATGCGGAACGGCGCAAAATAGGTCATGCCAAAAGAAAATGCAGTATAAACGGGTGGCTCTTTCAGGTAAAAGGAGATAAAAAAGCCCGAAGTCGTGGAATATGCACGTCTTCGGGGACTGGTTGTTGCAGATAATTACAGATTGACTGACGTACTGATTTACAGATTCAATGACTTCATGTCGTCACTACGTCAGATTAAACCGTTAATCATCAAATGGCTGAACATAAAAAGTTCATTCTAACATTCATTCGGCATTCTGTTATTCACTGACACCAGCAGGACTTGTTTTTCTTTTCGTTGGCACAATCTTTCCAGCAGTGCATTGCGAACCGTTGCGGCACCTGACGTGTCAATGCGGAAAGCGAGTGCCACCACCATCGGCAAGGCATACATGTCCGCATAATAGCCGTTGGGTAGCTTGATACGTTTTTCAGCTTCAAGAAGATTAAAAATTCCACACTTGTACACGGCACGAATGGCGGCACGGAGCGTCGGGGCGATTGCCCCGAACAGCTCTACCAGCTCCATTTCATTCATCCATATATTACCTGTGTCAGATGGTATGGTAATTCTACATAGCTGTCCGTTATGATTATTTCCCGTTTCATATCTCTGCCAATTTTACGTTTCCGAATGATTTACTCAGTTTGTCGCCCAGTATTGTAAGGTCACTATCCAATTTCTGTACGGTTATCTTCGCATATGTTTGGGTGGTCTCAATGTTCGTATGCCCCAAAATACGGCTGACACTCTCGATTGGCATTCCTTTGCTGAGAGCCAGGGTCGCAAACCCGTGCCTTGAGCAGTGGAAGCTGATTTTCTTGGTGATACCGCATTCCTTTATCATCTTTCCCATACGCTTGCATATTGACCAATAGTTGAGATTGGGGAATACAAGATTGTTTTCCTGAAAAGCCTTGTAATGCTCGATTATCTGTAAGGGAATATCCAGCAGCTTCACCTGAAACGGTACACCCGTCTTGTGTCGTTTGGAAATAATCCATTTCTCACCGTTCACTTCCACAATCTGGTCGTTGCTTAATTCCTTTATATCCACGAATGAGAGGGCAGTAAAACTGGCGAAAACAAAAATATCACGGAGATAGGAGTTCTTGGGGTCTTTGAACTGAAATTCCATCAATGTTTTCAGCCATTCTCCGTCAGATATTCACGCTCTTTCGTGTTCGGGCTTATATGGAACTGGACAAACGGATTTCTCGGTATATGTCCGTTGAAGTGTGCCCGCATCACCACACCTTTCAGCCACATGCAGTTTTCCCATATCGAACCGTTGTGCAGTCCGGCTTCGTTGGAAAGGAACACGGCGAACTCCTTGATGAAGTCGGGCGTAAGTTCAGGCATGGAGATGTCGTTCCGCTTGTAATGTGACCTGATGAATGCTGCCACATGGTTTCTTACCCGTACCCTTGCCATATAGGTAGCCCTGACCCTGTCTTTTCCGACACGCTTCTTGAACACTTCATTTTTCTTGTCGAAAGCACCGAGCAGTGTTTCATACTCACCGCCCAATCCCTGATAGGCATTGCGAACCATTTCTGCCGTTACATACGCTTCACGGTCGGATATATGCTGGTAATGCTTGATGATTTGAGCCTTGATGTTGTCAAGCGCAAGATTGGTTTCCCTCGCTTCCATACTCTTGCCCTTTGCCTTGTTCCCTTTGGCATCCCAAAGCTCTTTCGGGATAGTCCGCTTGCAGCTGAACTGTGCTACCGTTCCATTGATTGTAACCCGTCCCATGATGGGGACAATTCCGTTCTTTTCCTTACTGCCGTTTACGTAGAACAGCACCTTGAATGTGCTTCTTGCCATACTCGTTTCTTTTTGGTTGAAAAACTATAAATCAACAAGTTACCTATTGATAAGCAAAGCTGCGCAGAACGCCGCAAAATGAAACAGGAACTGTTAAATCTGCACTTTCATCGGGTAATGATTAGGAAACCGTTCTTTTGCTTTAATCTGCTTTAAGACGGTTTTCAACTGTCTGCCCAACTTCTGCGTTTTCCTCTAACTCCCTAATTATCAAATCCTGTTGCGTTAATCTGCTGCAATTCGGCGGTTATTCCAGAGAATTTCCGTAAGTTTGCACGAAATTAAATTGACTTTAAAGGCGCCAAAAAGGTTTTTTAATTGTTTATAGAGTGTCAAAATGCGATGAATGTCATTTTTTGTCTGGTGAAATGTCATATTAAATAAATTGTATCCGGATGAATTGGATAATGAAATACATAACGTTCCTTTTCTTGTTTGTGGGTATGTCAGTGCGTGGACTTGCACAAGAAACCATTCTTCCTGCCATTCAGAAGCAGGAAGCGGTCTTGAAATGTCATCCTGAAGATACGAAAGCTTTAAAAGATTTATGTTTCCTCTATTTATACAAAGCTGATTATCGGAGAGCTATCGAATATGGGGAGAGACTTTTCCAGCTGGGATATAAAAATCAAGATTATAAATTCAGTATCCTATATGCCCATATCGGGTTGGGGCAGGCATACGTCATGCTGGGAGATACCTCAGCAATAAATCATCTGGGGCAGGCCATGCTGTTGGGAAAAAGTGAGAAGAATGATTCTGCCTTGTGCTCTGTGTATAATGGAATGGGACTTTATACCAGCAATATCCATAAAGACTATTACTCTGCTTTACATTACTTTTTTGAGGGACTGGAAGCCGCACATCGGTGTCACTATAAAGAGTTGGAAGCCATTCTGCTCGGGAATATTTCCAGTATCTACTTCTTGAAAGAAGATCCGGCTGGGCTTACTTATTCATTGCAGACCTATGAGATGGGGCACGAGCAGAATTCGTCCTACCTTATCTTTATTGGGGCTTTGAATGCATCCTATATGTATTATCTGCTTCATGACTATGACAAGGCTTTGTCCTATATCAAGGAAGCGGAATTCATCATGAAACAAAATGAGTATTATAACCAAGGAAATGTATATGCCATTTATGGGATGATTGAGTTTGCCAAAGGCAATCGGCAGCAGGCCATCGAATACTATAAGAAAGGATTGGCCTTGAATGACATGAATCAGACTTCGTATAAGGTGCTGTTGCTGAATGAATATGCCATAGCTTTGGCAGAAGAGGGTAAAAACCGGCAGGCCATCGATTTGTTGTTCAAGGCGTTGGCGTTCACTAAAGAAGAGAATTGTGAGATTTATCGGAACAAGGTGATTAATACATTGTCGGTCTGCTATGAGAATATGGGACAGTATGTTGAGGCATTGGCATGGCAGCGTAAGCTTCAGCAGGAGACAGACAGTATTTTCAATACGGATAAAGAAAAGGTGTTGAGTGAGCTGCGTATCAAGTATGATACGGAACATCAGGCAAATGAAATCCGGAAAAACAAGCTGGTTCTGTTGCAAAAGGAGAAAAAGGAGCAGGCGCTCATGGGGATTCTGGTTCTTGTGCTGTTGGTGGTTTTTGCCTTATGGTATCGTTACAGGCGGCAGAACCAGTTGTACACCAGTATTGTCCGTCAGCATCAGGAGGCGATTCGGAAAGAGCAGCAGTTGAAAGAGGTTATTTCCTCACTTCGGAAGCAACAAGAGGAAGCGTCTGTTGTACCGGTGTCTTCTGTAGGGGAGAAGTATGCAGCTTCTTCGTTGACGAACGAAAAGAAGAACTCCTTGTTCCAGCGTTTGGAAAAATTGATGCAGGAAGAAGAGGTTTATAAAGAAAATCTGCTGACCAAGGAGCGGGTAGCCGACTTGTTGGGTACGAACCGGACGTATCTGTCGCAAGTCATTAATGAGCAGACACAGCAGAATTTCACGCAATATGTCAATAATTACCGAATCAATGAGGCCATCCGTCTGCTGAGCGACCCGGAAACTGACATTCCGCTCAAAGCTGTGGCCTCGGAAGTCGGTTTTAATTCCATGAGTACGTTCTATAAGATATTCCAGAATACAGTGGGTATTCCTCCCAAACAGTACCGTAACAAGGTGATATCGATGCATAAAAATGCTTGAAAGTCTCTTTCTCTAACAAAATGTTATTCAAATGCGGCAATTGTCGAATTTGGATGCGCGTTTAATATCAATGTTATATCTTTTTTTTACATTTTTGCACATAGGAGACTTGCAAGAATGTGGGAAGACATCAGTTCATAACTTCTAAAAAGATATAAGTATGGGAAAAAACGTATTACACGACATTCGGTTCAAAATGAGCTTTCTGCTATTGTGTGCTATGCTGGCTTTGTCCGCATTTCCGGCTTATGCCCAGCATGAGCGTACCATTCATGGAATTGTAGTGGATGAAAACAAGGAACCGCTTCCTGCTGCACACGTCAAGCAGGTGAATGAAGACCCCAAAGGCTCGATTGCGGCCGTTATCACGGATATGCAAGGGCATTTCACACTGACGCTTCCGCGGGGCACGAAGGAGATTGAGACTTCTTATATGGGGTATAAAACTCAACGGGTTAAACTGACAGGAACGGATGATTATTACATTGTGCTTCAGCCTTCAGCAGAATTGCTTGACGAGGTGGTAGTAACCGGTTATCAGACAATTTCCAAGGAGCGTGCCACAGGGGCATTCTCAAAAGTAGATGCGCAGAAACTGGAAACACAGCGTCTCAGTGACATGGGTTCCGTGTTGGAGGGGCGTGTAGCTGGATATAGTGACGGGAAAATCCGTGGCGTGACTTCCATGAACGGAGTGACTACTCCGCTGTATGTAATTGATGGGTTCCCGGTGGAAAAAACCACGAACGATGGATACGGGAACTGGATTGAGAGTGTTCCGGATTTGAATATAGAAGATATTGAAAGCATTACTGTATTGAAGGATGCGGCGGCTACTTCTATCTATGGAGCACGTGCGGCGAACGGCGTGGTGGTGATTACGACCAAACGGGCCAAGAAGGACGAACTGAATGTGTCTTTCTCTGCTACACTGACCGTACAGCCTTACGCTACGTATGCGGATAAATACCTGGCCAGTTCGGCTACGATGGTGGAACTGGAGCGGGAGTGGGCCAGTCAGAATCCTCACTTGAGTGGGGCTGATGCGCAAAATTATGCGCAGACGGTACTCGATAATATGTCTTATCCAAGTCAGGGTATCCGTAATATCCTGAATTATTACGCGGGACGTATTTCCAGAAATCAGATGGAAAGCAATCTGGCAGGGCTGGCTTCTCAGGGATACCGCTATTATCGGGACGTGGAGAAGTACGGTAAGCGTAATCCTTTTTCCCAACAGTATAACTTGAATATCGGGAAAGGAACGGAGAAGAATACGTTCAATGCATCTGTTTCTTATCGCAACAATCAGCTGGAGGATAAATTCTCTGAAAACAGAACTATCGGCATCAATTTGCAGAACTCTACGAAAATGACTTCCTGGCTGACGTTGGAGGTGGGGACGTATCTGAATTACGGTAAAGGTACCACGCAGTCTTACAGCCTTCTCTCACCGGGATATACTTATATGCCTTACGATGGATTGGTGAATGGTGACGGTGCGTATTACACGAATACGGAAGCCGACCGTTATAGTGTGTATGACCTGAATCTGCTGCACGATAACGGATTGTATAATCTGGATATCACGCCGCTGGATGAGATGAAGATGAATCAGACCAAGAACCGTGATTTCAGTAACCGAACGTTTGCACGTCTGACATTCAGGTTTACCGACTGGTTGAAATATACGGCTTCTTTCCAGTATGAATATGCGGAATACAAGAACGAACAGCTGAAAAGCAAGGATTCGTATGAAGTACGCAATATGGTCAACACGTTCTCTACTTCCAATAACGACGGTACATCGACTTTTGCCTTGCCGTATGGAAATATTTATTTTACCTCTTCCAATACGAAACATGCTTATAACTTTCGTCAACAGTTGGATTTCAACAAAACGTTTGCCGAGCTGCACGACGTGACCATGATTCTGGGTACGGAAACTCGGGAGGATAAGTTGGACTATGACGACCGTACACTTTACAATTACGATCCGCAGCTGCTGACTTATAGTTTGATTGACGCCGGGAAACTGAGTAATTTCAGCGGACAGTGGGGGTATGCTTATTTCGGGCAGCAGAATTTTGCTTATATCCGTGAACTGGTCAATCGTTATGTGTCTGTATATAGCAATGCGGCTTACACTTACGATGGGAAGTACATGGTGAGCGGAAGTATCCGCTGGGATAAGACCAATCTGTTTTCTACAGGCTCGAAGTACCAGAAACGTCCTATCTGGTCGGTAGGAGCGGGGTGGAACATCAGTCAGGAAAAGTTTTTCCAGGTGCCATGGGTCAATATGCTGAAGTTGCGTGCCAGCTACGGTATCGGAGGTAATATCGCCAAGAATTCGGCTCCCTACATGATTGCTTATTATAACAATAATAATCAGGTGGGAGGTATTCAGGGAACGATTTCCAGTCGTCCGAATCCGAATTTGCGGTGGGAAAAGACCACTACCTTGAATATTGGTGTGGATTTTGCTTTGCTGGGAAACCGGTTGAACGGTTCGATTGAATATTATAACAAACTGGGTACAGACTTGCTGGCCGATACCAATGGAGTGCCAACGGAGGGATGGGGATACAGTACGTATCCCATCAACAACGGAAAAATGACAAACAAGGGATTTGAACTGACCTTGTCGGGGGATATTATCCGGAATAACGATTGGAACTGGAATGTGAGTGGGGTGCTAGGCTACAACAAGAATAAGGTGACTTACATCAATGTGGAAGCGCCGGTGGCATATTTGGTGATTGATTACCCCACTGCCTATCCGCGTGTGGGAAATCCGTACAATGCGATTTACGGATACCAGTGGGCCGGATTGAGCGAGACGGGTACTCCGCAGGTGTATGATGCCAAGGGAAATCTGTACACCGATATGACTCCTCCCGAGATTGAGGACCTGGTTTATCTGGGAACCACTGTGCCGGTCTATAATGGTTCTGTCAACACGAATCTGCGCTGGAAGAACTGGGAACTGGCAGCACAGTTCTTATTTGAAGGAGGACATAAGATGCGGAATACCAATGTGGCTTTCATTGGTTCTGGCATGAGTCCGGTAAGCAAAGACATCGAAAATCGCTGGCGGAAACCGGGGGATGAGGCTTATACCAATGTGCCGCGTTATATTTCGGCAGAAAGTGAACTCTATAATTATAACTATGAGAGTATGTATGCCTATTCCTCTATTAATGTGTTGGATGCTACCAACTGGCGGTTGAGAAACCTGTCGTTGACGTATCGTATTCCGGCCAGTGTGTGCCACAAACTGTATGTAAAGAATGCGCGCATTATGTTGGGTATGGAAAACGTGTTTATGGTGGCCAAGAGCAGTAATGCGAAATATTTGCTGGGTGGCTATGCCAAACCTAACTACTTGTGTGGCGTGTATTTGAATTTCTAACCTCGACTTTTATAGCATGAAACGTATGAATAAGATATTATATTGGGGAGCTGCGCTGGTTTGCCTGTTGCTCAGCTCATGCAATGATTATTTAAACATTGCACCGAAAGGAAACAAGATTCCTACTACGCTGGCCGATTTTGAGGCTTTGCTCCGCGACCAGTACACCATCAGCCGTACTCCTGTGACAAATGCCTTGTATCTGTTGAATGATGTATATCTGACCAATTCGCAGGTGAACACGCCGAGCTTGAGCCGTGCCAACTATATGTGGGACGAATCGGCCGACCGTATTGTGCTGAATAATTCCGATGAAGGAACTTACTACGTGCTTTATGGAGCCATCTCCAGCTGTAATCTGATTGTAGAGAATGTGCCTACGGCCACTGAGGCGACAGATGCCGAGCGGAACGAGGTGATGGCGTATGCCAAGGTGATACGTGCGCTTTGCTACGATGTGCTGGTCAATTATTATGCCGATACGTACGATGCGGCAACGGCTGCCCAAAAGCGCAGTGTACCCCTAATTACCAGTGCGGAGATTGATGCGCCTTACACGCAGGTTTCCATTCAGGATATGTATGACTTCATTATCCAAGATGTAAAGGAGGCCATTGAGATGGGATTGCCGGCCCAGTCCATGACGGCCATTCATCCCAACTTGGGGGCAGGTTATGCCTTGTTGGCCCGTGTGTACTTGCAGATGCAGAATTACAGTGAGGCTCTGCGTTATGCCGACCTGGCTTTGGCACAGAATGACCAGCTTTACGACTGGAATGCATTTTATGAAGAGCATAAGGCTGCAATTGACGATCCAGACAATTATGACAAGATTGCCACCCCTATGCAATACGATTATGTGGAGAACTATTACCTGCGCTTTGGGGAACAATCAGTGTACGATAGTTACGAAAAGAATATTCCGGTGGAAAGAGCGGCACGTTTCGAGGAAGGGGATGCCCGTTTTCTGTCGCGTTGGAAGTTGAAGACGGATAATAATGATACGTATTACAAGGCGCTGGAGTCGGGCTATTTCAATCATGGAGGACTGACCACCTGTGAGGTGTATCTCATCAAGGCAGAGTGTCAGGCACGGCTGGCCGAAGGCAACGATTATTCCGAAGCGATGAATACGTTGAATGCCGTACGGATTACCCGTATCCGTCCCGAAGTTTATCGTCCGGCTGAGGCTTCCACTTTGGAAGAGGCGCTGTCGCAGATTCGTCGCACCAAGGACAATGAACTGATTTTCTCTATCGTGCCTTTTGCGGATGCCCGCCGTTATAATCAGGAAGGTACGTATGCCCGGACGCTGACCAAGACTTATGGGGGGAAGGAGTATACCTTGAGCCCGACATCTCATTTGTGGACCATGCCTTTCCCGGCCGGGGCACTCAATAATCCTGGAAACGGAACAATTGAACAAAACGTCACTAAATAAAATCGAATTATGAAAATGAAGAATTTCTTTTGTATGGCCACTATGGGCTTGATGGCAATGGCATGTACCAGCCAGCCTGCGGTAGATGGCTATGTGTTGAAAGGTAATATTGAAGGTTTGCCCGACGGCACACATGTGCAGCTGGTGCCGGTCAGCCATGATAGTGAGCTGCCTTTTGCCGATACGACGGTGGTCAACGGACAGTTTGTGTTTACAGGAAAAATGGAAGAGCCGAGAGCTTTCCATCTGTTGGTGAAAGATGCGTACGGCTCGCGAAGCCTTATGCTGGAAAATACCCGGATGGAGGTTACGGGAAAGCTGGTGGCCAAGAAGGAATCTGACGGGGGAGTTTCCTATAATCTGTCTTCTTTGGCGGTAAAAGGCTCTCCGCTGAGTGCGCGTTATGATTCATTGCTGTCTGCACGGACATATTTGGACTCGTTGTATGCGCTTAATGGCCGTAAATTTGCCGCCTTCGACAGCCTTATGATGGCAGCTTATCAGGTCAAAGACCAGGCGAAGATTCAGAAATTGCGGCAGAGCGAGGAGGGTAAGGCCAGAGCAGCTGCCGATAAGGTATTTTTTACTACGGTAGACTCATTGTACCATCAGGTGGTCATGGCCAACAAGGATTCTTTCTGGGGACCTTTGATGATGATTTCGTTTACCAGTTACCTGAGCGAGGACATGAAACCGTGGTACGAAGCACTCTCTCCCGCGGCCCAACAGTCTTATTACGGACAGAAAGTGAAAGAGGAACTTTATCCGGCAGGAAAGGAAGGTACGGTGGTACCCGATTTCAAGGTGAAGGACAAAACCGGAAAGGAAGTGTCGCTTTCTGCATTGCGTCAGGGCAAGAAATATGTGCTAATTGACTTCTGGGCTTCCTGGTGCAATCCGTGCCGGAAAGAAATTCCGAACTTGAAGAAACTCTATGCGCAGTACAGTGGAAAAGGTTTTGAAATTGTGAGCATTTCCATCGATCAGAAGAAAGCCGACTGGGAAAAGGCGTTGAAGGAAGAAGGACTGATTTGGCCGAACTTTCTGGACGAAACAGGAGTAGCCGCACTTTATAAGGTGAAATTCGTACCGACCATGTATTTGATTACAGCAGATGGAGTAATGGTGGGTGAGAACTTGCGCGGTGAGGCCTTGGCCGAGAAATTGAAGGAGTTGTTCCAGTAAGAGTTGAACTAACGAGAATTTGGATGGAAACCCCTGTAAGGGGGATTCCGAATACAGGCGGTGTATGAATCTGAGCAATCGGATTTGTGCACCGTTTTTTATGGAATGAAGGGATTCATTCAGGTGTAGAGAGGAGGGGATTCCTGACTTCGGTCGGGAGGAAGGATACAAAAATGGAGGTACACTTCAAGCGCACCTCCATTTTGTATCATGTTCCGGCAGTTCCGGATTATTTCTTGCGGTTAGCTTCCACCCACTTGCGGGCATTGACGAAGGCTTCCATCCACGGAGTAATCTGGTCTTCGTTCTTGCGGTCGAGTGGATAGTAGGCATTTTCCCACGGGAAGCAGGCACGTTCCAGATGAGGCATCATGGCCAGATGACGTCCGTCCTGGCTGGCGATACCAGCCACGCTGTAGTCTGAAGCGTTCGGGTTGCCTGGGTATTCGTCGTAAGAATACTTCAGTACCACGTTGTAGTGGTCTTCCGGATAAGGCAATGAGAACTTACCTTCTCCGTGAGCCACCCAGATACCCAGTTTGGAGCCGCTCAGCGAACCGAACATCACGCTGCGGTTCATCGGTACGGTCACGCCCAGGAAGGCAGATTCAAACTTGTGGGAATCGTTATGCAGCATCTTTCCTTTCTTCTTGTCTTCCGGAGTAATCAGTCCCAGTTCCATCATCAGCTGGCAGCCGTTGCAGACACCCAGTGAGAGGGTATCCTCGCGGGCATAGAAGTTGTCGAGGGCTGCTTTGGCTTTCGGGTTGAACAGGAAGCTTCCGGCCCATCCTTTGGCAGAACCAAGCACGTCGGAGTTGGAGAATCCACCGCAGTAAACTACCATATTGATGTCTTCCAGTGTCTCACGTCCGCTGACCAGGTCGGTCATGGTCACGTCTTTCACGTCGAAGCCAGCCAGATACAGCATGTAAGCCATTTCACGTTCACCGTTGGTTCCCTTTTCACGAATGATAGCCGCCTTGATGCCGCTCGGTGTACGGCGGTTCGGGTCGAGTCCGAACTGTGACAGCTTGCCGGTGAACGACTTGTCGAATACGAATTCCAGCGGCTGCTGCTTGTAGTTTTCGAAACGTTTCTTGGCACAGCCGTTCATGCTCTGCTTGCGGTCGAGCAGGTAAGAAGTAGAATACCATACATCACGCAAGTAGTCGATGCCGAACTGATAAGTCGCATCGTGGAAGGTAGCCAGGATGTGGCGTTCTTCGGTCGGCACACCAATCTTCACGTAACCTACACCGGCGTCTTCCAGAATCTTCTTGACTTCTGCCTTGTGCTTGTCGGCTACCTGAATCACTACACCCGGATTCTCGGCAAACAGAATCTTCACGATGTCGTCGCACTTAATCTTGTCGAGGTTGATTTCCATACCGCCGTCCACGTTGGCGAAGCACATTTCCAGCAGGGTCGTAATCAGACCGCCGGCAGAGATATCGTGTCCGGCCAGAATCAAGCCCTTGTTGACCAGTTCCTGGATGGCCATGAAGGCATCGCGGAAGTATTCCGGATTCTGTACAGTCGGCACGTCGTCGCCCACCTTGTTGAGTGACTGTGCGAAGGCAGAACCACCCAGACGGAGCTGGTCGAAGCTGAAGTCGATATGATAGAAGGTTGATTTCGGTTTGTTGACCATGACCGGAGGAACCACTTTCTTGATGTCGGAAACTTCACCACCGGCAGAAACGATGACGGTTCCCGGGCTGATGATTTTTTCTCCGTTCGGATATTTTTGAGTCATGGACAGGGAGTCCTTACCGGTCGGTACGTTGATTTGCAGTTCGCAGCAGAAATCAGACAACGCTTTCACAGCCTTGTACAGACGGGCATCCTCTCCTTCCTGTGAGCGGCAAGGCCACATCCAGTTGGCTGATAAAGAAATGCTGTCCATGCCGTCGGCCAGCGGAGCCCATACCAGGTTGGTCAGTGCTTCCGATACAGCCAGTACGGAACCTGCTTCCGGATTGGCCAAGGCAGCCTGCGGAGCGTGTCCAAGTGCAGTAGCGATACCTTTCTCGCCACGGTAGTCGAGGGCTACCACGCCGCAGTCGCTTAACGGCAACTGCAATTCGCCCTGACACTGCTGGCGGGCAATCTTACCTGTTACGGAACGGTCTACCTTGTTGGTCAGCCAGTCCTTGCAGGCTACGGCTTCCAGCTGCAGCACACGGCGCAAATATTCATTCAGTTTGGTCACATCGTAAGAAACGTTTTCATAGTGACGTTCCACACTCTTGTCTACCATATAAGTTTTCGGAGAAGAACCGAACATCTGGTCTACGGCCAAGTCGAACGGACGCACGCCGTCAGCCTGTTCGAAGGCAAAGCGATGGTCGCCGGTCGTTTCACCCACCACGTACATCGGGGCACGTTCGCGTTCCGCAATCTTGCGTACATGTTCGATGGCCTCGTCTTCAATCAGCAAGCCCATACGTTCCTGTGATTCGTTGGCGATGATTTCCTTGGCCGACAAGGTTTCGTCGCCGATAGGCAGCTTGTCCATGTGAATCAGACCACCGCAGTCTTCCACCAGCTCAGACAGACAGTTCACGTGTCCGGCAGAACCGTGGTCGTGGATAGACACAATCGGGTTCACATCTTCCTCGCACAAGGCACGTACTACGTTGTAGGCACGTTTCTGCATTTCGGCGTTGGCACGCTGGATGGCGTTCAGCTCGATGCCAGAAGAGTAACGTCCGGTATCTACAGAAGAAACGGAACCACCTCCCAGACCGATGCGGTAGTTGTCACCACCGAGTACGACAATTTCATCTCCAGCTTCCGGGGTGCCTTTCAGGCAGTCACGCTGTGTACCGTAACCTACACCTCCTGCCAGCATGATGACTTTGTCGTAAGCATATTTTTCGTTGTTCTCTTCGTGTTCAAAAGTCAGTACAGAACCACAAATCAGCGGCTGTCCGAACTTGTTACCGAAATCGGAAGCACCGTTGGAAGCCTTGATCAGAATCTGTTCCGGAGTCTGGTATAACCATTTACGCACCGGCAGGATGTTTTCCCAGTCGCGTCCTTCGTCCGTACGTGGATAAGAGGTCATGTACACGGCAGTTCCGGCAATCGGCCAGGAACCTTTACCACCACCCATACGGTCACGGATTTCGCCACCGGTACCGGTAGACGCTCCGTTGAACGGTTCTACGGTAGTCGGGAAGTTGTGAGTTTCCGCTTTCAGTGAGATGACGGTCTTGATATCTTTGATAATGAAATAGTCAGAAGTAGAGTGGTCGGCCGGAGCGAATTGTTCTACCACCGGACCTTCGGCGAAGGCCACATTGTCTTTGTAGGCCGAGATAATCTTGTTGGGGTTTTCCTGAGTGGTTTTCTTGATCATCTGGAACAGAGAAGATTCCATTTCCTGTCCGTCGATGATGAATGTACCGCCGAAGATTTTGTGGCGGCAGTGCTCTGAGTTAATCTGTGCGAAGCCGAATACTTCCGAGTCGGTCAGCTTGCGTCCCAGGTCTTTTTCCACCTTCAGCAGATAGTCCATTTCTTCGCGTGACAGCGCCAGACCTTCCTTTTCGTTGTATTCTTCCAGGTTTTCGATGTATATGATAGGCTGCGGTTTGATGTCCACCGTGAAAATGTCCTGATTCAGTCCGTGGTACATACGTTGCAGCATCGGGTCATGGTCGGCGTTCTCGTCCTTTACCGGGAAATATTCCTCGATACGGCGGATGCCCGTGAGGCCCATGTTTTGGGTGATTTCTACTGCATTTGTACTCCAAGGGGTAATCATTTCACGACGTGGACCGATGAACCATCCTTTCAGGTTGTCTTCATTTTCCACAGTAGCGTCGCTGTAAAGCCAGCATAGTTTCTTGACGTCTTCAGCATTCAGCTCCTGATTGCATTTTGTGGCAATCACACTGTTTGTGGGTGTTCTGAAAAATAGAATCATAGCACTTGTATGTTATAATGAATATTCAATGCGCTTTTAAAAGTGGTACAAAGGTAGGGAAAATCCTCGGAATAAACGAAAAAAATAGAAGTAATGTTATCGCTTGTAGGGTGGAAGGACTGTGTTGTTTTCACATTCCGCGGAATATGCCTATCTTTGCACCTCAAATCAAAAAACTGTTTCTATTTTATGTGGTTACAATTACTGTTTGTCTTGTTGGCCATTGTGGTCGGTGCACGGGTTGGGGGCATCGGATTGGGTGTGTTCGGAGGCCTCGGTCTGGCTGTTCTTACGTTTGTGTTCGGTCTGGAACCGACCGCTCCTCCTATTGATGTGATGCTGATGATTGTGGCCGTGATTGCAGCGGCGGGTTGCATGCAGGCTGCCGGAGGATTGGATTTGATGGTGAAATGGGCGGAGAAAATCTTGCGCCGCCATCCTCAGCGTATCACTTTGCTGAGTCCCTTGGTGACTTACCTCTTTACCTTTTTTGCCGGGACGGGGCATGTGGCTTATTCCGTGCTCCCGGTCATTGCCGAAGTGGCCCGTGAGACGGGTATCCGTCCGGAACGTCCGATGGGGATTGCCGTCATCGCCTCCCAGCAGGCTATTACGGCCAGTCCTATTTCCGCGGCCACGGTCGCTCTTTTGAGTATGCTGGCCGGATACGACATTACTTTGTTTGATATACTGAAGATTTCCATCCCCTGCACCTTGATGGGGGTATTGGCTGGCGCGCTGTATTCCATGCGGGTGGGCAAGGAACTGGAGGATGACCCTGTCTATCAGGCCCGTTTGAAATCGGGGGAACTTTCGGGTGCGAATTATTGTACGGCCGAGGTGCTCCATCCCGGCAAGGCGTTGACTTCTGTATTGTTGTTTCTGGCTGCCACGGTGGGCATTGTGCTGTTTGGCTCCATCGATAGCCTCCGCCCGTCGTTTCAAACTTCCGAAGGTGTGGTGGTGATGCAGATGGCGCACATCATAGAAGTGCTCATGTTGTCGGTAGCCGCATTGATTCTGCTGCTGACCGGCACCAGTGGCATGAAGGCAGCCAAGAGTTCGGTTTTCAATGCGGGCATGCAGGCAGTGGTGGCTATCTTCGGCATTGCCTGGATGGGCGATACTTTCATTTCGGGCAACATTGCGGTGATAAAGGAAGGAATCTTCGGCATGGTGACCGATATGCCCTGGCTTTTTGGTATCGCACTTTTTGTCATGTCCATCCTGCTGTTCAGTCAGGCTGCTACCATCCGTGCCTTGCTTCCTTTGGGTATGGCATTGGGTATTTCGCCCTACATGCTGATAGCCCTTTTTCCGGCAGTAAACGGATATTTCTTTATTCCTAACTATCCGACAGTGGTGGCCGCCATCAATTTCGATACTACGGGCACGACCCGTATCGGGAAGTATGTGCTCAATCATTCGTTTATGATGCCGGGCCTGATTTCCACTTTTGTGGCCGTAGGGTTGGGCATTCTGGCGGTACTTTTCGTGTAATGCGCATGCGAAAATAAAAGTATAAGGATGTGATGCGTGAAACGAACTCATCCATTCTATGTTTTCTTCGTGTGAACCGTATGTTTCTCTGCCGGAAAACGTATGTTTCTCAGTCGGGAAACGTAGGGTTCCGCCTTGCGAGACGTAAAAAAGAATTAAAGGCTGATAATTTATCGCTTTGAGCTTTTCCCGATTTGTTCTTTTTCCGCTGCGCATGTAATGATAATCGCATAAAAATGTAGGTACTTTCGTAAAAAAGTAGCATCTTTGCAGTATGAATTGGATTGAACAGGTTACTATACTTGATTTGTTGCTGAAAGGATTGATTATCGGAATCGTGGTTTCTGCTCCTTTGGGCCCGGTCGGTGTGCTCTGCATTCAGCGTACGTTGAACAAGGGCCGCTGGTTTGGTTTCGTGACGGGAGTAGGGGCGGCGTTGAGTGATATATGTTATGCGTTGATAACCGGATACGGAATGAGCTTCATGGATGAATTGATATTGAAACATCATATTTTCCTTCAGGTGGTGGGTAGTATCATGCTGCTTGCATTCGGTATCTATACTTTTCGCAGTAATCCGGTGAAGTCCCTTCGTCCGGCCTCGGGCACACGCGGTACATACCTGCATAATTTCGTGACGGCTTTTTTTGTCACCCTGTCCAATCCGCTCATCATTTTCCTGTTTATCGGTCTGTTTGCCCGTTTCTCGTTTGTCATGCCGGGCAGTCCCATCGGCTTCCAGCTGGTAGGCTATCTGGCTATTATTACAGGAGCGTTGGGCTGGTGGTTCAGCATTACGTATTTTGTCAACAAGGTACGCTCGCGGTTTAATTTGCGCGGCATCTGGGTGCTCAACCGTATCATCGGTGTCGTGGTTATGGTAGCGGCGGTGGTGGGAATCGTCCTGGCCATTGCCGGCAAATCTTTTTCTTGATTAGGATATGTATATTTCTCAACAACTTAAAAAAAAGAATATTGCCGAATACCTGCTGTATATGTGGCAGGTGGAGGATTTGATTCGGGCCAATGGCTGCGATATGGAAAAAATCCGGAAGAATATCGTTGAGCCTTATCCGGCTACGGACGAGCAGAAGCAAGAGCTGGTCCGCTGGTATGAGGACCTGATTAATATGATGCAGCAGGAGGGGGTGATGGAAAAAGGTCATCTGCAAATCAACAAGAATATCATTGTCTGGTTGACCGACCTTCATCTGCGCCTGTTGCGTTCACCTAAATTCCCGTATTACACGGCGGCTTATTACAAGGTGTTGCCTTTTATCGTTGAATTGCGAGCCAAAGGGGGCGACAAGGACGTGCCCGAGCTGGAGACTTGCTTTGACGCCATGTATGGGGTGCTGATGCTGAAATTGCAGAAAAAGGAAATCAGCGAGGGGACGGCCAAGGCAGTGAAAGCCATCAGTGATTTGCTGGCTATGCTGGCCGGCTATTATATAAAGGATAAGGAAGGCGATTTGGACTTGGATTAAAACACACATACTGGAAATGAAAAAGATATTGGTGACGGGAGCCAACGGACAGCTGGGTAATGAAATGCGTCTGCTGGCAGAAGAGCACAAAGATTTTGAGTATTTTTTTACCGATGTGGCGGAACTCGACATCTGCGATGAAAAGGCTGTGATGGACTTTGTTTCGGCGCATCAGATTGATGGAATTGTGAATTGTGCGGCTTACACGGCGGTCGACAAGGCGGAGGATAACGTGGAACTCTGTGACAAACTGAATCGTGTGGCGCCGGGCTATCTGGCCAAGGCGGCACAGAGCCGGGGAGGCTGGCTGGTGCAAGTGTCTACGGATTATGTGTTCGACGGAACCGCTCATATTCCTTACAAGGAAGAAGACACTCCTTGTCCGAATTCCGTGTACGGCTCTACCAAGTTGGGAGGAGAACAGGAGGCCTTGAAGTATTGCCCGAATACGATGATTATCCGTACGGCATGGCTGTATTCTAGCTTCGGCAACAATTTTGTGAAGACAATGATTCGGCTGGGTCAGGAGAAAGAGACGCTGGGCGTCATTTTCGACCAGATTGGGACGCCGACGTATGCACGCGATTTGGCTCAGGCCATCTTCGTGGCATTGGAGAAAGGGATTGTGCCCGGTATCTATCATTTCAGCAACGAAGGGGTTTGTTCCTGGTATGATTTTACCAAAGCCATTCACCGGTTGGCTGGGATTACCACTTGTCACGTGTTACCGCTTCACACGGAAGATTATCCCACCAAGGCTTGCCGTCCACACTATTCCGTGCTCGACAAGACGAAACTGAAGAAGACCTACGGGGTGGAGGTGCCCTACTGGATGGACAGTCTGGCAGAATGTATTGAAAAATTAAAACAATAAATATGGCAAATCAGGAAATAGCAAGAAGACGAACATTCGCGATTATCGCGCACCCGGATGCCGGTAAAACCTCGTTGACGGAAAAGCTGTTGCTTTTCGGTGGGCAGATTCAGGTGGCCGGAGCCGTAAAATCAAACAAAATCAAGAAAACGGCCACGTCCGACTGGATGGACATCGAGAAGCAGCGTGGTATTTCGGTGACTACCTCCGTGATGGAGTTTGACTACCATGACTATAAGATTAATATCCTCGATACGCCGGGTCACCAGGATTTTGCGGAAGATACGTACCGCACGCTGACGGCAGTGGACAGTGTCATCATCGTGGTGGACGGAGCGAAGGGTGTGGAATCGCAGACACGTAAGTTGATGGAGGTTTGCCGTATGCGCAACACGCCGGTGATTATCTTCGTGAACAAGATGGACCGTGAGGCCAAGGATCCGTTTGATTTGCTGGATGAACTGGAGGAAGAGCTGGTTATCAACGTGCGCCCGCTGACGTGGCCGATTGAGAGCGGTCCGCGTTTCAAGGGAGTATACAACATCTACGAACAGAAGCTGAATCTTTTCCAGCCGTCCAAGCAGGTGGTGACGGAGAAGGTGGAAGTGGATATCCATACGGAAGACCTGGACAATCATATCGGTACGCCGCTGGCGGACAAGCTGCGCAGCGAACTGGAACTGATTGAGGGGGTTTATCCGGAATTCAATGTGGACGATTACCTGAAAGGGGAACTGGCTCCAGTGTTCTTCGGTTCGGCCTTGAACAACTTCGGTGTGCAGGAATTGCTCGACTGCTTTGTGGAGATTGCGCCGAGTCCGCGTCCGGTGCAGGCAGAGGAACGTATCGTGATGCCGGAAGAGCCCAAGTTCACGGGTTTCGTGTTCAAGATTACGGCCAACATCGACCCGAACCATCGTTCGTGTGTGGCTTTCTGCAAGGTATGTTCCGGCAAGTTTACCCGCAATACGCCGTATCTGCACGTGCGTCACAACAAGACCATGCGTTTTTCTTCACCCACGCAGTTCATGGCCCAGCGCAAGACTACGGTGGATGAGGCTTGGGCAGGCGATATTATCGGTCTGCCGGACAACGGTACGTTCAAGATTGGCGATACGCTGACCGAAGGTGAAATCCTGCATTTCAAGGGATTGCCCAGCTTCTCTCCGGAAATGTTCAAGTACATCGAGAATGCCGACCCGATGAAGACCAAGCAGTTGAACAAGGGTATCGATCAGCTGATGGACGAAGGTGTGGCACAGCTGTTTGTCAACCAGTTCAATGGCCGGAAGATTATCGGTACGGTAGGGCAGTTGCAGTTTGAAGTGATTCAGTACCGTCTGGAGAATGAATACAATGCCAAATGCCGTTGGGAACCGTTGAGCCTCTACAAGGCGTGCTGGATTGAAAGTGACGATCCGGCAGAACTGGAGGCCTTCAAGAAGCGCAAGTACCAGTATATGGCTAAAGACCGCGACGGACGCGATGTGTTCCTGGCCGACAGCGGTTATGTGCTTCAGATGGCGCAGATGGACTTCAAGCACATCAAGTTCCATTTCACCAGCGAGTTCTAAAGAAGATAAGATACATATAAAAGGCAGGAAAGTAAATCGCTCTCCTGCCTTTTTTATATTCCTAAATTGGGATATTTACTGAATGTTCTATTTTAGTTTTGGCATGTCGGTCAAAATCTGTTTGCGTTTTCCATAAATCGTTTGAATATTTTGTATTTTTTATCCTCTCTATTAATTACTATTAATATTAGTAGTTCTACTAAAACTTTTAGTTGTTTGTCCGATAATTTTCATATCTTCGTATGGTATTAATCTTAAATGAGCTGTTTATGAAGAAGCTGACACCAAAAGAAGAAGAAATAATGAATATCCTATGGACCCATGGCCCTTTGTTTATCCGTGAAATGTTGGCATTCTATTCGGAGCCGAAACCACATTACAATACAGTAGCTACTCTGGTGAAGCTGTTGGTAGAAAAAGGCTTTGTCAGTTATCGTGCGTTTGGAAACACCTACCGTTATGAAGCAAAAATAACAGAAAATGAATACAAGGGTTCGGCTATCGGAGAGATTGTTTCTCAATATTTTGATAATTCTTATACCAAGGTTGTTTCTCAGTTTATTGAAGATGAGAAAATGAACTTGGAGGAACTGAAGCAGTTGATAGCTCAGATAGAGGAGGGGAAGAATAATCGTAAATTTTGAACCTATGGTAGCCCTTTTAATCTATTTACTGAAAAGCTCTTTCTGCCTGACATTGTTCTATGGGTTCTATAAGTTACTTTGTGCTTCGACCACTCGCTTTTCCTTGAACCGATGGGTGTTGGTGGGCGGAATGTTGACCTGTCTGTTATTGCCTTTCGTTTCTCTGAAATTAGAACATGAACCTTTAGTGCAGTCTCCTTTTAGTCTTATGGAGGAATGGAAACAGCCTGTTGATGTAATATCTGCTTCTGCTACAGGTATGGTGGAGATTACTCAGAAGGAAGCCAATTATTGGGGTTGGTTTGTGTTATCGATAGTGGTTTATCTGTCGGGATGTGCCTTTATTCTTTTGCAATGGGTTGTAGGCTATATCCGTCTGTTCCGTTGGATAAACCGGCAGGAATATAAAGAATGTAATGGATTACGATGGGTGTTGTATGATATTCCTGTCCGTCCTTTTAGCTGGGGAACGTATATCGTCATGAACAGTCAGGAGTATGAAGAATATTCTCCGGTCCGTTTGCATGAGGAAATGCATTGCCGGTATGGACATTGTTATGATAATCTGCTGATGCAGTTTATTCTAATCTTTCATTGGTGGAATCCGTTGGTGTGGAAACTGAAGCATGAACTTAGTAGTGTTCATGAGTATCAGGCCGATGAAGGTGTACTGAATCAAGGCATCGATGTAAAAACATATCAATTGTTATTGGTGAGGAAAGCAGTGGGTTCAAGGCTCTACTCTATGGCTTGCGGTTTTACTCACAGTTCACTTAAAAAACGTATATCTATGATGTCGAAAAAAAGAAACAGTAAGTGGGTCCGGCTGCGTGTCTTGTTAGCCGTACCTTTGGCTGCAGGGGTCGTGTATGCCTTTGCGAGGCCGGAAGTGAAAGAAACGGTAGCGGATTATGGCGCAGCTCTTCAAACGAAGCATCAAGGAAAAGAAAAATCCGGATTAATGGTGAGGGACACAGCACAGCAACGGAATGCAGACAATCTGATGCTGGATCATATTTCGTCGGAAAAGGCGTATGTGCTGGAATTGTATTGTAACCAGCGGAATCAGTTTCTTTTCGGGCCTGAAAATCATATTTCAAAGAAGAAGTTTGTTGATTATGGAACCATGATGGACGAGGCCAAGAAGCAATTGAAAGACTCTTTCGTCAAATTGTATTCTGAGCAGAAAACGGAAATGTCTCCTATCGTTGTCCGTATTGTAGCAGACCGCAATACAAAGATGGGGGCGATAACTATTGCCAAGCAGAAACTGGTAAAAGCGTATGATGAGGTCAGACGGGAGCTTGCGAAAACTTATCCTCAGGAATTTGTGAATGAATGTTTGATTTCCCGTTTCTATTATGCTTCTCCGAAAGCATATGCGGATGTACCGGCGGGTGTGGCCGATAAGAGTGTTCCGTTGCCGGGATATGAAGTCCGATTTTTGAAAGATAATGTGATAGTAGGTGAGTTGGAGGATTTTTCTCTGGATGAACTTTCTTCGAAAATCAAGCAGTTATGTGAGGGAAATAAGGCTGAAAACCTTTCCGTTTCGCTAAAGATACCTTCAGATGCTTCTGAAGGGGTGGTATATGATATCAAGCAGGCATTACGTGACGGATATATGCTTAAACTGAATCTTATGAGTGGTTTTTAGAATTGATTCGTGTAATAGTCTGTATTTGAAAACTTAGTTTTAAAATTTATGAAACCTTTTTCCTTTTATTTAAGTCTTATATTCGTTGTATCGGTGTTTGTTTCTTGTCAGAAGGATGGTAAAAGTATTGTTACTCCGGTATCCAGTGGTAGGCCTTATGAGGTACTGGTAGTTGCGGATGACAAATGTTGGAACAGTCCGGATAGTGCGCTTTTCCATGTACTTGATACCGATGTACCGGGATTGCCCCAACCGGAACGTTCTTTCCGGATTTCGAGAGTTCGTCCGGAGTATTTTGACCGTAGTACCCGTCTGTTCCGCAACATCATTATTGCGGATATTCAGGACATCTATACGCAAACCAAATTCAAGTATACCCGTGACGCGTATTCTTCTCCACAGATGATTATGACTATCCAGTCGCCGAATCAGGAAGAGTTTGCCGAATATGTATCCAAGAATGGACAGGTGATTATTGATTTCTTTACCCGGGCAGAAATGAACCGGGAAGTAAAACTGTTGGAGAAGAAGCATAATGATGTCTTGTCTGCCAAGGTACAAAGTTTGTTTGATTGTGATATCTGGATGCCGGTAGAACTGGCTTCGTACAAGGTTGGCCAACAGTTCTTGTGGGCTTCCAGCAACCTGAATGATTTGAACTTTGTTATCTACACTTATCCGTATACCAGCAAGGGAACTTTTACAAAGGCATATTTCATAGAAAAACGAGATTCTGTGATGAAAGCCAACATTCCGGGAGTAAAAGAAGGTATGTATATGGTGACTGCCGATTCTATTTTTGTAGAAGCTCGTAATATTGCAGTGCAGGGTGATTATGCATATGAAGCACGCGGTTTGTGGGAGATGGAGAACGATGCGATGGGAGGCCCTTTCGTTTCACATGTTCGTGTTGACCGTACGAACGGTCGGATTGTCGTAGTAGAAGGTTTCGTTTATAATCCGGGCAAACTGAAACGTGACCAGATTCGTAAACTGAATGCTGCCCTTTATACGTTGAAACTTCCTAACTATATAAATGGGATTATTTTAACACACTATAAATCAGTAAGTTAATAACTATGTTTATTTGTTTGCTGAAAATTTGCTGTATTGTTTACTGGAATAAATCCGGCTGCATTTCGTCTAAAATCCCGTCCCCGTTTGCGTCCAGCATCCGGTTATCTAACTTAAATTTAATATCCGCACCGTCAAAATATGACTGCATACCGTTGGGTAATTCATTAGGTTTATTATTACCCGTATTTAATGAGCCAACCAAAGTAGCGGTAAAGGCAGTAGGACTTTCAAAATTTGCGGTTATTGTTAAATTATCAACCCGATACACATAGTTTGGGTAATTCCCGGACGTGCTAATATTATTCCAACTGCTAACCACTTCGCCGCAAATAAAAGGTGCGAAGTAGGTACACTTTCCATTTTCCAAAACCATACATACCACTAAATCCATAGCGTCTGCGATGTACTGACCATCCGCAGGCACAGCCGTAGTTTCGTCTTTAGAGCAGGAACACAAAGCGGCTATAGCCAATATAAAAAATAATATCCTTTTCATTTTTTCAGTATTTCTAATAACGTCTGTATCTGCTTATCCTTTTCTGCCAACATATCCCGTACAAAACTTTCGGGCAGTGTGTTGTTATCGCTGTTTACTTTGCTGTTTACATTATGGCTGTTTACCACCGAGGCAGAAGTAAGCGACATTTCGCCCCTACCACGCAGTAACCATTCCAGCGACATTTCCGGCAAAGCCTCAGCAATTAGTAAAATCGTACTTAACGATACCGCAGTATCGCTATTTATCTGGTTATTTAATGTTTTCTGATTAACCCCAAACTTTTTAGCTAAGCTGGTGGGATTTTCGTTATACGCTTCTAAAGCGGTGCGCAGGCGGTTTTTTACTACAATTTCGTCCATTTTTCAGTTTATAAGTAAAATTCTACTCAAAAAATTTGGTAGATAAGTAAAATATTACTTCCTTTGCACCAACGAACGAGTAAACAAAGTCGTTAGCGCGTAGAAAGGGCTGCCGACCTGAGTAGGCCAGCCAACCAAACCAATTTATTACCGCCACAAAGTTAGGCAGTTTTTTCTATTGCGCCAACAAACGAACCAAGTTTTTTAACTGTAAAGTATTGAACAATGGAACAAAAGAAAGAAAAGATTACCCGCGACTGCCTACGAGCCATGAAGATAGGCGATACAGTGGTGGTAGAGTGTAAGGATGGCTACGATTTGGATAGCCAGAAAAACACCGCTTATGCGATGCAGAAAATGGAAAACTGCCGGTTTGCCTGCAAATCGGACGGACTGACATTAACCGTAACGAAACATGGTATCAGTTAAACCCGTGTGCGACCCGGATAGACGCTACAGCCAAAAGGAAGCGGCGGAACTGCTGGGCGTTGAACGCCACACAGTCAGACGCTGGGAGGTAGAGGGCTGGATACGCTTCTATGTGCGCAAAGCCGGGCGGGCGAAGTTTACCACGGGCAAACAGATTATCAAGTGCTGGGAAACCACCTATTTATAACAATTCAAAATTAACGAGATATGAAAGCGATTTATTACTGCATCCTTTTCGTGCTGGGCTTCATAGCCATAATCGGCATTTTCTCAGAGCCGGAGCCAGCATTAGACATGGTACGCTGGACTACTGTTTTTGTTGTATCGAAGTCCGTAGGCTTTGCCGCCGGATATATCGCGTACCGTCTGATGGTGCGCTGGGAAAAAGAGGGAAAGATAAAGTTACCCGATGATGACGAAGCATAAAACCTATCTACTATGGCTATCAACTTCAAAAAGCTAAAAGCGCAAATCAAACCGTTTAAGCCGGAAACTAAAAACGGCTACATCTTTATCGCTACCGATGAGCAAAAGAAAAACGGTGTATGCAGTGTGGCTAAACCGGGAAGCAAACGCGGCTTACTATCCGCTTTAGTATGGTTTATCCAGAATGACGCAGATTTCAAAAAAGAATTTACCCTATAAATCAAACAAGTTATGCAACCAATCCAGATTAACGTACAGGTTAGTATCGGACTTAACAGCGAACTATTTACGCTGCTTTCGTCCGTAGTGAACCGTCCGGCGCAGGTGGCGGAACTGCCAGCAGCACCGAGGAACAAGAAACCGGCAAAGCCCCAACCGGAACCGAAGCCGGAAGTAACCAACCAGCCGACCCCGACCGATGGCCAGGCCACAGCATCCGAAGAACCGGAACCGCAGCCAGAAGCGGCAAAGCCGGAACCGGAACCAGCCCCGGTGCAAGAGCCTGCACCCGAACCACAGCAGGAACCGGAACCACAACCGCAGGCACCAGCCAAAGAGGAAACAAAGGAGTACACCGAGGTAGATGTACGGGCGGCAATGGATAGAACCCGCAAGCGTATCGAGGGCGAGAACTACAAGGAAAAAACCGACAGCGAGGGGTACAAGAAGTGGCACCGGGTACTGACCGGGTGGTTTAAGAACACCGCCGCAGTCTACGGAGCGGAAAAGCCAAGCGCATTACCCGACAGCGAGAGCCGGGCGAAATTCATAGCGTGCTGCGATGCGGTGTACGTGAAAGATGACGAACTGGTAGAAGATTGTCCATTTTGACCTATGGGAGCGCACGCACTATTAAGCCCGTCCGCCGCGCACAGGTGGATTAACTGCACAGCCGCACCACGGCTGGAGGCGACAGTAGAGGATAGCGGCAGCAGTTATGCCGCAGAGGGAACATTAGCGCACGCCTACTGCGCTATGAAGCTGAAAGAGTTTTTAGGCCGTGACATTTCCGATGAGGCGGCAGAGATAGCCGAACTGGATAGCCAGTACCACACCGGGGAAATGGACGAATACACGGACACATACAAAACTATCGTACTGGAGAAGTACAACGCCGCACGCGCCAGCGTGGCAGATGCGCAGCTGCTGATAGAAACCCGTCTGGATTTCAGCAATTATATCCCGGACGCTTTCGGTACTGCCGATGCTATCATAATCGCAGACGGCACTATGGAGGTGATAGACTTCAAGTATGGCAAAGGCGTTAGGGTATCCGCATACCGAAACCCGCAGATGATGATATACGCGCTGGGCGCATACGACCGGTTTAACTTCGAGTACAAGATAGACCGGGTGCGCATGACCATAGTACAGCCGCGTATCGACAACCTAAGCGAGTTTGAGCTATCCGTATCCGATTTGCTGGCATGGACGGATGAAACGCTGATACCGAAAGCAAACGAGGCATACGGCGAGAACGGCGTACAGGTGCCGGGCGACTGGTGCCAATTCTGCAAAGTGAAAAGCATCTGCCGAGTGCTTACTCAGAAATGCACCGGCGCAGCCTCAGACCACCCAGACCCGAAACTGTTAAGCCCGGAAGAACTGGCCACGGACGTACTGCCGCTGCTGGCTACGGTTAAGACATGGTTAGCGGGCGTGGAGGATTACGCGCTACAGCAGGCGTTAAGCGGCGTACAGTTACCCGGCTGGAAAATCGTAGAGGGGCGCAGCGTCCGGAAGATTACCGACCAAGAGGCAGCAGCCGTGGCACTGAACAAAGCCGGATACAAGACCACCGAGATATACAAACCGCAGGAACTGCGAACCATTACCGAACTGGAGAAGCTGGTAGGAAAGAAACAGTTTGCCGCTATCTGTAGCGACTATATCGAAAAGCCGCAGGGCAAACCGACACTGGCACCGGAAAGCGACAAACGCCCGGCGATAGACCCGGTAGCGGACGATTTCAAAGACATAAACCTATGAGCCTATGCAGGCAGTGTTTGATTTCGTTATGCAGCATCCGTTTTGGGCTTTGTATCTGGCTATCCTGCTGGGCATAGCGATACACGGATTTAGAAGCAACAAAGACAAATAAATGTTTAACACCAAAAAATTTACAGAAATGATTACACCAGTAGTAAAAGAAACAAAAGTAGTGTTCGGCCCGTGCCGACTGAGTTACACCCACGTATTTAGCAAGTTTGCCCCGGACGGCGACACCGCCAGCGGCAAGTACATGACAAACGTACTGATACCGAAAGAGGAAAAGGAAACCATTAAGGCTATCCAGCAGGCTATCGAAACAGCCAAAAAATCCGGTATCGTATCGAAGTGGGGCGGCAAAGAGCCTAAAAAACTGGATATGCCGCTGCGTGACGGCGACACCGACAAAGACGATGACGAAGTATATGCCGGACACTTCTACGTGAACGCAAAGAGCAACACACGCCCCGGTATCGTAGACAAGAACAAAGCCCCTATCGTGGACGAGGACGATATATATAGCGGCGTTTGGGCTATCATGTCGGTAACATTCTACGCCTATGACGTAAACGGAAACCGTGGCGTGGCGTGCGGGCTTAACAACATTATGAAATACAAGGATGACGAACGTCTGGGCGGCAGAGCATCTGCCGAAAGCGACTTTGCCGACCTTGATATGGAAGATGACGAAGATTTGTAACTGACTACTGACATTTGCCCGGTGTGGGTGCATCCTGCACCGGGCTATTAAAAGGAAACAATATGCAAGAGATATTATTAACCATAGCGGAGCGATGCCACGCAGCGGCAACGAAGCGCGGCAAGGATACTACCGGTGTAGGCTGCATCCAATCTTTGCGCATGGAACTGTGCGAATACTGGAAAGCCGCCGACAAAGCCACAGAAACGCCCGAATTTGACGAAATAATAGAGCAGGCGGGCAAACTATCGGATGAAGATTTTGCGGCTTACTATGAGGCTAATTTGCACAATACGGCGACCGATGAACTGGCCGACATTCTGATAGTGGCGGCTACGTGGCTGTGGGAAGCCAGAGCGGAAGCGGGCGACAATTTCCAGCCCGGCAGGTCTATAGATGTTATGCTGCTGACCGGTGCCGTGCCGTTTGTCTGCGGACAGATGGCAGACCAGCACGACATAGAGAGGCTGCGCAAAGTGGTTAATCTGAAAATGCGGTATAACGAACTGAGAAAGGATTAGCCGATGCGCGAGATAGGGATAGACATAGAAACCTACAGCAGCCACGATTTGAAAAGCTGCGGCGTTTACCGCTATGTGGAGGCACCGGATTTCGCTATAATCCTATTTGGGTACAGCGTGGACGGTAGCCCGGTAAAATGCGTGGATTTGGCGCAGGGCGAAAAAATACCCGATGATGTGTTTGCCGCACTGACCGACCCGGCAGTTACCAAGACGGCATTTAACGCCGCCTTTGAGCGTGTTTGTATCGGCAAATACTTTTTCGGCAAGCCGTTAGACCCGGCGCAGTGGCGGTGTACGATGGTGCGTGCAGCCCGTATGGGTCTGCCGCTATCGCTGGAGCAATGCGGCGAAGTGCTGAGGCTGGAAAATGGGAAAATGAAAGAGGGCAAAACGCTAATCCGCTATTTTTCCACACCGACCAAAGGCAAACGGCATTTGCCAGCGGACGCACCGGACAGATGGGAAGTTTTCAAGCAGTACAATATCCGGGACGTTGAGGTAGAGCAGCAGATATTAGCCAAAGTGCGCAGGCTGGAACCGGCGGAGTTTGACGAAAGACTGTACACGGTAGACCAACGGATAAACGACCGTGGCGTGCTGCTGGATAGGCAACTGGCTGAAAACGCTACGCGCTTTGATGATGAATATAAAGCGCAGCTGCTGGAAGAAGCCAAAGCCCTAACAGGCATGGAAAATCCAAACAGCCCGGCGCAAATCAAAGAGTACCTGCACAGGGCTGCCGGTCTATCCATTGACAGCCTAAACAAAAAAAATCTGGATGACATAGAAAACCAGCTGACCTACTGGCCGAAAGCACAGAAAGTATTACGCATTAGGCGTGAAATGGGCAAAACGTCCACGAAGAAATACTGCGCTATGCTGGAGTGCGTTTGCGATGACGGACGGATACACGGGCTTTTGCAATTCTACGGCGCAGCCCGTACCGGACGCTGGGCAGGCAGGCTGGTACAGGTGCAGAACCTACCGCAGAACCATTTGCCCGATTTGGACTACGCACGCAGTCTGGTTAAGGCGGGCGATTTGGACGATTTCGAGCTGAACTACGCTAACCCTACTTATGTGCTATCTGAACTGATACGCACGGCTTTTATTGCAAAGCCCGGCTGCACTTTCCATGTCTGCGACTTTTCGGCGATAGAGGCACGGGTAATAGCGTGGCTGGCTGGGGGGCAGTGGGTACTGGACGTATTCCGCGCAGGCGGTGATATTTACTGCGCTACCGCCAGCCAGATGTTTAAGTGCAAGGTAGAGAAGCACGGCGAAAACGCAGAGCTTCGGCAAAAGGGAAAGATAGCCGTACTGGCACTGGGGTACGGCGGCGGCGTGGCTGCGCTGGAAAACATGGGCGGTAGCCGTATGGGATTGAGCCAGCAGGAAGAAAAAGACATTATGACCCGCTGGAGGTCTGCAAACCCGCGCATAGTCAAGTTTTGGACTATCATAAAAACCGCCGCTGTACGTGCCATTAAGTACGGCGAAGAAGTGACCATTAACCGGGGCATAGTGGTATCGTACCGCTGGGGTATGCTGCTTATTACCCTACCGTCCGGGCGCACTATCTGTTACCCGCGTGCCACTATCGGCATGGAAACCGGGGACGGATGGAGAGGCGACCACGAGATAATAGAGTATGAGGGGCTGAACCAGACTACGAAGAAATGGGAAAAGATACGCACCTACGGCGGAAAGCTGACCGAGAACGTAGTACAGGCTATCGCCCGTGACATTCTGGGCTATATCATTCTGAGAGCCGACAAAGAGGGGCTTAATATCGTATTCCACATACACGATGAGATAGTGGTAGAAGCGGAACCGGGGCAGACCCTACAGGACGTGGAAGCCATTTTTTGCAAACCTATAGACTGGTGCCGGGATTTGCCGCTGAAAGGCGCAGGTTATACGACACCATACTACCTAAAAGACTAAGAATATGACAGAAAGACGATTTTTAAGATTTTACTACGCCGCTATAAAGCGATACGGTGATAAACGCTGGACTGCACACCACGATGTAATAGAGTTTAACCCTAACTACACAGTGAGCGTTAGCGGTCTGGAGAAAGAAGATTTTGACTACAGGGATGATAAACCCTATGTAGTGGAGTTATCCAACGGCACTAAGTTTCTGTGCTTTTTCCACGGCTTCGGCGATGGGCTGGAGGATGAGATACTGAGCGCACAGGGCGAAGCCGCTAACAGTTATGCAGGCGATGAGTGCGTAGCGAAAGTAAAGAAGAACATTAACAAATTAAACCAGTATTGATATGTGCAAATTAACAAATGAACAGATGCTGCGTTACTTCATATTTAAGGATTGCGGCTTTGATGAGGAAATAGCAAAGAAAAGTTATGATTTCGTGATGGGCAACAGACCGGAGCCACAGCCGGAAAGCAAACCGGCTACCGGACCGTCTGGAAGATGAGGCGAAGCCCTACGCGCTGCGTGTGGGTACGAGCCAAGAAAAGCACAGGGCAGTAACAATCTACTGCGATGCTGAGAATGTGGCGTATTTCCAAAACATTATAGACCATGAAATTTAATAAGCTGAAATATGATTTTACGATAGATTTAGCCACAGCGCACAGCCGGGTATCGAAGAAGTGGCGTAACCGGCACTGGCAATGGTCTGAACTGCTGGAGCGGTGCAGCGAAACGAAGCGCACGGGCGAAACGGCGGCGGAATACGCACGCATGAGCCGGGAGGAACAAAGCAACGTAAAGGACGTGGGCGGTTTTGTCGGCGGGTATCTGAGCGGCGGAATACGCAAAAATACAAATGTGCTGTACCGCAGCGTGGCTACGCTGGATATAGACTACGGCACGGTAAACGTGTGGGATGACTTCTGTATGGCTTTCAACTTCGCGGCGATGCTGTACAGCACGCACAAGCACAGCGAGGCCACGCCCCGGTACCGTCTGGTATTCCCATTAAGCAGACAAGTAACCCCGGCGGAATACGAGCCGCTTTGCCGGAAGATAGCGGCGGAACTGGGTATAGACCTTTTCGATGATACCACCTACGAACTGCCGAGGCTGTTTTACTGGCCCAGCACGTCCAAGGATGCGGATTTCGTGTTTGAGTGGCAGGACGGCCCGGCGTGCAACGTAGACCAGATATTAAGCCAGTATGTAGACCCCTACGATGTGAGCGCGTGGCCGATGTCAAGCAGGGAGAACACGGTAATAGCGCATGAGATTAAAAAGGCAGGCGACCCCACGGAGAAGCCCGGACTAATCGGCGCGTTTTGCCGGGCGTACACCATAGAGGAAGCGATAGAGCGGTTTTTGTCAGACTGCTACGAGCCGACCAGCACACCGGGGCGGTACACATACAAGCTGGGCAGCGTGGCGGGCGGTCTGGTCTGCTACGAAAACAAATTTGCCTACAGCCACCACGAAACAGACCCGGCAAGCCGACAACTGTGCAACGCTTTCGACCTATGCCGGATACACCTATACGGCGCAAAGGATGAGGGCAGCAGGGCTACGGACGTAACCCACAAACCGTCCTTTGCGGCGATGCAGGAAATGGCGGCGGCTGACAAAAACGTAAAACTGCTGATGGCAAGGGAGCGCAGCGCGTCCGTGGCTGATGACTTCGGAGGCGTGGAGGTGCCAGAAGATTATAACGATGAGTGGAAAGCCGAACTGGAGTACACCAAATCCGGCAAACTGCTGTGCAATATCCAAAACATAATACTGGTACTGGAAAACGACCCGGCACTGAAAGGACGCATTACGCACGATGAGTTTACCGGGTACGATGTGATAACGGGCGGTCTGCCGTGGAACCGGCAGGCGAAGCAGTGGAGCGACCGGGACGATGCGAATTTGCGTGTATGGCTGGAACGTAACTACGACATAACCGGAAAGGACAAAATATATGACGCTTTGGCGGCGATACTGACAAAGCACAGTTACCACCCTATCCGGGATTATCTGAACGGTCTGCACTGGGACGGCACACCACGGCTGGAGCGTCTGATTATAGACTATATCGGCGCAGAGGACACGGAACTAAACCGCACCATGACGCGCAAGCATTTCACTGCGGCAGTCGCCCGGATATTCCAGCCCGGATGCAAATACGATTACTGCCTAATCCTCACAGGCCCTGAGGGCGCCGGAAAATCTACGCTGCTGGGCAAGATGGGCGGCAAATGGTTTAACGACAGCATAACGACCACCGAGGGCAAAGAGGGCATGGAGCAACTGCGCGGCGCATGGATTATCGAGATGGGCGAACTGGCAAGCATAAAGCGCAGCGATGTAGAGAGCGTGAAAGCCTACCTATCCAAACGGGATGACAGCTACCGGGCTGCATACGGCAGGCGGAAAGAGAACCACCCCAGACAGTGCGTTTTCTGCGGTACGACAAATGAGGCGTTATTCCTCAAAGGCGACAACGGGAACCGGCGTTTCTGGGTGATAGCCGTAGACCCGGCACTGCGCAAGTACCAGCACTGGCAGGAAGCGTTAGACCGCGACCGTGACCAGATTTGGGCGGAAGCGGTGGAATACTACCGCAGGGGCGAAAAACTGTATCTGGATGACCAGCTGGAGGCGCAGGCACGCCAGAGGCAGGAAGCATATAACGATGACAGCGACGACCCGATAGTGGCGATGCTTCATAAGTTTCTGGACATGAAACTACCGGCGGACTGGCCCACACGTGACATACCGGACAGACGCAGGTACATACGCACGCCAGACCCGCTACAGGCGGACGGCGTGGAAATGCGCAGCCGGGTATGTGCTGCTGAGTTTATTTGCGAACAGCTGGGCAGGGACATTTCCGACAAAGAATTTAAGTACATGGCACGGCGTGTAAACAAGCTGATAGACGCACTGCCTAACTGGGAGCGAGTAAGCACCAGCAGGCACGCGGAAAGATGGTACGGAACGCAGCGAGCATTTAAGCGCATAGATAAGGCAGAAAATGAGGAAGATATTTAGTAAACAAAACGGCATTTGTAAACAAAAACATAAGAGCATGAGAGGAAACGATAAAAGAAATGATGTAAACACGATTTTTTTGTTTACAGGTTTGTTTACAAGTTTTGTTTACATATAAAATGCTAAATATCAATCATTTATATTATTTGTAAACGAAGTAAACGATAAATATATAGAAAGTAGATAAGTAATGTAATAAAGAGATATAACCCTACTTATACAGATAAAAACGCATATCTGTACGCACGTAAGGGGTATTAATAGAGAACCGAAAAATTTTGTTTACGATGAAACAGAGTATAGAAAAGATAGTGAAGCACGCCGAAGTATCGGAGAAAGCGATAGAGCAGTATTTAACCGACAGCGTAAAAAAACTGGGTGGTATCTGCCTAAAGTACAGTAATCCCGGCATGGTAGGTTTTCCCGACCGTGTTTGCCTGTTATCCGGCGGCGTGGTTTTCTGGGTGGAACTGAAAAGCAAGGACGGCAGACTGAATGAGGCGCAAAAGATACGCATACGCCAACTGCGCGGCATGGGCCACACGGTTAACGTGTGCCGGAGCAAAGAGGATGTGGACGAAGTGTTAGAACCTTATAAATGCCGTGACCTATGAAAATAAGATGCGATTACTGCGGCAAGGAGTTTAGCCGCAGACCAAGCAGTATCAAGGAAAAGAACTACTGCTGCAAGGAATGCAGGCACGCAGACAAGGTGCAGATAGTAAGGTGTGACAACTGCGGTAAAGAGTTTGAAAAGTGGAGAGACTATGTTTTTGAACACAACTTTTGCAGCCGTGAGTGCGCAGCCGGATTTAACGGTGAAAGGCTTTCAGCCTATAATCGGCAGCACAACCCTACAGCCATGACACCAGAGAGGCGGCAGAAACTTCGGAACTGGCATTTAGGCAAAGGTGAGGGCAAGACCTATACAAAGACCTACGGACGGCATACCCACAGGATAGTAGCCGAGCAAATGTTAGGCAGGCCGCTAAAGCCCGGCGAAGTCGTACACCACATAAACGGGGACAAAAGAGATAACAGACCGGAAAATTTGATGGTTTTTGCCAGTCAAGCATTACACGCAGAATGGCACATTGCACATGATGGAACACCAAAGGACAGGAGGGATAGAAACTATGGAATTTAAGCCATACGATTATCAGAAAAAAGGCATAGAGTGGATTTTGACACATCCACGCTGTACTTTACTGTGGGAAATGGGTTTAGGCAAGTCAGTAGTAACCATGACCGCCATACAGCAGCTGATAGATGACTGCGAGATTAGCCGCACTTTGGTAGTGGCCCCTAAAAAGGTAGCGGAAACCACATGGAGTACGGAGGCGGAAAAGTGGGAGCATCTGCACGACCTACGGGTGGTTAAGGTTATCGGCACTGAGAAACAGCGGTGCATGGCTTTGGCGCAAAAAGCCGATGTGTATGTGACAGGGCGCGATAACTTTGTTTGGCTGGTGGGCAAATATGGTGGCAAACTGCCGTTTGACGCACTGGTTATAGATGAACTGACAAGTTTTAAGAGTGCCAAGAGCGAAAGGTTTAAGGCGATGCGCATAGCCCTACCGAGCGTTAAGCGCGTTATCGGTCTGACCGGAACGCCCGCACCAAACGGGCTGATAGACTTATGGGCGCAGATGTACTGCATAGACCAAGGCGAACGGCTGGGCAAATCCATTACCAAGTACCGGGAAACCTACTTTGAAACGCACAAGTGGAATAACATAATAGTACGCTGTGACGTGAAAAAAGGCTGTGAGGAAATTATACGGAACAAGATAGCCGATATATGCCTATCCATGCAGGCAAAGGACTATTTACAACTTCCGGAAATGATTACCCACACGGTTAAGGTCTATTTGAGCGACAAGACGATGGCGGCGTACACGAAGTTTGAAAAGGAAAAGGTTTTGGAGTTTCAAGAGGAACACGGAAACGAGCCTGCAAACATTCTGGCAAATTCAGCCGCCGGACTGATGAACAAGTTAAGCCAGTATGCTAACGGTGCTATCTACGATGAGGATATGCAGGTACACAGCATCCATAATGAGAAAATAGACCGACTGGCAGAAATAGTGGAAGCCGCCAACGGCAGCAGTGTATTAGTGTTTTACCAGTATAAGCATGATATACCACGTATAACGTCCCGTCTGAAAGGCTATGAGGTGCGGGTATATCAAGGCGAAAAGGATTTGAAAGACTGGAACGCCGGAAAAATAGACGTGCTTTTGGCGCACCCGGCAAGTACGGCGTATGGACTGAATATGCAGCAGGGAGGCCACTATATTGTGTGGTTTGGCACCGGGTGGAATTTGGAACTATACCAGCAGGCAAACGCCAGACTGCACAGGCAGGGGCAGCAGTACCCGGTTACGGTGTACCGCCTTATCTGTGCGGGTACTGTGGATGAGAGAGCCAGCGCGGCTTTGGAGGGGAAGAAAGGCGTACAGCAAAGTTTATTAGATAGCCTTAACTACTTAATCCGTAAACACAGTGAGCAATAGAAAGCGCGTGAACATATCATTAGACCCGGACACCTACGAGAAACTACAGCAGGTACAGAGGGAACACCGGTTTAAGAACCTATGCGAAATGCTGACCGCATTAGCGCATATTCTGATAGACCGTATGGAAGCGGCCGCAAACAGGAAATACGACCTACCGGAAGATGATGGGCAGTATATCGACAGTATGTTTGATGACCTGAGCAACACACAGAGAGTACCGGATGGAACGGTACCAGTTAGACACAATAGTAGGAAACTTAGATAACATATATGGCTATGGCGAAAGACAAGGACTATAATAAACTGATACATACTGTTAGGTGGCTGAGGCTTCGGCGTGACACACTGACAGCGCACCCGCTTTGCCAGCGGTGCGAAATAGAGGGCAGGATAACCCCGGCTACTGAGGTACACCACATACGCCCGGTGGAGGAAGCTATTACTATGGCTGACAAGATGCAGCGTATGTATGACCCGCACAACCTACAGGCACTATGCCACGACTGCCACGTTAAGACACACACGGAGATAGGCAGGTGCGGCAGGGAGGCGACACGCAGACGCAACGAAAAGCAAGTGCGGCAGGTGATAAATAAATTTTTCGGTGATGGCTGATGTCGGAGCCGGGGGTAGTTTTTTAACCGGGGGTGTACCCCGTTAAACCTCGTCCCCAGTCTTGTTTTTTCGTATGTAAATTTTTGGAAATGCGGTACTTTGGACTAAATCTAATAGAAAACGAATAAATATACAGATAAAATGGCGAAAACGGTAAACGACTATAAGACAGAGATTATCAAGGTGCTAAAAGCCCACAGGCTGTACAGCAAAGGACTGGATATGCAGGTACTATCATTAGCCAGCGCGATGCGTAATCTGGAAATGGCTAACGAACAGATAGACGGGCTGACTGAAACGACCGTGTGGGAAAAAACACGCTACGGCGAAAAGCTGGCACCGCACCCGGTTTTCAAAATCGCAAAGGAGGCGCAGGAACTGATAACCCGGCAGATGAAGTCTTTAGGACTGACCGCCGAAGATTTGGCCGGGGAGGTTGAGGATGACCCGCTGGCAGAGCTTACAAAGAAACTGACGAAGAAGCGCAAGCAGCCAAAGATAATCAAACCCGGTAAGACTGAATGACAGAGGAAGAAAAAGACAGGCTGAGGCAAGCCAAAGAGGATGTAACAGGGCTGCTGGCTGGCACCGACATAGACCGCTACCGACTAACCGAAGTGGATAGCCGGTTAGATGACTATGTGCGTGAGGTGGCGGGCGACCCGGAGGCGCACAACCTATACGAGCAGCTGGCAGTAGCCCGGTTTTTCCACTTATGCGATAAGTACGGTATCAATGTTACGGAGGTGTGGCAGTTTTGCGACTTCTACGAAAGTCTGTATTTTCCCGGCAAGACCGGGCAGCAACGGTACAGGCTGACCCCGGTACAGTATTTCCAGTTTGCCAGCATCTTTGCTTTTTGGCAGGACGGCAGGCGGGTAGTCCGGGAAGTGGTGCTGTATGTGCCGCGCAAATTCAGCAAAACGACCAGTACAGCATCCCTGGCCATATACGATTTGCTGTACGGCGACAACAACGCGGAAAGTTACACCGCCGCTAACAGCAACGACCAAGCGAAAAAATGCTTTGACGTGATACGTGGCTGTATGCGGAAGTTAGACCCAAAAGAACGCCGGTACGTTATCAATGAGCAGACGGTAAAGAGCAGGCGGAAAGACCGCACGGCCTTTGCCCAATGTCTGACCGCTAACGCACGGACGAAAGACGGACTGAACGCCAGTACGGTTATCATGGATGAGTTTAGCCAAGCGCGGGACAGTGAACTGCTGACCGTGCTAACTACGTCTATGGGTGTGCGGGAAAATCCGCTGACCGTGATAATAACCACTGCGTCTGATGTATTCGATGGCCCGTTTTACGAAATGCTACAGGGCTACAAATCCGTGCTTCTGGGAGAGTATGAGGATGACAGTTTGTTTGCTCACATATTCGAGCCGGATTTAGACGACCCGGAAGATGAGGAAAGCACGTGGCGCAAGGTACACCCGCATTTGGGCGTAACGGTTAGTCTGGACTTCTACAGGCACGAATACACAAACGCACTGCGTAACGGCAGTGAGGCTATGTTAGCTTTCCGTACTAAGCTGTTAAACACCTATGCGGAGAATGAGCAACGCAGCTGGATTAGTAGCACGCTGGCACGGCATATAAGCAGACCGATAAGCATAGACGGTATCAAGGGCAGGCCGGATGCGATGGTAGCCATAGACCTAAGCGAAAGCGATGACTTTAGCGCAGTGACTATGGGAATGTACGACAGCAGGCAAAAAAACTTCTATTTCCATACCGCCTATTTTTTCCCGTCCGGCGCACTGCCGGGACACCCAAACGAAAAGCTGTACAGGACATGGGAGGAAAAAGGATTTTTGGTGCTGACTGATGGCGATGTGATAGACTACCGGCGCATAGTGGATTACGTGCTGTACCTTAACCAGCACGTTAGGGTATTGGGTATCGGCTATGACCCGTGGAAGTCGCAGGAAGTTATTAATATGCTGGCTGCGTCCGGTGCCGGGAACGTGATAAAAGGCGTGCGGCAGACCTACGGAGTGTTTACCGCACCGGTGGAAAGTTTCGAGCATGGGGCAAAGACCGGGCATATATTCATTAACGACAACCCGATTAACGCCTACTGCTTTGGTAACGCTGTGCTGGATAGTGACAGGCTGGAGAACTGCAAGCCTATCAAGCGGAAAGCGAGCCAGAAGATAGACGGCGTGATTACGAAACTGATGTGCCTACGGCTATTTATCGACTATGAACGGTGATTTTTAACATTTATTTTTCCAAAGGCTGGTACCAGATACGGCGTTTTCCGGGTAAGGTAGAAGAACATTATATTTTGCGATGGGTATTTTGATTAACATACGGAATTTGTTTAGGCGCAGCGAGCCTGCACAGGCGAAGCAGGAACCGGCACGGACACCCCGAACCGGCGGCGGATTTCCTATGCTTGCATCTGCTAATGCGCTGAACATAGCGACCGTTTACCGCTGTGTTAATCTTTTGGCAGACAGTGTGGCGATGCTACCAGTCCAGTATATGCGCAAAAAGGGTGATATTTTCGTGGAAGACCGCAGCGACCGTATGCACTATCTGCTGAATGTGCAGCCGTGCGAATGGCTTTCAGCTGTGGACTTCTGGCAGCAGGTGGTACGCTATCTGCTGCTGAGGGGAAACGCCTACATAGTACCGGTCTATGACCTGCTTACTATGTCCGTGGCGCGTCTGGCACTGGTAGACCCTACGACCGTGGCGCATGATACGGTTAATGACACCTACACGATTAATGATGTCTACGCAGGCATTAGCGGCGTGTACGATGAAAGCGAAGTACTGCACATAAAGAACTATAGCATAGACGGAAAAACCGGGCTATCTACCATAGCCTACGCACGCATAGCACTGGATATAACCAGTACGGGCGACCAAGAAACACTAAACCGGTTTGCCAATGGCGGTAATGTCCGTGGAATTGTCAGCAACGATAGCGGCGTGCGTGGCTTTGGAGAGTACCAAGATAAGGAACTGGAAAAGACGGCTACCGATTTGGATAGCCGATTTAGAGGCGGTGAGCGCATAGTATCATTACCGGGGCAGGTGCAGTTTAGCCCGATTTCGTTAAGCAGTACGGATATGCAGTTTTTGGAAACACGCAAATTTAACGTGCGCGAGATATGCCGTTTTTTCGGTGTGCATCCGTCCTTTGTGTTTGATGACACCAGCAATAACTACAAGTCTGCGGAAATGGCTAACGTGGCTTTCCTCACTAACACGCTTAATCCGGTGCTGCGCAAAATCGAAGTGGAACTGCACCGGAAGTTAGTACCGCCTAATCTGTGCTGCAAACGTAAATTCCAGTTTGACCGGCGCGGGCTGTATGCGTGCGATTTGGATAGCCGGATTAAGTACCAAGCCCAGACGATAGCCGCCGGGCTGTACACGGTGAATGAATGGCGGCAGGAAGAAAACAAGCCAGCCGTAGAGGGCGGCGATACTGTGCTGGTATCCGCCAACCTAAAGAGCATAGAGGAACACACCAAGCAGCCGGAACCGGAGCCAGCACCGACAGAACCAGCCCCGGCAACGGATGAACCAGATACTAACCAGTCCGGCACCACTGAGGAACCGGACGAAAACGGAGATAACAACAATGGCGAAGAATAAGAACACGGTAGTAAACCGAATACTGCACACCGTTACCGATTTGCGGGTAAGGGAGGCGCAGGAGGGCGAAGCAGCCAGCAGAACGATTACCGGCTACGCTATACTGTTTGGCGTGCCGTCCGCACCGCTGTACGACTATGACGATGAGGAAGCACGGGAAGTTATCGCACCGGGCGCAGTGACTAAAGAACTGCTGGACGGCTGCGATATAAAGATGACCATGTTTCACGATAGGCAGCTGATTTTGGCACGGAGCAAGAACGGAGCCGGTACACTGACCTACGGCGTGGATGACAAAGGCGTATATTTCGAGTTTGAAGCACCTAAGACGGTGGACGGTGACAAAGCACTGGAACTGGTTAGGCGCGGCGACATATCTGGCTGTAGCTTCATGTTTAGCACGCACTACTACGACAGCGCGTATGTATCCCGTGACGTGCAGAGGGTGGACGGAAAGACGGTGATAACCTACACGGTTAATGTGATTACCGGGATATACGATTTTACGCTGGCAGCTGACCCGGCATATCCCGATACTAACTGCGAAGCGGAAGCGCGGGAACTGTTTAAGGAACTGCGCACCCCGGAGCCGGAGCCAGAGCAACCGAAGAACGAAGATAAGCTGCGCGAGCAAGTGCGCGAAATGCGCCGCGCTGCTGCGCAATTATTATAACATAAGTTTAACCATAAAAGTTTTTTAGAGTATGCTAAAGACAACAGCAACGAAGAAAACAGTAAACGCACGACAGTTAGTAGGCAAATACCAGTCTAACTGCGACCGCATTAACGAGATTGCGGATTTGTGCGAAAAAGAGCAGCGCGAGCGTACAGAAGCGGAAACCGCAGAGTATAACGCGCTGGTAAGGGAAAACCAGCTGCTGCAAATGAAGATGCAGGCACTGGCAGTAGAGCATCTGCGCGAAAATACTACCACGGTGGAAGATGCTAACCGCATTATCCGTGAGAACGTAGCCGCAGGCCGACAGACACAAATTATGCTGATGCGTGATTTGGTGATGGTGGCAGACGTGACTACAGGCGGTATCGTGCCAGTGAAGATGCAGGACATTTTAGACCCGTTGGTAGAGGGGCTGATTTTGGATAAAGTCGGTCTGCCTATGCCTACCGGTCTGGCTGGTGACTACATTTGGCCAACCTACGAAACTGTGGAGGCAACGATACAGGGCGAGGGCGTGGCACTGACCGACACCGAAATTTCGATGTCTAAACTGACCGCTTCGCCGCAGCGTATCGGTATCGCTATCCCGGTTACACGGCAGGCGATTAACCAGACCGAGGGCGTGGTAGAAATGATTGTTAAGAAGCTGATGCCGCTTTCGGTAACTATGCTGCTTAACAAAATCCTTTTCAGCACCACAAAGGTAACAGGTGCTACCACGCTGGTAGGCCCGTTTGTGGCACTGGCAAGCAGCCCCGTACAGGTGAGCGCAGAACCTACATTTAAGGAGCTTAACAGCCTCAAAGCAAAAGTGCTGGCTACCGGTGTGGATGGTGAGCATCTTTGCTGGGTGATGACTAAAGCCCAGAAAGCTATCGCCGAAGCGACACCGAAAGACGCAGGCAGCGGCATTATGGTTTGCGAAAATGACCATATCGCAGGTCTGCCGGTATTCACTACTAACTATATCGGCGAGGGCTTTATAGGTCTGGGCGACTGGAGATACCAGCCTATGGGACTGTTTGGCGACATTTCGTTTATCATTGACCCGTACAGCCAAGCACGCAAAGACGCTGTGGATTTCGTGCTGAATGTGAACTACGGCACTACCACGCTGCGCACAGAGGCTTTTGCGCTGGCAAAGTGCAAGGCAGCAGGCGTGGGCGCGTAAACGGGGTAAGGATTGTAACAGGATAACATAGTTTGATTATGGCTACAGTGGATATAGCACTACTAAAGCAGCACGTTAGGGCTGACGATTTTAGCGATGATGACCAGTATTTGGCGCACTTGCTGGAAGCAGCGGAGCAGTATGTAACTGAGGCGACCAACCGCAGCAGCGATGAACTGCTGGCTATGGGTGGCGGCGAGCATCTGCCAGCCACACTACAGCAGGCGGTTTTGCTGATAGCCGGACACTGGTACAATCAGCGCGAAGCCGTTAGCGGCGTGCAGATGGCGGAAGTACCATATACACTGCAAGCCTTAATCAAACCGTATCGCAAACTGGTAGATGACGTTACGGAATGAGAGCGGGCGCACTGAAATACAGGTTAAATCTGCTGGAGCCTAAACGGGTGACAGACCGCATGGGCGCGGAAACGGTGACATACACCAAGACGCGCACTGTATGGGCTGAACGTGTAAGGGCTACCGGGAGCCGGAGCGAGGAAGTAGGCGAACATTTCCCGGACTACACAGTAGAGTTTAACATACGGGATGCGCACCCGGTGCAGGAAAACTGGAGGGTGCAGCAGCTGGGCGGCTATCTTTATACCGTAACGAATATCGTACCTAATCTGGATAAGGGGTATAAAACCCTGCTGTGTGAAAGAGTTAATGAATAGTTTACCATTATGGCCCAAAGCATAGACTACGACGATAAGAATTTGCAGCAGTTATTTGCTGAACTGGAACCGAAGCGCAGACTACAGGCGATAAAAGGCGGTTTTCGCAAGGAAGCCAACAAGGTACGCAAGGTGGCAGTAAACAATCTGCGTAACAGCGTCCATTCTAACAAGGATTTGGAAAAGGGCGTGCGGTCTATCGTATTCAAGCGTAAAGCCGGTTTTCGGGTGACAGTCGGAACTAAGCGGGCGGGCAAGAATGGCAAAGGCGAAGCGGGATTTCACACCAACCGGCAGGGGCTTAAAAAGCCCGTGTTAATCTGGGTGGAAGAAGGTACTAAGGAGCGAAAGACGAAAAGCAGCGGCGGCAAAAGAGCCGCACGGCGCAGGTCTGCGCACCGTACCGGACGGATGAGGCGTTACGGCTTCATGTCCCAGACACTGAACGGAGTACGGGATACCGTTACAGCTGATATTCATAACATGGTAACTGATAATGTTTTTAGAGTAGCAAAAAAGTATGGCTGTGAGTAGAACAAGTTTAAGCGCGGGTGAAATAATCCGGTCTATCCTTATATCGGACAGTGAGGTATCCGCACGGGTAAAAAAGGTATTCCCGGTGGTTGAGGACAGCGCAGAACTGCCGTATATCGTGTACAGGCGTGCGCAGCTGGAACAAACGCCGGTTAAGTCCGGGCGGGGTGCTGACACGGTAGGGATAGAGATACTTTGTTATACGGAACACTATACGGAGGGCGTAGAACTGGCAGAAGCCGTGCGCGGCGCACTGGATGGGAAACAGGGCGAAGTAAACGGGCTGGTTATGCGTAGCTGCTATTTGTCAGACAGCGAGGAAGCATGGCAGGATGATGCCTATGTACAGCAACTTATGTTTAATGTTAAAATATAGAAAAGATTATGGCTAAGACTGGATATTGTAACGGTAGCGATATGCTGCTGTATGTGGGCGGCAAAGCGATAGGCAGCTGCACCAGCCACACTACTACGTTTAACAGCGAAACCAAGGAAAGAGCCGTAAAGCCCGTGGCCACTGCGGCTATGGCAAGCGGCCTTTGGAAGAAGAAAGGCGTGGTGGGTTTGTCCTATAGCATTTCCGGCGAAGGACTTGTATTTTACGACGAAACCGAAAACGGCTACAAATCGCTGTTTGCACTGTGGAAAGCCGGTGCGTCGGTTGAGGTTAAGTGTATGGAGCGCGAAAGCGAAACCCCTTATTTGGTAGGTAAATGCGTTATCGCGTCGCTGGAGCGCACAGACCCTGCGCAGGATGACAGTACATATAGCATTTCGCTGGAAAATGACGGCGAGCCTACCACACTGGACGAAAGCGCAATTACTGAAAACACACCGGAAGAGTAAACTAATAGGATATGGCAAAGATAGAAGTAACGATTAATGGCGTGGCATATCCGTGCCGTCCTACGATGGGGGCTATGCTGCGCTTTAAGAAAGAAACAGGCAAAGAGGTAACGGAGATTACCAGTAACAGCCTTACCGATTTGTGTACATATCTGTACTGCTGCGTGGCTTCTGCGTCCGCAGCTGATGGTGTGGATTTCAAAATGTCGCTGATGGATTTTGCCGATGCGCTCAACCCGGAGGAAATGACCGCATGGGCTGCGCAGATGCAGCAAAACAACGTAGAAGATGCAGAGGGTGTAGAAAAAAAAAGTTAAAGCCCTACGGCATTTTAGAGTTATTGGGTATCGCGCTGGGCTGCATACGGCTGAGTTATGACGATTTCTGCAAACTGGATTTTGAAGAATTTGCAGCAGTCTATAAAGCCTATGCAGAGCAGCGCGATACTGATTTTAAGGACAACTGGCAACGGATGCGGCTATTAGCCACGATAGTTATACAGCCGCATTTGGATAAACGGCATAAGGTAACGCCGGAAAAGTTACTACCGTTTCCGTGGGACAGGGCGAAAGTGGAGGCGAAGAAGAAACGGAAAGATATAACGCCGGAGCAGCAGCGCAGGCGTATGGAGAATTTGGTTAGAAAATTAGGTGACGAACTAATATAAAGATACTATGGCGGGCAAAAGCACTATTAGTATAACATTCAGACTGGACGGTGACAGCAAAGAGTTTAAGGAACTGACCACCGATGCGGCAGGGCTTAAAAAAGTCCTACAGTCCGCTATCGCCCCGGCAGAGAACCTTAAAAAGTCACTGATAAACTGGAGCCAAGGCGTACAGGCGATAGATGCCATTACGAACACGGTTAGTACCGTTTCGTCTGCTTTGTCGCAGTTTTCAGACCGCATGAAAGGTTTGCAGTCAGCAAACATAGCGATAACACAGCTGACCGGGAAAACAGGCGAGGAAATGGTAAAACTGCGCAGCAAGGTACAGGCGGTATCAGAACATTTTGGCACTGACTTTAACGAAACGCTACGGGCGGCAAATGCCCTATCCAAAGGTTTTGGTATCAGCATGGAGGATGCTATGAAGCTGGTACAGGACGGTTTGGTTAGCGGCGCAAACGCGGGAGGCGATTTTATCGATACGGTTAGGGAATATCCGCGCTATTTCAAGGAGGCCGGGCTATCGGCAGAGGATTTTATAGCCATAACCACCAATGCCGCACAGCAGGGCGTATTTTCCGATAAGGGCGTGGACGTTATCAAGGAGGGTAATTTGCGTATCCGTGAAATGACCACTGCCACGGCTGACGCGCTTAACGGTATCGGCATATCTGCTGAGAAAGTACAGGCGGATTTGCAGGCCGGAAGTATAACCACCTTTGACGTTATGCAGATGGTTGCGGCGAAGCTGAACGAATTACCCGCCAGTAGCGCAGCCGTAGGCACTGCCATAGCCGACATTTTCGGAGGCCCCGGAGAGGATGCCGGACTGGAGTACATAAAGACGCTGGCAAACATACAGCTAAACATGGATGCAGTCAAGGCGGCAACGCAGGGAACGGCAGAGCAGCAGGAGCGGCAAATACAGATGCAGGAAAATTTGAAAAACGGATTATCCGGTTTAATTGATTTGTCCGCTATCTATACCGATGTCAAACCCTATGTGGATTTGACCGCACAAATCGGCATGGCAGCTATGGGTGTCGGTGGGCTGATTAAGACGGTAAAGGCTATGAATGTGCAGCAGGCTATATTAAAGACCCGCATAGTGGCTGTAGCCGCTGCGCAGAAAATGGTTACTATCGCTACTACTGCGTGGACTGCCATACAAAAAGTGCTTAATCTGGTACTGACCGCCAACCCGATAGGCTTAATCATTACCGCTATCGGCGCACTGGTGGCGGGGCTGATAGCCGCTTATAAAAACTGCGATGGTTTTAGGAAAATCGTAGATAAGGTTTGGGAAGCCATAAAGCCGCTGGCAAATGCTATAATGAATGGCCTGGCCAAGGCTTTCGAGTGGCTGGTAGAAAAGTGTAAGGAGGCATGGCAATGGCTTAAAAAAATTCTGGGACTGGGCAAACAAAAAGTGGAGGTGGCGGTAGATGTATCCAAGCCAAAGACACCGGCACCCACACTGGATATGGATAAGCCCAACGCCTCAGATTACACCTACACCCCTACTGCTGGAGCCGGGAAAGTGACCGGAGCGGCTAAACCGCAGTGGACGGAGGATGCCAGCACGCTAAAAGAGATTACAGATAATGTCCAAATCCTTAATAACAAACTGCAAACAGCATCTGCCGAGGAAGCGGTACTGATTAACCAGCAGATAGAGTTATGGGAACAGAAAGCCGATGCCATACGGAACGCCGGTAAGGCTACGGACGATAATACGCCGCTGTGGAAAGAGGATGCCGATACGCTGCGTGAGATTAACGATAATATCCAAATCCTCAACGACAAATTACAGGACGCTACAGCAGAAGAAGCAGCGGCGATTAATCAGCAGATAGCGGCATGGAACGCCAAAGCCGAAGCCATTAAGAACGCAGGCGCAGCCGTGGATAATACGCCGCTGTGGAAAGAGGATGCCAGTACGTTACAGGATATAGGCGATAATATCCAGATACTTAACGACCAATTACAGAACGCCACTATAGACGAAGCCGCACTGATTAATCAGCAGATAGCGGCGTGGAATGAAAAAGCCGATGCCATACGGAACGCCGGGAAAGAGGCTGAAAAATCAGCAGGCAGTACGGGTAAAGCACTTATGCAGGGCTGGAGTGGTATTAAGGGTATAGGCAGCAGCATAGAGGGCATAACAAGCGCATTACAGGGTAACGGCAATGCGTGGCAAACCGTAGTGGGCATAGTGGACGGTTTTCTGGGGCTGTATCAAGGTTTTCAAACGGTAATCCAGATTATCGGAACGCTGACCGGGGTAACTAATATGCTGACCGCTGCGAAACAAAGCGAGGCTATAGCCACTGCCACGGCTTCGACTACCGCAGTGACCGGTGCCGCTCAGGAAATGGCAGCATCTGCGGCACTGGCAGCAACAAAGAACGTAGAAACGACTTCTAACGTGGCTGCTGCTGCGTCCGGTGCTTTGGCGGCACATTCCGGGATACCGTTTGTCGGTATTGCTTTGGGATTGGCTGCTGTGGCTGCTATTATCGCTGCTATGGCCTCACTGCCGAAGTTTGCAAAGGGTGGTATAGTTTCCGGGCCTACTTTGGCTATGGTTGGCGAGTATGCCGGAGCCAGCGGAAACCCGGAAGTTATTGCGCCGCTGGATAAACTGCGCGGTATGCTGGCACAACCCGCCAGCATGGATTTTAGCAAAGTGCGGTTTGAGATTAAGGGGCGCACGCTGGTAGGGATATTAAACAAAGAAAACAATATAACAAAACGCAGTTAATATGAAGTATCTACGATATACAGGCGAATTTGTGAGCCGTGCCGGGACTGTATGGCGGGTGGATATTATGCAGGAAGCGGACACGGCGTTTGCTACTGTAGGGGCTTTGGAGTTTCCGGCAGATGCGCCGCTGGTTATCGAGTGGCAGCGCGAGGATAAAGAAACGGTGATATTAGGCAGTAACGCTACGCTAAAGATAATAAGCCCCGGTGATAGGACATACGAAGATTTGTACACTATCGAAGTAGGGCGTATCCGTATGGATGTCTACAAAAACAATAAACTGTACTGGAGCGGCGCGTTAGACCCGGAATTTTACGAAGAACCCTACGAAATGGCTAACGGCTATGAAGTCAGTCTGACGTTTAGCGACTTCGGTATTTTAGACCGTATCAAGTACGATTTATCCGGTATCCAGACGATACGGGATATTATTACTTATGCTTTGCAGCGTGCCGTTATTCTATATAACGGACTTAATACGGACTACATAACCACGACATTTACCGATGGTGCCAGTATTACAGGCGGCGGTATATCGGTTAGGTCTGAAAACTTTGTAGATGAGGACGGCGAAGCATCTACGCTGTATGAGGTACTGGAGGGCATTTTGCAGCCGCTGGCAGTCCGAATAGTGCAAAGGGCTGGCACTATCTATCTGTATGACCTAAACGGGCTGTACACCAAAGGAACGCCAAAGGCTATCCAATGGGACGGCGACAGCCAGACGATGGGAACGGATAAGGTGGCGAACAATGTTATTATATCTTTCAGTCCGTACAGCAGTGCCGAACTGTTAAGCGATGAAATAGAGTACGGCGGCAAATATGACATAGAGCATACGAATTTAACGAGCGATGCGCCTACGGTTGATTATGACGAATGGGGGGAATACTACAGTTATTATCCGGATTACAGCGAAGAACACAGGCAGGGCAGTAACTGGGATTACAATCTAATCGACTTTACTATTTTCATAAACAACCACGGAAGCGGACTAAAGAGTAAGGGAACATGGTGCCGGTACTTTCATATACTGCCTATTACTGGTGGTGCTACTGAATGTACAGGCGTGGCGTATGCTTTCCGTACAGGCGGACACGGCGGCATAAGTACCGGATGGCCCAAATGGAAAGTACACAGTAGGATACCGCGTGCCGGACTTTCCGGTAATTCCGAAATACTGACTACGAACCGCGTATTTTTGCCCAAACTGGATGCCGAAAGCATGAAAAAATACAAAGTGCGGGTAATGGAAGAAGTGCTGATAGATGCGAGATATAACCCGTTATCTGGCAGTACAAGCGGTAACGATGAGGGTAACGACAATGTGGTTAAGACCCGCAGCGGCTTTGTATTCATTCCTGCAAAAATTACGCTGTATGACAAAGACGGAAAAGCCCTATACCACTATAGTAACCGGGAAACCGCAGCCGGAGCGACCAAAGGGCATTTAGGATACAGTAAGGGCAAATGGGTAGCTGGGGCAGACCCCGGCGGCGACTGTTGGCTGGAATACTATAACCCTGATAACTTCGGAGAGGATGCCGGGATTAGAGGCTGGCAAGGAAACCGGCACTGCATAGGCAGACCGGACGGACGCGGCGGGCGTATGGGACTGGAGATATACGACAGTTTTAAGAAAATGGATGATGGCGAATATATGCCGTATCCGCCAGCCGCCGGGTATCTGGAGATACAGATACAGGAGGGTATATTAGGCTACGACTATGGGCAGAGAGTGGATAACTGCGGATTTGGCAGCGCAGAAAGTCAATGGGATAAAAGCGGCATATACAATATGCTGCGCTGGTGCCTATATAAAGCCCCGGTGGTAGATGTAGTAAATAATAATCTGGTATTTGATGCGGCAGAGCTGGAAGATGTGGAGTACAGCGGATATATCAATAAATCGGCAAAAGAGGAAATAGACATAGATACTATATGCGGTACTGCTGTATCCGTTTGCCCCACCGCCAAAGGCTGCTACCACAGAACCAAGACAGGCGAACAGTTACAGGAACTGACACGCGCAGGCGTGACAGACCACCCGGAAAAACTACTGATAGGCACTATCTACAGCCAGTATGCCGACAGAAAAACAACGCTATCCGGAGAGGCTGTGATAGATGACGGACTGCATTACTATACCGAGCAGAACCAAGGCGATAAACGGTTTATGCTGATGAGTGAGGAACAGGATATTATAGCAGACTGCACGGATGCGGAATACTGCGAGTTTAGACCCGATGAGTACGAAAGTATAGAAGAAGTAAAGTAATACCGATATGGATAAACAATATACCTCAAAAATAACACTTCGGACACCGAGGCCACGCAGTGAACGTTTGCGGGAGCAAGGTATAGGCGGTGGAACTACTACCGTAGTGATGAGCGGAGCCGGTGGCGGTGGCAGCACTGTAACGGGCGATGGGCATACGCACGGTAATTTGTCTGCGCTTAATGAGATTTCCACAGACCGGCAGGGCTATATGTATCTGACCCAGATACGGGAAAAGGAAGATACCGAAACCGGGGAAACCACAACCGAACAAGTAACCGAAAAGGTAAAAGCCGGGTACGCTGATGTCGCCAAAGACCTAAGCGAAGATAGCCCGGTACGGGAGCAGTTTTTATCCCGGTTGGCGGATGATGTGGCCAAAGGTAATCTGACCTTTGAAAAGATGCTAACTGTGCTGGGGCTTTCCATATTCAAGTCCGGGGCGCAATTTGGTGAGTTTGTGCAGTCGCTGTACGCCGGAAAGGGCGCAGGGATAGACCAACTGGGAAACGCTGAATTTGAAAGCGTCCGGGTGCGCAGCTACTTTGAGTGCATGGAGTTAATAATTAACCGCCTATCTGCCATAGAGGGCGACCAGTTATTAACGGAGGCGGACACCATAGAGAGCGTGGACGATTTGGGCGATAACTGCTACGGTCTGCATCTTAAAAGCAAGTGGGACGGATATTTTACGGCGCAGTATCCTAATAATGTGCTGAAAGGTATCATTAACACACTGGCTACCGGAAGCGGCGTATATTACACCAGTTGGATGCGTGTAAACAGCGTGAACACCGCTAACAACTATATCGAAGTAACGCTGTATCCGGGTGAGGAAACACCAGCCGGAACCAATTACCCACCGTGTGAAATGATGAAGATAGCCCGGTGGGGAAACCAGACCGACACCAAGCGGCAAAGCTGCATCTACCTATCCAGCACCGAGGGGCGGATAGTCCGGCTGACCGGGGTAACAAAGCCTATCATAGATAATGCCAACTACGGGGCGACCTTTGGCGAACTGCCGGAGTTTCTGCGAGAACTGGATTTGCCGATAGCCGAGGGGCAAGACTATCTGTATGCGCGTGGAATTGTCGTACAGGACATAATCCGCATAGACTATCAAGGCAAGCCGGTTAGCGAGATAGTAGACCGTGGGCAATGGAGTGCCACGGGCGATTACTATTGCGAGGCGTTGAACCCGACCACGGGAATATACGAAATTTCGGATGTGTGGTATAACGGCTGCAAGTACCGATGCGCCAAAACCGGCACGACCACAGCCCCGGCGTGGAATAACACCGACTGGGCGATGGTGGAGGGAAACCCGGAGTTTACCGTAGATTTTGCCGAAACCGACTATCTGTTTGACCCGGATAAATTTAATCTGACGCTGACCATAATAGCCCGGCTGTACAACACGGATATAACGGCTGACATTCTGGATGCCGATGTACAGTGGACGCGCTACAGCGAAGATGCTAACGGCGTGGAGCGTGTAGCATCCGATAATGCGTGGGCATTGAAGCACGCCGGGGCTGGCAAGTCCATAGACCTAACGGTAGAGGATTGCGACTTTAACGGATATGTGCCAAAGGTGCTGAAATTCATAGCCACGGTGACGCTGCGGGACGGAATGGGTAACGAAGCTGGTACCGCAAACGCAGTTTTCCAGTATTAGTAGAAAGGAGTATTAGATATGAAAAAGATTTTAGACTATTTCGGAGTAGACGGTTTGCTGCATATTATCTGCTGTATGGTGATTATGCAGCTGTTAGGTAACTTTTTGCCACTGTGGGCAGCGGTTTTGATTACCGCCGCTATCGGTCTGGGCAAAGAATTTATTTGGGATAGGCGGCTGAAAAAAGGCACGTTTGAGAAACGCGACCTGCTGGCAGACGCAGTAGGCATTATTTTAGGTCTAATTTAACCGGCAGTGCGTATGAAAACAAGACGGTTTGATTTTAACTGGAAGCCGCTACAGTTGCAAATATCATTTTCTGTAGATGGCAGCGTGCCGGGCAAGCAGAACTACAGCACCGACACGCAGGAATATACGCCGGATTATACGCTGACACCGCTAATAATCCAGCCTATCGTATCGGTGATAGACAAAGACGAAGTGATAGGCGCAGGGCGCATTAACCACGCACTGACAAATATACGCTGGTATGAGAATATCAACGGCACGCAGACGCTGATAGGAACCGGTAACAGTAACTACGAGATAACCACCAGCGGCGGCAGCGCAGGGCGTATCAAGGTAAAGCGGAACGCAGAGCCGAAAGTACCTATTACGCTGGTATTCTATGCCGAGTATGTAGACAGCCGCACCGGGCAGGTGATGATTATACAAGGCAGCTATTTAATCAGCTGCGGCAGTGCATCCGACCAAGTGCGGGTAGAACTGGACGCAGCCGACCAGACGATTTTTAACCCACTGGCAGACCCGCAGACGCAGACCGTTAAGGCTACGGTATGGCTGGGCGATAAACTGTGTGACAGCAGCAAATATGCGCTGGTATGGGAAGTGTTGGACGGCAGCACGTGGCGAACCGCTGGAAGTGACGCTGTAATGGACTACGATATAACCGTGAACAGCAACGGCACGGTAACTATTAACCGCTGGCTGATGGGTACTGAAATGTATCTGCGGTGCAGGGTGAAGTACAGCGCGGACGGCAACCCCGGCAGCGTGGCTTTGACCGATGCCAGCCCACAGGCTATAGCCAGTTTCATACGCCGGATACCTAAGTACGAGTTTGATTTTACAGGCGTGCCGTACAACATTCCGGCAGGTCTGCTTAACGTAGCACCTACGGCGATTATCCGCACTACTAACGGAGAGATAGAGAACGCGGAAAAGGAACTGTTACCGCTGTGGTATATAGCCACGAACAAAGCCAGCGGCAGTTTAAGTTACTCACTGGTAGCGCACGGCAAAAGCCCGATAATCCCTACTGCCAAAATGGATGATAACTACGGCGGTGTAATCGGTCTGGACGTGAAAGACAGAGGGTATGCCGGAGCGTGGGAAGATAGCACGGACGATGCGATTTTCTGCGATGCTGACGGCGATATTTTGATTATTCACTAAAACCAACATAGTAGAGATATGGCACGATACATTAAGGCAAACGGAAAGGTAGCGGAATACCTTAAATTAGAGAATGACCGTAATAAGGTTACGGACGGTAACTATCTGCTTTGGCAGGCTGATATGCTGGCTTTCGGCAGGCTAACCGAACTGCCGCAGATTTTGGAACAAATAGGCGGTCTGGCACTGCAAGCGCACGAAGCGAGAGAGGAACAGGACGGCACGGTAGTTAGGAAACTGCCGGTAGCGACTGACCCCCGGTTTGTCGTAGAGGAAACCACGGAACAGCAGCCGGGCAATATCGACACGCCTACGGATGTGCCGGAAGCAGGCGAAGAACCGGCACCCGAACCAGAACCGGAAAGCCCGGAAGATGGGCAGGGCGAAACTACGGAGCAGCCCGTAACAGAGGAACCGGGCGAAGTGACAGACCCGGAACAGACCCCGACCGATGGCCAGGCCACAGCATCCGAGGAAACCGAAACGGCAGACCCGGCACCCGAAGTAACGGAAGAAACCGACCAGCCGGAAGCCGTTACCGGCGATGATGAGGGAAAGGAAGAAACGACCATTAAAGAAGAAACGGAGGCTTAACTATGAGTACAGCAAGCACCAGCAGAACGATTAAATTTATCAGCAAGGCAGGTACATACACTGCCGTAATCATGTCGCCAAACGGCGATTTGTACCAAGAGTATGAGGGAACGCCAAACGATGCGACAGCCATTTACCCGGACTTTACCACGCTGAAACCTATACTGTATTTCGTCTGCACCAGCAGCCGTGTAGCGGAGGGAGTGGCAGACCCGGACGCGATGGAATACTATTTTAACGACCAAAAGATTTCATTTAGCGGCGGTGTATCTACAGGCACATTTGCCGGATATTTCAAGACGGTAGCACCGAGCGGCGACCAGCTGTATTACGGTCTGCAAATCCTCAAAAACATAGCCGCACTGGCAGGCTACGCACCCGCTGTTATCAAGATGGTAGCCACTATCAGTTACGGCACGCAGAGCGACCAGATACAAGCCACATACACTATCCCGATACAGCAGGCTACCGGAAGCAGCTACCGCGTGACTATCGCCGCAGGCGACAGCAAAAATTTCGTGATTACCGAAAAGGGCGGCAGCTGCATACTAAAGGCGATGGCATACCAGAGCGGTAACGCGCTATCCAAAGGCTTAACGTATGTGTGGGAAAAGATGGGCGCGACCGGATGGGAAACGCTTTCCGGCAAGACTGCGCAGACGCTGACCGTGAACGCCAGCGACATTAACACCTATGGCGAGTACCGGGTACACGTCTACCGTGACGGTGCGGAAATAGGTACGGACATACAAAGTGTGATGGATGCCAGTGACCCTTACGACATAGACCCGCACCCCAGCCCGGAAGACGAGGCGATAACGGAGGATACCAGCGGTAACGGGCAAGTGACCTATACGCCAGTGGTAGTTAAGCGCGGCACGTCCACTAAGGCACTGGATACGCAGTTTTATTTCGTGTTGAAAGATGCGGCCGGCGTGTATCTGAACACTGACCGGGACACACCGAAAGCCAGCCAGACCGTGACACGCGCCCACTGCCAGCAGGCGGGCGGCGATGTATCAGTTACCATTACGAGCGTAAAGTAGTACGGCTATGGGTGTAAGCAGAACACAGGTAGTTAAGTTTATCCGCAAAGGCGACCCCGGCGACAAAGGAGAGCAGGGCGCGACACTGCGAGGCCCGCAGGCGTGGAGTGACTGCGCCGTGGGCTACGCTTTCCAAGCCGGTAAGGTTGGCGAGCAGTGGATAGATGTAGTGCTGTATAACAACAATTACTACACCTGCAAAAAGTCGCACACTAAAACAGCGTCCAACTATCCGGGAAGTACGACTGACCGGAATAATGGTTACTGGCAGTTGGGCGACAAAATACAGTTGGTGGCGACAAAGATACTGTTAGCCGCATACGCGCTGGTAGAAAATCTGGGGGCTACTGCTATCGAGATGAAAGACAGCAGCGGCAATGTGGTTTTCAAGGCAAAGGACGGTAATATAACCTGCAAAGTTGGTACGTTTGAAAATATCAAGGTGATAGGCTCACTGCGTAATCCCTTTGCCTATGTCGGCGACAGCATAACCAGCGACTATAACGATAATGTGGCTATGCTGAGTAGCGGCGGCGGATGGATAAATGCCTATAGTCTGCCGTGGGATACGAAGCAAAGCGGGCGGCGCATAACCATAGTAAACTACAAATGGGGCAGCACTATTTCCGAGGGGCAAGCGGGCATAAGCGCACCAAGCGGAAAGTATTTTTATGAAAACGGAGTATCTAAAAATAGCCTTCTGTTATCCCGTGAAGCCGTAGAGCTGATGGGATACGGAACATCTACGCAGTTTTACGGCTGGATAGTGATGCGGCGTATAGATATGATGACCAGTTACAGATATGGAAAAGAGCTAAAAATTTTGGCTTTCGGGTCTGTAACTTCGGCTGGTGGATTAACCTATACGTCCTTTGACAAATCTACGCTGAGAGTGACAAAAAACGGCACAGGACAGTACACCATTACCATGCCGTCCGGATGGTTTTATACTGCCAGCAATGTAGGCGTAATGCTGACAGGTGTAGGATATTCATCCGGAAGCTCAGAAGCACCGATTAAAGCTACTTTGATTTCCCGAACTACCACGCAGTTAGTCATTAAAACGTCTGACGATGCAAGCGTGAACGATGGGGCATTTGATTTTATGATTTTCAACAAAAGCGATTGGAGTACCATTTAACAAGTTAAGAATATGGCAACGAAGAAAACAAAAACTTTAGCAGCGGTTACGACAGTAACCAGTATGAACACGTCACAGTACATACCGCTATCCGATGGCAGCGGCAACGTGACAAAAATAACGCTGGCAAACCTCAAAGCGTCTTTGCTGGGTGGTCTGAACCTCAACGCCATGAATGACGGTGTATTTATCATGTTTCACCGCAAAAGTGATGATTACCCGCTGGCAGTCAAGCCGGACAAGTGGGCGAGCTATCAGAACAGCGGCGAGATAGCCGAAGGCGTTATGGTGGTAGAGGGCGGCAAAATTCTGGTGGTAGCCCCTACGGAAGCTACGCTGTACTGGAGCAGTGCCGCAGTCAGTGCGGGCGGCAAGACCACAACCGACCGAGAAACGGCACTGAATGACTGGACGGGAAAGACCAGCACGGCTGCGCAGATTACGCACAACGAGTGTAAGACGGAAAGCTATGCGCCGGGCTTTTGTGCATCCTATGAACGGGTGAACGCCAACGGGCAGGGACTGACAGCGGGGAAATGGTGGCTACCGTCACTGGGCGAGCTGATGATGATTTACGCCAATATGCGTAAAATCAATTATGCCCTATCGCTGATTAACGGGGCGACCCAGTTAGCCGAAACGTGGTACTGGAGTAGTACCGAGTACAGCGCGCCCAACGCGTGGACTTTGTACCTCAGCAATGGCTACGCGGGCAGCCGCACTAAGGCGGCGTACCAGGGCAGGGTTAGGCCCGTTTCAGCATTTTTACGTTAGTTGTTAATAGTTAGACTTTAATCTTTAATGTGCGGCGGTAGCCGCACAAGACATAGAAATTTCCATTTACCCGCTATAGAGCAAAATTTGAGATATGAATAAATCAAAACTGGTATCAAACACGCAGATATATTTAGACTGCCATAAACTGTTAGACGAAATTCTGGATATTACGCCTAACTTTCCGAGAGCCTACAAGTTTAGCGTAGGCAGCAAGATGCACGACATAGGCATAAATCTTATATCCGAAATATCGGCAGCTTATATAAACCGGGATAAGCAAACCCGTATCCAGCATTTGGTAAATTTCCAGTCACAGTTTGAAGTATTGAAAACTTTGCTACGTATAGCAGGTGAAAGGAAATGGATATTAGGCAGAAGCAAGCACGCAAATATTATCGAACTGACGGACGCGATAGGCAAACAGTCTACTGCGTGGAAGAACTCACTATTAAAAGTTATCAGCATGGATAGCGAGTAAATGCCAGATTTGGAAAGTTACGACTAACCGAGCGTGCAAGTTATCTGTAAAAATGGGCTGCGCACTATCATTTATAGTTAAGACCAAGCAAGAGCGGCACGGAGTTGCGAGTACAGCGCGACCAACGCGTGGAATTTGAACCTCAACAATGGCAACGCGAACAACAACACTAAGGCAACGAACCAGAACAGGGTTAGGCCCGTTTCAGCACTTTTTCAGATGAACCGACACACGAAGTAAGATAAAAGGATATGGTTACTACGGACGGATTGTTAGAAGCATATTATGACTGCCGCAAAAGCAAGCGGAGAACAGCCAGTGCCATTATGTACGAAATAGACTACGGTAGCAAGTTAATAGCACTTCGCGACCGTATAAATGACCGTGCCTATCGCCCCGGTAAGTCTATCTGTTTTGTCGTAACGCGTCCACGGTATCGAGAAGTATTTGCGGCTTCTTTTGAGGACAGGATAGTACACCACTGGATAGCCCTACGGCTGGAGCCGCTTTTTGAAGAAGTGTTTAGCCCACGCACGTTTAACTGCCGGAAAGGAAAAGGACAGATGTACGGCGTTAATATGCTGTACAACGACATTAAGGAGTGCAGCCAGAACTACACCCGTGACTGTTATATAGCGAAGCTGGATTTGCAGGGCTTCTTTATGTCTATAAACAAAGCTATGCTGGCTGGAATGATAGACAAATTTATACTGGAGTGTTACAAAGGCGATGACATAGAAGATTTGCGTTTTCTATGCCGTGTGGTTATCCTGCACAGTCCGGAAAAGAGCTGCGAAAGACATAGCCCACTACACTACTGGGATTTTCTGCCAGTAAACAAATCGCTGTTTACAAACGGCGAGGGTCTGGGCGTGGCGATAGGTAATCTGTTTGCGCAGCACTTCGCAAATTTCCTGCTTAACATTCTGGACTGGCACCTGCTAAATGATTTGGGCTTTACCTATGTCGGCAGGTATGTAGATGACTTCTATATACTGGATGCCGATAAGCAGAAGATTTTAGCAGCCGTGCCGAAAATCCGGGAACTGCTGGGCAAATACGGTCTGACCCTGCACCCGCATAAATTCTATATCCAGCATTACACTAAAGGCGTAGAGTTTACCGGGAATGTGGTTAAAAAGCAGCGGATATATGTTTGTAACCGCACGCTGAAAAACTTTGTTATGGCCGTGCGAAGATTAAACCGGGCAGAAACCATAGAGGAAGTAGAGCACGCCGTTAGCAGCATTAATAGTTATCTGGGATTTATGCGCCATGCCAACGAATACGGCAAGCGGCGCAAGATATTAAAAATGCTGGAGCCTCACACATTCCGGTGGGTCTATATCCGTGGCCACTTTGAAGTAGTGGCAATCAAAAAGAAGCACCGGCGAAGAACAATAACCCTACAGCGCATAAGAGATGGAACATATTAACAGGCAGGAACCGGAAGCGGTGCTGCGGCTTTCCGAGTTAGACACCGAATTAGTACAGGCATTAGCCAAACACTGGCTGGTAATTGTGGAGCAGCGAGGTAATGGTATAGTATTAACGCTACACACTATGACGAATGAAAGAAGCATTAACGATAGTAGTTTCACTGATAACTGCGCTGGGCGGATGGGAAGCGATTAAATACCTGCTGAACCGGAAAACGAACAGCCGAATAGCGGAGGCCAACGCATTTAAGGTAGAACGGGAGGCACTGATAGAGGACTACAAGCGCGTACAGGGCGAAGTAGACAAACTGAAAGAACAGGTAGCCAAACTGTACACGGAAATAGACACGCTGAAAAATGACCGGCTAAGGCTGATACAAGAAAACAACGAGCTGAAATTAGAACTGAAAGAGGCAGAAAAGCACGTTTGTTTACAGCCGGACGATAAATGCCTACAGCGACTTAATCCTAACGACCACTGCCGACTACGGAAAATTTTGCGCGGTGAGTACACCAAAGACCACCCGGACGCAATAATAACGGAAGAAGATATGATGAAACCTAAAAAGGAGAAAGAAAATGAGAAAGATAAACAAAGTGATAATCCACTGTAGCGCGACCCCGGAGGGACGCGATTACACGGTAGCGGACATAGACCGCTGGCACCGGGAAAGAGGATTTAACGAAATAGGCTACCACTATGTAGTCTATCGTGATGGAAGCGTACACACCGGGCGTGATGTCGCCAAAATCGGCGCACACTGCAAAGGACAGAACGCCGACAGTATCGGGATATGCTATATCGGCGGCATGACTGCCGACAACAAGCAAGCAAAAGACACCCGGACACCTGCACAGAAAGCCGCACTGCGTGAACTGGTGGAGAAACTAAAGCGGGAATATCCCGGAATAACCGTACATGGGCATAACGAGTTTGCAAACAAGGCGTGCCCGTGCTTTGATGTCAAAACCGAACTGTAGAAGCCTATGAGATACTTAACAGCACTGATAGTCCTAATGCTGCTGGCAGGCTGCGCCAGCACACGCCGGGCGGTGAACACCTACCAGATGCAGCAAGACAGCACGTATAGCAGCGTGCAGCGGTTAGACAGCCTATTTAGGGCGATAATGCAGCGGGATAGCATCTACCAGCGTGACAGCATCTATATACGTGAAAAGGGCGACACGGTTACTAAGTATGTGGAACGTACCAAATACCGGATACAGACCCGCACGGATACGCTGTACCGTGACCGCATACACACGGATACGCTGTATATAAACCGCACAGACAGCGTGACCGTAGAAAAGCCGGTATATATCGAAAAGCAGATGAAGTGGTACGATAAGGGCTTTATTTGGGTAGGCCGTCTGTGCTGTTTGGCTGCTATACTTTGGGCTTTATTCCTATATCTGAAACGAAAGTTTTAGTTTGTTACACATTACGCATTTTAGCCGTGCAAGCCTGCGAGGGTAAGCGCGGCTATTTTATTCCGTGCAGCATCCAATCAATTACCCGGCGGTTTGCAGCGTCTATTTTGTCCCGGCTAAACTTAATGTACACCCCGGTTATTTTAGAGCCGTGGACGTGGCCCAGTGCTTCGCTGATGGTATCTTTCGGTATATCCAAATCCGCCGCATAGGTAGCCCACGAATACCGCGACCAGTAGGACGTAATAGCAGGCTCAATGGGCGACATAACCGGCAGATGGTTTTTGTGGTACTGCGCTTTTCCGCCTACCGTCTTAACCGGGCCTATTTTCCGCAGCGCGGCGTTTAGATGTGCCATATAGTCTTTGTAGTTATCGTATTTGTCAAACGGTGCCAGCAGATGTTTTTTGCCCCTATAGCGGTCTAATATGGCCTGCGTTTCCGGCTCAATTTTGATACTATAGAATTTGCCCGTTTTCGCCCGGCGGTATTCTATCCTACCGTCCACGATGCTATCTTTGGTGAGTGCCGCCAAATCTACCATATTGATACCGATAAGGTAGAACGACAGCAGAAAGATGTCCCGGTATTCCGTATCGTATGCCGACAGCGACAGCCCGGCAAGTTGGCGCATTTTTTCCACTGGCAGTACCCGCATGGCTGTTTCCTCAGACGGTATGCGGTAGTTTCGGAATGGGTAGTTTTGCGTTATATTTTCGTCCAGCGCATAGTTAATGACATTGCGCAGATTGCGTAGGTGCATCCCACGGCTGTTTACGGATAGCCCCTGCAAGGAACTGTAAAAGCCGTCTATCCATAGTTTCGTTATCTTTTCAAATCGTATTTGGTATGGGTCACAGTAGGCGGACAGCTTTTTTAGTGTTTGCTCAAACAGTGTTTTAGTACCGCCGGACTTCATGCCTATAATCGTATCGAATAGCGTGCCGAGCGTAGGAACACCGACCGTAGGATTATCCAAATCCAAATCGGTAAGCATTTCCCGAAGCTGTGGCCCGGTAAGATTACCCCACTGGCCATTTTCCCGTAATTCCAAAATCCGGTTAGCCACGCGGGTAAGCAGGGTATCCAGCACTGAGTTTATGCGCTTTGCACTTTTGCCGGTAGCCCGGCAGGTGGCAGCATCCCAATCCTCAGCAGATAGGAAAATGCCAGTAGCGAGGTAGAGGTTAGAACCGTACCCGACTGCGATTTGCACCGGATATGTACCGTCTTTGAGTTTGCGCCGGGTATCGAGGCGCAGTTTTGATTTTGCCATAATCTTTGCTTTGTTTTTGCTGCTTTATAGCTGAAAAATATCCCCAAATGTACCATAATCTACCATATTAACGCCTACCAGCGACCACTTTTTAATGTTAATTATCTAATTTGCTTAACTGAAATTTTGCCGATTATGTTTTATAATCGGCTGATATATTGCATTTTAGTCAAAATCAGACACGGTTAAAAATGCTACCAGCGGCTATATGCCTCAAGAGAAAAAGACGGGAGAACTTCCTGTAGACAATCAGATTTCGGAAGAAA
>ERZ1673701.200-NODE-200-length-77698-cov-177.684968_pt1 | contig 77698 bp, 68 predicted proteins | sample MGYA00580231_ERZ1673701 | MGnify/ENA primary metagenome ERZ1673701 (study PRJEB41218, sample SAMN15661798) | gut metagenome | host: Homo sapiens | place: Canada: London | collected 2015-08-20/2019-03-30 | study: EMG produced TPA metagenomics assembly of...
GAAGATTTTTATAAATACCTGGAAAAGAACGTGTTGCAGGGCATGTTTTTCCGACCACTCCGGAAACGGACGGGAACAGCCCTACATTATATATTTCGTGCGGGCGCATGTGCGCACGTATACATAAAACGTATACGTCTACACATGCATATAAACCGAACATCCTCCAAAGAAAGGAAGACATCTATACATAGGAAAGCACTCACAAGAAAATCCACGAAGACTTATGAAGTGTAGACTTTTGACACCCACAGAAAACGCACTTACGTTTCAACTAAAACGCCAAAGAGTTTTGATTAAAACGCACTTACGTTTCAAACCAAACGTACTTACGTTTTGGGTCAAACACAAGTACGTTTTTTTATCCTATAGGAGAAATCTTATAACAGGTTGATATACAGAATTTTTCAAAAAAATAAAATCTAAGCTCCACCGTCCGGCCACAACCAGACACTGACAATACAATAGCTTATGATGAACTCCTCTTTTCAAAAAAGGCTTTTATATTATCTGATATAGCGTAAACTCGTATATCTTTGCAGAAAAATATAAAACAATGAGAAAAGCACCCTTAATCGCACTCGCAGGTCTCTTAATAATAGGTAGCACATCCTGCGTAACCAAGAAGAAATTCCTTATCGCCGAAAACGGCAGAATAGAAGCCCTTTCCAGGGGAGATAACCTGCAAGGCCAGCTGAATGAATGCCACAATGAGATGGAAAAGATGCGCAAGCAAATAGACAAATTGCAGCAAGACACCAACCGCCAGGGAAACTCCATACGGCATTATCAGCAACTGTTGTCCAGCAACATGAACGAACAGGAAAAGCTGAATTCCCTGCTAGGAGAAAAACTGAAAGAACTGGACGAACGGGAAAAAACCATTCAGCAACTGCAAGGAATGATTGACCAGCAGAATGCCAAAGTACAAGACCTGCTCAGCAGTGTAAAAGATGCATTGCTCGGCTTCAGCAGTGACGAACTGACAGTACGGGAACAGAACGGGAAAGTGTATGTAGCCATGTCGGACAAACTGCTGTTCCAGTCCGGAAGCGCCAAACTGGATAAACGAGGTGAAGAAGCCCTGGGAAAACTGGCTGAGGTATTGAACAAACAGACGGAAATAGACGTTTACATTGAAGGACATACTGACAACAAGCCCATCCACACTGCACAATTCAAGGACAATTGGGACTTAAGCGTTATCCGAGCTACCTCCGTGGTGCGTATCCTGATTGAAAAATACCAAGTCAACCCACTTCAGATACAACCCTGCGGACGTGGTGAATTCATGCCTGTTGCCGACAACGAAAGTGCTGAAGGACGGGCAAAAAACCGCCGGACAGAAATTATCATGGCCCCGAAACTGGACAAACTGTTCCAGATGCTACAAAAATAAGACTACAAAAACATATCACTCACAAATAAGCTGAAAGTCCCGACTCCTTCCCGAGGAAGCCTGTCGGGACTTTTCAATTCTCCACATTATCATAGGCTCCTCACCTACGGGCATCACCTTTCCAATATTGCAGAAACTCTCCCCCCTGCACGCTATAAGGCAACAAGCAAATACCGGGGAAACTGCAAAAGCCCACATAAACTCCCCTCCTTCCCTCCCCTTAAAAGTTAAAAGCAGAAGAGAAACAAAAAAAACGAAGAAACATGCTCTAAAACATGAGAATTTATTAGTGTAATTTTACACTTATCCGTAATATTGCAGTCGAATTAGTGTTACTAATACACTTTGAAAAACAAATAAAATAAGAGTAACTTTTGATAGCCACGGAATCAATACACAAATCATTAAAATACTTACAATTATGAATTGGAATTCAACTGAGTTTATTTGGCTCGACTGGCTGGTTCTCGCCGTCGGGGTCATGGCTATTGTATGGGCTGTTTACCGTACAATCAAAAAAGATCATGAAAAGATGAAAGGTGCCGACAGTCAGGATTACCTTTTCGGAAAAGGAGAACCTTGGTATATCATCGGTGCTGCCATTTTTGCAGCCAATATCGGTTCTGAACATCTGGTAGGATTGGCCGGTACAGGTGCAAAAGACGGTGTGGGAATGGCACACTGGGAAATGCAAGGCTGGATGATTCTTATTCTTGGATGGCTGTTTGTACCTTTTTACCAGTTGTTGAATAATAAAATGGGGAAAATTATCACCATGCCGGACTTCCTGAAATTCCGCTATACCCAGCGTACCGGTTCATGGCTATCCATCATCACTCTGATTGCCTACGTGCTGACAAAAGTATCCGTAACAGCCTTCACCGGCGGTATCTTCTTCGAATACCTGCTCGGACTTCCATTCTGGTGGGGTGCACTCGGCCTTATCTTCATTACAGCCGTATTCACAGTTTTCGGCGGCATGAAAGGAGTCATGACACTATCTGCCATCCAGACCCCGATATTAATCATCGGCTCATTCCTCGTTTTATTCCTGGGTTTGAACATGCTCGGTGACGGCAGTATTTCGGAAGGATGGTCACAAATGATGGCCGCATGTAACGCCGCACACGACGGTTTCGGTACAACCCACATGTTCCACACCGACCCTGCCGACCCCATGTATCCGCAGTTCCCTGGCTACGTAGTATTCCTCGGAGCATCCATCATCGGTTTCTGGTACTGGTGTACTGACCAGCATATCGTACAACGTGTACTCGGACAAACCAAAGGAGAAGACAACCGCAAAGTCATGGCCCGTGCACGCCGCGGTACAATCGCAGCCGGCTATTTCAAACTGCTGCCAGTATTCATGTTCCTGATTCCGGGTATGGTGGCTTTCGCACTCTCTCAAAAGACCGGTAGCAACATCGTCATGGACATCACCAACACACATGACACGGACGGCGCCTTCGCCATGATGGTAAAGAATATCCTGCCGGCCGGCGTGAAAGGTATCGTAACCATCGGTTTCATCTGTGCCCTTGTTGCTTCTTTGGCTGCCTTCTTCAACAGCTGCGCCACCTTGTTTACAGAAGACTTCTACAAACCGATGAAAAAAGGCATGAGTGAAAGCCACTACGTAATGGTAGGACGTATCGCTACCGTCGTAGTCGTACTCCTGGGACTGGCTTGGATGCCTATCATGATGAACATGGGTAACCTGTATTCTTATCTCCAAGATATCCAATCACTGATTGCTCCTGCCATGGTGGCTGTATTTACCCTTGGTATCTTCTCGAAGCGCATCACTCCGAAAGCCGGAGAATGGGGACTTATCGGTGGCTTCCTCATCGGTATGGTACGTTTGCTGACCAATGTAATCACCGACTCAGGCAAAGCTGTCATGGACGGTGCATTCTGGGAATATACCTCTTGGTTCTGGCAGACCAACTGGCTGATTTTCGAAGTGTGGTTACTTGTATTCATCGTCATTCTGATGTACGTAGTATCCATGTTTACTGCCAAACCGACATCTGAACAGATTGCCGCCATCACATTCACAGGCGACTACAAGAAAGCCATCCGTGAAAGCTGGAATATGTGGGATGTCATTGCCACATTGGGCGTTGTGGTCCTGTGTGCATTGTTCTATGCATATTTCTGGTAATCCAAAAACCAACAACTTATAATGGAAGAGGATATGCAGGAAATTGTATATCCTCTTCCACGTTTATAGGAAAACTATCGAAAAACATACATTCTATGTTGAAAAACATTTGAAAAAAAGAACAAGTAATTGTTTTAAGTGTTACTTTTACACCATAAATAAAAAACTTCAATAATTCACATGAAAAGCATGAATAAATCTTTACTAGGGGCAAGTATCATCCTTGCAGTATTGAGCGGTTGCGCTTCCAAGAAGACCCAGCAACCGGGACTGACATTATCAGGCTTGAACCCTGCCAACTTCGAAACTTTAGTGGAAGGTACCAAACCTGTCAAACTCTATACTTTGAAAAATCATCAGGGCATGGAAGTCTGTGTGACCAACTTCGGAGGACGTCTTGTATCCATCATGGTTCCAGACAAGAACGGCAAGATGACGGATGTGGTTCTCGGATTTGACAGTATCGCAGATTATCAAAATATTCCGAGTGATTTCGGTGCAGCCATCGGGCGTTATGCCAACCGAATCAACAAAGGCAAAATCACTCTTGACGGACAGGAAATCCAACTTCCGACAAACAACTTCGGTCACTGCCTGCACGGCGGGCCTACCGGATGGCAATATCAGGTATATGAGGCCAACCAGACGAACGACAGTACCCTTGTGCTGACCATGAAATCACCGGATGGAGACAATAACTTCCCGGGCAACGTAACGGCTCATGTAACCTATTCCCTGACAGCCGACAATGCCATCGACATCCAGTATGATGCCACTACCGACAAGACAACTGTCATCAACATGACCAACCACTCGTATTTCAACCTGAGCGGCGACCCTTCAAAACCGGCTATTGACTACGTGCTTTATGTGGCTTCCGACAGCATCACACCGGTAGACAGCACCTTCATGACCACCGGCGAAATGATGGCAGTAAAAGATACTCCGTTCGACTTCAACACACCGAAGACCATTAGTCCGGATGTCACAGACTTCAGCAACGAACAAGTGAAATTCGGTAACGGATTCGACCATAACTGGGTTTTGAAGACCAAAGGTGACATCAACCAGCTGGCAGCCAAACTGACTTGTCCAACCACAGGCATCAGCCTGGAGGTATACACCAATGAACCTGGTATCCAGGTGTATACAGGAAACTTCCTGGACGGAACGGTGAAAGGAAAGAAAGGCATCGCCTATCCACAGCGGGCTTCCGTTTGTCTGGAAACACAGCACTATCCCGACAGTCCCAACAAGCCCCAATGGCCTTCTGTTATTCTGGCTCCAGGACAAACTTACCAGAGTCACTGTATCTTCAAATTTACAGTGGAGAAATGACAGAGCCCCACAAGAAACCTAGTTGAAAAGAACAAAAAGTCAAAAATTGAATGACCACTTACTATAAGCATAATCCCAAATTCTACGTCGGCATCGACTGCATCATTTTCGGATTCGAAAAAGGAGAACTGAACTTATTGCTGCTGAAACGAAATTTTGAGCCGGCAATGGGCCAATGGTCTCTGATGGGAGGATTCATCCAGGAAAACGAAAGTGCGGACGATGCGGCCAAACGGGTACTGAGCGAGCTGACCGGTCTGGAAAATGTGTACATGGACCAGATTGGGGCATTCGGTGCCATAGACCGCGACCCGGGAGAACGCGTAATTTCACTGGCCTATTATGCGCTTATCAACATCAACGAATATGACCGGGAACTGGTGCAGCAGCACAATGCGCATTGGATAAACATCAATGAAATTCCCGACCTTATTTTCGATCACAACGAGATGGTGGAGAAAGCACGTGCCATCATGCGCCAGAAGGCATCGAGAGCCCCCATCGGCTTCAACCTGCTTCCCGAGCTGTTCACCTTGACTCAGCTGCAAAGCCTGTATGAAGCCATCTACGGCGAACCGATGGACAAGCGCAATTTCCGCAAGCGCATCGCAGAAATGGGATTTATTGAGAAAACTGATAAAATAGATAAAACAGGATCCAGAAGAGGAGCCTCTCTTTATAAATTTAATGACAAGGCATATCAGAAGGATCCGAAATTTAAACTTTAATCACATGTTAGAAGCACTAAAAGAAGAAGTTTTCCATGCAAACCTGGATTTGGTAAAGCACGGACTGGTGATTTTTACGTGGGGAAATGTGTCTGCCATCGACCGTGAAAGCGGACTGGTAGTCATCAAACCTAGCGGAGTGTCTTACGATGAAATGAAAGCTGAGGATATGGTAGTAGTCGATTTGGAAGGAAACGTAGTGGAAGGCAATTTGCGCCCTTCAAGCGACACCCCTACCCATCTGGTTCTCTACAAGGCTTTCCCTGAAATCGGCGGAGTGGTACACACCCACTCTACTTACGCCACTGCCTGGGCACAGGCCGGATGCGACATTCCGAACATCGGTACCACTCATGCAGACTATTTCCACGAGGCAATTCCCTGCACAGCCGACATGACAGAAGAGGAAGTGAAGGGTGCCTACGAACTGGAAACAGGAAATGTCATCGTGAAACGCTTCGAGGGCATGAATCCGGTACATACTCCGGGAGTACTCGTAAAGAATCACGGACCTTTCTCATGGGGTAAAGATGCACACGATGCTGTACACAATGCCGTAGTCATGGAACAAGTGGCAAAGATGGCCAGCATTGCTTACGCCATCAACCCGCACCTGACCATGAACCCGCTGCTGGTGGAAAAACACTTCAGCCGCAAACACGGTCCGAACGCTTACTACGGACAAAAGAAATAACAACAAAGCCAACCAATTAATTATAAAATACAATCACTATGAACACATTTGATCAATATGAAGTATGGTTCGTAACCGGAGCTCAGCTCCTTTACGGAGGCGATGCAGTCATCGCAGTAGACGCACACAGCAACGAAATGGTAGCAGGTTTGAACGCCAGCGGCAAACTGCCTGTGAAAGTGGTATATAAAGGAACAGCCAACTCTTCAAAAGAAGTAGAAGCCGTATTCAAAGCAGCCAACAACGACGAAAAATGTATCGGTATCATCACTTGGATGCACACTTTCTCTCCGGCCAAGATGTGGATTCACGGCTTGCAGCAATTGAAAAAACCGTTGCTCCATCTGCACACTCAGTTCAACAAAGAAATTCCATGGGACACAATGGACATGGATTTCATGAACCTGAACCAGTCTGCTCACGGCGACCGCGAATTCGGTCATATCTGCACTCGCATGCGTATCCGTCGCAAAGTGGTAGTAGGTTACTGGAAAGAAGAATCTACTCAGAAGAAGATTGCTGTCTGGATGCGTGTATGTGCTGCATGGGCTGACGCACAGGATATGCTGATTATCCGCTTCGGCGACCAGATGAACAATGTAGCCGTTACCGACGGTGACAAAGTAGAAGCTGAACAGCGCATGGGATACCATGTAGACTACTGCCCGGTAAGCGAACTGATGGAATACCACAAGGCTGTAAAAGACGAAGATGTGGATGCATTGGTAAAAACTTACTTCAACGAATACGACCATGACGCTGAACTGGAAGACAAATCTACAGAAGCCTACCAGAAAGTATGGAACTCAGCCAAAGCTGAACTGGCTCTCCGTGCCATCCTGAAAGCAAAAGGTGCCAAAGGTTTCACGACTAACTTCGACGACCTGGGTCAGACAGACGGCAGCCACTTCGACCAGATTCCGGGATTGGCTTCTCAGCGCCTGATGGCAGAAGGATATGGTTTCGGAGCAGAAGGCGACTGGAAATCAGCTGCTTTGTACCGTACCGTATGGGTAATGAATCAGGGATTGCCTAACGGATGTTCTTTCCTGGAAGATTACACACTGAACTTCGACGGTGAAAACAGTGCCATCCTGCAGGCCCACATGCTGGAAGTTTGCCCGATGATTGCTGCCAAGAAGCCTCGTCTGGAAGTACACTTCCTGGGTATCGGCGTTCGCAAGAGCCAGACTGCACGTCTTGTCTTCACTTCCAAAGTAGGTACAGGATGTACAGCTACTGTAGTAGACCTTGGCAACCGCTTCCGTCTGATTGTAAACGATGTAGAATGCATCGAACCGAAACCGCTGCCAAAATTGCCGGTTGCTTCTGCCCTCTGGAAACCGATGCCTAACTTCGAAATCGGTGCTGGTGCATGGATTCTGGCTGGTGGTACACACCACTCTTGCTTCTCATACGACCTGACTGCAGAATACTGGGAAGACTATGCTGAAATCGCCGGCATTGAAATGGTACACATCAACAAAGACACTACCATCGGTGAATTCAAGAAAGAACTTCGCATGAACGAAGTATACTACATGCTGAACAAAGCACTCTGCTAATACTTTGTCAGTCTCATTAAAAGTGCTGGACAGAAAATTTCTTTCTGGCAGCACTTTTAATTTTTAATATTGCTTTATTTCTTAACTTTAAATTGTTGATTTTGATATGAAATCAGATGCTAAGTCAACCATTGAGGCAGGCAAGGCCATTCTGGGTATTGAATTCGGTTCCACCCGAATCAAAGCTGTCTTGATTGACCAGGAAAACAAACCCATCGCACAAGGTAGCCACACGTGGGAAAACCAGCTGGTAGACGGACTCTGGACCTACAGCATTGAAGCTATCTGGGCTGGCGTACAAGATTGTTACGCCGATCTCCGCGCCAACGTAAAGAAACAATATGGCATAGAAATAGAAACGCTGGCAGCCATCGGCATCAGTGCCATGATGCACGGCTACATGGCTTTCAACAACAAGGAAGAGATTCTGGTACCTTTCCGCACCTGGAGAAATACCAACACCGGGAAAGCTGCTGCCGAACTGTCTGAACTGTTCGTCTACAACATTCCTTTGAGATGGAGTATCTCTCACCTTTATCAGGCCATTCTGAACAAGGAAGAGCACGTAAAAGACATTACGTTCCTTACCACACTTGCCGGCTACGTACACTGGCAGATTACCGGTGAAAAGGTACTGGGCATCGGCGATGCTTCCGGTATGCTTCCTATCGACCCTGCCACAAAGAACTATTCTGCCGAAATGGTAGCCAAGTTCGACAAGCTGGTAGCTCCTTACGGATTCAGCTGGAAACTGACCGACATCCTGCCCAAAGTTTTGCTGGCCGGAGAAAATGCCGGTTGCTTGACCGAAGAAGGTGCCAAGAAGCTGGATGTATCAGGCCACTTGAAAGCAGGCATACCCGTATGTCCTCCGGAAGGAGATGCCGGCACTGGAATGGTAGCTACCAATGCTGTCAAGCAACGCACGGGTAACGTATCAGCAGGTACCTCTTCTTTCTCCATGATTGTATTGGAAAAAGACCTGTCAAAACCGTATGAAATGATTGACATGGTGACTACCCCCGACGGTAGTCTGGTAGCCATGGTACATTGCAACAACTGTACCTCCGACTTGAACGCATGGGTCAACCTGTTCAAGGAATACCAGGAACTGATGGGCATGCCGGTAGACATGGACGAAATCTTCGGCAAACTGTATAACAACGCGCTGACAGGCGATGCAGATTGTGGCGGACTGATTTCCTACAACTACTTCTCAGGTGAACCTGTGACAGGACTGACAGAAGGACGCCCGCTGTTCCTGCGTACAGCCAACGACAAATTCAACCTGGCCAATTTCATGCGCGCCCATCTGTATGCTTCTGTAGGCGTACTGAAAATTGGAAATGACATCCTCTTCAACGAAGAGAAAATCAAAGTCGACCGCATTACAGGTCATGGCGGTTTGTTCCGCACCAAAGGTGTAGGACAAAGAGTGCTTGCTGCAGCCATCAATTCCCCGATTTCCGTCATGGAGACAGCCGGTGAAGGTGGCGCATGGGGTATCGCCCTGCTGGGTTCTTATCTGGTAAACAATGACAAGAAGCAGTCGCTGGCCGATTTTCTTGACGAAAAAGTTTTCGCAGGCAATGCAGGCGTAGAGGTATCACCTACACCGGAAGACGTAGCCGGATTCAACGCCTATATTGAAAAATACAAGGCTTGTCTGCCTGTAGAAGAGGCTGCTGTAAAATACAAGAAGTAAAAAAGTGTGAAATAAATTAAGTTACTTCCACTTTGTAATTTACATATAAATGTCATACCTTTGCTCATAAATTCAAGAAGCAGGCGCCAATAGCGGCGTCTGCCTTATGTAGCATACAAATTAAAAAATTAATTATATGAACAGCAAACAAGTTATGAACCACGCTGCTGATAATATTCGTATTTTAGCTGCTTCAATGGTTGAAAAAGCCAAATCCGGTCACCCCGGAGGCGCAATGGGCGGAGCCGATTTCATTAATGTATTGTATGCAGAATACCTGCAGTACGACCCACAAAATCCGAAATGGGAAGGACGCGACCGTTTCTTCCTCGACCCGGGTCACATGTCTCCGATGTTGTATTCACAACTGGCACTCATCGGAAAATTCACATTGGAAGAATTACAGCAACTGCGCCAGTGGGGTTCTCCGACTCCGGGACATCCGGAAGTGGACGTGATGCGTGGCATTGAAAACACATCTGGTCCGCTGGGACAAGGTCACACCTTTGCCGTAGGTGCCGCTATCGCAGCCAAATTCCTGGCAGCCCGCACAGGCAATCCTACCTTTGCAAAAGAAACCATCTATGCATATATTTCAGACGGAGGTATTCAGGAAGAAATCTCTCAGGGCAGCGGACGTATTGCCGGATGCCTGGGACTGGACAACCTGATTATGTTCTACGACTCCAATGAAATCCAGCTGTCTACTGAGACTAAGGATGTAACCACGGAAGATACAGCCATGAAATACCGTGCATGGGGATGGAACGTCATCGAAATCAACGGTAACGACTGTGAAGAAATCCGCACAGCCTTGAACGCTGCCAAAGCAGAAAGCAAACGCCCGACTCTGATCATCGGTAAATGTATCATGGGTAAGGGTGCCCGCAAGGCAGACAACACTTCTTACGAGCACAACTGCAAGACTCACGGAGCTCCGTTGGGTGGCGATGCTTACAAGAATACCATCCTCAACCTGGGAGGTGACCCGGAAAATCCGTTCGTTATCTTCGACGACGTAAAAGAAATCTATGCCAAACGTGCAGAAGAACTGAAAGCCATCACAGCTGCCCGTCACGAAGAAGAAGCTGCATGGGCCGCCGCCAATCCGGAAAAAGCCGCACAGCTGAAAGAATGGTTCAGCGGTGCCGCACCGAAAGTGGACTGGGCTCACATCCAGCAAAAGGCTAACGATGCAACCCGCAACGCTTCAGCTACCGTATTGGGCGCACTGGCACAGCAGGTTCCCAACATGATTTGTGCATCTGCCGACTTGTCAAACTCTGACAAGACCGACGGTTTCCTGAAACAGACTCACGCCTTTACCAACGGTGACTTCAGCGGTGCCTTCTTCCAGGCCGGAGTAGCCGAGCTGACCATGGCTTGCTGCTGCATCGGTATGGCTTTGCATGGCGGTGTGATTGCTGCTTGCGGTACCTTCTTCGTATTCTCCGACTACATGAAACCGGCTGTACGTATGGCTGCCCTCATGCAGCTGCCAGTGAAATTCATCTGGACACACGATGCATTCCGCGTAGGGGAAGACGGACCGACACACGAACCGGTGGAACAGGAAGCACAAATCCGTTTGATGGAAAAACTGAAAAACCATCACGGCAAGAACTCCATGCTGGTTCTCCGTCCGGCCGATGCCGAAGAAACGACTGTATGCTGGAAACTGGCTATGGAAAATACCGACACTCCGTCTGCCCTGATTCTGTCTCGCCAGAACATCAACATGCTGCCGGAAGGCACAGACTACGCACAGGCTGCCAAAGGAGCCTACATCGTAGCCGGTTCTGATGAAAATCCGGATGTCATCATGGTAGCTTCCGGTTCTGAAGTTTCTACCTTGGTAGCCGGAGCCGAACTGCTGCACAAAGACGGCATCAAGACACGCATCGTATCTGTTCCGTCGGAAGGTCTGTTCCGCAGCCAGAGCAAGGAATATCAGGAAAGCATCCTTCCTGCCGGAGCCAAAGTATTCGGTCTGACCGCCGGTCTGCCGGTGAACTTGCTCGGACTGGTAGGTGCCAACGGCAAAATCTGGGGTCTGGAATCATTCGGTTTCTCTGCTCCTTACAAAGTGCTGGATGAAAAACTGGGATTCACCGCAGAAAATGTGTATAACCAAGTAAAAGAAATGCTCTGATGAAAACGATAGGACTTGCATCCGACCATGCCGGATTTGAATTGAAACAATACGTAAAAAAATGGCTGGAAGCTAAGGGGTGGGAATACAAGGATTTTGGTACTTACTCTACTGAAAGCTGCGACTATCCCGATTATGCACATCCATTGGCTCTGGCTGTAGAAAAAGGCGAATGCTATCCGGGAATTGCCATCTGCGGAAGCGGAGAAGGCATCAGCATGACGCTGAACAAACACCAAGGTATCCGTGCGGCACTTTGCTGGATTCCGGAAATCGCCCATCTGGCCCGTCAGCACAATGATGCCAACGTATTGGTCATGCCGGGACGTTTCATCGATGAAGCCACTGCCGACAAGATTATGACGGAATTCTTTACGACCGACTTTGAAGGCGGACGTCATCAGGCAAGGATTGACAAGATGCCGGTTCGGTAATTCTTTCCCTAAGCACATTCAGGGAAACCTTATTCATTGAGATGAAATAGAAAATCCCGTTTCCACAAGGTTGGAAGCGGGATTTTTTTCATTCTGCCTGCTTGTTACGCCAAAAGAAATCCAGCAGTTCCTGGTTGGCTTTGCTGTCGAGGGCCACTTCCTGCTTTTCTTTGAAAATATCCAAGGTGGTAGGGCATTCTCCACAAATATCAATTCCAATCACTTGTTCATGGTGCAATACCACCGACAGCAGTTGCTCCAGTTCCGGAAGTGAAAGCGTCCCCTGGTCCCAGTTGGTCGCAGCAGATTGCGCATCCAATACATCCTTATCAATTGACAAGTATACAGGTCCTTCCACATGCTGCACAGAAAACTGTTTCCAAGCCTCTTCATGCGAAAGCTCCTTCTCGCCATAGAAAATCACCCGCTCCCGACAGGCCTCCGGAATAACCTCCTTCAATTTTTCCGATACTCCTGCCAGAATCACATTCCGTACGTAAGGATTGGTGTCCATCACGTCCTTCACCCATCCTCCACAAGAGATCACACCCTCAAACAGCGGAGGCTGCATGTCAGGATGATGGTCAAACACCACCAGTGAAAAAGGCTGCCGAATCTTGTCGGTCCATAATTTTGTCAGATAATGATAATTGCCGGAATCGATAAAGTGAATCCCCCGGGCCGGATAACCGGCTATCAACCGCTTCAAAGCGCCGGCCCCTTCTTTGTCACAATAACATTCCGTACCCTTCAGATGCGTGCAATCCAGCCACGTGTAATTCCGCTCATGGGAAAAACGTTCCCAGTCGTACACACCCGTGAAATTCATAATCACCACTCGTCCGTTGTTTGCTGTATCCATATCACTCCAGTACTTTTATTCTGAACAATTCCCGCAAATATCATACCTTCCACACAAATGACAGAATGACAGCGACCCGCAAAAAAATGATAAGAAATCCGATTCCTGCATGCAGGAGAAAAAAAATGGCTATCTTTACAAGCAATATGGCGGAAATCGCTATCTTCACTCCAGAAAATTAAATTGTAAACCATTATACGAATTATGAAAAAACTGTTATTCATTCTATTGGCCTGTCTGCCTTTGTTCGGCATGGCTAAGGATAAAAAAGAAAACTCCGACCCGAAGTATCTGGCAGGAGCCATCACCCTGGAAGACGGGAAAGTGACTTTCAATCATGAAATCAAGGCTCCTTCTCTCTCCAAAGAACAACTGTACCAGCAAATGCTTGACTGGGCCAACAACCGCTTCAAACCCGATGGAAAGCTGCAGAGCCGGGTGGTTTATACGAGTGAAGAAGAAGGTGACATTGCCGCTTCGGCTGAGGAATACATTGTCTTCTCCTCCTCCGCCCTTTCACTGGACCGCACCCGTATCTACTACCAGTATCTTATCCATGTGACCGACGGCGTATGCCAGATGACCATGACCCGCATCCGCTACTGGTATGACGAAAACCGTGACGGAGGACAGAAATACACAGCCGAAGAATGGATTACCGATGACATGGCACTGAACAAGAAGAAAACGAAACTTGCCCCCATCTGCGGAAAGTTCCGCCGCGAAACCATCGACCTGAAAGACCAGCTTTTCCAGTCGGCTACCGATGCGCTGGGACAAAAGGTGCTGGCTAACGAGGCAACTCCTGCCGCAACCGTACCTGCCACCCCACTGGCTCCGGCACTGACCGGCGAACTGAAAGATGTGGATGTGACAAAACTTACTGACAACTGGAACAGCCAGCTGCAGAACGGACGCATCACTCTGACGGCCAATGAGGAAGAAATCGAAATCAAACCGGAAAACTGGGGAGGCTTCGGAAAAATGTTCAACAAGAACGTGGCCTACCTGCTGATTGCACAAGACCGCATCGCCCTCAGCACCCTGATGGAACAGTGCACGGAATATAAGATTACCTTCTACGCACAGGGAAGCACCCAACCGGCTGCAGTGATTGAGTGCAAGAAGTCCATGAGCCAGAAAATGACGGCCGACGACCTGAAATCACTTAACATCCAAGCAGATAGCAGCAAATCGTACACCATGTACACCGGTGAAATCACACGTACGCTGCTCCGCCAGTAACCCCATAAAAAACGTCCTTACGTTTTACTCAAAACACAAGGACATTTTATCTAAAACGCAAGGACGTTTTAAAGGAAACGCAAAGACGTTTTTTCCCAAACGTCCTTGCGTTTTTTTATGCTATTTCCCCGCAAAGGTTCATGCTTTCTGAAGCTGACGGTTCATGGCGGCTGCCGCACGGCGTCCGTCGCCCATGGCCAGAATCACAGTAGCTCCACCGCGTACGATATCCCCTCCGGCATAGATGGTCGGGATGGACGACTGCATGTCCTCGTTCACTGCGATGGTACCCTTACGTCCCAGTTCCAAACCCGGAATGGAATGAGGTACAATCGGATTCGGCGACACACCCACACTGACGATGGCCATGTCAATGTCCAAGGTCACCGTAGCCCCCGGGATGGGTACCGGACTGCGACGACCGGAGGCGTCGGGCTCGCCCAACTCCATTTTCTGCAACACCACTTGTTTCACCCGACCCTTCTCGTCGGCAATGTATTCAATCGGATTGTGCAGGGTCAGGAATTCCACACCTTCCTCCTTGGCATGTTTCACTTCCTCCAGACGGGCCGGCATTTCTGCTTCCGAACGACGGTAAATAATCATCGCCTTCTCCGCTCCCAGACGGCGGGCCGTACGCACAGAATCCATGGCCGTATTTCCACCTCCAATCACAGCGACTCGCTTACCGAAGGTCACCGGAGTGTCGGCGTCCTCACTGGCCGCATCCATCAGATTCACACGGGTCAGGTATTCATTGGACGACATGATGTTGATGGAGTTCTCGCCCGGAATGTTCATGAAATTAGGCAATCCGGCACCCGAAGCTACAAAGATTCCCTTGTAACCTTCGTTCTCCAAATCTTCCACACTGAGGGTCTTCCCGATGATGCAGTCCTTCACAAAAGTGACACCCATCTTCGACAGGTTATCGATTTCCACGTCCACAATCTTGTTGGGCAGACGGAACTCCGGAATACCATATTTCAACACACCGCCAATTTCGTGCAGGGCCTCGAACACGGTCACATCGTACCCCATCTTGGCCATGTCGCCCGCAAACGACAATCCCGCGGGTCCCGAACCGACCACCGCCACCTTGATGCCGTTCTTGGCCGCAATTTCCGGGACCGAAACCTGTCCGCTTTCCCGCTCGTAATCGGCTGCAAAACGTTCCAGGTAACCGATGGCCACTGCTTCGTGCCCCATCTTCAAGTGGATACACTTCGACTCACACTGCTTTTCCTGCGGACAGACACGTCCGCACACAGCCGGAAGTGCACTGGTTTTCTTCAACGTACGCGCCGCTTCCAAAAATTCTCCACGCTCAATGTTCTTGATGAAGCCCGGAATATCAATGCCCACCGGACAACCTTCCATACAGGAAGGATTGGCACAGTCCAGACATCGCTTGGCCTCCGTCAGCGCCTGTTCTTCGTTCAGTCCCAAGTTCACTTCCTCCTTGCGGCTGTGTGAGCGGTATTCCGGGTCCAGTTCGTTCATCTTCACCCGAGGAATCAGGGTACGCTCTTTCGGCTTCATCCGCTTGCGCAACGCTTCGCGCCACTCCGCATTCCGGCCCGAAGCAGCCTGTTCCGCTTCACATGCCGCAGGATGCTCGTCCAGCTTATGGATTTCCTCCCGTTCGATGTCCTTGAAAGCACCCATACGCTTGAGCATCTCGTCAAAGTCCACCTGGTGGCCGTCGAATTCCGGACCATCCACACACACGAACTTCGTCTTTCCTCCCACGGTGATACGGCAGGCACCACACATACCCGTTCCATCCACCATGATGGTGTTCAGAGACACATCGGTCGGGATGTCGTATTTCTTTGTCAGCAGGCAGACAAACTTCATCATAATGGCCGGACCGATGGCAAAGCATTTGTCCACCTTCTCGCGCTTGATGACCGCTTCCACTCCTTCCGTCACCAGTCCTTTCTGTCCGTAAGAACCGTCGTCGGTCATGATAATCACTTCGTCAGAACTTTCCCGCATTTCCTTTTCCAGGATAATCAGTTCCTTTGTACGTCCGGCCAATACGGTAATCACCCGGTTGCCGGCAGCTTTCAATGCCTGCACGATGGGGAGCATCGGAGCCACCCCCACTCCTCCTCCGGCACAGACTACCGTACCGAAATTCTCAATATGAGTGGCTTTTCCCAACGGACCAACCACATCTGTAATATAATCGCCTACGTTCAATTCGCATAAACGGGTGGACGAAAGCCCCACCTCCTGTACCACCAGCGTGATGGTTCCTTTCACCGGGTCGGCCGCAGCAATGGTCAGCGGCATGCGTTCTCCCTTTTCTCCCACACGGACAATCACAAAATGCCCGGCCTTGCGCGATTTCGCAATCAAGGGAGCCTCAATGACCAGCTTAAAAACTTTTTCGGAAAAATGTTCCTTCTGAAGAATTCTGTTCATAGTTTTATCTGATAAAGTTAATTATTAGTTGTTTCTTTATGAATAAATTGCCACAAAGTTAAAAGAAATAACGACACTTTCAAAGATTTTTCAACCTTTCGGCAGGATTCTGACAAGAAGTCACAAGAATCCCCCCATCGGTTTCCAGGTATCCATTGGCCCGTAGATAGTTAACGATGCATCTTTTTCAAATGAAACGAAAAGAGATGCACCATAAGAGACTAATAGACAATGAATTATACACACTTCCAAAAAAGTTTTTTCGGAGAAAAATGCTATTTATTCCGCAAAAATGACTCTTATACCAAATTAAAGACTATCTTTGTAAGGTTACAATATGATATAAAAGCTCATGAATGAACGACTGAATCACATCAGACAACTGATAAATGAAGGGAATGTAGATACCGCTATATCCTGCCTGAATGATTTACTCCTCACGGCTTCCTCCCCCCTTCCGGAAGCTTATTATCTTCTGGGGAACGCCTTTCGGAAAAAAGGCGACTGGCAGGGTGCGCTGAACAATTATCAGGAAGCAATCTCTTTGGACCCGGAGAGTCCGGCATCCGAAGCCAGAGCGATGATGATGGATATACTCAATTTTTATAACAAAGATATGTTTAATCAATAAGATATAATAGAACTATGGCTAAAATGAAAGGTGTGGTTGTAGTAAATACAGAACGCTGCAAAGGATGCAACCTGTGCGTGGTAGCTTGTCCGTTGCACGTGCTGTCGCTCACCCCAAAAGTAAATCAAAAAGGATATAATTTCGTGCAGCAGGTAGTGGAAGATACCTGCAACGGATGCTCTTCGTGCGCCATCGTGTGCCCGGACGGATGTCTCACCGTATACAGAGCAAAATGTGAAGAATAAAAAATGCCCAACAAGCAAAAATTAAGAATTATGGCAGAAGAAGTTGTTCTTATGAAAGGTAACGAAGCTATAGCCCATGCCGCCATCCGTTTCGGCGTGGATGGTTACTTCGGTTACCCTATCACTCCCCAATCTGAAGTATTGGAAACGCTTGCCGAACAGAAACCTTGGGAAACCACCGGAATGGTAGTGCTTCAGGCCGAAAGTGAGGTAGCGGCAATTAATATGGTGTATGGAGGCGCCGGTAGCGGAAAAATGGTCATGACATCCTCATCCAGCCCGGGTGTCAGTCTGAAGCAGGAGGGTATCTCCTACATTGCAGGAGCCGAACTGCCTTGTCTGGTGGTGAACGTCATGCGAGGCGGTCCGGGATTGGGTACCATCCAGCCGAGTCAGGCCGATTATTTCCAGACCACCAAAGGTGGCGGACACGGTGACTATCACCTCATCGCACTGGCTCCGGCTTCCGTACAGGAAATGGCCGACTTTGTAGGTCTGGCTTTCGACCTGGCATTCAAATACCGCAACCCGGCCATGATTCTGGCCGACGGAGTCATCGGTCAGATGATGGAAAAAGTGGTGCTTCCGGAATTCCGCCCCCGACGGACAGAAGAGGAAATTCTGGCACAATGTCCATGGGCTACCACCGGCTGCAAAGGACGCAAGCCAAACATCATCACCTCGCTGGAACTTGACCCGGCGGTAATGGAACAGCGTAACCTGCACCTGCAAGCCAAATATGCGGAAATCGAAGAGAAAGAAACGCGCTATGAAGAGCTGGACGCAGAAGATGCGGAATACCTGATTGTAGCCTTCGGTTCGTGTGCCCGTATCGCCCAGAAAGCCATGGAACATGCCCGCGAAGAGGGAATCAAGGTCGGTCTGTTCCGCCCGATTACCCTGTGGCCTTTCCCCAGCAAGGCTTTGAAAGAAAGAGCCAAACAAGTGAAAGGTATCCTGACCGTGGAACTGAACAGCGGACAGATGATTGAAGACGTCCGTCTGGCCGTAGAATGCAAAGTACCGGTAGAGCACTTCGGACGCTTGGGCGGTATCGTTCCCGATCCGGATGAAGTAATCGAAGCCATTAAAGAAAAACTGATTAAATAAGTTATGGATACCGACAGAATAAGAGCCGTCTTAAACGTGTTGTTTATGATTGGTGCACTGATTTCCGTAATTCTCTATTTCACTTTGGGCGACGACAAGACCGTATTCTTCTACGTGTGCGGTGCCTCTCTTTTCCTGAAGATGATGGAGTTCGTGTTCCGTTTCTTTCTATGATAAACTACAGGAGAACCAATTATGACAAAAGAAGATATAATCAAACCTGAAAATCTGGTTTATCAGAAGCCTCGATTGCTGAACGATAACCCGATGCACTACTGTCCGGGATGCAGCCACGGAGTAGTCCACAAACTGATTGCCGAAGTCATCGACGAAATGGGTATGGCCGAGAAAGCCGTCGGAGTAAGTCCGGTGGGATGCGCCGTATTCATGTATAACTACCTGGACATCGACTGCCAGGAAGCCGCACACGGACGTGCGCCTGCCTTGGCCACCGCCATCAAACGCCTCTGGCCCGACCGTCTGGTATTCACATACCAAGGCGACGGTGACTTGGCCTGCATTGGTACGGCAGAAACCATCCACGCATTGAACCGTGGCGAACACATTACAATTATTTTCATCAACAACGCCATCTACGGTATGACCGGTGGACAGATGGCCCCGACCACGCTGGTGGGAATGAAGACCTCCACCTGCCCTTACGGACGTGTGCCGGAAATCCACGGCTACCCGCTGAAGATGACAGAAATCGCTGCCACCCTGCAGGGAACCGCCTACGTCACCCGCCAGTCCGTACAGTCAGTGGCTGCCATCCGCAAGGCCAAGAAAGCCATCCGCAAAGCCTTTGAATGCTCCATGCAGAAAAAAGGCTCCAGCCTGGTAGAAATTGTGTCTACCTGCAACTCCGGATGGAAAATGTCACCCGAAGCCGCCAACAAATGGATGGAAGAGAACATGTTCCCGTTCTACCCGCTGGGCGACCTGAAAGATACTACAGATATTAAATAATCATTCGCATACCTATGAAAGAAGAAATTATCATCGCAGGATTTGGAGGTCAAGGGGTACTTTCCATGGGAAAAATCCTGGCATACTCCGGGTTGATGGAAAACAAGGAAGTGACCTGGATGCCTGCCTACGGTCCCGAACAGCGCGGAGGTACGGCCAACGTCACCGTCATCGTCAGCGACGAACGTATCTCTTCCCCGATTCTCAGCAAATACGATACAGCCATCATCTTGAACCAGCCTTCGCTTGCCAAGTTTGAGAACAAGGTAAAACCGGGTGGAGTACTGATTTACGACGGCTACGGCATCATCAATCCCCCGACCCGCAAGGACATCCATGTGTACCGCATCGATGCCATGGACGAAGCCAACGAACGGAAAATGGCCAAGACCTTCAACATGATTGTGCTGGGTGGCCTGCTCAAGATACGCCCTATCGTATCCATTGACAGTGTGGTAAAGGCATTGCATAAGACCTTACCCGAACGTCACCACCACTTGATTCCGATGAATGAAGAAGCCATCAAAATCGGCATGGAAATCATCAAGGAAGTCTGATTTCCCTCGGAAACCGATATATCTCTGAAACCAAAAGGCCGCAAGGAAATTCTACAGATAAATTCCCTTGCGGCCTTTTGGTTACCCTGCACCTTCAGAATCCATCCGACCGCCCTACTTTTTGAAAGGTACAACCGTCCGTTTTCGCTTTTTTATTGTATCTTTGCCCCATTATGAAGAAAATACTTTTTACAGCCATACTCCTGTTTCTGTGCGGCACATTGTTCGCTCAGAACACCATTTCACAATACGGACAAGGAATGTCTGCCACAGGAATGGACAACAACAGGTATGACCGGAATGGAAACCCGATAGATACAACCTCCGTCATCGACGCCAATACGGTACCGGTGGGACTGAATGCCTGGAAAATCGACACACGCTTTGGCGAAATGACTCCGGTTCCGGTGGATACGTTGCAACATGGATTCCAGAACTCCAACGACACGGGAGGCCCTACCGGACATTACACTTATCTGGGGAACTTGGGCTCTCCACGTATCTCGCATGTATTCTTTGAGCGGAAAGAAAGCAGTCAGTTTTTCTTTACCGACCCATACGATTTCACCGTAAGGAAGCCAAACGACGTAATTTATACCAACACCAAATCGCCATTCACCAACCTGACCTATTTCAAGCAAGGCGACGGCCGCTATGGAGAAGAACGTTTCAAGGCGTATTTTGCCGTCAATGTCAACAAACGGATGGGATTCGGCTTCGACATCGACTATACTTACGGACGTGGTAAATATGCCAGCCAGTCAACTGCCTTGTTCAACGGCAACCTCTTTGCCTATTACCACGGCGACAAGTACGACATGCATTTCAGTTTCATCAATGACAACCTGAAAGTGGCCGAAAACGGAGGTATCACAGACGACCGTTACATCACCAATCCGCTGGAGATGGCAGAAGGAAACCGTACGTATGAAACTTACTCCATCCCGACCAACCTTTCGGACATCTGGAACCATAATACGGGATATCACGCCTTCCTGACCCATCGCTACAACTTAGGGTTCTATCGTGACGTGACTACCGAAAACGATACCATCACCAAAACAGAGTTTGTACCGGTCACCAGCTTCATCCATACCGTCAATGTGGACATCAACCGGAGAAAATACATTTCTTACAATACCACTCAGAACGAGGCGTATTTCGAGCACAACTATCTGGGAAAGGATTCACTGGATGTCACCAAGAACTTCTCTATCAAAAACACCGTGGGTATCGCCCTTCGGGAAGGATTCAACAAATGGGCCAAGGCCGGACTGACAGTGTTTGCCAGCTTTGAGCACCGCAACTTCACCTTGACGGATACCATTACGGGAACAGCAGGCCGACGTATCCCTACCAGCCACAAGGAAAACGTGCTCTCCATCGGAGGCCAGCTTATCAAGTCGCAGGGAAAGACGCTCCACTATAATGTGCTGGGTGAAATCGCCATGATTGGCGAGGATGCCGGACAGTTCAGTGTGGAAGGACAGGGCGACCTGAACTTCCGCCTGTTCAATGATACGGTACGCCTGGAGGCCAATGCCTACATCAAGAACCTGAACCCGACTTTCTACTATCGCCATTTCCACTCCAAACACTATTGGTGGGACAATGACCTGAGCAAAATCATGCGTACCCGCATTGAAGGAAAACTGAGTATCGACCGCTGGCGGACCCAACTGAAGGCCGGAGTGGAAAACATCACCAATTACACTTATCTGGACAATACATCGGTGAAATACACCAACTCCAATGAGGTGACCAGTTATAAGAACAACATGGCTGTAAGCCAATATTCCGGAAGCATTCAGGTGTTCAGCGCCACCTTGCGGCAGGATTTCAAACTGGGTATTCTCCATCTGGACAATGAAATCACCTACCAGAAAACCAGCAACGAAACCGTATTGCCTTTGCCGGAGCTCGTGCTTTACCACGACCTGTATATCCGGTTCGGACTGGCCAAGAAAGTGCTCCAGATTGAAATGGGAGCCGACATGCGCTACTTCACACAATACTATGCTCCCGACTATGCACCGGCTATCGGACAGTTCTACCTGCAGAATCCGGATACACGTTACAAGGTGGGAGGCTATCCGCTCATCAACGGATACATCAACCTGCACCTGAAACGTACGCGTATCTTCGTGCAAATGTACAACATCCTGCAACGTACCGGCGAGAAGAGTTATTTCCTCGCCCCTCACTATCCGCTTAACCCTCGTATCCTGAAGGTGGGTATTTCATGGAACTTCTTTGATTAATGCCCATGAAGAGAAGCAAACTTGTTTACCTGTCTGCCGGAGTCGCCATCTTGCTGGTCCTGATTCGTCTCTGTTCGCACCACGAGCCTCATCCGGAGTTCACTCCCCGTGATTATCCCGACATTGTCCATTCAGGCATCCTACGTGCGGTAACGGAGTATAACTCCATCAGCTACCATGCCGACCAAGACAGCATCTCCGGCTTCGACTACGAACTCCTGAATGCCTTTGCACAAGCCAAGCACCTCCGGCTGGAGGTTACCCCTGAAATGAGTTTTGAAGAACGCCTGCAAGGTATCTGCGTAGGAAAATACGACCTGATAGCTACAGGCACCGTCATCACCACCCGCTCGAAGGATAGTCTGCTCTTCTCCCATCCCCTGCTGCTGAGCAAACAAATCCTGGTGCAGCGCAAGCAAGAAGAAGGGAAAGACAGCCTGTATATCCACAACCAACTGGAACTGGGAGGAAAGACGCTACACGTAGTGAAAGGTTCTCCGGCCTTACTACGTATTCACAACCTCATCAATGAAATAGCCGATACCATCTATATACAGGAAATCGACCAGTACGGCCCCGAACAGCTCATGGCGATGGTTTCGGGAGGAGACATCGACTATGCCGTATGCGATGAGAATATCGCCAAAGCCAACATCGAACTGTATCCCAATCTGGACATTGACACCGATATCAGCTTCACTCAGTTTTATGCCTGGGGAGTGGCCAAACACGCCCCACTCCTGCTCGACAGCCTGAACGTATGGCTCGACCAGTACATGAAAAGTGAAGACTACCGGAAACTATATAAAAAGTATTTTCATTAAAACACTCATCTATGATCAAACTGGATAAAGTAAACTGGGGATTCATCGGATGCGGTGAAGTCACCGAAAAGAAAAGCGGCCCGGCTTTCAATATGATTGAAGGCTCCAAAGTGGTAGCGGTCATGAGCCGTGAAGAAGAGAAAGTGAAATCCTACGCCATACGCCACCAGATTCCCCGGTGGTACACCGATGCGCAAGAACTGATTGGAGATGAAGATGTGAATGCCATCTACATTGCCACACCTCCCTCTTCGCACGCCACTTTTGCCATCATGGCCATGAAAGCCGGAAAACCGGTCTACATCGAGAAACCGATGGCCGCCAGTTACGAAGACTGTGCCCGCATCAACCGTATCTCCAAGGAAACAGGTGTGCCTTGTTTCGTAGCCTACTACCGCCGCTACCTGCCTTATTTCCAGAAAGTACGGCAACTGGTCGATGAAGGAGAAATCGGTAACGTCATCAACGTACAGATTCGTTTCGCACAACCGCCTCGGGCGCTGGATTACAACAGCAAGAACCTGCCGTGGCGTGTGCAGCCCGATATTGCCGGTGGAGGGTACTTCTATGACCTGGCACCTCATCAGCTGGATTTGCTGCAAGACATGTTCGGCTGTATCCTCGAAGCGGAGGGCTACAAAAGCAACCGCGGCGGACTGTATGAGGCGGAAGACACCATCAGTGCCTGTTTCAAGTTCGACTCCGGCCTGCCCGGTTCCGGTTCCTGGTGCTTCGTGGCACACGAGTCGGCTAAAGAAGACCGCATCGAAATTATCGGAGATAAAGGCATGATTTGTTTCTCTGTCTTCACCTACGACCCGATAGCCTTGCACACTGAACGTGGACGCGAAGAGATTCTTCCTCCCAATCCTCCTCACGTACAGCTTCCACTGATTAAAGCTGTAGTGGAACATCTGCAAGGCAAAGCCGTCTGCACCTGCGACGGAATCAGTGCCACTCCCACCAACTGGGTCATGGACCGTATCCTGAACAAACTGTAAAAACAAACTTATAGAGTGAAACAACTCTCCTTGTTGACCATACTGCTTGCCTTTCTTCTCTACCCGGCCCAAGGTTCGGCTCAAGTAGAGAAGCAAGACAGTGTGGGCTCCACTGAACCTGCTCCGGTATCCTATCCGCGTCTTCTGCTGAGCAGTCTGACCGATGGCATTGTCCGTTCCATCCAATTCACCGGACAAGGCATCAAGAAAGTCGGCGTCAAACTGAATACGGTAGATACTACCTATATTTCCCCCAACAAATACAACCTGGCTTTCATGCTGGAACAGAGTTCCTGGTATGAGCATTACCGCCTGGGAAGCAACGACGGACAAAGTTTGAGCTTCGCGCCCCATATCAATACCAAACTGGGGGTATATTTCGGCTGGAGATGGATTTTTCTAGGGGTCTCTTTCGACATCAGAGACCTCCTCGGAAAAGGAAAGAACAAGGCTCCCAGAAAAGAAATCGTATTCAATCTGTACAGCGCAAAATTTGGTGTCGATCTCTACTACCGGAAGACAGGCAGTGATTTCAAGATTTCTTCGTATGAGAATTTCAATCTCAACAAGGACTATACCAACACTCCGTTCAACGGCTTTCAAAGCAACATCAAGGGACTGAATGCCTACTGGATTTTCAATCACAAACATTTTTCCTATCCGGCAGCCTACAGCCAGTCAACCAACCAGCGCAAAAGTTGTGGCTCCCTGCTGGCCGGATTCTCTTACTCACAGCATAACATTTCTTTCGACTATACCCAGCTTCCCGACGAAATGCGGCAACAGCTCAGCCCTTCCCTGCAATTCCACAGCCTGCGCTATACGGACTACAACCTCAGTGTGGGCTATGGTTACAACTGGGTTTTTGCCAAGAACTGTCTGCTGAATGTGTCCCTACTTCCGGCTGTGGCTTACAAGAAGTCACGCATCAACGACCAGCCCACCCAGAGCGGTACCAGCTGGGCGCAATGGATCAGGGACATCAACTTCGACCTGATTACCCGTGCTGGCATCACCTGGAACAACAGCAAATATTATGTGGGAGCCTCCCTCGTGCTCCACACTTATGACTATCGGAAACCCACCTTTTCCATGACCAATTCCTTTGGCAGCCTGCGTATCTATATGGGATTCAATTTCTGGAAAAAGAAAGAATATCGCGACAAAAAAGAATAAAAAAAGGAGCTGCCCCAGTGAATAAAAGCAACTCCCTATTAAAATAAAACAAACACAATGAACGCTTAGAAGTGAACGCCTAGCGTAAGCAACAGCTGATGACGTTCGTTGGTGACCTTTGTGACAGGCAAAGCCTCATCACTGAAGGCGTAAAAATCAGACTTGTACAAGTCATATTTATAGGCCAAGTCGGTATAGAAGCATTTCCCTCTATATCCTAAGCCCACGGTTACCGTGTGGCGGGCCAAATCATTCATATATTCCGTATCCGTACGCATATCGTTTGCATTCAGCGACTTATATGCTCCATCCTTAAAGGCCGATGTAGAATAATTATAACCTGCTCTCACACTGAAAGCAGAAGAAATACGTGTTTCCATACCGACACGCAATGTATGTTGTCCTTTCAGGATGGACTTGGTGTAGTGATTCTGGTTCTCCATCTGAGTCCCATCATTGTAATACAGCCGAGACGTATTATAACCTGCATATTCATATTCTGCACCTAAAGCCATAATTCCTCCCAAAGTGGTTCCTGCACTGACATTGAATTTCCACGGAGTCACCAAACGGTAATCCTGTAAAGACTCTCCGGCATAATCTATCGTCCGTTCATCAGCCTTGAACTGTGTATTGTCAGCTTCATTCGCGAACTTGTAATTCAATTCTGAATAAATCTCTGCAGAATACTTGTCGGTCAGTGAATACCAGGTAGGCGTATGAATGGCCAGACCAAAGCGGAACGGAGAATCTTCTATCGGACGGAAAATAGCTCCGAATTTCAAGTTCAATCCAGTACCTTCCGTACGGTAAGCATTCCGCAACTCATAATAACCAGAATGATTGCCATCGTACACGTCTTCCGTATAATAGGTGCTGCGTGTATAATTCACGTCATTCACGCCCAAAGTGATACCGAAATACATCCGGTCTTCCACATTAAACGCCACGTTGAAGTCATACTGGTTAATGCCACCTTCTTCCCGGCTGCGGAAACCGTTCGCATTTCCATTCCAGCCCATCGGTGCTTGCTTCCCATTAGCCAATGTTCCCACACCCACCAGTTCCGTACGGATACCCATTACACCCAGATACGGATAATTGGTATTGTAGTAAGGATTTGAAAGCCCGCTGTGCCCTTCTGTTCCATAATTGTAGATGTCATCTATTTCACTGATGGAATAGACAGAACCACCTACCATATTGGCCAGCTGCTGTGTCTGGGATAAGCCATTCAGCATACCACCTGCAGCGAACTGCCGGTTGAAGTTCCGGCTCTTATGATAGTTGAATCCAAAATTCAGATAACGCAATGTCGTGCGGTTACCAATCTTTGTGGAATACACGAAGCCTATCTGATCGAACGAAGCTTTCGTCCGTTTGTCATTCATCACATTTCCATTAAAATCACTTTCTGCCTTTGTGGCATTCATGCCAAAAGACGTGGATACATCATGCCCTCTGAACAAGCCGATGCCTGCCGGATTGGTACCGATAACCGAAATATCTGCACCCAAAGCACCCATGGCACCCCCCATTCCGACAAAACGGGCTGTACCGTTCAATTCATCACCTGCATAGCGGGCCGCATCATACGCAGTCTGCGCCATGGCCTGCGCACCACACAGTACTGAGCAGGCCACTGCATACATATATTTCTTTTTCATCCTCAATATCATTTTGTTTACATATTTATCTTCTGCGAGCACCACCGCCGCCACCAGTACTTACTCCTCTGGAAGAACCGCCGCTCCCTGTAGTAGAACGATAGCTGCTTCCACCAAAGTTACTGTAACTTCTGACAGAAGAATTGGAATTTGTCCGTGAGTTATTGAATCCATTCGTCCGGTTCGAATTCTGGTTCATCCGGTTGAACACATCCGTATTCCGATAGGAATTCGGGCGTGTACTGCTGGGACGAGAATAAGTGGACTCACCCAGTCCTTGCGACGGGCGTGTGTATCTTGTACCCGTACTACGCACTCTGGAAGCACCATCCGGACGGATAGAACGTATTCCATCGGTGCCGGTCACGACACGGCCTCCAGTTCTGCCATTACGGTCCAATCCACTCATTACACGGCCTCCGGTTCTACCGTTTCGGTCGAACGCAGAACCCACCGTACCTCTCCGTTCCATACCCTCTGCACGACGGTTGTTGTAGGTATAAGAGTGCCCTTGATAAGCGCCTCCCCATCCATAATACGGATAATGGTGATGCCAGCCGGGGCCCCAATAACCACCCCAGTAACCTCCCCAATAGCTTCCCCAGTAGCCACCCCAGTAGCCACCGTACCAATAAGGAGAATACCATGGAGAATACCAGCTGCTATAATACCATGGAGAGTACCAGCCGAATCGCGGTCCGGCAATGCTCCAGTTCCATCTCCAGTCCCACCACAGCGGATTGCTGTAAGTAGGGAACACGTATGCATACAATCCGTCGTCATATACGTTCCAGTCCCAGGAAGGGAAGGCTCCGTACACCACGTCCCAATACAACGGGCTGCTCACAGGAATGGCATAGCGCGGACTCCGGAAACGGACGATGCGCATGGCATACTCATAATCATCTTGTGAACCTTCAAAGCCGTTCACCCATTCTCCCCGCTCTCCATACGGTTTTTCCTGTATGTAGAGTGTATCGTTCTGCATGGAGAACGTGTTTTCCCGCGATGTATACCGACGGTTGTACTCGTCCACATCACGTGTATTTCCTGCCGCATCTTTCACCACCACCGGAGTGGAAGCGGACGATGTGGAATATACCGCTGTCCCCTGATTCTGCTTCGGGGCTACTACGGTCTCCTTCTTCGTCTCCGCTTTCTTCTTGGGAACGAAGTAAAGGTCGTCGTTACTCTGGGCCGCCACAAAAAACGGCAAACTTACCCACATCAACGAAGCAAATACTTTCAACTTCATCATAGTCATATCTTTTAACGGTTTTACCTTTTTATTCTGGTACAAAAATAGGAAGATATTTCTCCCCATCAAGCAGGAAATCCCTATTTCAAGGTAGGGATTTCCCTAAACTTGTCTATTCAGGGGTTGAAATATTCAATGCTTTTTTTCCGCCCAATACACCCCGCACAAAATACAAACAGCTCCCAGTGCCGAAGTGAGCGTCAGTACTTCCCCTAAAATCAGCATGGAAGCACCCAACGTGACCAGCGGACTCAGGTAAATATAATTGGAGGTATGCATCACCCCAATCTTTTTCAGTGCGACATTCCAAGCCACAAAACAGACCAGCGAGGCTACCAGCGCCAGAAACAGCAGATTCATCCACACAGCCGGTTGTGACAATATCCTCACATTGCCACGGAACGGAAAGATAACGAACAACGGCAAGATGGTGACCAGTCCGTAGAAAAACACTTTCCGGGTGATGAACGACACCGGATAATGCGACAGCCGGCGAATCACCAAACTGTAGCAGGCCCATGAAAAAGCCGCCGACAGCGTCAACAAATCCCCCCAAGGAGACACTTTCAATCCTTCTTTTCCTCCGAAAACAATCAGACCGACCCCACACAAGGCCAGTACCGAACCAGCCAACAGGTGTACTCCCAGACACATCTCTTTGTAACAGGCCGCCGAGAGAAATGCCGTCAGCAAAGGAGCCGTACACAGCAAAAAAGCCACATTCGATGCCTGTGTCATTCCCAACGCCGTATTCTCCGTATAAAAATAAAGCGACCCGCCAAAAAAACCGGCCAATGCCAGAAACCCCTCCTCCTTCCAGCTGTTAGCCAGCAACCGGCGAGGAGCAATCAGCCAGATACCTGCATACGCCACCAGAAAACGGTAGAAAAAGATTTCATGCGGATGCAGCCCATGCTGAATCAGTACCTTGGTCGAGATATAGGTCAGCCCCCATACCACCACCACAGCAATAGCCAGTAAATGATAATACCCCTGTTTCACTTTCTTCCTTTTATTTATTACCTAAAAACGGAATCACCACGAACTCTGCTTCCGGATATTCCCGTTTCAGCAAATCGCGCATGTATTCCTCCGTATCCCGACGGATAATTTCATCGTCTTCCTCCGGGAAAAGATTGTAGGCCAGCGTATGCAGACGGATACCCCGGCGGCTCATCGCCTCCAGGCTCAGCAACGTATGGTTGATGCTTCCCAGTCGTCCGGAAGTCACGAACACCAGCGGATACTGTTTCTGCGCCACGTAGTCAATGGTCAGCAGGTCGCGCGTCAAAGGCACCATCAGTCCCCCGGCCCCTTCCAGCAGCACCGCATCGTAACGCTCACTCAACGTCTGCGTAGCCTGTTCAATCTTGTCGAAGTCAATCGGACGCTTGTCAATCTCTGCAGCCAGGTGCGGAGAGCAGGGATAAGAAAAAATCTCCGGCATCGTCAGCCGTTCCTTGTCCTCCGGCAACAAGCCTGTACCCATAATCCGACGGTGCAGTTCGATGTCTTCCGACAAGTCCGTATTGCCCGTCTGAATCAGTTTCTCCGTAATGGTACGGATACCCCGCTCGTTCCATGTCTTGGCCAGATAGGCCGTAGCATAACTCTTTCCGATGTTCGTGTCGATGCCACTCACAAAATATACATTTTTTTTCATTTCCGTATCGTTTTTAGTATTTTATTTTCTACATATCATATAAATGGGATGAAAAGTCAGGTACACCCTGCCCCGCTCATCCGAAAACCTCTCCGTATAATTCCGGCAAAACTCCTGCAGCCTGCCCCGCGTCCAGGCCTGTGCCGCCGTACCCGTCACTCCCGTCTCTTTCAGGTGCCGCAACACTTCCAGCGGAGAAGCGAACGACAGACGCAACTGTTCCTCATGGGCATACACCACCTCGTAACGGGCAGCCAGCATCTTCCGCAGTGCCTCCAACGACGGATACGAAAGCCCCGCCGAAGCCAGCGTCGCCACCTCCTCCGTGTTGTGAGGGCCGAAAGTACTGAAAGCCAGGTAGCCCCCCTCGTGCAGCAGCCTTCGGCACCCTGAAAAAAAACGCGGCAGGTCGTCAAACCACTGCACCGCCGAGCACGACACAATCAGGTCCTGCCCTTCCGGGAAAGCCAGCGTCTCCGCATCCTTCGCCACGAAATGCACCTTCTCGCCCAGCACATCGGCCAGATAGGGTTTCACCTCCGGACAGAGGTCGTTCAGCCACATCTCTTCCGGAGCCGCCTGTTTCAGGTACATCCGCGTGAACATACCCGTGCCGCAACCAATCTCCAGCACCCGTTCCTGTACGTCTGCCGGAACATAACGGCCCGTCAGTTCCGCCATCCGCGACGCCACGTAGCGCTGCACGTCAGCCTTGTCCAGGTAAGTACCCACGGCCTTCGCAAAACGCCGACTGATCAGGGTCTTGTCCATAAACTACTTTCTCCGCTCAGCAGCTGCCGGAACAGCTCCTCGTCATAGTGTTCCACATCTTTCTCTTCCACCGGTACGCCTTGCCAGGCTTCCCGCTGGTTCTGCGGCGGGAAGATCTTGTCCGAGGTCCCGACAATCGCCTTGTCCCAGTCCCACTCCCACGCCGGAAGGGCCTTCACCATCGTCCACTCGTCGGCCAGTTCCTGATGCAAGTCGTCCAACGTCCGGTAAGGGTGATGCGCCAAAAACAGTTTCACCTGCGCCGCCGACCCGCAAATGCGCCGACGGAAACGCACCAGCACCGGTTCCGAGAAATTCTCCAGCGTTCCCCGGAAAATAGCTTCCGGAATCCCTTTGGTATTGTGGATGGGATAAGGGGTCCCGTTCACGGCCAGCCTCATCCCGTAGGGATAATCCTTCCCTGTCAATGTCTGACAGGCCACCCATACGCCCATGGACCAGGCCAGGACCCGTATCTCCTGATAGCCGTCCAGCAAGCTGTAGTCAAAGTCCATATTCTTGTAATCAAAACACAGCAAGTAGTCGCACCCTTCCGGCACCGGACTGCCAAACAGGTTTTCGTCCGAACCCCAGCCCGCAAAGAAAAGCAGCAACACCGGGGTTCCTTCCTTCTTGATAAACAGTTGTTTCATTCCTTCAATTCTTTCCGATTCATTCCTTCAATTCGTGACACAAACGCGCCACTTCATCCTCTTCAATCAACGCGGTCAGCGAGAAACGTAACCGTGCCGTCCCTTCGGGCACCGTAGGCGGACGCACGGGCAATACATAAAAGCCGTGTTCCTGCATCTGCATGGCCTTCCAGATGGCCTTCTCGTTGGCTCCTACCACCAAGGGAATGATGTGGCTTTCCGACGGGCAATCGGCTCCGCTTTCACGGACAGCCGCCCGCAAACGAGCCGAAATCTGTGACAGGTGCTCCCGACGTACCTGCATCTCCTCCAACCGCGACAAGACAAAACGCGTCCAGGCTACGTTGAGAGGAGGCAATGCCGTAGTGAAAATCAACGTCCGCATCCGGTTCACCAGGTAATCCCGAATCACCTTCCGGCACACCACATACGCCCCGACGGAAGCCATCGCCTTGCCGAAGGTGCCGCACAGGAAATCAATGTCCTTCAGGCAGCCTTGTTCCTCGGCTACCCCCAGTCCGTGCATCCCCCGCACCGCAATGCCATGCGCTTCGTCCACATACAGCATCACGTGGTCGTAGCGGCGCTTCAGTGCCACCAAACGGTCGAGCGAAGCCACGTCACCGTCCATGCTGAACACACTTTCCGTCACGATGATAATCCGGTGATACGCCCCGTGGTACTTGGCCAGCAGATTCTCCAGCTGTGCATAGTCCTGATGGCGGTAGCGGATGCACTTGGCCGCCGACAGGCGGATACCGTCAATCAGGCTCGCATGCACCAGTTTATCGGCCAAAATCAAGGTATTCGCATCGGTCACCGCCGGCAGAATCCCCGTATTCATGTGATACCCGCTGCTGAACACCAGTGCACTCTCCGCCCCGAAGAGCGAAGCCAGCAATGTTTCCAATTCCCGATAAGCCGGGAAGTTGCCCGTCAGCAACCGTGAGGACGAGGAAGAAAAGCACAAGTCCCTCTCCTTCACCGTCCGCAGAAATTCCTCGCGCAACGCCTTGTCCGAAGCCAGTCCCAGGTAATCGTTCGACGACAGGTTCAGCATCCGCCGTCCGCAGGCTTCAATCCATTTCCCGTCACAGCAGGTTTCCGGCAACACACGCAAGTTGCCGCACGCCTCCAGCTGTTCCAGTTCCTGCTGGAAATCCCTGTCCGGTCCGGGTTGTATTTCATTTTCCATGATGTTTCTCCTTGTTTTTATTCCGGCATTTCGCCCACAATCTTACACAAACCGCTCGTCAGCTTGGTCAGCTGCTCCGGACGGATGATGAAAGGCGGCATAATGTAGGCCAGCCGTCCGAACGGACGTACCCAGATACCTTCTTCCACAAACCGCCGCTGCATCCAACCCATGTCGACCGGCTTCTTGGTCTCAATCACCCCGATGGCTCCCAGTACCCGGACGTCAGCCACCTGTGGCAACGCAGCCGCCGGCGCCAGTTCCTCTTTCAACTGTGTCTCGATGCGGCGCACCTTCTCCTGCCAGCCAGACGACAACAACAGCCGGACAGAAGCCAGTGCCACGGCACACGCCAGCGGATTACCCATGAACGTTGGCCCATGCATGAAGGCACGCGGTTCCTTGGAAGAAATGCAGTCGGCCACCTTCGCCGAAGCCAGCACCGCCGAGAAGGTCATGTACCCTCCAGTCAGTGCCTTGCCGATACACATGATGTCCGGTTCTACCTGCGCATGTTCCCACGCAAAGAGCTTGCCCGTACGCCCGAAGCCCGTGGCAATCTCGTCAAAAATCAGGAGCATACCGTGCTCCCGGCAGAGGCGTGCCGCCTCCCGCAAATACTGCGGATGGTAGAAACGCATCCCTCCGGCTCCCTGTACGATTGGTTCCAAAATCAGGGCCGCCAGCTCGCCGTGGTGCTGCGTGATGATTTCCCGCAACGGCTCAATGTCTTTCTCGTCCCATTCCGCGCCGAAACGGCACTGCGGAGCCGGCACGAAATAGCGTACCGGAAGGGCCGAACCGAACAGGCTGTGCATGCCCGTCACCGGGTCGCATACCGACATGGCGTTCCACGTATCGCCATGGTACCCCGAACGGATGGTCACGAAATTGTTCTTCTCCGGATGGCCGGCTGCAAACTGATACTGTACCGCCATCTTCAAGGCCACCTCCACGGCTACCGACCCACTGTCGGCATAAAAAATATACTCCATGCTGGGAGGTACGATTTTCAGCAGTTCCTTTCCCAGTTCAATGGCCGGTTCATGGGTCAGTCCCCCGAACATCACATGCGACATCCGGTGGAGCTGTTCCTCCACCGCCCGGTTCAATACCGGATGATTGTATCCATGCACGGCACACCACCACGACGACATACCATCAATCAGCTCCGTGCCGTCGGCCAGGGTCAGCGTACAGCCCTCTGCCCGCTCTACCTTGTACGTCGGCAGCGGATTCGAGGTCGAAGTGTACGGATGCCACAAGTGGTCCCGGTCAAATTCGTCAAACAGTTTCTCACAATTCATATCCTGCTCCTTTTATACGTTCTTTGTCTTTTGATACTTTGGAACCGAGGGTAGTCAGCAAATCGCCCACAATGGCCGAATTGATGCCCACATACAAGGCACGGTCTACCGTCTCCTCGCTCAGCTGCGAACGTCCTCCGGCAAAACGGAGGAAAGCCGTCGGGTTCACCATGCGGAACATGGCTACCGTACGCAACACCTCTTCCGCCGTCAGCGGTTTCGCATGTTCCAGCGGTGTTCCCTTGATGGGCTGCAACAGGTTCAGCGGGATGGACTGCACCTCCAGTTCCCGCAAGGTCAGCGCCAGTTCCACCCGCTGGGCCGGCGTTTCTCCCATGCCGATGATGCCTCCGCTACACACGTCCATACCCACCCGGCGGGCTGCCTGCAACGTGTCTATCTTCTGGGATTGGGTATGCGTGGAGCACAGGTTCGGGAAAAACGAAGGCGCCGTCTCCAGGTTACAATGATAACGGCTCACTCCCGCACGGTGCAGCGCCGCAAGCTGTTCCTCCGTGGCCAGTCCCAAAGATGCACACAACTTGATGCCGCTATGCGCCCGCACATACTCAAAATGCGCACACAATTTCTCCAACTCTCCTGCCGAAGGTCGGCGTCCGCTGGTCACCAGCGAGAAGCGCGATACCCCCTGGTTTTCGTTCATCTGTGCCTGACGTAAACATTCTTCTTCGCTCACCAGTCCGTATTCCTCCACGCCCGTGTGATGATGTACCGACTGGGCACACCATTTGCAGTTTTCCGGGCAACGTCCCGACTTGGCATTGATGATGGAACACATGTCAAACTTCCGGGAAGCGTATGCCTCCGTGATGCGATGGGCCGTTTCACACAATGCGTCAAAAGGTGCTTCCTCCAACAGCCACAAGGCCTCTTCTGCGGTCAGCACACGTCCTTCTTTTATTTTCTCTTCCAGTTTCTGTAATTTCTCCATACGTATTGTATTAAAAAAGAAAGGGTGTATCCGTTTCGGCTGTCTCTTTCAGATTCAGCTCGAAACGGGTACACCCCATCCGGTTATTTATTATCTTATTTATTCTGTCTACAAGCGGCGCAGTCACTTCTTCCCTTTGCGGCACCAGCAGACACCACAATCCTTTCCGGTCCATCTCGAATAAACTTCCTCCAAGTCCCGGTCCTCCGCTTCCTAAGAGTACCTCTTCTTCTGAGAGGATACTCCATAATGCAACCTCTGCCTTCTTCCCTTCGCACACCGCCGTTTTCTGCTTGCCCAATGAGGCATCAGCAATTCCCCGTCCCACCTGTCCGATGGTGACGTGGCGATGCAGGCTCACGAACGCAGCATATTCCTTCCGGCTCCAACGGCGGAACCGAAGCATGACTTTGCGTGAATAGGAAGCGATACGATGCATCTGTTTTTCTCTTTGTTTAAATGTACGGCTGCAAATGTATATAAAAATCTACAGAAAATGCAAGGATTTTGGAGAATCCGGTTTGATAACAATCAGGCTGAAGTGTTTATTTCAGATGCTTGTCAAGGAATTTCTCCATGGCACGGTAGAAGTCGAACTTATTCTCTTCATTATAGAATCCGTGTCCTTCATTTTCCTTTACCATGTATTCCACTTCCACACCTCGTTTCTTCAAGGCTTCTACCATTTGGTCAGATTCGGCTTTGTTGACGCGCGGGTCGTTTGCACCCTGGGCGATGAACAGTGGAGCCTTGATCTGGTCTACATGGAATACAGGCGAGTATTTTTCCATCATTTCTTTGTCGGTTTCGGGGTCGCCTATCATTTCGTGCATCATGTCGAGCAACGGTTTCCAATAGGGAGGAATCGTATTCATGAACGTGAACAGGTTGGACACTCCTACGTAATCGACGGCGCAGGCATACAGGTCGGGAGTAAAAGTCACTCCTGCCAGGGTAGCGTAACCTCCATAGCTTGCTCCATAGATGGCCACCCGCTTCGGGTCGGCTATCCCTTTCTTGATCAGCCATTCTACTCCGTCGGTAATGTCATTCTGCATGGTCTGTCCCCATTGTTTGTAGCCCAGTTCGGTAAACTTGCGGCCGTATCCGGTTGAGGCACGGAAGTTCATCTGCAGCACGGCATAGCCACGGCTGGCAAGGAACTGTACTTCCGGATTGTATCCCCAAGTGTCGCGTGCCCACGGTCCTCCATGTGGATTGACCACAACCGGCAAGTTCTTTGCATTTTCCATGGTATAACCTTTCGGCAGGGTCAGGTAACCTTCTATGGTCAGTCCGTCACGGCTGGTATAGGTAATCGGGTTCATGGCGCACATTTCCTCTTCTTTGATCCAGGGCGCTATGTCGGCCACCTTGGTGAGCTTGTTTTCCTTTACATTATAGAGGTAGTAGGTTCCGTATGTGCGGTCATTGCCGGCATGGATCAGACGGATATTCTCGTCTCTGCTCTGGCTGGTGATACTGACGTTATAGCCCGGAAGCAGGGCTTCCAGTTTCTTACGTATCCCTTCTTCTTCTTTGTCGAAATAGTGGCGGATCATGTCCTTGTGCCCTTCACAGGCTACTACTGTCAGTCGGTTCTTTTTTTCGGAGTAGCTGAGGCCCGAGATGTCGTACTTGTCGTTCATGTACAGGACCTCCTTCTCTTCGCAGGTTTTCGGATCCATCAGGACCAGTGCGGTCTTGTCACGTCCGATGTTGGTCAGCGCGTAGACCATCTTGTTGTCGGGCGTAAAGACGGCGAAACCGACGGTTTCCTTGAAGTTGGTGGTCAATACCGGTTGGAACGGCTGGGCTTCCGTTTCACGGTATAGTATCTGGGTATTGACCCCATCTACTATGGCAATGGCTACACGCAGCTTACCGTCGTGGTCGGTCATCCATCCCTGTATATTGCCCGGGTTCTCGGCCAGCAGGGTCAGTTCTCCTGTGTTCAGGTTCAGACGATACGGGTCGAATACCTGAGGGTTACGCTTGTTCATGCCGATGATGACCAGTGAATCGATTTTTTCCAGCGGATCGATAATGTTGGTTCTGACTTTCGGGAAATTGGTGTACGATTTCAGGTCAGAACCGTCGATGTTCACGCCATAGAGCTGGTAGTTCTCGTCGCCTCCCGTATCCTTGACGAAAAGGATGCGGTTATTGCCGGCCCACATGCTTGCGGCGATGTCACGTTCCGTTTCAGATGTGATGCGGATGGTAGTGTCCGATCCGATTTTCTGTACAAAAAGGTTCATGCGGTTCTCGTAGGGAGCCATGAATGAGAAATAGGTCCCGTCGGGCGATACCTGATAGTCTATCTTTTCCGGGTTCTTGAAAAAGTTTTCCAGCGGGATCTGTGTCTGTGCGCCGGCGGTAAAGCAAATTGCGGCCATGAACAGACCGGCCGCCAGCATGTTTCTTAGATTTTTCATTGTGTCTTATTTTTGTTTATAAATGTACGGCTGCAAATGTATAGAAAAATCTACAGAAAATGCAAGGTATTGGAAGAATACGTTTTTTCGGTCTACAAGTTCGCTTTTATCTTCTTTTCAATCTCTGCATCTGTTGTCTTTTCTGCATAGCCTTGAAACTTTGCAATTATCATGCGGTCTTCACCTATCAAATAAAACTGCGGAACTCCACTACCGGCCTGATAATCATTTATAAGTTTAGCAATTATATCCTTATCGGCAGTCAGAAAACGGTATTCTATTCCCTGGTTTTTCACATACGCTTCACAAGATGATTTCGACCTTCCCCACGTTTCTACAGCCAGCACTTCAAGCTCGTTCACCGCATATTCTTTTCTCAACCTGTTCAAGAAAGGAATCGAAATCTTGCATGGTCCACAGCCTATCCCCGTGAACTGCAACAAGATGACCTTCGACTTTATACTACTTAAAGAAACCTTCTGACCGTTCATGTCAGTAAGCGTCCAGTCAGGAGCTTTTTTACCCGTCATATCCACAGTCGCCTTCTGAGACTTCTCTCCTTTTATACGCCGCACATAATCTGCCGGATAATAATCTTCCGCTACAATTTTTCCCTTTCCTGCAGGATTATACACAAAATCGGAACAAATATTCTCACTGATGCTATGCTGCATCTCCCTGCGATAACGATAAGGCATGTCATCTTCTTTTGAAATCCAGATTTTGTAAATAGATGTCGGATCATATATATACGGATTCTGCGGCATGTAACAAGCCTTACCAAAGAACTCTACCTGATACGGTGTATGGATACTTAATTCCATCAGATAATCTTTCCCCTCATCCTTCAAGCTAAGGACTATGCTATCCTGAGTATTCAATGCATACTCAAGAATGGATTTCATGCAACCAAAAGCTTGCGGCATAATAACTCTGAACGGAAGGGGACTTTTCTGAGTGAAATCATCTATCCGTACTTCTTTTTCCTCTTTCTCTATATAAGCAAACACAGTTCCGTCATATACCCAAAGTGGTTGCCTGAATTCCTTATCCGAGGCACACAAGAAAGAATACCCCACAGCCGTATCCTGCGGATTCACATGCTCATAAATTTCTCTTGGCACACTGTACACCGGCTCAGTGTCTCCCGGCTCCCATGCCTTTATCACACAATGATAGGTTACCGATTCTACGGCATTCATTTTCTCCAGCACATGCGACAGATAGTCCGTCTCTCTATTTTGTCCGTAACCCGGCAGGGCCAATAAGATAGAGGAAAATAATATTGCGGTAATTTTCATGGTATTATATTTTTATAAAAATGAGTCCGCTTTCAAATGCGGTTTCTTTCAACTTCTCTCAGAAGTACATAAAGCATACGTAAAACCCATTTGAAAGCGGACTTCAAAAAACTAATTACTGAAGTCTGAACGTAACAGGCACGGTGAACTTCACTCTCACGACCTCTCCCTTCTGCATGCCCGGCTTCCACTTAGGCATGGTCTTCAGCACGCGCAAAGCTTCCGCATCCAAATCCGGGTCCACAGAACGAACCACATTGAACTCGGTAGGGGTTCCGTCTTTTTCTACCACAAACTGCACGATTACCCGTCCCTGCACATTGTTCTTCATGGCACTTTCCGGATATTTCACATTGTCTTGAAAGAATTTCAACATTTCCTTCATTCCTCCCGGAAATTCAGGCATCTGTTCCACTACGTCATACGCTTTTTCTTTTGCCACACTGTCAATAGGAACCGCTACCACGGAATCCGGTGCGACGGTTTCTTCTTTGGCATCCTGTTTTTCGGATGCTCCCTGCGAGCAGGAGGTGTTTCCGGCAACGAGTAGAGCAAAGGCCGGAAGCATGAACAGTGCATATTTGATACGCCCTGTTCCGTTTGATTTTTTCTTGTTCATCATAATGATACGTTTTTTAAGATGAGAGAAATTGAAATTATTGGATAATCCATACTTGTGGCTGTAGGCCAACCCAAGCAGGTGATATTGGTAACTTTTGGTGGCAAATCCCGCTTCCACGACTCTCTTGTCGGCCAGGAACTCCAGATTGAGCCGGACTTCCCGTTTCAGCAGCCAGGCAAAAGGGTTCATCCAGCAGCAGATGCTGGCCATCTCGGCAAGAAGCACATCGACGGAATGTCGCTGCTTTACGTGCGCCATCTCGTGCGTCAGGATTTCGTCCAGTTCGTCTTCCTTCACCGTCGCCGGATTCAGGAAAATCCACCCGAAGAAAGAGAAGGGTCCGGACGAGCCATTCAGGCATTTCACACGGATGCCGTTTATCGTCTTCTCCGGCGTACGCAAAATCAGGTGCCACAAGCTGCACGTCTGCACGAGAAACCGGACAGACAGCACCAGCACTCCGGCAAGGTACAGGTATTTCACCCAATCGGACAACACCCACACGCCGTTTCCCGCTTCCGCCGTTTCACTTCCCACCACAATTTCCGGCAACACCACCGAATAGTCGAAATGCGTGAGCATAATCAGGCTGTCACGACTTTCCAGCCATTCCCGCACGTCGACCAGCGGCAACACAAAAGGCAGCACCAGCGCCAGCAGCAGAATGAATCTTCTGGAACGGAAGAACGTGTCCCGCGTACATACCAGCTTGTACAAGGCGTAAAACAGGACCAGTCCGAGATTGACTTGAAGAAGATATAGCATAGTAAAAAAAGATTTAGAAGGTGAGTAAATATAATTCTGAGATGCCCTATTTGTCTTTCCGTTTCTCAATCAGGTCGATAATCTCGTTCAGCTCGTCCTTGGAGATTTTCTGCTCCTTGGCGAAGAACGACACCATCTCCTTGTAAGAGTCGGCAAAATAGTTGCGCACGAGGTTGCCCACCGAATTGCGGGTATATTCCTCCTGCCCCACCAGCGGCGTATAGCGGTAAGTGTTCCCAAACTTCTCGGCCTTCAGGTAGCCCTTCCGTTTCAGGTTGTTCACAATCGAGGCCACCGTGGTGTAAGGCGGTTTCGGCTCGTCATAACGGGCCACAATTTCTTTCACGAAACACGGGCCCAAATGCCAGATGAAGCGCATGGCCTCTTCTTCCTGATAAGTCAGTTTTTCCATATCGAATCTGTTTTTCTACGAACTTTTCGCAAATCTACGAAACTATCGTAATAACTATTCAAACAAACAGTTAATTAATTTAAAAGGAAAGATTATTTTTTCTTATCTCACCCATACACAGCCAAAATCGCACCGCGGATTCAGATTTTCCACAGACAATCCCTCCTGTTTGATTCCAATAATACGCCCACATTTTTAAGCCTTGAATACTACAGGAATATGACAATTTGGAAATCATCAAATTCATATAACATTATTTAGGAATCCCATATTTGAAGAATTCTTCTTCTTTGATTGCTTGCAGACGATTCTGAGCCTCTTTATATGAACGTTTTATAACTTCTGTCACACCATTATCTAAGAGGTCTACAGAATTCACAAAACGTTGGTAATATAGTTTTTCTTTTTTTGTATCCTTCAAAATGCCATATATGCGCGCTATTTTATAAATTGAAAAAAGAGAGGAAGGGACAATCTCAAGGCAGCGGTTCAAATAGCATATACTTTCTCGGTACTTGTGTCTGCTAAAATATGCGTCGGAAACAGCTTCATTCAAGGCAAACATTAAAGTTGTGTCTGGTTGCAATAAGGTTATGGCTTTTTGTATGTATTTTATGCCCTCGTCCTTAAAACCTATTTTAATGCCTATTAATCCTAATTGTGAAAGGATATATGGATTTTCCCTTTTCTTTTGATTTGCTTTGACAAAGTTATCGTATGCCTGATTCAGACTATCTATTTTAGCATAACATAATCCCGTATAATAATATGTCTCACCGCTATTGTCTTGTGAAAATAATAGTTTCCTATATAGGGATAATGCCTTTTCATATTCATTTTTGAGATAAAAAGAGAAAGCCCGCTGTCTGTTAATGAATACATTAGTTGAATCATTGGAAACATATTTTTCAGTTACAGACAGAGCTGAATCCGGTTGCTCCTGTATGTTGTATGCAGATGCAAGACTTGCTATAATTTCACTGTCAAATGGATATTCATCAATGATTCTTTTACCGACCAATAGCATGGAATCTCTTTCTGACATCTGCTTATGTAGGTTATATTTGAATCTCAAATCCATTTGAGTCAAACTGTCTGCTGGTATCTTATTCAAGAAAAGCTTAGAAAGACCATATTGCCCCCTTTTCATATAACATTGTGCTATTTTTCTGATATAAAGGAGTCTATAATCAGTTTCAAGGCTTTTTTTATACCAACGAAGCGCACCATAATAATCGAAATTTTTCTCCAGACTATCTCCTTTTTGATAATATTCAGCAGATAGTTTATAAGATTGAATTACATCCGTATCATTGTTTGTCGATTGGGCAGCAAGGGTATGAGAACATAGTAAAACAGTCATTAAAAACAAAATATTAGTTTTCATTATTTCTTGGATTAAAGGGTTATAACTGTCTAGGCCAGTTTGATGTGAAAGTACCGGCTGTTTATCTTGAAATCTTCGTCTAAATACCACGTGTTGAGTTTACACTTGCATACAGTTTCTACTTTGTATAGAATTTCTGTTTTTCAAAATCAAACACAGATACAGCCCCTTCGAAGAATTTCAGCCCGACACTTCCTTCCACCGTAAATTTAGGCAATGCAGAAGTTATGGCAACAACCTGCTTTTCAAAACCTCGGTTGCACAGACTGGCCTTTTCTGTGACGATTGCTTCTGCTACAAGTACTCCTTTTTTGTTGTATGCTTTCTTCAACTCAATATCCTGATTATCATGAAGGAATCCCTGCACAACCTGACTTTGCTTCATCAGGAAAACAAAAGACGCGTTACCCAAGTCAAGCAAATAATTACCGGGGAGAGAATAGTTCTTACCATCCTTCTCAAAGTCAAGATATGTCTTGACGGCAGGCATTCCCATATAACTGTTGTAGTTGATGGCTGTAGCTGCATAATCTCCAACCTCCGATTGGAATTGTTTTCTGCTCATTGAGCAAAATTCCAGTTTTTCCATATCAAGTTTAATAATTCTGCTGCCATCCTCTGTATTATATATATTCTGTATCGGGATAGCGATTCCGCTGTAGGTGTTATAACCTGACAGAATAAAAATCTCACCGCAGTATTCCACATTGTTCCCTAATTGGACCTTTCCTTTTGCCTTGTGGGTGATATCATAGACTTTTCCACCGAGATTCATGTTCTCATTTCCCTGTGTCCGAGTATAATCAAGATTGATGGCTTCCTTGTTTTCAAACGCATAAAGAGAATCCATCACCATGACAAAAATGCCGGATTCCAACATCATTTTAGCCGGAGCTTTTTCATTAATTAGGGTTTCAAAATAATAATGACCATTCTCTTTCTTCAATGCAAAAGAGCCATCACTATTTGACTGAGCAAAGATAGTATTGCAACTAAACAATACTATTGATAAAAATGACACAAAACTTTTCATATAAATATCTCCTATATATTATACTTTCAGTAATTCATAATAAAAATTAAAGGCTTATGAACAAAGAATTCAGCTCGTCATAATGGACCACAGTTTCTTTCACGAAATACGGGCCCGAATGCCAGATGAAACGCATAATCTCTTCTCCTGATAAGTTAGCTTTTCCATATCGAACCATGTCTTCTACGAACTTTTCGCAAATCTACGAAATTATCGTAATTATTGCTTGAACAGATAGTTAATTAATTTAAAAGGAAGGATTATTTTTTCTTATCTCACCCATACACCCAAAATCGCAGCACGGATTCAGATTTTCCAACAGACAATTATACCAAACACTCCTGTTTGTTTCCAACAATGCGCCCACATTTTGAGAAGAGTATCTTATCGTTTTTTACGTTTCTCTGCCCAGAAACGTACGTCTTTCCTGGCGGAAACGTAGGTTTCCTTACCGCAAAACGTACGTTTCCCGTAAGGAAAACGTAGAAAATGCCTTGACAGGTGGTTGTTTGCTCAAAGAGGTTTTCTATTTAAATACTCTACCATATATAGCCAAACTCTATTTGGCAAAGCCGATTTTTCCGGAACAGATATTTGCATGAATACAACTCGGTAGAACTGCTTGGAAAGAAGAAACCCGCCATTGACATGAAGTTCATCAATGACGGGCAACTTGCTATCTTCCGATTTTTATCTCGAATTCACGTTAAATACAAAACTTAAAGGACATAGATGTTTGCTATCTCTTCCATCTCTACCTTGCCATATCTTCATCCATTGACAGGCAAATCATTTTTTATTAACTCCATCACATTTATCGGGGGGAGTATTATACCAGCTAATAAAGTTCCTTCTGATTTTGCATGGATGATACCACGTGCCGTACCGGTTACTATCGTGGCCATATAACGCAAAAAATCAATCGGTACTTTTTTTAATTGCTTAAGTTCCGATGTTCCGTCAGGGCTTATATCGAATGTACATTGTATTTCTGAAATCATCAACACATTCTCATCCTGCAAATATTCAAAATTTGAAATACACCGAATACTGTCCAGACCTTCATTATATCCGAAAGAAAATGATGTCTGTACAGTTATATCTTTGCCGTTAACGAATTTTTCCGGGAACAATGCAAACTGAGTGGTTTTTATTCCACTAATTCTATATGGTATTGTTGTCATTTTATGCGGCATCTTCTATTATTTTATTTGATAATGGCAATGTTGAAAACATATACTCTTTAGAAACCACAATGGTATTCTTATAAGATTGTGTCTCATCCTGAATATATTCATCCACATCTGTAAAACAGAATTCCGGAATTTTTCCAATAGCTAATGACAATTGTATGAATTTACTTAGTTTATGGTCAAAATCTCCTGACAATAGCTGAGTAATATATCCCTTAGAACAACCTAAATATTCAGCCAACTGAGTCTTATTGAAATTCTTTTCTTTCATAAAAGCCTCAATCTGCCGATATAATTCCATTTGGATTGATGCCGTCCAGTACTCCGGACTTTTCAATAATTCTTTTCTGTCCATTTGATTATCCTTTTGTTGAGTCTATATATTCTTTCTTGATTCTCCTAAAAATAGTTGTATCATCTTTTTGATTGGATTTCGTTCCGCCCAAAATTATAAGTTTACCTTCATTTATCACTATACCATAAACCCTTAAATGCTTGCTTTTAAACTCAAACTCCCTATAACCTCCTTTATCTTTATTATAGAAATGAAATTTAGTTTTAGGCAAGGACTTCAGATTGGCCACCTGATCCATATACGCATATATAGTTTTTAATTCTGACTTATACTCCTCTTCCACATCATTCTCAAACTCGTCCATTTGGCAAGTACCATCTTTAATGAGTTTGTAGAATTTCTGTATTCCTTTGACCGCGTCTATGTTTCTAATTTCAAAGTTAGGCATAAAAGTTTAGTTACAACTAAAAAATCAATTGCTTTTTATATTTTTTATATCACATATAATCCATTCTACAAATATTGTAATTCCAAAGAAGTCTTTCAAGGGATTCTATTTGCTACTCGCAGCTATCCTCCATACTCTACATATCCAATCAGACAGACATAACAGTCCACCATTCTGTATAAGATTATTCACAATAATAGGTTTTATTCATTACATAATCAAATTATGAGTTTTTAAGTTTCAGACAAAAGTGTAAATAAAATTAATATTGTAACTACGCAACTTAAATCCATTTTATAATAGCCGCATCAACCCTGTGGTCGAACAAATCCTTGCTATATGCAGCATGCCTTCCGCAAGAACCTAAAAGCACGATGCTACCAATGCCAAAATCAGCCCTGTTGTATGATGTCCTGTAACCGTGCAACGCCAATGTACAATTCATTATGTTCAAGCCATTAGATACATTTATCAGAAGAATGAGTGACTTCCAAACGGGAAAACCGCATCAACCATTTTTCTAATTCCTTCTTATCCATGATTATTCTTTTATTTAAGGTTCAATAAAGTGATGAATAATCACTATTCATAAATCTAAAAAATTTTTGTCCTAATCTCCCAACATTCATCCTACTATCTTCATCGATTCCTCCCGAACCAGTCCATAACCAAATCCGGAAAGAATTCCCATTCCATTTGGAGAATCGAAAAATCTCCGTATCTTTAGCGCCCTAACCCTTAATTGTTTTTTGATATGAGAAAAATCAGTAACATCTTAGGAATGACGGCGGTATGCCTGCTCTGCCTGTCACTGAATGCGGCAGCCGGCCCATCTGCCAGCAGCTCACCGCAGGAAAAAAGAGAGACTGTTGTTTGCCGGGGAGTGGAAGCACACACTTCCGGACCGATGGTCAAAGTGGGAGAAACGGCCCCCGACTTCCGGGCAGTCAATGCAAAAATGGAAGAGGTCAGCTTGTCGGACTACAAAGGAAAAAAAGTGATTCTGAACATTTTCCCCAGTCTGGACACACCGACGTGTGCGCTGTCTGTCCGACAGTTCAATGCCAAGGCGGCAGGATTGGCAAATACTGTGGTGTTATGCCTTTCCATGGACCTGCCTTTCGCACAGTCACGCTTCTGTTCTACCGAAGGACTCGACAACGTGGTGCCGTTGTCGGTGTTCCGCAGCCGGGATTTTGTGGCCCATTACGGTCTGCAACTGGCCGACGGACCGTTGGAAGGACTGATGGCACGGGCGGTCATCGTGGTAGACGAAAATGGAAAGGTATGCTATACGCAGCTGGTGAAAGACATCTCCCACGAACCTGACTACGAGGCTGCACTGAAAGCCGTGCAATAACCAATCTCCCAAGTGAAGGGAATCCTTATTCCCTTCCTTTGGCATTGAAACGGAACCCTACTCCCAGCATCAGATTGTTGGGGTCCTTGAAATCACGAAGCTGGTAGCCCACATGCAGGAAGAGGTTCTTGGTGATATCCGTTTTCAAGGCCAATACCTGATAAAAAGCGTCGGTGTCAGCTCCCTGACAAATGACATTCCGCCCTATTCCCAGATTGATGGAAAAAATGGGCATCACAATTTCAGCACGCAACGAAAGTCCGACGGCAAACTGTTCCCGGAACGGAGGACGATAGAACTTGATGGTCTCTGCATCGGGAGTTGTCACACTGTTGGCGATATGACGGGAAATGTTCGCACTTTCATCGTACTGGGCATCCAATGACACACCGGCCCGGAAATAGCGGCTGAAATTATACATCGGTGTAAAATTCAGCCCCAGAATGCCAAAGGAACCGGGCACCAGAATGGGGGTACCGTCTTCCAGAAACACCCCTTTCTTCCGGGTAGAGCCATACACAATCAAATCGTAACTGAGATAGGGTTTGAAAGCCGGACGACGAAAGGTACAGGACGAAGCCGCAGGACGCTCCACTTCAGTGCTTCCACCGAAATAGCGGGTGATGCCGATAGTAGCTCCCACCGTATTTACCCCCGCATTGGGATAGCCCGTATTCCCGTTCGAGAAATGGGTAGCGGCAATCCCGGCCCGCAGACTGGTCTGCGCATCCAGCTGCCAGTTCAACAAAAATCCCAGATGAATATAAGCGTTCACCTTAGAGCCGACCACCCGGTTGTAGGGATTCAATTCGGCATCAAACTTTTTCCACCCGAAAGAGGCCCCGAAATTCCATTCATAATCAAAGGACAAACGAGGAGTGATACTCGCAATACGGGAAGTCTGGAACACATAAACAGACCAGGGATTCCCTACTTCGGCCGAATTGGAAAAGGTGTGATACCCCACTCCGATACCTTGCAGGGCATGGGGATACATCCGGCCGAAATACGAATCGGGGGCAAACTTGAATCCGTATTTCAGGTTGACCGACAGGTTTTTCCGAATGGGAGCAGAAGCCGCATTGTTCCCGGCAAAAAACTCATGGGTAGGAAACACATAGGCCGGCTTCAGGTCAAAGCCTACCGCATGCACCATCTTATGGGAAAGGCTGTCACGGTCGCCTGCATACAACGACAGGGCGCAAGTGCACAAGGCTGCACCTACGCACATCCTGACTGTGAATCTATTCATCTTCATTGGTAATGTCAAAAGGTATTATCAAATAATCGAACGGAGTTGAACTGGAAAGGGTCCCGGAAAATATCATTTTCTTTCCGGTAAACGAATTGGAAAGATAAACCTTATAAGGTACATTATACTTCTTCATTCCGGTAAAGACTTCCAAGCGTACTTTCCTACCGGGTTCCACTTTCTTCACAACCCCCAGATTCTTATCCAGTCCCGCATCCAGTCTTTGCTCCTGAACACAGAAAGGCACCTTCGTGCCATATAATCCTGGCACGCCATTCACCACATCCGGAATCTCAATCTGGGAAAGAGAATCTTCCAACAATTGCTGTACAGCTTCTCTCTCTATATTTTCACTGTTATTCCACATGTAAAATTCTACTGTACGAACTGAATTGCGGTAGGGATAAAAACACACTGTCACGGGCTGGGTACTGTTCAAGGTATTCACTACCATTTCGTCTACCGGCTCCAACATATTGTCATAAAAAGAAAACTGACTCCAGTCGTATGCCACACTGTCTACCTGATATTTCCTTGTCGGTGCAAAAGAAATTTGAATCATCTTTTCCTCGTAACGGTTGCCTACCCTGATTACGGCCTCAAACGGCCAGTCATAAAGGTTCTCTCCGGCAATCAGATGCAATTCGCGACTGTTCCTTTTTTCCACCTGAAAATCCAGAAAGGAATTCCGGCAATGCACAATACCGGTTTCGCCTTCTTCAAGCGGAAGCGATTTTCTGTTTTTCCCTTCCAGGTCGGTGACAAACACCGACAAGTCTTCCCGCAGATTATCCAAACTCACAATTTCCCAATTATCGGTTTCGAAACGGACAGTCACGTCTGTCTCATCCTCCGAAAGGGAAACAGTCGGACAATCCGTCAAAAATTCATCAATAAAGACCTCGCTGTTGCATCCGGCCAACACCGACATCAAACTTAGGACACTGCATTGCAGCATACGGAGAGTGCTTTTCATCATACTTTTGTTCATTACATTCAAACATGGTGCATCTTGTCGGCAAACAGGCTGCCGGCCTTGGGCGTGTAAAATTAGAGCTTTTTTGGAAATGACAAATAGATTCTCATAAAAAAGCCCGCCATTGAACTATTTTTAGCAATGACGGACTCCCGGTCTTCTTCTACTTTGCCTACCTACGCCGTATCCGGCAACCAGAACCCCGAAGAAGAGCGACACATCCCTTGAAAGGAGAAAGCAAATTTCCGGCTATGGTATTCGAAGCATGAAGTCCCCGACCCGGCAAACCAAAGTGCAGGTCTTTTTCCGGACAATCGGCAGAACGTACCCAGGTGCGGCACCAGTAATCCCAGATAGCCAGGCGGGAACCGAAGTTGCTATGGCAGAACCGGGCCTCGTCACTGTGATGAATCTGGTGCTGATAAGGGCTCATCAACACCACTTCCAGCCGCCGCGGATATTTCAACGGCACAGAAGAATGGCGGAGATTGGCACCGGCCATGAAGAACAGGAAACTGAACGAGTTGACACCCCAGATGGTGGCGCGGGCCACCAGATGATTGTTGAAATAAAAGAAAAGTCCGGTCACCAACACGAAAGCCGCCATTCCTTGCAGGTTCTGCAACAGAATCTCCACGGGATGCATGCGATAAAGCGTAAACGGATTCATGACCGTGGCCGAATGATGCACTTTGTGAAACTCCCACAGATAGCGGTTACGGTGCAGGTAGTAATGAGTGACAAAGACAAAAAAGTCTTTCACGAGAAACAAAGCCACGGGATAGCAGAATGCCACCCACAGACTGGAAGAAGCGTCCGGACGGGACCCCAGCCAATCGGTCAGCTGCATGGACAAGGCGTAGGCCAGCATGGATCCCACCGACAGGTAAGGTACGATGCATACCGCCTTGAAGCACAAACCAATGAAAAACAGTCCGTAGTCCGTACGGGCTGAACCGCTCCACCAGTTACGCTTGGCAAACAATTCCCGCCAGCTTTCCGCAAACGATTTTCCATGTACAAAATAAAAAAGGCAAAGCCCTATCAGTCCGGACATCAGAAGATAGCCGATAAAGACTCTTCGTGCCGGGTCGAACAAATATGCCACCGGCAGCCAGACTGCTTCTTTAAATAATTCCATCCAATTCATTTTTCATTATTAATTTAAAAATGTAATTCCAGAGTCAGCATCATGTTGAACGGAGCCGAGGGAATGATGCCCGGCCCCGGATAGCCTGTAGCCCTGCGGGTCATATAAATCTCGTTCCCGATGTTCTGCAAAGAGAGTACCAGTCCCACATAGCGTGTGGCTTGGTAGCTGACACTTGCATCGACCACACAGAAACCGGGGATAGCTCCATAGATACCATACACTCCGTCGTTGGGGTCCATCGGTTCATTGGAAGCGTCGGTGTACTGGAAAGAGGAACCGCTCACCTGCACGGCTGCCGAAAAGCGCCGGAAACTCAAATTGAGTCCTCCTTTCAGGTTATACAACGGCACAAACTCTATCTGCTTCCGGGACTGCCCCAGGTAACGGGAGCCGGTCACAGCCACACTGGCATAGACTTCCGGCTTCAAATCTTCGTGAATCACCCGGGCAAAGGAAGACAAGTCGACAGAACAAGTGCCTTCCACCCCATAACTGATACCGTTCCCCACATTGTCACGATAACGGTGGTAGGTACCCTTCATCTCCGGATTTTCCCGATAGTATTCTCCGATACGGTTACCGTAGTAGAGGAAGAAGGCACTGACATCGTAACTGAGCAAACTCTTTCCGCGGGAACGGATGCCCACATCGCTGGAATAGCCCGACTCATCCTTCAAGTCGGGATTGACGGCCAGTCCGGGCGATACGGTACGCATGTCATTGAACGTAATGGCCCGGTAATTCCGGGTGGCGTTGGCATAGAACTCGGCACGGGGCAACTTGCACGAGGCCGCAATTCCGGCCAGGAGGATGGTACGGTTCTTATGCACCCGGTCTTTCAGCACGTCGTTCTGCAGCTGGGGAGTTCCGTCGGTGTACGCCACGCGGTAGTGTGACAGTTCTCCCAAGATTCCGGTACGGATAATCTCGAAACGCAGACCCGGCACCACGGTCCACTTCTCTCCCAGACGGAGGGAAGCCTCACTGAAGCAGGCCAGGTTCAGGTTGGGATAACGGTAGAAAGAATGTAGCCCCACCTTGCCGTTCATGTCCGACAAATCCGTGGTCCGCTCCACCGGCGTGAAATCGGGGTCTTTTCCCCGGCTGCCCGGAGCCTGTTCCCCCGTATTCCGCCCCTGATAGTATTTCATGCCGACCACCCACGAAGATTTCACCTCCGACCGTGGAAGACGGAATCGCTTCAAGTAGCGGGCCTCCATGCTCCAGTTGACAAAGATACCGCGCTGCAGGTCCCGCTCTACATTCTGAGGGTCGGGCGAACCGACCCGCTTGGTGTGGTATCCCACCGTAAAGCGACGGGCATACAAACCGACCGCATGGAAATTCACCTCATCCCCACTCTCCTCAAAGGTTTTCCGATACTTGAACGACAGGATGTTCCAGTCCACCATGAACCAGTTGCGTTCCCGGTTGCTTTGGTAGGGATTCTCTGCAAACATCTTGTCGGTCAGTCCGCCGGGCTGGTGTTCCAGATAATGGTATTTCAGTACATCCAGCTTGTAGAGTTCATACGTACTGGGCCGGTAGAAAAACTGACCTAACACGCTGTATCCTTTGAAGTCGGCATTGGGACGGGAGCCGTTTCCCTTCTTGACCGTTCCCGACAGGTAGTAGGCAAATTTGCCCAGTGTACCCGACAGACGGGTATAAGAACTCAGGAAGCCGTAACTGCCATACGACACATGCTGCCGTACCTCCATTTTCTTGTCGGCCGGAGGCTCCGAAAGTTTGAAGTTCACCATCCCACCAAACTGTGAGCCGTACTGCAAGGCCGAAGCCCCACGAAACACCTGCACCTCCTTTATATCATTGGCATTGGGGGTGTAATAACTTTCCGGATAGCCCAACGGGTCGGCACTGATGTCGTAGCCGTTCTGCCGCATATTGAAATTGGAAGAACGGTTGGGGTTCAGTCCCCGGGTACCGATGTTCAGTTGCAGACCGCCCTCACTTCCTTCCTGAATCGTGATGCCAGGCACGTTCCGGAACAACTGACGGGTATTGTTGGCCGCTTTGTTGAACAGCATATTTTCCGTCAAAGTCACATTGCTTTTTTTGCCGGCAAAAATCATGGCCTCCTCCACATCCCGCATAAAACGCTGCCCCTGTTCCTTGCGGGAAGCACTGCCCTTCACCTGTACCTCACCCAGCATATATTCCTGCGGGCGGAAAGACAGGTCGCACCGCAAGGAATCACTCTCCGTCAGCTGTACGTTAACGTAAGCTACCTTGTCGGGCTGTCCGCAGCGACGGAACATCAACGAAAGGAAGGTGTAGTCGGGACGCTTCACGGTAAGTGCATACCCGGTTCCTTTTTCATTGGTCTGCACCTGTACCGACTGATTACCCGCCAGTCCGAAAACTTCCAGACAAACAGGTCCTTTCACCTGCCTTTCTTCCCATTGGATGTCGCCGTAGAGATGCAGCAGCGACTGAGAAAATCCCGGCACAACCCACCCGATGCTTCCACCACATAAAATGATACACAATAAAATCTTTCTCATCTTTCCTCCGTTTTTAATCGCCCTCTTCGCCGTCGCTGTACGTTACCGTAAGCCCCAACGCCGACACGACTTCCGTTTTCAAGATTCCGACCACTTTCTGCAATTCCGCATACACCCGCTTCAGTTTTTCCGTTCCTTCCGGAGTTTCAGCCAACCGGGCCAGATCGGCAGTCTCATCATCCAGCTCGGCATGCAGTGCCGTGAACACCTGTTCCATTTTTTGCAGAATCTCCGTTCTCTTGGAGGGAGGAAGGTACTCTCCCAACATCGTAGCAAAAGAAAGCGCTCCGTTCTTGGCCGACGACGCTCCGTAAGGATAACCGTCGTAGAAACGCTGGAAAGCCTGAACAGACCGGACCAGCAGGCGGGTGGAAAGTCCCTCTCCATGGTAATAAGCCTCTACCGTCATCGGCTCCGGCTGATGGATTGAGACTCCATAAATACCCACCGGAATGCCGACCTTGGCCGTCCGGATATTGGCTTCAAAGTTACTCATCAGCAGGTTGAGCACCACGTTCAGGCTGCCGCCCACGGAGAAATCATCGTTGCGCACAAAATTATCGCCACCTTTCTCATAAGACACATACACCGCCTCAGCCTGCTTCACCAACAACCGGGTCAATACCGGGAAGAAAGACAGATACTCTCTCCCCGTCTCTCCCGTCAAGTCCACACGGTCTGAATACAGTAAATAATCCAGTGCCGCATAGCCCAAGGCATTGGGCGACAACACCCCACGGTCCAACCGTTCCGACAAAACTTCTGCCGAATACCGATTCCGCACCGCATCCTCCAATTGTGTTTTATTCACCGGGAAACGGGCCGATACCGTATACAAGCCATAAAGCTCTCCCACGAAATAAGGCTGGTCGAAAATAATCAGGTCTTGCAAGGACAGGAAAGCGGCCTCATACTGCCGCTTCAGCTCCACCAATTTTTCAGGATATTTCTCCAGTTCTCCAGCCATTTCATCCAAACGCTTCACCTGGGCCAGATAGCCCGCATAGGCGGGTAATATCTGTTGCCGATACCAGAAATCCAGGTATTGCGGATCAATCTTGGAATTTCCATTGTATCCTTTGATGGGGGTGTACACACACGAGGTAAAACCCACCATGCCACATAGCAAGAAAAGGAAAATCAATATATAATTCTTCATGTCAGGTCAATGCATTTTTTTAGTTAAAATACTGATGTACCTTTTCGATGGCCGCACTGATGGAACCCTCATGCACCCCGGTGAGACGTTCCTTCTCCCACACACCGGTCTCATTCTGAATCAGTCCGTCATAAAGAGCGACTGCCTGTTCCAACGTAACTCGGGATTTTCCAGCCTCATCCTTCACAAACGGAAGGGCCAGGATAAACCCAAGTGCCTCTCCCATGGAATGGAAGTAACCTTCGCTCGGCACCGAGACCGTCCGTTCCAAAAAAGTCTGGCTTTCCCGCAAATAATAAACCGTACGCAAGGAAAACAACTTGAGCATCTGCCCACGAATAAAAGCGGCCTGCTTCCGCACTTCCTCCAGATTGTTGTCCCCAATGGCCTTCCGCCCCTTGTAAAAAGCCTGATAGACCGACGTATTGATGCCGCTCAGTCCCTGCATGCCCACCGCCTCTTTTTCAATATAGTTGGCCAGGAACAAAGGAGCCAGCCGATTCGGGTCTACGTCCAACGTGCCCAAATAGCCATAGGCCGTGTCCCAGTAATGCGCCATTTCCGTATAGTTCTTACCGGCCATCGGCGAGGCATTGTCTGCTTTCAGGGCCTTTTCCAGAAAATAATTGACCTTGTCCAGTGTCAAAGCACCCATCAGGGCTTTCTGGATGACTTGCCCCAGTTCCACCCCTCTTTCGTCGAGCATCCTGGATTCTTCATTCGACACGGCCACTGTACCCGATACACCCGGCTGCGCTTTCCGGTTGACCGCCTCACTGCCCACCAGCGCATACAGCTGTTCCGTCAATCCGGAAATACGGTCGGCCACCAGATACCTAAGAGCTTCATTCGTTGGAGAAAGTGCACCGGCAATAACCTTCCGGTAGTTCTCCAGCTGTTTGGAGAAATTACTCTGCGTCTTGCTGTTGATGGCATTGTTGAAATGACGGAAAGCCAGAATCATCTCCTTCGACTCCCCAATGTCGACCGTAGAAATTCCGTTTTGAGTAAACTTATATTCCATCAGGAGCTCCTCCTTCTTCTCTTCGGTTGAATCGGTCATTCTTTCCAGTTCTTTTTTCGCACAACCGGAGAGCAGACAGACTACACTCCCCATACAAATCCATAAGGTGATTTTTTTCATTTGATAAATTATTTAAGTTAAGGTAAATACATGGCTTTTGAATAAATCAGGTAGTCCACCCCGTAATCAGTGATATGGAAGGATTCCGCGTTCCGGCTATACTCGTACTGCATTCCGTAGAACGTATCATCGGCATCTCCGTTGACATAGAATTCCGAAGAGACATCCACCCTTCCATACGGACTGAGGAACACGGCAAAATAGAAGAGGTCGCCACTTTTCTTTTCAATCGTGTATTTCCGGTCCGCCTGCTTGCCGGAAAAAGACAATACTCCGTTACGTTCCCGGGAAGTAATGCAGTTCTTCCCGTCGTACAACGTATCGACCACCAGCCGATTATCAGTGTCCAAGTACTGAATCACCATAGCCGTCAGATTGGTCGGGTCCTGCCGGTTGTGAATGTCTGCCCGTGCATAGAAATTCAACTCTATTGAATAAGTATTCTTATCCTCCATCTGAAATTCGTCCGACGGAGTAACACCCCAGTCGCCCGGATGCTTCGGGAAACAGTTGAAAGGTACTCCCAGCTCCAACGGCAGCTTGTCGGCTTCCTTCAAGGAGATAAACTTGCTGTAATCTTCGGGCGGCATCTCCGCCGTTTCTTTCTGACAACCAACCAGCAGCACGGCCATGCCTACCCATACATAATATTTCATACGTTTCTTCATTTATCAATTCAATTAAATTTTATTCGGGCGGTATAAGGCCCTGCCACTCCTTCCCATTCCCGACTTCCTTTCTCTACAAACTCCTGAAACACGACCTCCTCGTTGAACTTCAGTCCGGGCAGGAAAAAGACTCCCTCTTCAGTGGCCATATATCCCGACCCCAACGCCGTGTAATACGTGCTGCCATCGTAGCCTTCCACCGTCTTTTCCGGCTGCTCGTTCTTATAGAACAGCTCATACTGCAAACGGTCGTAACGGGCCACCCGTTCTCCATTCTCCCGCGTATGTCCATAATGATAAGTCATGCGGTCGTCCATCAGTGTATAACCAAAATCCATGGTGCTCTGATACACCACCTCCCCGGTGGCCGTCAGCAGAATCTGCAGGACACAAGGACGCCGCGATTTCTGGTTGCCAGTGGCAAAAGAGCGTTTCCGGAACTGTTCTTTCCGGTCAATCCGCCGTTGCATCCGCTCCTTCCATTCCTCCATCGGAAAATCAAGAGGAGTGAGTTCTATCCATTCGGAACCCTCCCCCAGATAGTTTGCCGTACGCAACACGATTTTGTCTTCCTCCACCCGCACCGGAGAGAAGCGGTTTTCCACATTGACATCAAATCCTTTTAGCTGGTCGAGCATGGTAGGCGTCGTCAAAATCAGGTTCAATCCCTCCGCCACCTTTATCTCATAGTTTGCCTCCATCACCTCCAGATTGAATTCCGGCGCATAATAGGTTTTCCGCTCCATTTCCGTTCGGTCAGCCTCCGACTGCCGGAAAGCGATATCCGTCAGCATCTTCAGGGTGCCGTCGGGTTGGAACTTTACAAACAGATTATAGCCTCCCACTCCCAGACGGCGGGATAAGATTTCAGGATACAACGAGTTATAGTTCGTCTTTATATTTTCGGTGATATTCGTATTCAAATAATTATCCACTTGCGGGAAATAACGCACCAGCCATCCGTTTTCCGCTTGGCACAAGCGTTCCCGGAAACCCTTTGCCGCCGACAAGTCCTCAATATTGCTCACCGATACAGGTTCCTGCTTGCTGCACCCCATACCTAATCCGCAGGCCATCATTATATAAAAAATCAATTTTTTCATCACATTGTTTTTTGTCACGATGCCGGAGCATCATGTGGTTGTTTATAATGTTTGAGAGAAGCTGAAATGACCCGGGTCAGCTGCGCTTCCCTGCGAATCTTAAAGTTCTCCCACAAAAACTCATCGACAAAAGCCATTTTACGCTGCAATGTCGCCTTGGCTCCTTCACCTCCCAATTCTTGTGCCGTATTTAAACACTCATTGATTTCACTGACAGACAAACATACAAGCATACTCAGTGTCTCGGCAAAATCACAAAGGGATGATTCCATTGCTCCATTGCTGAAGAAACCTTTCTTCCAACTGTAAGGCGTACCCTGAAACTGATACTCCCCTTTGGATACATCCGCACTTTTCGACCAGTCATAATAAAAAGACGATGGATTGAGTGCCGCAAACTTGTCGAGTAAGGAAGGTCGTCCTTGTACCAGCCGTTTGGCAAAAGCAAAAGTCGCCATCCGCACATACGGGAAAAGGGTTTCTGCCGTTGCTGCCGAAAAACGATTGACCTCAAACACCGGAAGAACAGCTTCCCCCAAAGAGGTATTAATTTCACCTATCTGCAAGGAATTCAAATTAACATCTCCCCACAGAAGGATTTGTCGGGGAACATATTCCTTCACGAAAGGTGTACCACCGGCCTGTTCAAAAGGTTCTATCCACAAAGCCTTCAAGGCCTCCAGCAACGGACGAATTTTCTCCCGATTGGGAGGCAGGTTGTCAGGCCAGTCAGTTTCTCTGTAAGGCGTCCGGGTGTACACCACCTCTATATTATAGGGACGAGTAAATTCTTCCGACAGCCATTGGTCCAATTCGGTTTGTGGTCCAGGTTCCGAAGCAAAAGGATACTGAACGGGCATCTCTACCTTCTGACATCCACCTCCCAGGCAACCGCCCCCTATCAAGAGCAATAAATAAATCTGTTTTCGCATATCATTATAAGTTTACGGATTAATAAGAGTTACCCCTTCTGGCAAAGAGAGCGTTTTACGGGAATCCTCCGGCTGCAACACATAACGTGCCTTCTTGGCCTCTCCCACCCGGTTGCGGTCTACACTGATATTGAAACGGCGTAAATCGAACCAGCGGAGTCCTTCGTGAATGAACTGCTGCCGGGCCACCTCACTGACATAGTACAGAATAGCGGCCTGTTCTTGCGTAAGCGGACGATAAAAAGGCTGTATCCGCTCCCGGTCGGCAGGTTTCACGTTCTCAATTTCAGTACCCGACAACTCACTCCCGATACCATCCGCAATATGCTTCTGGTTGATGAACGTAATCAAGTCATCTTTGGCCAAATCAGCACGGCCCGTCATAGCGTAGGCTTCAATACGGTGCAGAAAAACTTCTTCGGTGGTCAGCAAGACATTCTGTGTATACTGTCCGCGACGTTCGTTCAACAATCCGTCGGCCGACTGAAAATGGGTAAATTTCGGCCAGTAGGCACTGTTCCGATCAAGCCTGTGCACCGCTTTGAAATAACCTTCTATCTGCCGGATACTTTTAGACGAAAAACGCTGGAAAACCTCTTCATACGATACGCTTCCCAGTCCATAGCGGTCGGTCTTGTAGTTTTCTTCCCAAAGGCTCTCCACCGTAGTAATCAGCAGGTTACTTGGATTATCCTCCGAGGCATAACCTTCCACCATCTCTTCCACGGATTTCTCCTTATATTCCTGATAAGGCAAAATGGCTTTCTTCACGTCCGAACCCAATACGTAAGTAGCATAATCAATCACCTTTTGCCACTGACCCGTATAGGCAAAAAAACGGACAGCCAGCGCATAAGCCGCCTTTTTATGAAAGTGGTATTTTTTCTTCTGATAATACTCGTCCTTCACCCAAGCCAGCCCATAGGAAAGGTCTCTTTCAATCTTCCGGTAAGTGTCCTGCAAATTCTCTTGCGGATAAGACACCCACGCATTCTTCTCGGACTTCTCCACATAAGGGATGCCAGGCAACCCTTTGTTGGTTTCCTCATCGGCAAAAGGCGGCGCCCAGATATTGGCCACCATGAAATGCAGGTAAGCACGAACCAGAAACGCCTCGGCATAAAGGGCCTGCAACTGCGGGTCTTCCTTGTCCGGATAAGCGGCCAGCAATTCCAGCGCCTGATTGGCCTGAGCAATTCCCCGGTAACAATCCAGCCAATACAGCTTGGGAGAATCCAACTCTTCCTCGTGGTAATCATTCCAATAAAACATGGCCTCGTTCAACCGTGAAGCCGGCAATTTCGGACTCCGGTCGTCCACATTGTCCGTCCGCAACTCCAGGAAACGGAAATAGCTGGCTTCCGGATAAGCAGCCGTCAGCAGCTGGGCAATCTTCTCTTTGGAGTCGACTTCCGTATGGGTATTCGAATCGGGATACTGTTCCAGAAAATCATTGCAGGCAGACAGCACGAGGCAAACCGCTCCCAAAAGGGAGGAAACATATCTATTTATTTTTCTCATATTTTCTATTCATTAAAAACTTAACTGAACCGACATACTGTACGTTCTGGGGGTGGGAGAAGAAACCCCTCCGGAATTGATGAACTCCGGGTCTCTTCCCTGCAGTTTCTTATCCGCATAAATCAAAAACGGATTGGTCACCTGGGCATACAGACTGAGACCTTTCATCTTCATTTTCTCACAAACCGAGCGAGGGAAAGTATAGCCTAGCGAAAGACTCTTCAAGCGCACGAAACTTCCGTCGGCCACATTCACCTGCGAATAGTTGTAGGTGTTGTAAGCCCGCTCCACATTCTCTTTTCCCATCAAACTGTAAATGTCATATCCTGGAATGACGGGAATGTGCTTGGTCTGTTCATCTCCCTTCACCAGCCAGCGGTCGCGATAACGGGTAGTGAACACATTCAGGTCGTTGTATTCCGGGTCAAACGTCGGACTGATCCGCACTTTGTTACCCATCCGGGAAGTCAGAAACACGGAGAGACTCCAACCTTTGTAACGGAAAGTGTTTTCCAAGCTAGTAGTGATAAACGGCTCGGAAGGCCCCTCATACAGCAGATAAGACCGGTTATAAGTCGTATCATAGAAGTTGGCCCCCGCAATCTGCGAATAGCCGTTGGATGACAATGGCAGATTGCCAAAATAAAACTGGGGCAATCCTCTATCCGTCAGTCCCCGGAAGTCGAAAGAATACAACCCGCCCCGGGGAAATCCTTCAATGTTTCCCCGCCCGTTACCTGCCACCATATCGAAAGTGGTAGGTTGGTTCAGCAGACGGGTTATCTCCTGGTGATAGAATGAGAAGCCCCAGACAGTATTCCAGCTGAAATCTTTCTGCCGGATGTTCTGCGTATTCAGCAGAAAATCAAGGCCCACAGTCTTCATATCTCCAAAGTTCATCCATTTTTTGTACTCCCCTCCGATACCGGAAGTCTGTACCCAGTCAATCAAATCGAACGAACGCCGCGAATACGCATCCAACGAACAGCTGATCCGGTCATTCCAGAAAGACAGGTCGGTTCCCACATTGAACTCATACATTTTTTCCCAAGTGAGGTCACGGTTTTCCAGGTGCTGGATGTAAATGGCATATTCCCTGTCGGAAATATCCTTGCGGAAGGTCAGACGACTGTCGTATACCGGTAAGGAATTGATGGCCTCACTGTTCATCTTGGCTACAAGCCCGTAACTCATACGCAGGGAAAACTGGTTCCAGAAATTACGAAAAGGTGCAAAAAACGATTCCGCATCCACATTCCATTTCACCCCTACGTTCCAAGTAGGCAACCATCTTACCCGACGACCGATTCCTGCCGCATTGGAACCTTCGTAATTACCTACCAGATTCAGAATATACCGGTTCCGATAGTCATAGGTCAAAGAGCCGGAAAAAACGAGGTCACGCTCATGGCGGTCGTGCAAGGAAAAATAGTCCTCCCCTTCATTCAGTATCTTTTCAAACACCAGCGGTGAAGTCATGACACTGTTGGCCCGGTTAAAACCAATACCGTATCCCTTGAAAGAGTCAGACGACAAATCGTTCATCTTCACCTCGGCAAAAGAGAACCATTTAATCCGGTGTCCGCCCCATTCGTGAACATAATCCAGTGAGGCACGTCCCAGATAACTGTTCATCGTCTGTGACGATTTTTGGTAAACCCCACCCATGGGCAGAATCACCTGCGGCTCCCCCTTCTCCGGACGGTAAAGGTAGATATTGTGCTGTCTTTCCAACAAGCTCCGGTCGGCCCGGTACGCCCACAGCACATTGGAGTTCTCTCCCAGAAAATGCGCCATCCCCGTCACCGCCATACGGGTATTCAGTAAAAGCGACAGACGCAGTTTCTTGACAGGTTCCCATTCCCCACTTAATGAGAAACGAAAATCGGACACCCGGATACGCATGTAATTTTCCTGATACTCTTGAAGAATATTAAATGGTGCCCAATCGTTCCGGTAATATTCATAATTTCCGGCCTCATCGTAAGGACGCAACGTACGGGACGTATTCAACGCATAATTGAACGGGTTGATGTCAAAATCACGCTTATAAGCTCCTGCCTCCAGATTCCGGATACGTGGAAACGTTCCCGGGGCACGCTGTTCACGGAAGTTGGCCTGCAGATTGGCAGATACCTTCAGACGGGGAGACAGGAAGAAACTCGAATTCAAGAAACCCGTAAAGCGCTTCACCTTCTCGGCTACCGTTTCACCCGGATCATTGTAAAAACTCACGGAGGCATAAGTAGCCGATTTCTCTCCCCCATAACTCAAGGACAAAGAATGATTTTGTGTCAGCGACTGGGTATAGATATGCTTGAACCAATCGGTATTATACGTGGATGCCTTATGTAAAAATGCCCTTCTGGCTTCCAACGTATTGGGCAAACCGAATCCGCCTTGCTGAAAGGTATCGATAAACTGATACATTTGGGAATACACCCCTCCCCTTCGCCCATAAAGGGCACGGTTCATCGTAAAATAGCCTTTATTCTCCATCTCATGATAAACTTGCATCGTTTCGGCACTGTTCATCATGTCAAATTGTGTATAAGATGGCCTGAGCCGCAAAGAGGTAGTCAAATTATACGTCACATTGAGTCCTTTTCCGCGTTTTCCGGCCTTGGATTCTACGACGATAACCCCGTTCATTCCTCTAGCCCCATACAAAGAGGTGGCCGAAGCGTCTTTCAGCACTTCAATGCTTTCAATATCTGCCGGATTCAATCCGGCTAAGGTAGAACTGACCAATGTAATTGCGTCACCGGAGGCCAGCTGTTCCTCGTTCAAGGCCACCATATCCTCCACAACAGCTCCATCCACCACCCACAAGGGCTGCACATTTCCATGAATAGAACTACCACCCCGAATGTTAACCTTTGGAGCCGCCCCGAAAGTGCTGGAAACAGAAGAGATATTCAACCCCGGCGCTTTTCCTTCCAACAGGCGACTGAAATCGGCTTGAGGTGCTGAAAGGAAGTCTTGGGTAGAGACTTTGGTGACAGCCCCTACAAACAGTCGGGAATTCACCTTTCCATATCCCGTCACAACTACCTCATCCAAGGCCTGCACATCCGGTTCCAAAGCAATACGCAACCTTTTCTCGGATTTAACGACAAACTCATACGATTTCATCCCGATGTAGCTCACAGCCCACTTCTCACCCATAGAAGTACGAATTTCAAACTGACCGTTCAAATCTGTAACAACCCCATTTTTCTTTCGTACATTTTGGATAGCGGCACCAATTAATGGCTCTCCACCGACATCCGTAACCACACCTCTCACCACAATTTGCGGAACGGCTTCCGAAACCTCATAAGAAGTGCTCGCATATAAACAGCTTATATGCAACAGAAAAGATAGGGCCAGCAAGAGCCCTACGTTGTGATTTTTATCCATAAAATAGTTCGGTTAAGGTTTTTTACACATGTAAAAAATTTTCACGGCAAAATTACGACATACCTATATCATGGGAAATCACCAAAAATGGCTATTTTACGCATCTACAAGCAGGGGCATATCACTATATTTAGTGATTGTTTTTCACCTCAGATGGATTAACAATGTCAAGGATTTTATGTACATTTGTCTGAGATTCTATTTTAAACCGCACAAACGTATGAAATATTTTGAAGTGACCTTTACCGCACAGCCGTGCAACGAGACCATCACAGATGTATTATCGGGACTGACCGCCGACATCGGTTTTGAAAGTTTCGTGGAATGTGAAAACGGCATGAAGGCCTATATCCAGCAAAGCCAGTTTGATGAAGCAGCTCTCAAGCAGGTAGTGGAGAATTTCCCGATACCTGATACAGCCATTACCTACTCCATCGCGGAACCGGAAGACAAGAACTGGAACGAAGAATGGGAAAAGAATTTCTTCCAGCCCATCGTCATCGACAACCGCTGTGTGATTCACAGTACTTTCCACAAAGACTACCCGAAGGCTGAATACGACATCGTGATTAATCCGCAGATGGCATTCGGTACAGGACACCATGAAACCACCAGCTCCATCTTGGGAGAACTGCTGGAAGCCGACCTGAAAGGAAAATCCGTACTTGATATGGGATGCGGCACATCCATTCTGGCTATTCTGGCCAGCATGAGAGGAGCTGAAAAAGTGACTGCCATCGATATTGACGACTGGTGCGTGAACAATTCGCGCGACAACATTGCTCTGAACGGTATCTCCAACATCACCGTAGCGCTGGGCGACGCTTCCCTGCTGGAAGGACATGAACCGTTTGATGTCATCATCGCCAACATCAACCGCAACATCCTGTTACAGGATATGCCGGCTTATGCAGCTTGCATGAAAAAAGGCTCTGAACTGTATATCAGCGGATTCTACACGGAAGACATTCCGGTATTGCGTGAAAAAGCGGAAAGTCTGGGTATGGAATACGTACACCACCGCGAAAAACACAACTGGGCAGCCGTAAAATTTAGAATGAAATAAAAACCAAAACAGCAAAGGCTGTCAACGCTTCAATGCCTTGACAGCCTTTTTCATCTCTTCACTTACGCGATAAGATTCGCCGATTTTCTGAAGGGTCTTGCGGAAGGTAAAATCATCCAAGTGACAGTTTTGGAGAAAATCCAAAGTCTTTTCAGGGAATTTTACCAGACAAACCGAAAGAGCCCATGCCACAGCCATACGTACGTAATATCCTTCGTGACGGATACCGTCGAGTAAGGAAAGCAATTCATCCACATGATCCGTATCCAGAAAATAACTCATACCCATCACTACACCGAAACGGACTTCATACTCACCCGAGGCTTTCATCCATTCCTTCAGGTATTCCCAAAGACGGGCTGAATGACGGCGAATAAACGCCTTCCCGCCTCCAAACTTAAACGTATCGCACACCGACCAGCTGTTGATGTTCCACACAAAGCAGGTGACACGGTGCAGATACACTTCCACATCTTCATCGGGCTGGATGCAGCCCAACACCATTCCCTGCAACATGCGTTCTTCCATGTAATACCCGTCGACTGTTTCAAGGTAATTTTCCCAGTCGCCCTTGGCAATCCTTGCAGCCAGTTTCCGCAACGCCGGCAAACGAATGCCCAACACATGTTCCACACCAGGGTGAAGCCCTTCTGTAAACTTGCGGTTCCCATCCACTGCGAGTATCAGCAGATGTTCTTTGACGGTCAAACCGTCCAGTCTGAATTCCTCCATGACCTTATTATATACGCGATTTTAAAAATTCGGGCAAAGATAGGAAAAAGTAAAAAAATCACACTCTTTTGTTTGGAAAATTCAAATGAATCGTTACCTTTGCGAACGGAACAATAAAAAAACAAGAAAAATAACATTATGAGACATTCAATGGTAAATACATTCTTCTGGTGGCGCCGCTTACAACTTCACAAGTCGTAAGGGAACTAAGCCGCATGTATATACCTCAAGAGATATAATATCACGAAAAGGCTGTCGTAAACTTACGACAGCCTTTTTTGTTTTTACCCCTAAAATACAAATACACTCATGAAAACTTATCAAGTCAATCAAGAAGGATTTTATGGAGATTTTGGTGGAGCCTACATCCCGGAGATTCTCCATCGCTGTGTGGAAGAATTACGAAACGCCTACCTTAAGGTACTGGCAGACGAAAGTTTCCAGAAAGAATATCAAGCCTTGCTCAAAGACTACGTAGGACGCCCCTCTCCTCTTTACCTCGCCAAACGGTTGTCGGAAAAATACGGATGCAAGATCTACCTGAAACGGGAAGACCTGAACCACACGGGAGCCCATAAAATCAACAATGCCATCGGCCAGGTACTTTTGGCCCGGAGAATGGGCAAGAAACGAATCATTGCCGAGACAGGAGCCGGACAGCACGGTGTGGCCACAGCCACGGTATGTGCCCTGATGGGAATGGAATGTGTGGTCTACATGGGAAAGACCGATGTGGAACGCCAGCGGGTGAATGTGGAACGTATGCAAATGCTGGGAGCCAGAGTGGAGGCCGTCACCTCCGGCAACATGACCCTGAAGGATGCCACCAACGAAGCCATACGCGACTGGTGCTGCCACCCGGAAGACACGTATTACGTGATTGGTTCTACGGTAGGCCCTCACCCTTATCCGGACATGGTAGCCCGTCTGCAATCGGTCATCAGCGAAGAAATCAAGAAACAGCTGATGGAACACGAAGGACGTGACTATCCGGATTACCTGATGGCCTGTGTAGGGGGCGGAAGCAATGCCGCCGGCACCATCTACCACTACTTGGACGACGACCGGGTGAAAATCATTCTGGCAGAAGCCGGAGGAAAGGGTATCCACAGCGGATTCTCGGCCGCTACCATCCAGTTGGGACGCTTGGGAATCATCCACGGTTCCAAAACCCTGGTGATGCAAAATGAAGACGGACAGATTCTGGAACCCTACTCCGTATCTGCCGGACTGGATTATCCGGGCATCGGCCCCATGCATGCCAATCTGGCCGCACAGAAACGGGCTACCGTACTGGCCATCAACGACGATGAAGCCTTGCGTGCCGCTTTCGAACTGACCCGGCTGGAAGGCATAATTCCGGCATTGGAATCGGCTCATGCCCTGGGAGCCTTGGAAAAAGTCAAATTCCAGCCGTCTGACATCGTAGTCCTGACCGTATCGGGAAGAGGAGACAAAGACATCGAAACTTATTTGAGATACAAAAACCACCCTGAACAATTTTAAACGAGAAAACAATGAAAACTTTTGCTTATACAACCAGCTATAAAACACTCCCCGGTGATTTGCTGACCCCGGTAAGCACGTACCTGAAAGTACGCGACTTGTTCCCGCAGAGCATCTTGCTGGAAAGTTCAGATTATCACGGAGTGGAAAACAACCGCTCCTTTATCGGACTGAACCCCATCGCCAGTTTCTCGGTCAACCACGGAATCGTCACCACTGCTTTTCCGGATAAAAGCCGCGAAGAACGTCCCTTGACCCCGGACTTCCAGGTGGAAGATGCTTTCAAAGACTTCCTGAAACATTTCGAGGTGAAAGGAGAATATGCCCGCTACGCCGGAGTGTACGGTTACACCACGTTCAATGCCGTTCGCTATTTTGAGCAAATTCCAGTAAAAGACAGCAGCGACCCGAAAAACGATGCACCGGAAATTCTCTACATCCTCTACAAATACCTGATTGTGTTCAATGATTTCCAGAGCGAAATGGTATTGGTGGAACTGCAGGCAGACGACGAACCGAGCCATATCGATGAAATTGAAAAGGCAGTCCACAACCGAAACTATACGATCTACGACTTCCGGGCGGTAGGTGAAACGACCAGTACCCTGACCGATGAAGAGCACAAAGCCAACATCCGCAAGGGCATTGCCCACTGCAAAAGAGGCGATGTGTTCCAGATTGTACTTTCCCGCCGCTTCATCCAGCGCTATGAGGGAGATGATTTCACCCTCTACCGGGCCTTGAGAAGCATCAATCCTTCTCCTTACTTGTTCTATTTTGATTTCGGAGGATTCCGCATCTTCGGTTCTTCTCCCGAAACACACTGCAAGATTGAAGACCGAAAAGCAACCATCGACCCCATTGCCGGCACTACCCGCAGAAGTGGAGACAAAAAGACAGATGAGGCCCTGACCCAAGCCTTACTGGCCGACCCGAAGGAAAATGCGGAACACGTGATGCTGGTCGACCTGGCCCGCAACGATTTGAGCCGGAACTGCCACCATACGCACGTGGAATTCTACAAGCAGCCGCAATATTACAGCCACGTCATCCATCTGGTAAGCCGGGTTAGCGGTACCTTGGATGAAGGAGCCGACCCCATCAAGACGTTCATTGATACGTTCCCGGCCGGTACCCTGAGTGGAGCTCCGAAGGTGAAGGCCATGCAGCTGATCAGTGAAATTGAGCCACACAACCGAGGCGCTTACGGAGGTTGCATCGGGTTCATCGGATTCAACGGCGACTTGAACCAGGCCATCACCATCCGCACCTTTGTAAGCCGTAACAACGAACTCTGGTTCCAGGCTGGAGGCGGCATCGTAGCCAAGAGTAACGAGAACAATGAACTGCAAGAAGTAAACAACAAGCTGGGAGCTTTGAAGAAAGCCATCCTCCTGGCCGAAAAAAGATAACACACCATGAAAATTGTCATCATCGATAACTATGACTCATTTGTGTACAACCTGAGTCACCTGCTGAAAGAGCTGGGAGCAGAAGTCACCGTAAAACGCAACGACCAGTTCCAACTGGAAGAACTGGAAGCATTCGACAAGATTCTTCTCTCTCCCGGACCCGGTATCCCGGAAGAAGCCGGACTCCTGCTGGATGTCATCCGTACGTATGCCGGAAAGAAACCGATTCTCGGAGTCTGCCTGGGTGAACAGGCCATTGGCGAAGTGTATGGAGGTAGTCTTACCAACCTGGATGAGGTGTTCCACGGCATCCAGAGTACCATTACCCTGACCACACCGGACTATCTGTTTGAAGGACTTCCCTCGCAAATTCAAGTCGGAAGATACCACTCCTGGGTAGTAGACCAGAAAGGGCTTCCGGACTGTCTGGAAGTCACTGCCGTCAGCAAAGAAGGCTATATCATGGCACTCCGCCACAAGACACTCGACGTGCGTGGCGTACAGTTCCATCCAGAATCTGTACTGACCCCCGACGGCAAACAAATGCTGGCCAACTGGATACAGCACCAATAAGCCTCTGAAAGAACCCCATTTTATAACTGATAAAACTTAGACATACAATATGAAACAAATACTGAAACGAATCTTCCACCACGAAGAACTGACCTGTGAAGAGGCCTGCTCGCTAATGCACAAAATGACCGGTGGTGAAATGAACGAGGCCCAGACAGCAGCCTTGCTGGCTGCTTTTCAGATGCGGGGCGTCACGGTAGACGAACTGATTGGCTTCCGGGATGCCTTGCTGGAGGCCTGTGTACCTATCGACCTTCATGAATTTCATCCGATTGACATCGTAGGAACCGGAGGAGACGGGAAAAATACCTTCAACATTTCTACTTGTGCCTGCTTTGTAGTGGCCGGAGCCGGCTACCGGGTAGCCAAGCACGGCAACTACGGAGCCACCTCAGTGAGCGGGGCCAGCAACGTCATGGAACATTACGGAGTGAAATTCACCAATAACCCGGATAAACTGAAACGGTCGATTGAAGAGTGCGGCATGGCTTATTTGCATGCTCCCTTTTTCCATCCGGCCCTGAAAACCGTGGCTCCTGTCCGGAAGGCATTGGGCGTGCGTACCTTGTTCAACTTACTGGGCCCGCTGGTCAATCCCTGTCATCCGGCCTGCCAGCTGCTGGGGGTAGCCGACCTGCAGCAGATGCGGCTTTATACCAATACCCTTCAGAAACTCGGTATCCAGTTTGCCGTGGTCAACAACCTGGACGGATACGATGAAATCTCACTGACCGATGAATTCAAGGTCATGACCAACCGCTATGAAACCATCTACCGTCCCTCTGAGCTGGGCTTCTCAATGGCACGTCAGGAAGAACTCTACGGAGGAAAGACCCCGGAAGAAGCAGCCGCCATTTTCGACCGTGTGCTTCACAATGAAGGCAGCAAGGCCCAGACCGATTGCGTACTAATCAATGCTTCCTTTGCCATCCAGGCTTTGGAACCGCAAAAGAAAATCGAAGAATGTGTGGCGCTGGCCAAAGAATCGCTCGAAAGCGGAAAGGCATTGGCCACATTGCACAAATTCCTTACTCTTAACCAAGAATAAATTATGACTACTGATATTTTGCAGACTATCGTCGCCCATAAACGTACAGAAATCACCCATCAGGAAGAAGCGGTATCCCGCGACTTCCTGATACGGCAATTGGAAACAAATCCTTCCCATCCGACAAAAAGCCTGAAACAGGCATTGGCCAGCTCTCCGACAGGCATCATCGCCGAATTCAAGCGGCGCTCTCCGTCCAAAGGATGGATAGCTCCAGAGGCAGACCCAGCTATTATCGTTCCCGGATACGAACAGGCCGGAGCCTCTGGCATCTCTGTACTGACCGACCAGGAGTTCTTCGGGGGGCGACTGAAAGATTTGCAGGCCGTCCGTCCGCTGGTCCAGCTTCCGATGCTGCGCAAAGATTTCATCATCAGCCCTTACCAGCTTTATCAGGCCAAATTGGCAGGAGCAGATGTGGTTCTTCTGATTGCAGCCGCCTTGACCATCGACGAATGTAAAGATTTGGGCAAACTGGCCCATCAGCTGGAAATGGAGGTGCTGCTGGAAATTCACGCGGAAAAAGAGCTCGACTATCTGAATGAATATGTAGACCTGATTGGGGTGAACAACCGCAACCTGGGTACCTTCCATACCGATGTGGAGAATTCCTTCCGTCTGGTCCAAAAACTTCCCAAAGAACTTTTATGGGTATCCGAAAGCGGTATCTCCCAACCCGAGACGCTCAAGCAACTGCGGGAAACCGGATTCAGGGGCTTCCTGATGGGAGAAAGGTTTATGAAAACCCCTTCCCCCGCACAGGCATTGTCGGACTTTCTTCAAGCAGCAGCCCTATGATTGTCAAGGTTTGCGGCATGAGAGACGCTGAAAATATCCGTCAGGTAGAACAAGCCGGGGCCGACTGGATGGGATTCATCGACTACGAACGTTCGCCACGTTATGTAGAAGGAGTACCGGAATATCTTCCGGCCTCATTACAAAAGGTAGGCGTCTTTGTCAATGCTTCCTTTCCACACATCCAGAAAAGAATCGCTGACTGGCATTTGGATTTCGTACAGCTTCATGGCAAGGAATCACCCGGATTTTGCCAGCAGCTCCGAACTACAGGAGTGAAAATCATCAAAGCATTCTCCTTGCGTACGCCAGAAGATATGCAGCCAACGGAAGATTATATTCCATATTGTGATTATTTCCTGTTCGATACCCCTTGCCAAGGATATGGAGGTTCCGGAAAGAGTTTTGACTGGGAACTGTTGACCCACTATCAAGGTTCGGTTCCCTTCCTGTTGAGCGGGGGACTGAACCCCACCAGTCTGGAAGCATTGGCTGCTTTCCATCATCCCCGTTGGGCCGGCATCGACCTGAACAGTGGCTTCGAACAGGCACCAGGTATGAAAGACGCCTCCTCCCTTTCCACTTTTATTCATTCATTCAAACAAAACAAGTACAACTTTTAAAAAATTAGCAACTATGAACCGTATTGACCAATTATTCCGCACACACAAAGACCATGTACTTTCCATTTATTTCTGCGCAGGTACTCCCACTTTGGAGGGAACTGCCGAGGTAATCCGCACGCTGGAGCACAAAGGCGTACAAATGATTGAAATCGGAATCCCATTCAGCGACCCGATGGCCGACGGACCTGTCATCCAGCATGCAGCCACTCAGGCCCTGCGCAACGGCATGACCCTCCGCACCTTGTTCAGCCAGCTGGAGCATATCCGCCCGGAAGTGCAGATGCCGTTGGTGCTGATGGGCTACCTGAATCCTATCATGCAGTACGGCTTTGAGAACTTCTGCAAGAAATGCCAGGAATGTGGCATCGACGGAGTCATCATCCCCGACCTGCCTTTCAAGGATTATATGAACGAATACCGTCCCATAGCCGACAAATACGGACTCCATGTCATCATGCTGATTACTCCGGAAACCAGCGAAGAACGTATCCGCCAAATCGACAATCACACGAATGGATTCATCTACATGGTCTCTTCGGCTGCCGTCACAGGAGCACAGAAAGAATTCAACGCACAGAAACAAGCCTACTTCCAGCGTATCGAACAGATGCACCTGCGGAATCCACGCATGATTGGCTTCGGCATTTCCAACAAGAATACTTACGAGGCAGCCGCCGCCCATGCAGCCGGATGTATCATTGGAAGCAAATTCGTCAGCCTGCTGGAAGAAGAGAAAAATCCAGAAAAGGCTATCGACCGACTTTTAGAAATGCTGAAAAAGGAGGAATAATTAATCATTCTGTTATTTTTATAGGGGTAATTTATCTGTATAAACATATTTTTGCTATCTTTGTGCCAAACTAAACGAAATAGCAAATGATAAGACCAGATTATCCTTCCGTATTACTCATTTACACAGGAGGAACAATCGGTATGATTGAAAACCCGGAAACCGGTGCACTGGAAGCCTTTAACTTCGACCAACTGCAGGAAAACGTACCGGAACTGAAGCGATTCAACTACCGCATTTCCTCCTATCAGTTTAACCCTCCCATCGATTCTTCCGACATGGAACCTGCTTTATGGGCAAAACTGGTGAAGATTATACAATACAATTACGACAATTTTGACGGTTTCGTCATCCTGCATGGTACCGACACCATGGCCTATACCGCCTCAGCCTTGAGCTTCATGTTAGAGAACCTCAGCAAACCGGTGATTCTTACCGGAAGCCAGTTGCCTATCGGAGTGTTGCGTACGGATGGAAAGGAAAATCTGATTACCTCCATTGAAATTGCAGCCGCCAAACATCCCGACGGAACAGCCGTGGTACCGGAAGTCTGCATTTTCTTTGAGAATCATCTGTTACGGGGCAACCGTACCACCAAGATTAATGCCGAAAACTTCAATGCATTCCGCTCCTATAACTACCCTGCGCTGGCCACAGCCGGAATCCATATCAAATATGAATACGACCGTATCCGCAAGGTTAATCCAAGTTTACCCATGCATGCGCATTATGTATTCGACACGAATGTGATTATCCTGACACTTTTTCCGGGAATTCAGGAAAACATTGTACGCACAGTTCTGAATACCCCCGGACTGAAGGCAGTAGTGCTCAAGACATACGGGTCCGGAAATGCACCTCAGAAACCTTGGTTTATCCACTTGTTGGCAGAAGCTACAGAAAAAGGTATCGTCATCGTCAACATTTCACAATGCCAGACGGGTATGGTAGAGATGGCTCGATACGAAACCGGACTTCACTTGCTGGATGCCGGTGTCATCAGCGGATACGATGCGACGGTGGAGAGCGTGTTGACCAAACTGATGTTCCTGCTTGGCCACGGACTCAGCCCCAAGGAAATACGCCTTGAAATGAGCCGTTCCATTGCTGGAGAGATTACCAAACCGGTGTTGTAACCCAAATGTAACATCTATTTCATAAGGACGAAACAAAAAGAGGTCATCTTTGTAACGAAAACTAAATCATATAGAATTTTGTATTAATCTTAATAGAAAATGCGCATGAACGATTATCGGATTTTAGTCGTAGACGATGAAGAAGACCTGTGCGAGATTCTGAAATTCAATCTCGAAATGGAAGGTTATACGGTAGACACAGCCAACTCTGCCGAAGAAGCGTTGAAACTGGATCTTCCACACTACAATTTGATATTGCTGGACGTGATGATGGGAGAAATCTCCGGTTTCAAAATGGCCAGCATGATGAAAAAGAACAAGGACACCGAAAATATTCCTATCATTTTCATTACGGCCAAAGACACGGAAAATGATACACTGACCGGATTCAACCTGGGAGCGGATGACTATATATCCAAACCTTTCTCCCTCCGTGAAGTAATCATGAGGGTGAAAGCCGTGTTGCGCCGAACGGCTGGTGTACAGACCCAAGTGCCAGACCAGCTCACTTATAAAGGTCTGGTGGTCAATATACCCAAGAAAAAAGTCACCATTAACAATGAAGAAGTTTCACTGACCAAGAAAGAGTTCGAGATACTTCTGCTGTTGCTTCAAAATCAAGGACGAGTATTCTCGCGCGAAGACATTCTGGCCAAAGTATGGCATGACGAAGTCTATGTGCTCGACCGCACCATCGACGTCAACATCACACGTCTTCGCAAAAAAATCGGTGAATATGGACAATACATTGTAACCCGCCTCGGCTATGGTTACTGTTTTGAATGTGAATAAATGAGGGCTGTATAACCATGACAAAATTTTCTTACCGCATCCTCCCTTTCAGCCAGAGGTTGTTCTTTTCTGTCATATTCCTGTTTCTGGGATATGCAGTATGCTTCATGCTGTTCCAATACAAACGCGAAAAAGCCTATAAAATAGAACTGCTGAACACACAACTACAGAATTACAACAACCAGCTGTGCGATTTCATTTCCGAACACCACGGATTCAACCCGGATTCCATGCAGCGTTATGTGACCACTCACATGATGCCGAACCTGCGTGTGACCCTTATCGAACCTTCCGGAAAGGTGATTTACGACAACACCAATACCAACTGGCAGAAATTTGCCAACCATTCCTCCCGCAAGGAAGTACAAGACGCACTGATGTATGGAAGCGGATATTCCATCAGCCGACAGTCGGAAAGCATTCAGGGAGAAGAATATTTCTACTCGGCACGCTATTTCCCTCCGTACCGTCTCATCATCCGGGCCGCCCTACCCTACAACCTGAGCCTGGCTGAGCACCTACAAGCTGACTCCGGCTACCTGTGGTTTGCCCTTGTTATCTGCCTGGTATTGATTTTTATCTTCTATCGTTTTACACGAAAGCTCGGAAAATCCATCACCAAACTACAGCAGTTTGCGATGAAGGCCGACCGCAATGAGCCGATTGACATGGATATCCTGCAAACTTTCCCTAAAAACGAATTGGGAGAAATCTCGCAGCACATCATCAAGATTTACAAACGACTGCACCGGGCCAAAGAAGCTCTCTACATTGAGCGTGAAAAACTGATTTCTCACCTCCAGACCTCACACGAGGGACTGGGTGTTTTCACCAAGGAGCGAAAGGAGATTCTGGTCAATAACCTGTTTACACAATACATCAACAACATTTCCGACCGGAACCTGCGTTCCACCAATGAGATTTTCGACATTCCGGAACTGAAACCTATCACGGAATTTCTGAACCGGAATGAAGGCAATCCTAACAAAGAAGAGAAACGCTATTCTCTACATATCAACAAGAATGCGCGCAGCTTCACGCTGGAATGTATCATCTTCCAAGATATGTCGTTTGAGATATCCATCATCGATATCACGCAGGAAGAAGAGCAGGCTCGCCTGAAACGTCAGCTGACCCAAAACATTGCCCATGAACTGAAAACGCCCGTCAGCAGTATTCAGGGATATCTGGAAACCATCATCAACAATCCAAATATTCCTCAGGAGAATGTACGGACTTTCCTGGAAAGAAGCTATGCGCAAAGCAACCGGCTGACCTTCCTGCTACGGGATATCTCCGTCCTGACCCGAATGGATGAAGCCCCGGAAATGGTAGAAAAGGAATCTGTCAACTTAAGCAAGATTGTAGAGAACATTCTGAATGAAGTGACACTGGGACTGGAAGAGAAACACATCACGGTGGTCAACAAGCTCCCGCCGGAAATCATCTTGACCGGAAGCAGTTCGTTGCTCTACTCTATCTTCCGGAACCTGACAGATAATGCAATCGCATACGCAGGAACGAACATACAAATCACCATCAAGTGTTTCCGGGAAGATGAAAAGTTCTACTATTTCAGCTTCTCAGACACAGGCGTGGGAGTTCCGGAAGAGCATCTGAACCGCCTGTTCGAACGTTTCTACCGTGTAGACAAAGGACGGTCGCGGAAACTGGGAGGCACAGGTTTGGGACTGGCCATCGTCAAGAATGCCGTTCTTTTCCACGGAGGTACCATCTTTGCCAAAAACATGCCGACTGGCGGACTGGAGTTTGTATTCACACTGAAAAAGGACATACAAGGATAAAGCACTCCAGGCAAGACATTCTGTACTTATTAAAAACTAAAACTGCTACAATTCTCCTCCAATGCCAGTACTTCTTTGGCAGTACTGAGAAAAAACCTTTTGTAAGTATTATAGGTTGTTAAATGACATAAAAAACCATGAATACTAATTCTTATATCAAATAAATAATTATTTTTGCTGAGTCGCTATAGCATAAAGATTCCCATTGTAACCTACCAATTTGTCGCCATAAAGGATGTAGGACTTTGGGATAAAATGATATTGAAATAAGACTAAACTAGATACAGATAAAATACAAGCCAGTTAACCTTTTCTTAAAGACTGAGATATAATAGTTCTGTATTATAAATTATTTGTTAACCTTTTAAAACATTGCATTTATGATGCGTGTGATGATATTTAGCCTAACAGCTATGGGAACCATATTTTTTTGCTCTTCACTTTTTGTGGACTCTTATTTAGTTCCTAAATGGATGATATTAGCTATTGGATTCATTTTTTGGGGGATTGATACAGCTTTACATTATGTATATCCGTTTAAGCGTTATTCGATAAAATTCCCCTATTTAATTGAAGTTGTAATAGTAAGTATAGTTGGACTAGAGGCCTGTTATGGATTATTAAGTATCATTACTTCTGAAAAAAATAGTTTTTCCACATTAACAGGTACATTCGATAATACTGCCGGATTTGCTGTTTGTCTTTGTGCTGGTTTTCCGTATTGCCTCCAGTTGGCAACGAAGAAAAGAAGACACAAGTTTTTAGGAATCATAGTTGGGATAATAATAACAATTGCTATGATTTTTTCACATTCACGTACAGGAATTATGAGTTTATCAATAGTTTTTTCTATTTGGTTATGGAAGTATCTACGTTTCTCTAAAGAAGAAAGAAAGTATTTCTTTTACTTTTTTTCCTTCTTGATAGTTAGCCTTTATTGGATGAAAAAGGATTCAGCAGATGGGCGTCTGTTAGTTTGGATTTGTTCAATGAATATGATAAAAGATAATCTGTTACTTGGTTGGGGCATTGGTGGTTTTGAAGCGCACTATATGGATTATCAAGCTTCTTACTTCGAACGAAATCCCAATAGCCATTATGCATTTTTAGCAGATTCTGTACAATATCCTTTTAATGAATACTTAAATGTCTTGGTTTCTTTTGGGATAATTGGAATATTAATTCTCCTCTTATGGTTTATTTATTTGTACTATGCCTATATTCGACATCCAAATGATAAGAAAAAATATGCCATATTAGTTTGGTTAGAAATAAGTATTTTTGCTACCTTTTCCTATCCGTTAATGTATCCGTTTGTGTGGTTGGTATTAAGTTATGCCACTAGAAATTTATTAAAAGATTTCTATAATTTACCTCCTTCTTATTATAGAATAGTTTCCGTAGGTCTATTTATTGTATGTTTTTGGATTGCCAACCGAACATATAGGCAAATAAAAGCAGAACTTCTATGGTCGGAAACAGTTGAATCATCTCCTACCTGTCAGCAGAATTTAATAATAGAGAAATACAAACTTGTGTATTCAGAATTAAAAACAGATCGCTACTTTCTTTACAATTATGCAACAAAATTATATTTAAATAATGAGTTTAATACAGCTTTAATAATTGCATTGGAATGCAGAGCTTTGTGGGCAGACTATGATTTAGAATTGTTATTGGCTGAAATATATAAAGCAAAAATTGATTTTATTAACGCGGAAAAACATTACCGAGTTGCTGCTTACATGTGTCCAAATAGATTTGTTCCTTTATACAATATTGTATTATTGCTGGATAAACAAGGTAAGAGAAATGAAGCAAAGAAAATGGCTTGTTCAATTTTAAAAAAAAAGGTAAAAATAAAATCAGCTACGGTAAGTTTTATTAAGAATGAAATGACTGAATATATAAATAAGCATCACGGCTTATAAAAAGCATTGTTGATGATATATTACAATTACAGTTAGAATTTAGATTATTAACAATACAAAAAGAAAGGAGGTAAGACATACGTCACATTTAACAATATACTGAATTATATATCTAAAACTTAATTAATCTATTCTTTAATACAGATTTGAAACAAATCTTTAATTTTTATTTTATATGAGAAATACAAAAATTTCATTTTTATTCACACTGTTGATTTTCCCAATATTTAGTAGCTGTAATATGGACTGTATTGAATCAGAAAAAGAAAATACATTTTCCGGTAGAGTGTCAGAAATCGATGAATTTAAAAGAAACAATCCATTTCTAGACGAATATAGAAGTATATATGGAGAATTAATGTTTGAAGTAAATAGAATTAATTCAAAAAAGAATAAGGCAGATATCGATTCTTTAGTAATTAATTATCAAAGAGTTTTAACCTCAACTTCTAATGACTCTGCTCTTTTTAAAGAAAAACTTATTCAATCTTTTAATTCGATATATTCAAAAAGTGACATAAAGAACCTGAATACGTTATTGAATAAATTCAAAAAAGTGGAAAAAGAAGTGTTTAAAGATAAAAAATTTTTACTATTCAACAGTCATGAGAAAAATCTTTTTGTCGAAAGTTTTGCTTTAGAAATACCCAAATTAAAAAATGAGATAAATATAATAAATATTAAAACGCTGAAAACACGTTCTGAATCTGATAATTCAGCATGCATAGATAAATGTAAAGATTCATATCGGTGGGGCTTATTATTCCTTGCTTCTTCAACAATTTGTGCTGGTGGTGCTTCTATACTTGAGGCTTGTATGAGTGTTGGAACATTATCAATTCCGGCGTTAATACAGCTTATCACAGGTTACTCACTTGCTATGATTGAATTTGACAGGTTAACACTCGAATATAACACATGTGTAAGCGATTGTAAGAACAAGCAATGACATAAAATGCAGTATTAATTTGACTTATTTGATTTTATTTTAATTAATCAGATTTTAAACATTTGTAAAATAGACAATGATGGTAACACAAATATTATTTATATCATTAGTGTTATGGATATATATATGTACATATAGTAAAATAATAAAAAATATATCCCAAGCAAATGAAATTAAGACGAAAATCGTTTATTATTTCTTAGGATTTGTATGCACTATAAGCCTTGTTGTACTAGTATATATAAGATTAAGAATTTTTCTTATTACAAACTAATTGGCAAAAAATGGAAATTATATCATTTAGTAATACTTAACTTTACAACTGGAGAGGCCATAGATTAGAAAAGTATCTGTCGAATATTATTCAATTCAGTAACTCAACACAATTCATTTGGACACATAATTGATACTTGTGCAGGGCTGAATCTAATGTAAGCATCCGATAAAATACACATTGTAGATTCATAAAACAACAAACTCTTCTTA